>Ga0207659_10001068_pt1 | contig 16240 bp, 11 predicted proteins | sample KBSM43metaG_FD_184330 | JGI IMG/M metagenome (GOLD analysis project Ga0207659, IMG submission 184330) | Miscanthus rhizosphere microbial communities from Kellogg Biological Station, Michigan, USA - KBS M4-3 metaG (SPAdes) (version 2) | ecosystem: Host-associated > Plants > Roots > Rhizosphere >...
CCATGGCGTCCTGCGAAAGGTACTCGAACACCGCGGCGGCGTCCTTGCGCGGGAGCACCCGGAACACCACGACCTGGTCTTCGAGGCTGAGCGCGGTGAGGAGCTCCGCGACGTCGCCCGCGTGCCGGTTGCGGAGCAGGTCGCGCAGCCGGCCGTACTCCTTGGCCTGCAGGATCGCGGCGAGCTCGTCGGCGGGGCGGGCCACGTTGCGGATGGCCGCAAGCGCCTCGTCCCGGGATGGGCCGGTGAGTTGTTGTTCCATTTGTGTGAGCGCCGCGCGAACGACGTCGTGGTGGTGGACGTGCGGCCCGACGGCCTTGACGGCGTCGAGCCATACGCGGTGGATCAGATCGAGATCGACAGGCGTGAGCGAGGGCGGGTGCGCGCCGATGTGGTAGGTGTCGGTGCGACCGCTGCGATGGGTGATGACGAGCCGGGCCGTGCGCGCGTCGGCCTTGTCGGCGTGCTCCCACGCCTCGCCAAGCAGGCGCGCCTGATCGGCGCTCGACAGCGTGGCCGATTCGCCGACGAACACCTCCGACACCTGCAGCTGCAGCATCGTGGTGACGATGGCGTCGACGACGTTGCGCGCGACGACGACGATCGGGCGCACCGGATGGCCGAGCCGCTCCGCCAGGGTGGCGGCGGCCTCGAACACCTGACGTTCCTGCGGCGTGGGCCCGCGTTGCGCATCGGCGGCCGGCGACTCCATCTCGGGCTCGAGCAACCGGACCGTCATGATGACGACGTCGCGATCGCCGGCCGATTTCAGCGCGGCGGCCACATGATCGAGCGCGTGCGGGTTCCGCACCGGCGCGAGTACGCACCCCGGCCGCGTGCCCAGCTGTGCCGGCGAGACCTGCGCGTCGCTGAGGACGTCGAACGCCGGTTCTGGCTCGCCGGGCGTTTCGGGCTCGACGGTGCGCCCGGTGGTGAGCAGCACCAGCGCGATCGAGACGAGAAGCGCGGCCGCGGCGACGGCTGGTGCGTCGCCTCGAATCAGCGCCGCCAGCGCCGCACCGCCGAGCGCCACCCCGGTGGCGGCGAGGCCGAGCGGAACCTCGCGGCCGCGGACACGAAAGCTGAACGGCACTCGATACGGCGCGTCCCGGTGGGTGCCGCGGAGGCGGACGAGTGCGGCGATCTTGATCAGCAGGTAGGCTGCGATCGTCACCGCAAACGCCCGGGCCAGCCACTCGACGCGTCCGCCGGCCAGAACGATCACGAAGACCGTGCCCGCGGCCGTAGTGTCGATGAGGCGCACGGGCGTCCCCAGGCGCCGGTGGAGCTCCACCAGGCCGCCTGGCAGCGCGCCCTCGATCGAGAGGCGCTGCAGCAGGGCCTCGGCGTCGCCCATCGAGAGGAAGACGCCAGGGACCAGCAACAGCACGGCTGCCACGGCCAGCGCGATGGTGAAGACGTTCTGTACCCACCCCGGCGCCGTCAGGTGATAGGCGAGGCCGGCCAACGGCGTGCTGGCCCATGCCGCGAGCTCCGCAGGCGGCATGAGCAGCACGTAGCAGAGGGTCCCGCCGATGCCGAGGCTGGCCGTCACCAGCCCCACGAGTATGCGCATGCGACGGAGCGACACGAGCCGCGGCGGTGCGAACTCGTGCGCGACGCGCGAGAGCGCGTCGCCGCCGCCGATGGCCGGGAGCGTCAGCAGGAGTGCAGACCAGCCGACGACGATGGCCTGCAGGACGCCGAACAGGCTCCGCGGCGGCAGGGCCGGCGGCTGCAGCAGCGCGGTGAACGGCAGTGCCGGGCGGCTGAGGCTGGCGACCGCCCAGGCGGTGAGCGTGACGAGCACCACGACCGCCGCCCACACGCCGCGCGCGACCGCGTCGCGTGGCCACGACAGGCCGATGCGCGCTCGCATCCACAGCAGGCCGATGATCGCCACGCCAATCACCGTCGCCAGTTCCTGGCCGGCCACGGCGCCTGCGACCGTGCCCCGCAGCCGCGGCGCGAGTACGAGGGCCACGTACTGCCCGGTGACCACGGCAGCGAGCGCGGCGAAGACGGTGCGATCGACGACGGCGACGGCGGCCGCCACGCGGCCGGCCCGCGGGCCAAACGCCTGCTGCACCCGCGACGCCGTGCCGCCCGGGATGAGCAGCGCCCAGCTCTCGATGTCGATCGCCCGCGCGAACCAGCCGATGACGGCGGTGGCGAGAACGGCCCACACCGTGTACGGGCCGAGCACGGGCGCGGCCACGCCGGCCACGAAGAAAAGGCCGGCCCCGAGCTGCGCGATGGAAAGCGCCGCCGCTTTCCACACCGACACGAACGACAGCACGGCCGGCGTGGACAGCACCACACGGACCGGAAGCGGCGTGCGAAGGCGCGGGGTGAGCGGCATGATCGGAGCCGGAGCGCCTCTAGAGTGTTCCGCGGCGGGCGATTCCTGCAAGCGCCCGATACCGGAATGCGCCAGCTGGTGCGCCGGCTTTACGGGTTCGTCGCACTGGTCGGCCGCGTGGGCCCCGGCACCGCCAGCGAGAATCGCGCACCGCCTTCAGCAAGGTTCTCGGCCCACGCCGTCCCACCGGCCGCGTGCAGCAGTCCGCGCGCGATGGTGAGTCCCATGCCGGTGCCGTGGGTGGTCGCCCTCGCTGCGCTGCCGCGATAGGACCGGTCGAACAGACGTTCTACTTCCGCCGGATCCAGTCCTGGTCCCTGATCGGTGACAGACAGGTGCAGCCCGTCTGGTCCGACCCGTCCGGCCACGGCGATCGCACTGCCCGCCGGCGAGTAGCGCGCGGCGTTTTCGAGCATGTGTGACAGCGCCGCCGAAATCAGCCGCGGATCGACGTGCGTCTCGCGTTCATCATCGCCCTCCACCCGCAGAAGGTAGCCGTCGAGCGTCGTGCGAACGTGCGCAGTCGCGGCGTCGATCACCTCGGACGCCGTGACCCATTGCCGGTCGACCTTGACGGCGCCGGCGTCGATGTGGGCCATGTCGAGGAGGTTTTCGACCAGCAGCGACAGCCGTTCGAGCTCGATCCGGGCGGCGCGGCTCTGGGTCCCACGCTCGTCCTCGCTCAGCCGACCGCCGAGATTCTCGACCGCTATTCGAACCGCGGTGAGCGGCGTGCGCATGTCGTGGCTCATCGACGCCAGAAGCGTTTCCGCGAGCCTGGCCCGCGCCCGTTCTTGCGCCGACGCCGACAACTGGCTCGCGACGACCGCCACGGCCAGAAAGACCGCCAGCACCACCCAGTTCTGGGGATCAGCAACGAAGAACGAACCCACCGGCTGGATGAAGAAGAAGTTGAAGGCCAGCATCGACACGACGGACGTCACCACCGCGATGCGCAGGCGGGCGAACGTGGCGGTGGCCAGGACGAACAGCAGGAGCAGCAGAGCGACCGTCGTGGTGCTGACACCGGGAATACCGCGCAGGAGCTCGACGGCGATCGCGACACCGGCCAGCCCGCCGAGCAGGACGACGGCGTCGCGGCGGAAGGCGTCAGGCACGGAGCTTCATTCTGACACCAGCCGCCAACGCCACCTCTGGTCCTACGCGTGCGTGTCGGCGTTTCCGAGCGGTACGACCTGGATGGTGGCGTCGCGCACTTCCTCGAGGAACCGGTTGAGGGTGGACCCCTTGAGGAGAATTTCCCATCTTGTCCGGGCACTCTGCCCGAACACGACGTGGGTGATGCCTTCCCGCTTGGCGAAGGCAACGAGCCCGTCGGCGGGCCGGTCGGCACGCACCCGGACCACGGTGGCCCCAAGCTCCTCGGCCAGTGCGATGTTCTCCCGCAGCGCCGCCTGGTCGCGAGCCTTGATCTGGCCCGGCGCCTCGCGCGGCGTCTCGACGTACACCGCGTACCAGCGCGCGCCCAGCCGTCCGGCAATCCGGGCCCCGATGCGCAGCACGCGCGGCGCGTCCGCGCTCGAGCTCATACACACCATCACGCGTTCGGGGATGAGCGCTGGTTCCAGCCCCTCGCGCTGCCGGCGTGAGGCCGCCTTCTCGCCGACCTCGTCGGCGACGGCGCGCAGCGCCAGCTCGCGCAGGGTTGCCAGGTTGGTCTCGCGGAAGAAGTTCGAGAGCGCCTGCTCCACCTTCTCGGGCTTGTAGACCTTGCCCTGCCGCAGCCGCGTGCGCAGTTCCTCGACCGTGACGTCGACGTTGACGACCTCGTCGGCGCGGTCGAGAACGGTGTCGGGGACCGTCTCGCGGACGCGCACGCCGGTCACCCGGCCGACGGCGTCGTTGAGCGTTTCGAGGTGCTGGATGTTGACTGCGGTCAGCACGCCGATGCCGGCGTCGAGGATCTCGAGTACATCCTGATAGCGCTTCTCGTGCCGGCTGCCGGGCGCGTTGGTGTGCGCGAGCTCGTCCACGACACAGAGCTGCGGCTTGCGCGCGAGAATTGCCGCGACGTCCATTTCCTCGAGTACCACGCCGCGATAGTCAACGCGCCGCCGCGGCACGATCTCGAGGTCGGCCAGCTTGGCCTCGGTCTCGGCGCGCCCGTGTGTTTCCACGAACCCGATCACCACGTCCACGCCCTCGCGGCGGAACGCGTGGGTGTCCTCGATCATCGAGTAGGTCTTGCCGACGCCCGGCGCGGCGCCGATGTAGATGCGCAGGCGGGCGCGCTGCCCCGTCTGCAGCTTTGCGAGCACCTGATCGCCTGTCGGCCTGGTCTGCTCCGGCACTGCCCGATCGTAACGTGCAGCCCGGGCTGGCCTTTGCGGCTTTACGAACTCTTTATGGTTTTTTGCCCGACCCTTTAGCCGATCCGCCCGTACGGTGAAGGGGTGGCGCGTGAACGATCGCGCATCGGGCTCTGACTCGAAAGGCAGGCAGGCACAGTGCTGGACATCATCTTCGTTGCGCTTTCGATCGGCTTCTTCGTCGTCGGCATCGGCTACGTGGCCGCATGCGATCGACTGATGAAGTGAGGTGACCCATGGGTCTGGATTACGTGATTGGGCTCCTCGTGAGCGTCGGAATGCTCGGCTACCTGGTGCTCGCGATGTTGAGGCCGGAGAAGTTCTGACATGACGATCAATGGCTGGCTGCAGATCCTGTTCTTCCTGCTTGCCATCTTTCTGGTGACGCCCGCGCTCGGCGGCTTCATGGCGCGCGTGTTCACGCGCCAGCGTACGTGGCTCGACCCCGTGGTGCGCCCCGTCGAACAACTGATCTACAAGCTGACCGGTGTGGACGAGACGCGCGAGATGCGCTGGACGGAGTACGCGGTGTCGCTGCTCTTGTTCAGCGTGGTGTCGCTGCTGGTCCTCTACGCGATGCAGCGGCTCCAGGGCGTGCTGCCGCTCAACCCGCAGGGCGTTGCCGGCGTGCCACCCGACCTCGCCTTCAACACCGCGGTGTCGTTCACGACCAACACCAACTGGCAGGCCTACAGCGGCGAGTCCACCATGAGCTACTTCACGCAGATGGCGGGCCTCGCGTACCACAACTTCGTGTCGGCGGCGGTCGGCATCTCGGTGGCGATCGCGTTCATCCGCGGCATTGCCCAGAAGGAAAAGGACACGATCGGCAACTTCTGGGTGGACATGGTGCGCGCGTCGCTTTGGGTACTCCTGCCGATCTCGATCGTCGGCTCGCTCTTCCTGGCCTCGCAAGGCGTCGTGCAGAACCTCAAGCCGTACGACGCCGTGACCACTGTCGAAGGGGCCAAGCAGACGATCGCCCAGGGGCCGGCGGCGTCGCAGGAGATCATCAAGCAGTTCGGCACCAACGGCGGCGGCTTCTTCAACGCCAACAGCGCGCATCCGTTCGAGAACCCGACGCCGCTCACGAACTTCCTGGCGATGTTCGGCATCTTCGCGATCTCATCCGGCCTCACCTACACGCTGGGCAGGATGACCGGCTCGCCGACGCACGGCTGGGCGGTCTGGGCCGCGATGGCATTCCTCTTCCTGGCCGGCGTCACCACCGCCTACTGGGCGGAGGCGCGCGGCAACCCGATGCTGACCGCGGCCGGGGCGGATCAGACGGTCACGGCCACTTCACCCGGCGGCAACATGGAAGGCAAGGAGGTCCGCTTCGGCATCGCCAATACCGCGCTGTTTGCGACCGTGACCACCGACGCAAGTTGCGGCGCGGTAAACGGATGGCACGATTCGTTCACGCCGCTCGGTGGCTTGGTGCCGCTGGCCAATATCCAGTTGAGCGAGGTGGTGTTCGGCGGCGTCGGCGCGGGCATGTACGGCGTGCTCGTCTACATCATCCTGGCGGTGTTCATCGCCGGCCTGATGGTCGGACGCACGCCGGAGTACCTCGGCAAGAAGATTCAGGCTTTCGAAGTGCAGATGGCGATGCTCACCGTGCTGATTTTCTCGCTCCTGATTCTGAGCTTCACCGCCATCTCGTCGGTGTCGCCGGACTTCGGCACCTCGAGCATCTACAATCCCGGGCCGCACGGGCTGTCCGAGATGCTGTACGCGTACTCGTCGGCCGGGGCCAATAACGGGTCGGCCTTCGGCGGCATCAGCGTCAACACCAAGTGGTACAACACGACGCTCGGCCTGACGATGCTCTTCGGGCGCTTCTTCATGATCATTCCGCCGCTCGCGATTGCCGGCAGCCTGAGCCGCAAGAAGCTCATTCCTCCGTCGCTCGGCACGTTCCCCGTCACCACGCCGCTCTTCACCGGACTGCTGGTCGGCGTCATTCTCATCGTCGGCGCGCTCACGTTCTTTCCCGCGTTGAGCCTCGGGCCGATCGTCGAGCACTTCATGATGAACGCGGGGCAGGAGTTCTGATGGCCACCCACACACAGTCGCTCTGGAATCCGCAGATCGTGCGGCGGGCGCTTTGGGACTCGGTCCGCAAGCTGCACCCGCGAACGATGGCGCGCAACCCGGTGATGTTCGTGGTCGAGGTGGGTAGCGTCCTGACGACCTTGCAACTCGTTCAGCATGGCGTCACCGGCAGCGGCAGCCTCGGCTTCGAGTTCCAGATCACGTTCTGGCTCTGGCTCACGGTGCTGTTTGCCAACTTCGCCGAAGCCATGGCCGAAGGGCGCGGCAAGGCGCAGGCCGACACGCTCCGCAAGGCCAAGACCGAAACCGTGGCCAACCGCGAGCGGGCCGATCGCACCGCGGAGGTCGTGCCGGCGCCGTCGCTCCGCAAGGGCGACATCGTCAGAGTGGCCGCGGGCGAGGTGATCCCAGCCGACGGCGACATCATCGAAGGCGTCGCCTCGGTGGACGAGAGCGCGATCACCGGCGAATCGGCGCCGGTCATCCGCGAGTCGGGCGGCGACCGCTCGGCGGTGACCGGCGGCACCAAGGTGCTGTCCGACTGGATCCGCGTGCGGGTGACCGTGAACCCAGGCGAGACGTTCCTCGATCGCATGATCGCGCTGGTCGAGGGCGCCGAGCGGCAGAAGACTCCGAACGAGATTGCCCTCAACATTCTGCTCGCCGGCCTGACGATCGTGTTCCTCATCGCGGTCGTCACGCTGCAGCCGTTTGCCATCTACTCCAACGCGCCGCAGTCGCTGTTCGTACTGGTGTCGCTGCTCGTCTGTCTCATCCCGACGACGATCGGCGGCCTGCTCTCGGCCATCGGTATTGCAGGAATGGACCGCCTGGTGCAGCACAACGTGCTGGCGATGTCGGGCCGCGCGGTCGAGGCCGCCGGCGACGTGCACACGCTGCTCCTGGACAAGACCGGCACGATCACGCTGGGCAACCGCCAGGCTGCCGAGTTCATTCCCCTGGGCGGCATCAGCGAAAGCGCGCTGGCGGACGCCGCGCAGCTGGCGTCGCTGCCCGACGAGACGCCCGAAGGCCGCTCGATCGTCGTGCTCGCCAAGGAAAAGTACGGCCTGCGCGGGCGCGATCTCGCGCCGCAGCAGGCGATGTTCGTGCCGTTCACGGCCCAGACGCGCATGTCGGGCGTCGACCTGCGCGTGCCGCGGCCGGCCGCCGTGACGGCGTCCGGGGGCGGGCTGGCGCTCGACGACGTCCGCGAGATTCGCAAGGGCGCGGCCGACGCGATCGAGAAGTGGGTGGTGGCGAAGGGCGGTACCGTCCCGGACGCGATGGCCGGCACCGTGCAGCGCATTGCCAGGGCGGGCGGTACGCCGCTCGTCGTCGCCGAGGGCCGGCACGTGCTCGGCGTCATCCACCTGAAGGACATCGTCAAGGGCGGCATGCGTGAACGATTCGCGCATCTTCGTGCCATGGGCATCAAGACGGTGATGATCACCGGCGACAACCCGCTCACCGCGGCCGCGATCGCCGCCGAAGCCGGGGTGGACGATTTCCTGGCCCAGGCCACCCCCGAGGACAAGATGGCGCTGATCAAGCGCGAGCAGGCCGACGGCAAGCTCGTGGCCATGACCGGCGACGGCACCAACGACGCGCCCGCGCTGGCGCAAGCCGACGTGGGTGTGGCAATGAACACCGGCACTCAGGCGGCCAAGGAAGCCGGCAACATGGTGGACCTCGACTCCAACCCCACCAAGCTGATCGAGGTCGTGGAGATCGGCAAGCAGCTGCTCATCACGCGCGGCGCGCTGACCACGTTCTCGATCGCCAACGACGTCGCCAAGTATTTCGCGATCATCCCGGCGATGTTCCTGGCGACGTTCCCGATGCTCGGCGCGCTCAACATCATGGGGTTGGAGACGCCCGAGTCGGCGATCCTGTCGGCGGTCATCTTCAACGCCCTGATCATCGTGGCGCTGGTGCCGCTGGCGCTCAAGGGCATCAAGTACCGGCCCGAGGGCGCCGCCGCGCTGCTCCGGCGCAACCTGCTGATCTACGGTGTGGGCGGAGTGATCGTGCCCTTCATCGGCATCAAGATCGTCGACGTCGTGATCACAACCTTGCGGCTGGCCTGAGGAGATTCATCATGAACATCGCGCGCAATCTCATCGTCGCCGTGCTGATGACCATCGTCACGACGGTCCTGCTCGGCGTCATCTACCCGCTGGCCATCACCGGCATCGCGCAAGTCGCCTTCCCCGACCAGGCCAACGGTCAGCTGATCGAGCAGAACGGGAAGGTGGTCGGCTCGCGGCTCATCGGCCAGGGGTTCTGGTCGCCGGGTTACTTCCGCTCGCGGCCGTCGGCCGCCGGGATGGGCTACGACGCGGCGAATTCGGCAGGCAGCCAGCTCGGTCCGACCAACAAGAAGCTGGTGGACGCGGTCAAGGCGAACGTCGAGGCGGCGCGGAAGGAGAACCCTGGTGCGCCGGTGCCGATCGATCTCGTCACGACCTCGGCCTCCGGGTTCGACCCCCATGTGTCACCCGCGGCGGCCGACTTCCAGGTGCCGCGCGTGGCGCGCGAACGCAGCGTCGCCGAAGCGGACGTGCGGCGGCTGGTCGCGGCGCACACGGAGGGCCGGACGTTCGGCTTCTTCGCCGAACCTCGCGTCAACGTACTGGAGTTGAACCTGGCGCTCGACGGGCAGTACCCGTTGAAGAAGTAGTATGGCTGACGGCTTGTCGAAGACCGCGAGGCACCAGACATCCTCGTCGGCAGCGGGGATGGCAATTGTCACGATTGCAGCGATTGCGGCAATTGGCTGCGATGTGAATTCCGCACTCGAGCGGCTGGCGCAGGCACGCCATCACTCTGCAGAACTTCACGTTCAGTTCACGAAGGCCGCCGCCGCCGCAAACCGGGCCGTGATGGCGGACACCGACGAAGCGTCGGTCGCGTTTGCACGAGACGCCGAACAGGCGAAGCGGGCCGTCCAAGCGAATATCGACGCACTGCAGCCAATTCTCCTGGGCCTCAACTATTCCGAGGAAACCCGCTTGCTCCAGGAGTTCGTGACGCGCTTTGCCGCGTACCAGGAACTGGACGGCCGCATCCTCGGTTTGGCCGTCGAGAACACCAACCTGAAGGCTCAGCGGCTGTCGTTTGGTCCTGCTCAGGAGGCCGCCGATTCGTTTCGTGATTCCCTCGAGGCGGTCGTTCCCTTGGATGCGGCGAAGGACACGTGGCGCGTCAAGGCGCTGGTCGCGACGGCGGTGATGACCGTCCGCGAGATCCAAGTGTTGGAAGCGCCGCATGTCGCCGAGGCGGATGATGTCGTGATGGCGCGGATGGAGAAACGCATGGCGACGTCGGAGACGGCGGCGCGGTCCGCGTTGACGACACTTGGGCCCCTCGTCCAACCTGCCTCCCGAGCCCGGCTCGCCACCGCGACCGTGGCGCTGGATACGTTCATGCGCCTCAACGCTCAGATCATGGCTCTGTCGCGCCGCAACACCAACGTGCGCTCCCTCGTGCTGTCACTGAACGAAAAGGAGAAAGTCATCGGTGAGTGTGAAGCGAGCTTGCAAGCGTTCCGGGACGCTCTGGCGAAGCGAGGGTTCACCGGCACGCGATAACGCAGCAGACACGAGAGGTGGCGCTCACTGTGCTTGGCAGGCGATCTCAAGAGATTCTATTCGCCTGCTGAGCTCCCCCGAGAGCATCCGTTGCTCGGTGTCCGGCGCGAGACGCAGCGAGGGGCCTTGAAAGCCCTGGTCGGCGAAGACGGTCGCGGTCGCCTGGGGGCCTGCGCGCAGGCTCCGGATACGACGGTGCCAGTTCGATCCAAAGGGCAGCTCTGTCAGCGCAAAGAGCTTGGTGGGGCCGTTGATGTATTCCCGCGCGCCGGCCAACCCCTCCTTGTCCGAAACGAGCACATAACATCCATTCGGACTTGGCATGGCGGCGCCACCATAGGGAAGGGGCGATCGAGGAGAACAGGAAGCCGCGAGGAGGACCGCGGCGATCAACACCAGTCGGTACGGCAAAAGGCAAGGGTCTCCCTGCGAGCGCACCATCTATCGCGCCGTCGGTGCGTAGTAGCCCTTCTTGGACCGGGCGGTGAGATTCGGCCGCGAGGCCTGCACCACGAGCCGCCGCCACGCGCCGTCGCGTTTCGGGTTCTTGGACGTGTAGCCGATCGTGTACTGGCTGGCGAGTTCGTCGCCGATGTCGGCATAGACCGCAGCAAGGTCCTCGATTCGTGCGGGGAAGAAAGCGCGGCCGCCGGTCTCCTGTGACAGCGTGCGAACCACATATTCGGCCTCGCGAAAGCCCTTGGTCTGAACGTCTGTTCCCCGCAGCGCGATGGTGTAAATGGCCGTCTCCGATCGTTTGGCAAGGTCGAGCACTTCCTCGAACGATACGAGGCTCGACGTGTCTTCTCCGTCCGAAAACACGATAAGCGCCTGGCGTCGCACTTCTTCCTCGGATACCGCCCTGATCTTTCGAAGCTCCCGGAGCGCGATGTAGATCGCGTTGTAGAGCGAGGTGGAACCGCCGGCCGCGGTGTTACGAATGGCGGACTCCAGTTCTGCCTGGTTACCGGTAAAGCCCTGCCGGATTTCCACACGACTGTCGAAATCGATGATCTGTGCAAGGTCGTTCGGCTTCAAGCGACGGACGAAGTTCGCCGCGGCGGTTTGAAGCGTGCCGAGCTGCGCTTCCATGCTGGCGCTGCTGTCCAGGAGGAGCGAGAGCGCTATGGGCTGCTGCTGGCGATTGAAGAACGTGATGTCCTGTTTGACGCCGTCCTCGAACACCGAGAACTCTGGCATCTCGAGGTCGGTGACGTACCGGTGTACGGTGTCGGTGACGGTCACGTTGACGGACACGACATCGACACCCGCGCGGAACGCGGGGGCTTGCGGACGGTTGGCCGCAGGCGCGCCCACTGGCGGCTGCTGCCCATCGACAGCTCCCTGGAGGCCAAGGATTGTGGCGGCGGTCAGGAGCGCGCACGCCACCGCGGTGACGCGACCCCCGCGACGAACCGGGCGCAACTTATCGAAGAATCCGAGGCCCACGGTGTTCTCGCAGCAATCACCTTACACCGCAAGAACCGCGACGTCCGCGCGCCTTTCGGGGTCCAGGCAAAGTGCGTTCGACGCCCCGCCTCAGATCCTGCATTTTGCATGGACGTTCGAGCCGTGTGGCGCCCGCATGCGATGGGAGTCACAATGGGTCCAGCCCTGCATCCTGCCATGCCGCACGCAGCCTTACCCGACGTGAGCGGGTATGCCCCGCTGTTCAAACCCTCGTGGGCCGCGCTGGTGGTCGACGACGACGCGGGGGTGCGCCAGTCGCTGAGACTCTGTCTCGAGGCGGCCGGTGCGCGTGTGCTGGGCGTCGCGACCAGCGGGGCCGCGCTCGCCGCGCTCGACCGCGGCCATTTCGACGTCGTGTTTCTCGACTTGTGGCTGGGAACTGAAGCCGGGCTGGACCTGCTCCCGGAAATGCTCGCCCGGCAGCGGGATCTCGGCGTCGTGGTCGTCACGGCGTTCGCCTCGATCGAAAGCGCAGTCGATGCGGTGAAGCGTGGTGCGGTCGACTACGTTCCGAAGCCGTTCACTCCCGATCAGATCCGGCTGGCGGCACAGCGTATCCTCGAGGAACGGCGGCTGCGCCGACGTTTGTCCGAGCTCCAGGAAGAGCTCGACGAAAGCGGGGAACCGGCGCTCTTCGATTCACGCAGCCGGGTGTTTCTCAACTTCCTGCAAGTCGCCGGACGCGCAGCGGCGTCGGATGCCGTCGTGCTCCTCGGGGGGGAAAGCGGGGCCGGGAAAAACGTCTTCGCGCGCTGGATGCGCGCCAACAGCCTCCGCGCCGATGCGCCGTTCGTGATCGTCAACTGTCCCACGCTGTCGGGCGATCTGATGACGAGCGCGCTCTTCGGCCACAAACAGGGCGCGTTCACTGGAGCTGTCGCGGATGTGCCGGGGAAGGTCCACGAAGCCGAGGGTGGGACGCTGCTCCTCGATGAAGTCGGCGAGCTCACAGCCGATGCACAAACCCGCCTGCTCCGGTTCCTCAACGATCAGACCTACGAGCGGCTCGGCGAGGCGCGCGAGCGCCGCGCCGATGTCCGTCTGATTGCTGCTACGAACCGATCGCTCGAAGCGGAGGTTCGGTCCGGGCGGTTTCGTGAAGACCTGTTCTATCGGCTGAATGTGGTCAGCCTGGTCGTGCCCGCTTTACGGGAACGTGCCGAAGACGTTCTACTTCTGGCCGAGCATTACCTGAGTATCTTTCGTCAGAAGCAACGACGTCCCGGTCTGAGGTTCGGTCCAGGCACGCTCGAGGCGATGCAGTCGCACGCATGGCCAGGTAACTTGCGGGAGTTACGCAATGCCGTCGAACGTGCCGTGATCCTGGCGGCCCGAGACGTTCTCGACCCCGCCGATTTGGGACTGGGGTCACCCATGGTTCCAGGCGCGGGCTCGCCGGCAATTCGAGTGGGCAGCCCGGTGTCCCTCGAAGCCTTGGAGCGCGAACACATCGCGCGCGTCATTTCGCAGTCGGCATCACTCGAGGCCGCAGCTCGCATCCTCGAGATCGATGCCACGACGCTGCAGCGCAAGCGCAAACGGTACGGGCTGGCGTAAGGCATGACTCGTCGCCTCAGTCATCGGTTCGTCGTGGCCGCCGGCCTGCTGGTGCTCACGACCGTCGTCGCCGGCGTCTGGACGTACTTCTCCCTGTCGCGGCTGAGTGGCGTGGTCACCGATACGGTACGTCAGAGCGAGTCGGTGACCGCCGTCACGTCTCGTCTGGCCGGCGCGTTCGAGCGCGAGGACGATGCCGTCCTCCTCGTGCTCGCAGGCGACGGCAGCGGAGCCGCCGTGCTCACCCGGGAGCGTGCGGTCGTGGACAAGGCGGTCGCCGATCTCGTCGACATTCTCGGGCCCGAGGACGACCAGTCGCTCGCGCGGCCGTTACAGGACGAGTTGGCGGCGTATCGGCGTGCGTCCGATGGCGTGGTCGCCGTCGTGTCCGAACGGGACGCGCTGGTGCAATACCACCAGACCGCCAACCCACTGCTGCGCCGTGCCGTGGCGCTGACCACGCAAATCCGCGACCGGCACTTCGAGCTCGCGCGCGACGCCGTTGGGGGCGCCAGGGACGAGGCCGCGGCCGCCCGTCGAGCCGTGCTGTTGATCACGCTGGCTGCGCTCGGCATCGCCGTCGCGGTGGCGTGGCACCTGACGCACGCCGTCGTCCGCCCCTTGCGGCGGTTGACCCGCGGCGCGAATGCCATCCGCGAGGGGCGCTTCGGCGAGCGGATCGACATCGGGTCGCGCGACGAGCTGGGTGAGCTCGCATCGGCATTCAACCAGATGTCCGACGACCTGGCGGAATTCCGGCGGACCAACATCAGCGAAGTGCTTCGGGCCAAGAATACGCTCGAGGCGACGCTCGAAGCTCTCCCAGACGCGGTGCTGCTCCTCGATGCCGCCGGCAACGTGCAGGCGATGAACCGTGCGGCCGTGCGCACGCTGGAAGCGGCTGGCGTGCGCGCGCCAAAGTCTCTGCGTGACTTGACGCTCGCGGGGCTCGATCTGAATACGCTTACCAACGCGATCGCCGCGCCTGTGGTGGCGCCGGCGGTCGACTTGACGCGCACGGTTCGCGTCGAACAGAACGGTGACAGCCGGCGGTTGCTTCCTCGCGTGGTGCCGGTGCCCCCAGCGGCCGCCCAACGGGCCGGAGCGGTGCTGGTCTTGTCCGATGTGACCGATCTGGCGCGACTGGACGAGATGCGCTCCGAGCTCGTCGCCGTCGCGTCTCACGAGCTGCAGACTCCCCTCACCACGCTGCGGATGACGCTGCTGATGCTGAAAGAAGGCGCGGGCGGCCTGCCCCCTCGTCACCGCGAGCTGGTGGAGACGTCCTTGATGGGCGTCGAGCAACTGGGCGAGATCGTGCGCGAATTTCTCGATCTCGCTCGCATTGAGGCTGGCCAGCTCCGCCTGGTCTGCGAGCCGGTGCACCTTCCTCGAGTCGTCGATGCCTCGCTGACACGCGTGGACGGGCAGGCACGCGAGCGGGGCATTCGTGTCAGGGCGGACGTTGATCGCGATATTCCGGCGGTATGGGGCGATGCCCTGCGATTACGGGTGGTTCTGGACAACATTCTTTCGAACGCCCTCAAGTACACCCCGTCTGACGGATCCATCGCCGTGGAGTGCCGATCGCGCGGCGCCACGAGCGCTGAAGCCGGCGTCTCGATCCGGGTCATCGACACCGGCCCCGGCGTCCCCGCTGCGTATCGCACCCGGATCTTCGACAAATTCTTTCGCATCGAGCATCACCAGGCCGATCAGCGTTCGGCGGCGCGCGGCGCCGGAATCGGGCTCTACATGTGCCGGCAGATCATCGAGCTGCACGGCGGAACGATTGCGTGTGAGCCTGGGCTCGACGAACGAGGCACGTGCATCAGCCTCACACTGCCCGCGCGACAGGTCCCTTCGGCTGAATCGATCGACGCACGGGACACGACGGTATCGGCGTAGCACGGCGCCCTCGAGAGGACTCATCCACGGTGTCACTGGCTACGGGGCGGTCCAGTCCGGCCGTGTCGCTCGACGACATGCTGCGACGACTCGGCACGTCGCGGAACGGCCTCTCGTCAGCCGAGGCAACCCGGCGGCTGGCCACGTCGGGCCCGAACGAGCTGCGAACCGCGCACCTTCGCGCGGAAGTCGTCGAGCTGCTCCGATCGGCCGCAAACCCGCTCGTCATCATCCTGTTGATCGCCGGCATCGCGTCGGCGGTGCTCGGCGAGACGACCGAGGCCACGATCATCGGCGCCATCGTGCTGATGAGCACAGGGATCAACGGCTGGCAGACCTTCCGCTCGCAGCGCGCGGTGGCGCAGTTGCAGGCGCAGATCACCCCTACCGCGACCGTGGTGCGCGACGGTGCGAGCGTCGAGCTCCCTCGGCGCGACGTCGTCGTCGGAGATGTCGTACGGCTGGGAGCCGGCGATCTCGTGCCGGCCGACGCGCGGATCGTTACATCGAGCGATCTGCACGTGCAGCAGGCCGCGCTCACTGGCGAGTCGATGCCCGCGGAGAAGGCGGCGTCAGCCGGCGCCTCATCGTCGAGCGGTCCAGACGCGTCCGATCTGATATTCCTCGGCACGTCGATCGTGAGCGGAACCGCCACGGCCGTGGTCTTTGCCACGGGCCGTGATACCGCGTTCGGAGATATCGTCGAGCGGCTCGCGGCGCGGCCGGACGAGACGGAGTTCGAGCGCGGGACGCGTCAGTTCGGGATGCTGATCCTGCAGACCGTCGTGTTCCTGGTGCTGTTCATTCTGGTGGTGAACGTGGCAACGGGACGCGACGCGCTGCAATCCGTGCTCTTCTCGGTGGCGCTTGCCGTCGGGTTGACGCCGGAGTTTCTGCCCATGATTACCACGGTGACGCTTGCGCAAGGCGCCGTGCAGATGGCCCGCGAGAAGGTGATCGTC
>Ga0207659_10001074_pt1 | contig 16206 bp, 12 predicted proteins | sample KBSM43metaG_FD_184330 | JGI IMG/M metagenome (GOLD analysis project Ga0207659, IMG submission 184330) | Miscanthus rhizosphere microbial communities from Kellogg Biological Station, Michigan, USA - KBS M4-3 metaG (SPAdes) (version 2) | ecosystem: Host-associated > Plants > Roots > Rhizosphere >...
CGTCCACGGCCCCGTATCAGACCCGAAGCGGCCCTCGTAGTCGAGCGCCGGGCGCGCGGCCTTCACCTGATCCAGGGTCATCTTGCGCGCAACCATGTCCTTGACCCGGTCGCGGACGATGACGAGCATGTCGCGGTACCACACCACCTCGTGCTCGTCGCTGATCCGGCCATGGCCTGGAATGACATACGTGCCCGCCTCCTGCAGCATCTTGCTCGGCACGGTGAGGTCGAGCAGCCGGTTGAGCGCGTCGATCTCGCCCTGAATGCTGCCGCCGGCCGCGACGTCGATCACCGGAAAACTGTCGGTACGGAAGACGTCGCCGGCGGCAATCACGTCGGAGCGGCGGAAGAACACCACGGTGTCGGCATCGTCCACCGACGACGCGTCGTGGTAGAGGATGACCGCCTCGCCGTTGTACGGGAAATCGCGCGAGGCCTCGAAGTAGGTATTGTACGGCCGCGCGGCGTCGGGCACCGCGCGCTCGATCATCCGGGCGTTGGCGTTCTCGTGCGCCACCACCGCGGCCTGATTCCCGTTGACCGTGCGGCCGGCCTTCGACACCTGCTCGTTGTTCCCGGTGTGATCCGCGTTGGGCGTGGTGTTGATGATCCAGCGGATCTCTTTGCCAGGCGCGAGGCCCTTGATCGCGGCAATCACCTTCTCGCTCTGCCCGGTCGCGCCGGTGTCGACCACCACGATGCCATCCTCGCCGACCTGCGCGGCGATGTTCGCGCCGGCGCCGACGATCATGTAGACGTTGCCCTGCACCTTCACCGCACGCACTTCACCGGCTGGCAGGGGCTCCGGCAGCACGGACGGGGCGAACCCGGCGTTCTTGGCCGGGCTCGGACGTGACGCCGCGGCGCCCGGCTTCCACTCGGGCAGCAGGGACTCGGCGCCGCCGCGCACGCCTTCGCGCGGCATCGCGTGCTTGGCCTCGAACTCGCCCGCCCACGGGTTCTTGCCGGGCAGGTAATGCGGCACGACGTTCTTGTCGCGCGGCACCTCCATCGCGTATTCGCAGTTGTAGAGCCAGTTGGTGTTGCCGCGCTCCATCAGCACGAATTCCTGGCTGCGGATGTAGGGCTCGGTCAGATACACCGGGTCGGTGGCGATGGTCACCTGCGACAACACGGGACCGTGGCGCATCCAGTGCTCCACCACCACGGTGCGATCGCTCGCCGGGACGCCGCTGCGACGGAAGTAGCCCTGCTTGATGTGGGTGGTCGTGATCGTGAGCGTGTCGCCGTTCCACTCCCCGGTGGAAAAGCCCATGAACGTGTGCGGCGCGTAGTCCGGCGGGTGCGGCCGCCCGTCCATCCAGATCGTGCGGCGCTGCTGGTAGGTGCCCAGGTACATCTGGATGGCGAGGAGCTCCTGGGTATCGGGCTGCACCTCCTGCCAGATGCGGAACTGGTTGGGCCCGAAGAACATGTAGGGCAGCGTGTAGGGCGCGCACTGCTCTTCGAGCACCGAGTGGCGGCCCACGTCGTAGCTGTCGCCGAACATGCGCGCCGCGTCGTTCAGGGGGATGCCGCTGAAGTCGCCGGGCTCCTCGCCCGGCACGCGGTCCGGCTGGTCCTCGTGATAGCGCCCGCTCCACTCGCCCGAAAAATTCACCTGCGCGGCGGCGGGCATCGCCACCAGCAGCAGGCACGCGACGGCCAGCGCGGCCCACGCCGACGTCCGGAGCCTCACCATGGTCACCACCTCAGTGCTACTGGAAAACCTGCGTCTTCGACGTCGTGCTCTGCAGGTGCTGGTTCAAATCGGGGAGGCATGACACTTCCTGTATGTCCACGTCGACGACGCGGTTGAAGCGCTTCGTGCTCTTCCACTCGCCTTCCCAGTTGTCCGGGTCGGTCATCGTGTACTCGATTTCGAGCTGCTTCCCCTCGTTGACCATGCGGAAGCGCTCGACGATGTGCAGCTTCTCACCGGCGGGGATGGCGGCGCCATCCTGATCCATCCAGTGGTGGTCGCCGCGGAAGCCGATGGTGTCCACCACCAGCTCGTTGCCCTGCCACTCGCCGATCGACTCGCCGTTGTAGGTGCGGACGACCACGTCGAGATCGGTGTGCTTGCGGCCGTCCAGATAGATGATGCGGACGCTGTTCATGAACCCGCTGATCATGTAAATGGCGGTGGGAATCTGCACCATCGCCATCGGCCAGTAGCGCGTCATGATGAGCGGCAGGCCGGCCGGCCAGCACTGGCCGATGTCGTCCTTATATACCTTCCCCTCGGCCTCGTACTTCTTGGACGCGTCGAACTCCTTCTGCGCCGCCGCGGTGAGCTTGGGATAGGGCGGGAGGAAGAAATGCCACGCCTTCGGGTCCTGGCTCACGTCGATGAACCAGTTGCTGGTGACGTCGAACGGCGCCTTTGGACGCACCTTGGCCAGGTTGGCGGGCGCCAGGGCGCTCAACGTCCCCGCCGCAATGGCGTCGGCTTCGGCTTGCGTGGGGGCCGCGGGCGCGGCGGGCGCCGGCTGCGACGGCCCGGGCGAACAGGCGGCCACCGTGAAACTGAGCGCAGCGGCGGTCGCGACCGCGCGGATCAACCGTGGGTTCATGATGCGCATGCGGGCGCCGCCCTACTTCGATTCCGGCGTGCCGAGACGCGCCGGGCGTTCGAGCAGCTCGCGGCCGTCGGGGAGCGTCATCGACACGAAAATCCCCGAGGGCTCGCCGCTCCGGACCGGGTTCACCACGACCGTGACCTTGTCGCCCGGCTTGATGATGTTCGACTTCCATCCGGCACGAATCAGATAGGTCGGGCTGGTCAGCTCCACGCCCCACACGACGATCTTGCTCTTGTCCTTCTCGTCCGGGACCTCGACCTCGATCCAGGTGTGCGGGTTCTGCCAGCGGAATTCCTTGACCGTGCCCACCAGGGTCACCTTCTTGGTCCGATCGAACGCAGCCGGCGAATGATGCGCGAGCGCCGGGGCGACCAGCGCCACGGCCATCAGTGCCGACAACAGTACCTTCTTCATCGCATCTCCTTCGCGCCGGGCGGCCTCTGCTCCGCCGGACGCGAGACTGGTCCCTGTGTCCTACCGCACGTGGACTTTCGAGGACGTACTCTGCAGGTGCTCGTTCAGATCGGGCCGGCATTCGACCTCTTGCACGTCGATGTCGTTCACCCGGTTCCAGCGCCGCACCCCTTTCCATTCACCTTCCCAATTTTTCGGATCCGTCAGCGTCATCGCGATTTCGAGCTGGGTGCCAACCATCCGGATGCGCTCCACGATGCGCAGCTCGCCACTGGCCGGCACGCCCTGGTCGACCCAATGGTGCTCGTCGTCGATGAAGTTCCTGGTTTCCACCACCAGCGTGTCACCCTCCCAGCGGCCGACCGACTCGCCGTTGAAGGTGCGAACCACGATGTCGGGGTCGGTATGGGCGCGGCCGTCGAGAAAGACGGTGCGCAGGCTATTCATGAACTCGCTCACCATGTAGATCGCGGTCGGCATCTGGATCATCGCGATCGGCCACACGCGGGTCATGATGATCGGCACGCCGGCGGGCCAGCACTGTCCGATGTCGTCGCGGTAGACCTTGCCCTCGGCGATGGCCTTGACGTAGGCGTCGCGATGCTTCTGCGCGGCCGGCGTGAGCTTGGGAATCGCCGCCGGGCCGAACAGCCAGCCCTGGATGCCGGGGCTGTTGTCGATGAACCAGTTGCCGGTGAGGTCGAACGGCGGCTTGGGCCGTTGTTTGGCGAGGTTGTCGGGTGCCAAGGCACTCAACTGCGTGCCGGGCGCCGCCGGCGCCTGGGCGTACGTAGCGGCTGGCGCGAGCCCGAGTGCAGCCGCCAGAAGTACCGTGCAGATCCACTTGCGTCGTGTCAGCGCTGCCATGGCTGGTCCCCCACTCGTGCCGTCGCGGGCGCGCCATTGTAACGCCGGGTCCCGCCTTTCATGAAAGCGCACGCGTCGGCACGGCCGGCCGCGACGACGATTCCGTGACTGCAGCTACGGAAACCGTGATCGGGGCGGGTCGCCGGCAGATCCAGTCGAAACGGCAGCGACCGATATCTACAGGTAAGGCAAGCGATTGGGCGCGCCGAGGATGCGGACTGCCGTGGCACATCGCTTGCCCGCAGTACCCATGGACGACCATCTTGACACGACCCTCATCCCCCCAAGGGCCGCACGCGCCCCACGACGAAGAAGAAATGGCCCTCGAGGTCGACGCGCTCATCCATGAGCTGGGCGTCGACACGTCCTCCATCGAGGTCGAGGCCGTAGAACCGGTTCAGGCCGCGGCCTCTGAAGCCGACGACGACGACGGCTTCATCGATCTCGACGTCGATCTCGAGAGCGACCTCGAGGGCGACCTCGAGGGCGACCTCGATGTCGATGCCATCTGGTCCAAGGACCGCCCCATCGACCCCGAGGTTCACGAGGCGGAGATCGCCCTGGTGGAGGCGCACGCCAAGGCGCGCATGGCCGCCGAAGTGGCGCAGGTCAAGGCGCAGGCTGCCGCCGAGCGGCAGGCGGATCTGGAGCGTCTCGAGGCCGAGGCCGTCGCGAGCCGCGATGCCGCCGTGGCCGAGGCCCGCGCCCAGGCGGAACAGTCCGCGCGCGAATCGCTGTCCAGCGAGTTCGCCCGTCTCGAGGCTGAAAGCGAGGCGCGCCGCGAGGCCGCCGTCGCCGAGGCGCGTGCGCAGGCCGAGCAGGCGGCCCGCGAATCCCTCCGGCTCGAGCTCGAGCGGCTCCAGCACGAGGCCGCGGCCACGCGGGCGGCCGCCGTCTCCGACGTCCGCTCCCAGGCCGAGACGGCGGCGCGGGAATCGCTGCAGGCCGAGATCGATCGGCTGGAGCGCGAAGCCGCCGCCCGCCGCGACGCCGAGGTCGCGGAAGCGCGGGCTCAGGCCGAAGCCGCCGCGCGCGCGTCGCTCACCGACGAGTTGCAGCGGCTCGAGGCCGAAGCCGCGGCAGGACGCGACGCTGCCGTGGCGGAAGCGCGCGCCCAGATGGAAATTGCGGCGCGCGAGTCGCTGGCCGCCGAGCTCGCGCGCCTCGAGGCCGAGGGCGAGGCGCGGCGCGAGGCGGCCGTGGCCGAGGCCCGTGCCCAGGCCGAGCAGGGTGCGCGCGAGGCGCTCAAGGTGGAGCTCGAGCGGCTGCAGCACGAGACCGCCGCAAAGCGCGACGCTGCCGTCTCCGATGCGCGGGCCCAGGCCGAGACCGCGGCGCGCGAATCGCTCCAGGCCGAGCTCGCCCGGCTCGAAGGCGAGGCGGCGACGCGCCGCGACGCCGAAGTCGCCGAGGCGCGGACGCAGGCCGACGCCGCCGCGCGCGAAGCCCTGACCGTGGAGTTGCGGAAGCTCGAAGGCGAAGCCGCCGCGCGCCGCGATGCCGCCGTCGCCGAGGCGCGGTCGCAAGCCGAGGCGACCGCGCGCGAGGCGTTGCAGTCCGAGCTCTCGCGCCTGGCCCGCGAGGCGGCCGCCAAGCGCGATGCGGCCGTCGCGGAGGCGCGATCGCAGGGCGAGCAGTCGGCCCGGGAAGCCCTGTCCTCGGAACTGAAGCGGCTCGAGGCCGAGGCCGCCGCCTTGCGCGACGCCGCGGTGGCCGACGCGAAGCAGCAGGCTGAAGAGAAGTCACGGACCGCGTTGGCCGCCGAACTGGCGCGCCAGGACGCCGAAGCGGCCGCCCGGCGCGAAGCGGCGGTGGCCGAGGCGCGCGACCAGGCACAGCAGGCCGCTCAGCAGCTGCTGCGGGAGGAACTGGCGCGGCTCGAGGCCGATCAGGCGGTCAGGCGCGACCTGGCCGTCGCGGAGGCCAAACGCCAGGCCGAAGAGGCCGCCCGGGAATCGCTGGCGCAGGAGCTGGCGCGGCTCGCCGCCGAAGCCTCGGCGGCGCGCGAGGCGGCCGTCGCCGATGCCCGCGCCCAGGCCGAAGCCGCCACCCGCGAGTCGCTCAGCGTCGAAGTGGAGCGCGTGAAGACCGAGACCGAGCAACGGTTGCGGCGCGAGCTCGAACGCGCCCGCGCCGAGATCGGCTCCGTGCGCGCCGAGGCCATGATCGAAGCGCGCCTGGCAGCCGAGAAGGCGGCCACGCGCGCGCTCGAGGACGAAGTGGCGCGGGTGCGCACTGAGACCGAGTCGCGCTTGAGCCAGGAGCTCGCGCACGTGCGCGAGCAGGCCGAGAATGCCAGGCGGCTCCAAGTACAGGCGCAGCAGCAGGCCGAGAGCATCCGCGAACAGGCGGCCCGGGACGTCCAGTCGGCCGCGCAGAAAGCCGCGGCGCGCGCCTTCGAGGTGGAGGCCGTCCGCATTCGCGCCGAAGCCGAATCGCGGCTGAAAGAAGAGACCGAGCGCGCCCGTCACGACGCACACCACCAGCTCGAACGCGAGGTCGCGCGCCTGCGCAGCGAGCACGAGGAGCGCCACGCCGCCGATATCGCCGACGTGCGGGCGCAGGTGTCGCAGCTCCAGGAAGTGGCCGCCCGGGCCGCACAGGCGGCGGCCGCGCCTCCGCCCCGGCCCGAACCGGCACCGGCCCCGGCCCCGCCGGCCGACGCGTTTCCCAGTTCGGATGCCGACGAGGCCTTCGTCGCCGCCGACTGGGTACCGGCCGTGGGCGGCGCGAATCCTGGGCCAAGCCGGTGGCGCACGTGGGCCGCGGGCGGGGGCGCGATCGTGATTGCGCTCATCGCCGGCGTCGCGATGCTCGGCCGACCGGCTGCCTTGCGCACGGGCGATCGCCCGGCCACGGCCGAGACCGGCCAGGCGGCCGCCGCGAAAGAACCGGTCCTCCGCGCCGAGCTCACCACGCGGCCCGCCGCGCCCGCACGCCGGCCGCCGCCCCAGGCGGCACCCGCCCCGGCACCCGCCGCGGCTCGGGCCGCGGCTCCGGCCGCGCCGGGTGCGTCGGCGCCGGCGATGCTCACGTTGTTTTCGCGCATTCCGCTCGACATCTTCTTCGAGGGCAAGCGCATCGGCTCGACCGACGACGGCCAGCTCCTGGTGCCGCCGGGCCGGCACCGGCTCGAGCTGGTGAGCCGCCGCTTCAACTATCGCGGCGAGCTGACGCTGTCGCTCGACGGCGGCCAGATGCTGTCACATACCGTCAGCCTGCCCTCGGGCGTGCTGCGGCTACGTGGCATCACCGGCACCGAGGTGTGGATCGAAGGCGAGCACATAGGGGCGCTGCCGCTCGCCGACGTAACCGTCCCGATCGGCACGCGCGAAGTCGTTCTCCGCCATCCGCAATTCGGCGAGCGCCGGCAGATGGTAGAGGTCGGCGCCGGCGCGCCGGCTGACGTCTCGGTGTCGTTCGGTTCCGCAGCCGCGGCCGATGCCGCCGCAGCGCTCGATGCTCCCACCGGGCCTCCGCCGCCACCGCCGGCGCCCGCGCAGCCACCGCGGCTCGCCCCGCTGAGCGCGCCTCCCGGCACGCGGTCCGACACCGTCCGCTAGCGGCTGTCTCACATGGGGCGGTCGACCGCCCCGCAGCGTTGGTCCGCGCCGGCGGTTGTGCGGGCAGCGCGGCATCGCTACCATTACCCGCATGTCATGCCGCGCGTCCCTGTCCGTTGCGGCGTTCGCCCTGCTGATCGCGGCCGCACCCGCGCCGTCGGCGGCGCAGAGCGCCACCTTCAAACCCGAAGTCGGCCAGCCGGGCAAGGACGTCGTCTGGGTCCCGACGCCGGAGGGGCTGGTCGAGAAGATGCTCGACATGGCCAAGGTGGGTCCCGACGATTTCGTGATCGATCTCGGATCGGGTGACGGCCGCAACGTGATCGGCGCCGCCAAGCGCGGCGCGCGAGCACTAGGCGTCGAGTACAACCCCGACATGGTGGAGCTGTCGCGGCGCAACGCGGAGGCGGCCGGTGTCGGGGAGCGCGCCCGGTTCGAGCGCGGCGACATGTACGAAGCCGACATCTCGAAGGCGTCGGTCATGGCGCTCTTCCTGCTCCCGAGCAACCTCCTGCAGCTGCGCCCGAAGTTCCTGGCGCTCGCGCCCGGGTCGCGCATCGTGTCCAACACGTTCCTCATCGCCGACTGGGCGCCGGACGCCAGCGATCGCCTGGACGGCTGCGAGATGTGGTGCGAGGCGCACTTGTGGATCGTGCCGGCACAGGCCGGCGGCGCCTGGCGCCTGCCGGGTGGCGAGCTGACCCTCACCCAGACGTTCCAGAAGCTGACCGGCACGATGACCACCGGGGGCGTCGCCACGCCGGTTACCGGCTCGCTGCGCGGCGACGCGATCGAGCTCACGGCAGGCGCCTCTACCTGGCGCGGGCGTGTCCGCGACGGGGCGCTCGAGCTCACCGACACCGGCGGGCGACGCACGCGCGCGACGCGCGTGCGCCCGTGAACGCCCTTTCGCTCCGCAGGAGATGGCCATGACGTGGTGGTTGTGGGTGGCCCTCGGTCTGGTCCTCGGCGCGATTGAACTGGCGACACCGGGCGGCTTCTTCGTCATCTTCTTCGGCGTCGCGGCCGTGGTCGTCGGCCTGGCGGAACTCGCCGGGCTGGGACTGCCGGCGTGGGGTCAGTGGCTGGCCTTCCCCATTCTCGCCTTGGTCGCCCTGCGGCTGTTCCGCCGTCCGCTGCTCGCGTGGCTGCAGCCGGCCACCACGACCCAGGTCGATTCGATGGTCAGCGAGATCGCCGTACCCGTCGCCGCCATCGAGGCCGGACAGCACGGACGGGCCGAGCTGCGCGGCACCATGTGGGCCGCGCACAACATCTCGGCAACGGCGGTCGGCGCGGGACAGCGGTGCCGCGTGGTGGCCGTCAACGGTCTTCAGCTCGACATCCGTCCTGAGTGAGGTAGCTGACTGTGGAAACCACCCTCGTCGTCCTCATCCTCGGGGTTCTCTTCCTCCTCTTCATCCTCTACAAGACCGCAGTCGTCGTCCCGCAGCAGAACGCCATCGTCGTCGAGCGCCTGGGGCGCTACCACGCCACGCTCAACGCCGGGTTCCACCTGCTCGTCCCGTTCGTGGACGTGATTCGCTACCGGCATTCGCTCAAGGAGCAGGCCATCGACATTCCGGCGCAGGTCTGCATCACGCGCGACAACGTGCAGGTGGGCGTGGACGGCATCCTCTACCTGAAGGTGCTCGACCCCGAGCGCGCCTCCTACGGCATCTCGAACTACACGTTCGCCATCATCCAGCTGGCCCAGACGACGCTGCGCAGCATGATGGGCAAGATCGATCTCGACCGCACGTTCGAGGAACGCTCGAGCATCAACACCGAGATCGTCAGCGAGCTCGACAAGGCGTCTGAAGCCTGGGGCGTGAAAGTGCTGCGCTACGAAATCAAGAACATCGAGCCGCCGGCCGACATCATCGCGGCGATGGAAAAGCAGATGCGCGCCGAGCGCGAGAAGCGTGCCGTGGTGCTGCAGTCGGAGGGCCAGCGCGACGCCGCCATCAACACGGCGGAGGGCGAGAAGCAGCAGGTGATCAAGGCCTCGGAAGCCAAGCGGCAGCAGCAGATCAACGAAGCCGAAGGTCAGGCGTCGGCGATCAAGGCCGTCGCCTCCGCCACGGCGCAGGGCCTCCGCGAAGTCGCCGGCGCGATTCAGGCCGATGGCGGGCGCGACGCGGTACAGCTGCGAGTCGCCGAGCAGTACGTCGCGCAGTTCGGGGAGATCGCGCGGAAGACCACCGCGGTGGTGGTGCCGGCCAACCTGACCGACGTAGCCGGGATGATTGCGGCGGCAATGCGCGTCTTCGACACCGCCGCCGTGAAGCCAGGAGGCTCCGGAGGCCCGCCGCTGCCGCCTGTCCGCTGACCAGGGGTCAGCGCGGGGGCGGGAGGAGTGAGATCTGGATGCGTTTGCGGTACTTGACCGGCTTGCCGTTGAGCGTCGCCGGCTGGTAGTGCCAGGTCTTCGCGGCCCCGAGCACAAGGCGATCGTACGCGGGATTGGGCGGTCCTTCCATGGTGGCCGATTCGACGGCGCCCGCGTCGTCGATGACCACCTCGACCATCACCACGCCGGATTGCTGCACCCTGCCCGGATAGGCCGGCACGGCCTGCTGGATCGTGATTGGCGGCACCACGTTGCCGTCGGCCGATGAATAGATGCGCGGCGTGCGACCCACGACCGGCTCCGGCGCCGGCGCCGGCGCCGGCGCCGCGGGTGGCGGCGGAGGCGGGGGGGCAATGGCCTTCAGCGACAGGTCGTGGAACCCCGTCGCCAGCATCTTGAGGTCCGAGAACGGCGGCTGGCTGCTCACGCTCTCCACGTCCGGATCGTTCAGCGCGGCGAGCACCGCCGCGAAGCCCTTGGCCGCCGCGGGGTAGTCCTTGACGTCGAACGCCGCCTTGGAAGCGACGTAGCCCTGTTGCACGATCGCTGGCAGCAGCCGGCGGCGGGCGTCGGTGAACGCCGCGCGCAGGCGCGGCGGCACGTCGTCGGCGGCGGGGCGATACAGCGGGTCGTTCGTGATCATGCCCTCGATGACCCGCGACGCCTCGGTGGAGTTGCCGACCGCGACGAGACACAACGCACGATAGAGGTCGATCGCCTGGCGATCCTGGCCGGCCACGTTTTCCGACAACAGCCCGTTGAGCATCTCGAGCGCGCCGCCGTACTCGGCCGACGCGTAGAGCGTGCGCGCCGCGGCCAACGACGCCGACGGCGCCGGGGCCTGAGCCGCTGCCCCGGAGACGGCGGCCAGCAGCGCCGCCGCCGCGACGAGCCACGTCTTCAGTGCGTTCATTTCGCCCTCATGTCCATGCTGACGCGCGTGGCGGCGCCAGTGGTCACGGTGGCCGTGGTGCGACGCTCGCCGAGATCCGGATGACGGAAGACGATTTCGTGCGTGCCGATGGGCACGGCGACGCTGCCGATCGGGGTCTCGCCGACCCGTTCGCCGTCGATCGACACCTCGGCCCACGGCAGGGCGTTGACCGCCATCGAGCCTTTCGGCCAGTCCGGCTTCACCACCGCCACCAGCCCGGGCGCCACGTCCACCGTGCGGACGGCGCGATAGCCGAGCGTCTCGTTCACGAGCTCCAGCTCGTGCCGTCCGATGGCCACCATGATGCGATCGGTACGGCTGCTGCCTACGAGACGGCCGCTCTCGAACACCTGCAGGTCCGCGGGCGCGGTAATGGCAATCCAGCCGGACGTCGTGCCGCCCTGCGGCTTGCTCATCGGTACGACCAGTGACGCGGTGGCACCTGGCTCGATCAGGACGTCGTCGCTGAAGCTGCCCGATTCGTTCTCGAGGACCACCTTGTGCAAGCCCGCCGTGAGGCCCTTTACCGTGACTGGCGTGCGGCCGTAGACCTTGCCGTCCACGCGCACCGTGGCCTTGGACGGATCGGTGCGCACCTGCAGATCGCCGATGCCCTCCGCCACCTTCGGCAGCTCGATGAAGTGCGAGACGTGCGCGCCGGCCTTCATGGTCACCGGCACCTTGCGGCGGTCGGTGCCGTTGACGAGCTCGATGACGTGCGCGCCCGCCGAGAGCGTCACGGTGAGCGGCGTCATGCCGCGCTCCGTGCCGTCGATGAGTACCGGCACGCGATCCGGATTGGTGCCGATGTCGAGCGTCCCGGTGGACGGGGCCGGCGCCGCGGCCGTCGGCGTGCGGCGTCCCATCATGGTGACGCCCGTCGTGACGGCAATGAGCATGACGACGCCGGCAATCGCCCACGGATTGGTCCACACCGGTCGCGCGTTCCGCGCGGCAGCCCTTGCGGCGGGCTGCGCCCGGGGCGCGGTGTCGGTGTCGTCGGCGTCGTCGGCGTCGTCGGCCATCGTCTCGGCCTCGAGGGCTCCGGTTTCGAACCCGTTGGAGAGGACCGGCGTCCGATCCACCTGCGGCGGTGGCATGTAGGGCCGCGTCTCGATCGGCTCGGGCTCCGGCACCCGCCGTTCCGCCGCGGCCGCGCGCGGCGCGAACGGCGCGACCGAGCGCACACCCAGCGAGGACGGTGCGGGCGGCACGAAGGGTGCGGGCGAGGGGAACGGCGTGACCGTGGCCACCGTCCCGGTTCCGGACTCGGCCTCGTCGCCGGCCGTATCGTCGTCGGCGGTATCGTTGTCATCCATCACGCCGGCGGGCGCGCCGGACGGGATGACGGAGAACGGGGCGACGGGCGCGGGGGGTTCGAACGTGGCCAGCGGCACGCTGCTGAGTGAAGAACTCGCGGCGACCGGAGCGTCGTCGACGGCCGGGGGCTCCGGCACCGGCTCGGGTGCGCGGACGGCCACGGGCGCGACGGGGGGTGGGGGCGTGACCGGCACGAACGGCGTCACCGTGGCGGACGGCGGGGTGGGCTCCGCGACAGGAGCAGCCGTCACGGGTTCCAGCACCGGCTCCGCGGCCACGGCGGGCACGACGGCCACAGCGGGTGCCACCGGCTCGGCCTTCGTCTGCGCGGCCTGACGCTCGAGCGCCACTGCCGCCGCGTAGCGCGAAAGGAACGACTTGAGCGCGGCGCGCCCGGCCGCGTCGTCCAGATCCAGCACCCGATCGAGCTCGGCCTGCGCGTCGATCGCCGACGCGAAGGCGGCGCGCGGCTCGATGTGGAGCGCCCGGCGCAGCCAGGTGCGCAGCGCCGCCGGCAGCGGGTCGGCGCCGTCGGCCCGTCTCGCGGTCGCGCTGTCGAGGACGTCGGCAATCCGATGCGGGTACTCGTCGGCGGCCAGCAGCCGGCCCAGGAGCAGCGCCAGCGACACGCCGGCCACCTGCGTCACGTCGGAGGTCTGGTCGAAACGCGGCAGGCCGATGGGGCGCGGCAGCGCGATCCCCAACTCGCGCCAGTAACGCTCCCACGAGAACCGCATCTCCTCGAGGGCAGGCCCGAGCACGTACTCCACGAGCACGAGACGTCCGTCGCGCGTCACCACGAGACGCTCGGGAGCGATGGCGCCGTGGAACACGCCGTGGCCGCTGTCGTGCAGCACGGCGGTGGCGGACACCAGCTGGCGGATCAGCCACGCGGCCGCGGCAAACTCCAGGGTGATCGACCGCTTCCTGGCGCCGTCCAGCACTTCGGAGAGCCGGACGCCGCGCACGTGATCGGAGATGACCACGAGGGTGGAACTGCGCGCGTCGAGCCGCTCGACGGCGCGGACGCGGCCGAAGGCCTCGTGACGGAATTCCGCGAGCCGCGCCGTCTGATCGCGAAGCGCCTCTTCGAAGGTGCCGACCCAGCTCAGCTCGCTACTGATCTTGAGCACCTCCAGCGGCTCGTTGGCGGCGCCGACCGCGTACAGCCGCTCACCCAGGCCGTCCTCGAACGCCACGGGTGCGATGGCACGCGATTGTGAGGCTGCCGGATTCATGTGTAGGGTATCGGCACCAGTGGTGCCAGTTCTGCAATGCCACTGCAGGAATGTGCAGGTGGCGAGAACTCACGGCACCAGTTCGATTTGAGTGGCGCCGGGACTCGCGGCGGGACCGTCGCGACGGCCGCTGGTGTGCCACGTGGATCACAGATCCGTGGTCGGAATCTCGATTCTGATCGCCAGGATTGTTATGGCAGAGGTTAGATTTCTGAGGGACGCTTTGCCGTGAACCTCGCACTGCTGCTCGTGGCCGCACGCGTCTGGGCCGGGGGCCCGATCGCTGCGTTTGCGCGCGCGACGGCGGCGCTTGCCGTCCTGTCGCTCGAGATGCAGGCGGTGACGCTTGCGGGCGTCGGCAGCCTGTCGTCGCTCGTGCTGCTCAACGCGGTGCTGGCGGCCATCGCGCTGGCGCTCTTCCGCTCGCCCGCGGCCACGAGCCGGCGCGACCGCGACAGCGCGGCGGTGCCGTCGACGGCCCTGCCGTGGCCGGCGATCGGCGTCATGGCCGCGCTCGGGCTCCTGCTCGCGACACGACCGCTGGCGGGCGCCGACCCCTATCATCTCGACCGCGTCGCGCAGATCCTGCGGCTTGGCACGCTCGAATTCGACACCGCGGCCGACGTCAAGGTGAACGTCCTCGCGTCGTCGTACGAGCTCGTGCTGGCCGACCTGCGCCAGATGCCCGGCGTAGGGACGTGGCTGCTGCGGCTGCACGCGCTCGTCAGCCTCGCCTACTTCACGCTCGGCCTCGCCGCCATCCGGCAGTGGCTGCCGGGTGGACGGTCGTGGTGCTGGTCGGCTGTCGTGGTGGTGCCGGCGGTCTTTCACCAGCTCGCGTTCGTCAAGAACGATCTCTACTCGGCGACGCCGGCGCTCGTGGCGCTGGCCTGGCTGGCGGTGCGCGCCGCCGCGGCGCCCTCCCGCGAGGTGGCGGCGGTCGCGGCGCTGGCGGGCTTCGCAGTGGCGATGAAATGGGTGGCGTTCCCCCTCGGCCTTCTGATGGCCGGCGCGATCGCGTGGCAGCGTCCACGCGACGTGGCCGTCTGGGCCGCGCTCGTGACTGGGAGCGTGGCCGGCGCGATCGCCGGCGGGCTGCCGTTCACGCTGGCCCAGACCGCACGCTGGTACGGCCACCCGTTCGAGCCGCTCGCCGCGCTCGGCAACCGCACCACTGGCGCCGGCGACGCGTTGACGAGCATCGTGCGTTTCGGCATCAGCCTGTTCGACTTCGGATCGATCACGCGCCGCTGGTGGCCGGGGCGCGGCGGCTGGGGCGCGACGTTCGGGGCGCCGTTGCTGTGGGCGATGGCAGCCACCGCCGTCCATTGGCCCGAGCCGGTCGTGCGGCGAGCCGCGGGACTGGCCGTCGTGTACGGCCTGATCTTCGCGGCGATCTACCCGGATGCCGACGTCGCGCACCGCCTGGTGCTGGCGCCCGGACTGCTGCTCATCGCCGTCGCGGCGCAGCATACCGATGGCGAGAACGCGGCGGCCGTGTGGCTCCGTCGCGCACTCGTCGCGGCCCTGGCGATCTCGGCGGCGCAAATCGCGCGGAGCCTCTGGATCTATCTGTCGGCTTAGGGCTTAGGGCTCAAGGCCTCGTGTCGCCTCAGCTCCCCACCTGCTCACCTGCTCACCTGCCTACCTGCCTACCTGCCTACCTGCCTACCTGCCTACCTGCCTACCTGCCTACCTGCCTCATGCAGGTCTCACGTTCACGTTGAGGCCGCCGTCCATGATGATCTTCGCGCCGGTGTAATAGCGCGCGCGATCCGAGGCGAGGAAGAGCACGGTATCGGCCACCTCCTCCATCGTCGCCCACCGGCCGGCCAGAATTCCCATGCGCTTGCAGAAGCTGGCGAGGAACTCCTCTTTCGTCGTGTTCTGCTGCCTGGCCATGTTCTCGGCCCAGGCCTGCCGGCCTTCGGTACCGACGAGGCCCGGCACGATCGTGTTGACCGTGATCTGCTGGTTCGCGAGGTCGTGGGCGAGATAGCCGGTCGCCTGATTCATCCCCGCGTTGTTCAGGCCGTGCGTCAGCGCCGGCACCCACACGATGGTGGACGCGGTGCCGCTGATGTTGATGATGCGGCCGGTGCCGTCTCCCGGCATGAGCGGCAGAAACGCCTGGGTCACCCGCAGCGCGCCGATCAGCTTGCCGTCGAGATCGCCGATCCAGTCGGTGTCGGGCCAGAGAATCTGGCGGTCGGTGCGCCGCATCGGGTTGCCGGCGTTGTTGACCACGATGTGGACAGTGCCGAACGCCGCGCGGGCCGCGTCGGCCGCGGCCTGCACCGACTGGGTGCTGGTAATGTCGGCGGCCACCGGCAAGGCGTTCACGCCGTGATTGGCCCGCAGTTCGTCTGCCGTGGCGACAAGCGCGTCCAAGCCCCGCGCCAGCAGCACGAGGTTCACGCCCTCGGCCGCCAGCCCGCGCGCGATCGCCCGTCCAATGCCTTTGCTGCCGCCGGTGACGAGGGCGGTCCGTCCTTTCAGTCCGAGTTCGAGGGCCACGCAATCTCCTTCGGCGCCATCCGCCTGGACCGCGGATGACGCGCAGTGTCCGGCAAACCGGCTTCACACCGGTTCGCCAGGGGCGCTATTCTCCCCTGCGCCACCCGCTCACACAACCTCGAGGCGCGGTCTTATGCCGCTGCCAACCGCGACCGTGACCTTCGATACAGCGGAGGGTCAGAAGATCCGGGTGATCGTCGTCGCCCGCGGACTGTCGGAGGAGCGGTCTGAAGACCCGCCCTCTTCGAAAACCTCCACCAGTCCCACCAGTCCTCCGCCCCACCCGCCCCACCCGCCTTACTCGCCCTACCCGCCTTATCCGCCCTACCCGCCCCAGTAGTGCGGTTGCCGGCGAGCGCGCGTTAGACCCTATGAAGCGCGAACCCCGTCCATGCTTGCCGAAATCGCCTGTC
>Ga0207659_10001076_pt1 | contig 16198 bp, 13 predicted proteins | sample KBSM43metaG_FD_184330 | JGI IMG/M metagenome (GOLD analysis project Ga0207659, IMG submission 184330) | Miscanthus rhizosphere microbial communities from Kellogg Biological Station, Michigan, USA - KBS M4-3 metaG (SPAdes) (version 2) | ecosystem: Host-associated > Plants > Roots > Rhizosphere >...
CTCGGCGGTTTGAAAAATAATCCCTGGCTGCACCTCAACGCGGTGGTCACCATGTTCGACAGCGGCGGCAGCTCGGGCCAGCTCCGCGACGAGCTCGGCGTGCTGCCGCCCGGCGACGTGCTCAAGTGCGCGCTGGCGCTGGCGCGCAACGAAGGCGAGGCCCGGCGCGTGCTGTTGTCGCGGCTGCCGACCATCGAGCATCACGTCAAGCTGGCCGGCCACACCGGCGGCAACCTGCTGCTCTCGATGATGGAGCAGTACAGCGGCAACTTCCTCGCGGCGGTGGACGGTTTGCGCGCCCTGCTCGGCTGCCGCGGCCGCGTCTGGCCGGCGAGCGTGGACCCCGCCTCCCTGTGTGTGGAGTACGGTGACGGGTCGCATGCGCGAGGCGAGTCCGCGGTGGACGAGGGGCAGGCCGGCGGACGGAAGATCTCACGCCTGTGGCTCGAGCCTGAAGCGGGCATCCATCCGAGCGTCGCGGACGCCATCCGCAAGTTCGACGCCGTGATCATCGGGCCGGGGAGCTTCTTCACGAGCCTGATGCCGCCGCTGCTCGTTCGTGGCGTCAGAGAGGCGCTGGCCGTCGTGGACGGTCCCGTCATCCTCATCGCCAACCTGCTCACCGAGGGCAGCGGCATGGCCGGCTTCACCGCGGCCGATGCCGCCCGCTGGGTGTCGCGCGCGATCGACCGGCCCGTGGACGTCGTGATCGCCAACACCGGCCGGCCGTCGAAGGAGACGTTGATGCGCTACGCGGCCGAGCGCAAGGAGCCGCTCGACGTGGGCGCGCTCGATGAGCGCACCGAGCTGGTCACCGGGCCGTTCTGGAACACGGCGATTGCGCGCCACGATCGGCGCCGGCTCTCGTTCGCCGTGTGGTCGGTGCTGTCGCAGCGGCTGCTGGAGCCGGCCGCCGCCTCAGTCGCGGGCCGCGAGTGACATCCTGCGCAGCACCGTCACCACAGGCTCGCTGCCGTCGCTTTCCCGCTCGACCACGAGCTTGATGACGCGCGCCGAATAGCCGGGCGCCGTCACGAGCAACGTCCACTCGCCTTTGCCGATGCCGGAGACCCGCCACCGGCCGTCCTTGTTCGACGTCGCCTCGATGGGGTTTCCCGATTTCACCATGAACTTGACGGTGCCACCGGCCACCTGTTCGCCGGCGTGGCCGCGGATTTGACCGGTCAGGACGCCGAGCCCGCGCGACTGCATCGATGCCATCGGGACGTACAGCGTAAAGAGGAGTGCAACCGCGATCATCCATCGGACCTGAGCCAACGACATCCCTCCGCGTGAGAAATCCACACAGTGGCTATCGGTGCGAGACGGGGCATTCGTCAGGGATATCCGCGGGCCGCGGCCGTCAACTGCGCTTCGCGCGCGCCGTGGCTGTGGGGGCCTTCTTCGTCGATGCGGCGCGCGGCGCCGGCGTGGCCTTGGCGCTGCCTGTCTTCCGTTTCGCGCCCGCCTTCGCGGAGGCCCTCGGCGCCGGGCCTTCCGCGTGACCCTCGCGCTCCGCCTTGAGCGCAAGCGCGCGGGTAATGATCGACTGAAACAGCTTGCCGGTGTCGCCGCCTTCGGCCGGCCGGTTCGATCGCCAGATGTCGGGATTGTCCTGCGCCAGGATGTCGGCGAAGTCGCCCTCGCTCTTCACGCTGAGCGGCGCGAACTCGGCGATGTCGACCGCCCCGGCCCAGTCGTCGCGATGCTTGATCAGCAGCCACGAGGTCTTGGCGTCGCTGCTGCCGCCGCCTCTGCTCCCTCCCCATCCGCGCGTGCGCACGAGCACCCACGATCCCTTCAGCTTGTAGCCGTCGAGCGTGAACTTCAGGTCGCCCTTCTTGAGCGCGGCCGCCACGTCGTCGCTCTCCGGTGTCCAGGTGCCGACATCCCACAGCATCACGATGCCGGCGCCGTACCCGGAAGGAATCACGCCCTCGAACTCGCCGTACTCGATCGGGTGATCTTCGACGTGCATCGCGAGGCGCTTGACGGTGGGGTCGAGCGACGGGCCCTTGGGGACCGCCCACGACAGCAGCACGCCGTCGTGCTCGAGACGAAAGTCGTAGTGCAGGTGACTTGCCAGGTGCTTCTGCACGCAGAAGAAGCGCGGCGTGCGCCCACCCGGCGAGCGGTGGGCCTTGTCGCCGGACGGCTCGGGAGACTTGGTGAAATCGCGTTTCTTACGATAGGTATCGAGCGCCACGGCTCCTCCGCCCGCCCGGGCCCCTCCGCCCGCCCGAAGGGCGGGCAATCGAACCCTGGACTCTGCGATGGCGCGGCGCAGCCGCGCTATCGCCTTTCTCCGGTGAGGCGCGAGACCGGCCTGATCAGGATCGCCATGACCACCGCCGCGCCCACCAGCACCGCCGTCATCACGCCGAACAGCGTCGCGAGCGGCATCGTCTCGATGAAGCCCGCCGCGTAGCCGGCGAGCTTGTTGCCGAAGGCGATGGCCAGGAACCAGACCCCCATCATCAACCCGACGATGCGCGGCGGTGCGAGCCTGGTCACGGCGCTCATGCCCACCGGATAGAGGCAGATCTCACCGAACTCCGAGATGGCATACGACATCACGATCCACCACGGGCTCACCCGGATGCCCTCGCCAGCCTGTGCCATCGCCCCCGCGGGCACGAGCACGAGGTACGACATGCCCATGAAAAACAGTCCGAGTGCGAACTTGCCGCTGATCGACGGCTGTCTGGCACCGAGCGCCGTCCACGTCCACGCAAAGATCGGCGTGAGCAGAATCACGAAGACCGGCTGCACCGACTGGAACCACGACGAGGGGATCGAGAAGCCGAACGCCTCGAGCCGCGTGTAGCGATCGGTGAAGAGGTTGAGCGTCGACCCGGCCTGCTCGTAACCGGCAAAAAACAGGATGCCGAAGAGGAAGAAGACGCCGATGGCGGCGATGCGCCTCCACTCGGCGCCTGAAATGATCGGACTGGCGGCTGTGCGCGTCGGTCCCGGCTCGTCGCCGGCGGGGCTGCCGGCGAGAGCGGTCGCCGCCCTCAGGCGTTCGACCGCGGTCTTGAGGTAGTGCCGTCCGATGGCGAGCTGGACGAGACCGATCGCCATGCCGACGCCCGCCGAGGCGAAGCCGATGTGCCAGCTCACGCGTTGCGCCAGATAGCCGGCGACGAGTGGACCGAGCAGGGCCCCGACGTTGATGCCCATGTAGAAAATCGAGAACCCGTTGTCCCGGCGCAAGTCGCCCTGGGGGTAGAGCGACCCGACGAGCGTGCTGACATTCGGCTTCAGCAGCCCGGTGCCGATGACGATCAGCGCGAGGCCGGCGTAGAAGAAGGGCAGCTGCGGGAACACGAGCGAGAAGTGTCCCAGCATGATCACGACCCCGCCGATCAGCACGCTGTGGTATTGCCCGAGCCAGCGGTCGCCAATGATCCCGCCGGCAATCGACGCGCCCCATGCCGACCCCGTATACGTGCCGTAGATCGATGTGGCGTCCGAATCGGCCATGCCGAGCCCGCCGGCGATGATGGGCGTCGTCATGTAGAGAATCAGGAACGCCCGCATGCCGTAATAGCTGAACCGTTCCCACATTTCGGTGAAGAACAGCGTGGACAGCCCGCGTGGGTGTCCGAAAAAACTGCGATCGTCTGTCACTGCGGGTTGGGGGGGCACACTGCGAGCCAGGGTGGGCTACTTCGTCTCCGGGACGTACCCGGGAGGTGTCGCCGCGTTCTCGCCGAAGAAGAACTCCTCGAGGTGACGCGCGATCAGTTCCTGCGCCTCCTTCTGCCACGGCATCAGCCGGTACTCGTTGAGGATCATCTTCTGGCGCTCCTCCCATTGCTTCCAGGCCTGTGCCGACACGCTTTCGAAGATCCGCTGTCCCAGCGGCCCAGGCCAGGGGGGTGACTCCAACCCTGGGAGATCCTTTTTCAGCTTGATGCAGTGGACTGTGCGCGGGGTGCTCATGTGAACCATGGTAACCCCGGCGGGCCGGATGCCGGAGTGCGAGGGCAATTCGTGGAAACCCCTGTAGTTCTGTCTGTAGATCGTGCCATCCCGGCTGTCTGCTTCCGAGTCAGCCGCAGTGTGCTTTTTACTTTCCGTGGCGCACGCCCCTCCGCTAGGCGCGTCGAATACGGTTCATTCCCAACCTAAGCCGTACTGGCACACCCCTTGTAACCAGCGCCCCATAGCCCGGTTCGTCGGGCAATGGACGTTTCGGTGCGTAGGGTGCGTTGCACAGGGGAAGCGCGTCCAGCGCCTGTCACAAAACACAGGGAGGGGAACCGTGAGCGAAATTCGCAAAGACAGCCGTGGGTTTGCGTCGATGGCCTCGGACAAGCAGCGTGAGATTGCCAGCAAGGGCGGCCGGGCCGCTCATCTGAAGGGGACCGCTCACGAGTGGACATCCGAGGAAGCGCGCGCGGCCGGCCGGAAGGGCGGGCAGATCAGCCGCGGCGGACGCGGACGCCTGATCATCCCGACGCAGCAGGGTCCGCAGCCGAATGCGGCGCGTCCCGGCATGGAGTAGGGTTCCGGTTCCTCTTCGGGCCGGCAGGCCCGAAGAGGGACGGACTCACCTGTTCAGGGGGGCGTCGGGTTCGAGTTCGTCGCGCGACACGGGGCCTTGGGCTCCGGTCGTCGTGTACGTTCGTGAGTAGTACCAGGGGTGGCCGCCGTACGGGCGGCCATTTCCGTTTGTAGCGCGTCGCCGCCTTCCCCGCCTCCAGATAGCGTGCGGGCGGCGGGCTACCGGGGCGCGCCCGGAACTGGCGGTACCTTCTCGTTCGGGTACCAGTAGCTCAAGTGGCAGCCTTCGCAGGCGCGCTCGATCTGCTCGCCGACCTCGAACAGTTTCTGCGCGTCCTTGGCATCGGCGGCTGCCGTCGCGGCCATCCCGGCCTCGTGCAGCGCCCGTGCCCGCATGTTGAACGAGGCGCGATCCTTATCGATCAGTACCTGCATTTCCGCCGGCTCGAGCTCCACGCCTGGCGTGTCCGACTTCTCGTGCGCGCGCGCAACGTTGCGGCCCGGCATGATCAGGAGGTTCGCCGCCTCGGACAATGTCACCGCGCCGTGCCGGACCTTGAGCCAGTCCTCTTCCGTCTTCGGTACCGTCTCTACGGTGCCGCTTACGCTCTGCACGGTCGTCACCGCGTTCCAGACCTGATCGGCGGCGGGATCGACCACTGACAGCATCAAGTCCTTGATGGTGGCGGCCGGCTCGTAATGCGGCGCGTCCGCATCGGTTGCCGGTTCGCTCGAGCGGCAGCCGGCGGCGACGCCGAGAAGGAGAACGGCAACGGCCGGTAGGATACGGCCCCGCCATGCAAACGTCGGCATAGCGGTCACGATACCGTGGAACCATGGCACGGCCAACTGAAGGGTTTCTGACGACGGATTCAGGCAATGTTCAGACTCGACGGCGCGGCCAACGCCGTAAGATTTGCGCAGGAGCTCCTGATCCGCATGTCCATGACTACGGCACGAGGCCTCACAGGCGTCGTCGTGCTCGCCCTCGCGGCGGCCTCGCTGCAGTGCACCTCCACTCCGCCGCCGCCGAACGAGCCGGTCGCTGCGTCTCCCATGACTCCGGTGCTCACCGTGAAGGAGCTCATGGAGCACATCGTCGACCCTCAGGCCGACTACGTGTTCGAATCTGTGGCTGTGGATGTCGGCCCGAAGGGCGTGGTGGAGACCCGGCCGACCACCGACGAGGACTGGACACGCATCGAGCGGGGCGCCTGGGTGCTCGCCGAGTCGTCGAATCTGCTCAAGCTCCCGCGCAAGATGGCGCCGGACCACGTCAAGCGGCCGGGCGGAGCGGGAGCGCCTGAGCTCTCGCCGCAGGAGATCGAGGCCAAGGTGAAGGCCAATCCCCAGCTCTGGACCTCGCACGCCGATGCGCTCAGAGTCGAGGCGCTGAAAATCATCGAGATCGTGAAGGCGCGCGACGCCGGCAAGCTGTTCGACGCCGGCAGCGCGCTCGACATGACCTGCGAAGGCTGCCATCTCGATTTCTGGTACCCGGGCGATCGCGAAGCGGTGCTGAAGGATCGCAGCAGCAAGACCTACATCGACAAGCCCGCGGCCGCGCCCGCGAAGTAGCTGCTATACTCGTCGCCACAACCGACACCGCCGGGTTGAACAGGGAAGTGGGTGCGATGCCCACGCGGTCCCCGCCACTGTAAGCGGACAGTACCGGTCCACATGTCACTGCGCCTCCGGCGTGGGAAGACGGATCGGTCGCACTGTGGTCCGCGAGCCAGGAGACCTCTCATCCGGTGTCTGTCCCTTCGGTCCGCTCGCCCGTGAGCGGATGTCCGGCGCGATGGACGCCGGAAGGAGACGCCATGATCCGTACCGGCTCGCCCGGCGGCGCCCTGCGGCGCGCTGCTCGTTCCCTCGTCGTTCTCGCCACGCTGTGCGCGGCCGCACCCGTCTGGGCGCAGGAGGCGACCGGCATACCCGTCACCGGCGTCGTGCGCGACGCCAGCGGTGCGGTCGTGAGCGGCGCCCGCGTCGCAGTGGTCTCGACCGCGCGAGTCGACGCCACCCAATCGGGCACCGACGGTGCCTACCGGCTGCAGGTGCCGGCTGGTATGCCCTTCGAGCTGCGCGCCAGCCGGGAAGGGTTTGCCGACGCCGTGGTGACCATGCCCGGCGTGTCGATGCCGGCCAGCCGTGACCTGACCCTGCACGTCGGCCGGGTGTCGGACCAGCTCGTGGTGACCGCCGCGCGCTCGCCGCAAGACCGCGCCCGGGCGGCGGCCTCGGTTTCGGTCGTCGATGCGGTCGACCTCGCGCGCGCCGGCGCCGCGTCGCTTGCCGACGCGGTGCGATCGGTGCCCGGTCTGCACGTGGAGGGCAACGGGCGCGAAGGCGCGTTGATGTCGCTCTTCGCGCGAGGCGGCGAGTCGGATCACAATCTGGTGTTGATTGACGGCGTGCGCGTCAACCAGAGCGGCGGCGCGTTCGATTTGAGCCGCATCACCGCCGGCGAGATCGAACGGGTCGAGGTGGTGCGCGGCGCGCAGTCGTCGCTCTGGGGCTCCGACGCGATGGGCTCCGTCGTGCAGGTGTTCACTCGCCGGGCGGGCGCCGCCACGACCGGTGTTGCCGCCGACGCCGAGGGCGGGTCGTTCGGCACGGCGCGCGGCGACGCGCGCGTGCACGGCGCCGCCTCGCGGGTCGACTACTACGCTGGCATCACCTCGCGGCGCACGAGCGGTGCGTTCGACGACGTGCTGCCGGAGGAGGACCGCTTCGATCAGACCGCCTTCAACGGCGGGTTTGGCGTTGCGCTCGGGTCGCGCGCCCTGGCGCGCACCGCGCTGCGCGCGTCGACGGCGCACGGCCGCGCGGTCGGCCCGTTCGCCTACGGGCCCGGCGACACCGGCACCAGAGCCGACACGCGCGATCTGTCGTGGCACCTCGACTTCTCACACAGCCTCGGCGCCATGACGACCGGCCGGGCGTCGGTGCTCTATTTCCGTTCGTCGAGCGAATCGGCCGACACCGTCGAAGATCCGTTCTTCAACGTCTATACGCTGCTGCGGGGGACGCCCGGCGCCCGTTTCCCGGACAGCCCCCGGCTGGTACGGCTGCTGACCGAGAGCGAGTTCAGCGCGCTGTCGCCTGGCAGTCTCGGGCCCGGCGAGTTCCTGGCGTCCACGCCGTTCGGGGTGAGCGACTTCCCGTCCTCGAGCGAAACCGAGTTCCGGCGTCCCGCCTTCCGCTATCAGGCCGACGTGGACTGGGCCGCGGGGCAGCGGCTGAGCGCCGGCTACGAGTTCGAGCGCGAGCGCAATCCGCTCGAGGCGGCGTTCGAGACCGACAACCATTCGTTCTTCGTGCAGCAGCAGTTTTCAGGCCGCGAGCGCTGGTTCGCCACGGTGGGCGGGCGCGTCGACGACAAGTCGCGCTACGGCACCTGGTTCAGCCCGAAGGTCTCGGGAGGCGTCTACCTGGTGACGCCGCGCGCGCACGCCCTCTCGTCGGTCAAGGTGGTTGCGAGCGCGGGCACGGGGATCAAGAACCCGCAGTTCGGCGAGGTGTTCGGCGGCGCGTTCGCCGACGGCAACCCGGATCTGGAGCCCGAGCGCGTGCGCACCGTCGATGGCGGCGTCGAGGCGACCTTCGCGGCCGAGCGGCTGCGGGCGGGCGCCACGGTCTTCGACAGCCACTACACCGACCTCGTGGAGTTCCGGGCATCCAACCCGTTCTTCCGCCTCGACGGCGTGCCGGACTACATCAACGTCGCCGGCGCGAAGGCCCGGGGCGTGGAGCTCGAGGGCGCTGTGCAGCGCCCCATGGCCGGCATCACGGCCTCGGCGTCGTACACGTTCCTGTCGTCGGAGGTGACCGAGACCGTCAACACCGGCGTGCAGTTCCAACCCGGCCAGCCGCTGCTGCGCCGGCCGCGGCACTCCGGCTCGGTGCGCGCCGCCTACCAGGTGGCGAGGGTCACGGCCTATGGAGAGGTGCGAATGGTCGGCGAACGCCACGATTCGAGCTTCCTGTTCCTGTCGACCGTGGCCGGGCCCAACGTCGCGGGCGGTGTCACCACCGACATCACGGTCAATCCCGGCTACACCGTGGGCAACATCGGCGTTGACGTGCGCGCCGCCGAGGGCTTGACCCTATTTGCGCGGAGCGACAACATCGGCGACACGTCATACGAGAGCGTGCTCGGCTATCCAGGCATGCCGCGATCGTTCACCGCGGGCGTGCGGTGGAACCTGGTGGTGAGGAAGTAGGAAGGCTTGGGGTTCAAGGCTCAGGGCTCAGGGCTTAAGGCTCAAGGCTCAGGGCTTAAGGCACGGAGCGTCAATCGCTTCCCGAGAGTACGCTGGCGAGCGTACTGTCCTCGGCGACAGTCGTTCCAGGCCCTGAGCCCTGAGCCTTTAAGCCCTAGACCCCTACTGCAGCGTCGGCGCCGCCGCCACCTGGACACGCGCGTCGTTGAAGCAGGCGCCGCCCCCGAGGTCGGTGAGGGTGTCCGGCGCCAGCGCGTTGGCCGTGAGCCCGTTGGCGGTGTGTTTGCGCCACAGCCCTTTGGGCAGGCTGACGATGCCGGGGCGGATCCAGGCGCCGACCTGCACGTTGCACCGCACCTCGCCGAGCGCGTTGAAGATGCGCACCGCGTCGCCGTCCACGAGGTTCCGCGCCGCCGCGTCGTCCGGATGCATCTGCAGCCGGACTTCGGGGCGTGGCAGCTCCGCGAGCGTCGAGGTGATCGACCGCTCGCTGGCGGGGGAAATCAGCGTCAGGGGGAACTCCGCTGTCGCCGGGTCCGGCTGATACCCGTAGAGTCCCGCCGGCGCGCTGCGATCGAGAGCCTCGTCGTACAGGTCCACCTTCTGATCGGGCGTGCGAGGAAACACGTCCACGAACTGGATCGGCCGGCCCTCGAAGGGGAACGTGGCGGCGCCCGACTCCCGCACCTGCGTGCCGGCCGGTTCCGGCAGATGGGTCAGGACGTCGAGCATCTCTTCGAGCTCGCCGTTCGGCTCGCCGGCCGCCAGGTCCAGGCGCGTCAGGAGCTCGCCGAACACGTCGGCGTTCGGCCGCGATTCGCCGACCGGTTCCACCACCGGCCGCCCGAGGCGCAGACTGATCGATCCGTACCCGCGCACCAGGTCGTAGCCCTCGAGAAACGTCGTCGCCGGCAGCAGAACGTCGGCGTAGCGGGCCGTGTCCGTGAGGGTCTGCTCGAAGACCACGGTGAACAGATCCTCGCGCTCGAGGCCCTGCAGGACCTTGGTCTGGTGCGGCGAGGTGACGGCCGCGTTCGAGTTGTAGACGAACAGCACTTTGATCGGCGGATCCGAGTACTCGGTGAGCGCTCGCCCCAGCTGGTTCATGTTGACGAGCCGCGTCGGGGGCTCCTGGTCGCGGATCCAGGTGCGCTCGATGCTCCACGCGCTGCTGTTGCTCATCGCGTAGCCGCCGCCGCGGACGCCGAACTTGCCGGCGACGGCCGGCAGCGCCAGGATCGCCATCGACGACGAGCCGCCGTTGCGATTCCGTTCCTGGCCCCAGCCGCAGCGAATCAGCGCCGGCGACGCGTCCGCATACCACTGCGCCAGCCGTTCGATATCCGCGGCCGGCACGCCGGCTTCGGCCGCCGCACAGGCGAACGTCCATTTCCCGGCACGCTCGCGCAGCCGGACAGCGTTGCGGGTGTGGGCCTCGAGGAACGCCCGATCGGCACGGTCCTCTTCGAACAGATACCGGTGCATCGACAGCGCCACGGGCAGATCCGTACCCGGCCGCACCGGTAGATGCAGGTCTGCCTGTTTGGCGAGCGGCGTCGTGCGCGGGTCGATGACCACGAGCCGTGCGCCGCGCTTCTGCGCTTCGCGCAGGTAGGGCACGAGGTGGATGCCCGAGGCCGAGGGGTTGACGCCCCACAGGATGATCAGCCGCGCCTCGGGGAAGTCCTCGTATACGACCGACGGCATCTTGCCGTAGAGCGTCTGGTTGGCGGCGCCGGTGGCGGCCGCGCACACGGTGCGGGCGAGGCGCGAGGCGCCGAGCCGGCGGAAGAGCGCCGCGTCGCTCGTGTCCTGCGTGAGCAGGCCGTTCGAACCGCCGTACGAGTAGGGAAGGATCGCCTCGCCGCCGAATTCGTCGCGCACGGCACCCAACCGGTCGGCGATGCGAGTCAGGGCGTCGTCCCACGACACGCGGTCGAACCAGCCGCTGCCTTTCGGCCCCTTGCGCACCGCCGGGTAGAGCACGCGATCGGGGCCGTACATCCGCTCGGGAAAGCGGCGGACCTTGGCGCAGATGTAGCCGCCGGTGATCGGGTTGTCGGTCGACCCGTCGAGGACCGTGACCTTGCCTTCCTGGACCGTGGCGTCGAGGCTGCAGGCGTCGGGGCAGTCGAGCGGGCAGACGGTTGCGACGGAGTGCTCGGACGCCAGCGGCGTCTTCAAGGCCATGGATCAGTCTACTTCGTACGTAGAGCGGGGCTTCAGCCCCGCCGGCACAGCAGTACTGACAGGCGGTCTGAAGACCGCCGCTACAATCGCGTGGTGAGGACGCCACACGTCGTCGTGATCGGCGGCGGTTTCGGTGGACTTGCGGCGGCCAAGGCGCTGGCGCGTGCGCCGGTGCGCGTGACGCTGGTCGATCGGCACAATTACCATCTCTTTCAGCCGCTCCTCTACCAGGTCGCGACAGCGACGCTGTCCGCAGGCGATATCGGCGCGCCGATCCGCTGGGTGCTGCGCACGGCACGCAACGTCCGCGTCCTGCTCGGTGACGCCGAGTCGGTGGACGTCGCCGCCCGCCGTGTCGTGCTCCGCGACGGCGACGCGCTCGACTACGACTACCTGATCGTTGCCACCGGCGTGCGCCACGCCTACTTCGGCCACCCCGAGTGGGAAACGTTCGCGCCGGGCTTGAAGACGCTCGACGACGCGCTGCTGGTGCGGCGCCGCATCCTGCTCGCCTTCGAGCGGGCCGAGCGCGAAGAGGATGCGGCGCAGCGCGGCGAACTGCTCACGTTCGTGCTCGTCGGCGGCGGGCCCACGGGTGTGGAACTGGCGGGCACGCTGGCCGAAATCACGCGCCAGACGCTGCGCGACGAGTTCAAGGCCATCGACACCGGGCGGGCCCGCATCGTGGTGGTGGAGGCGGGCCCGTCGATTCTCTCGACCTTCCGCCAGGAGCTGCGTGATGCAGCGCGCCGGTCGCTCGGGCGGCTCGGCGTGGAGGTGCGCGAAGAGACGCGGGTCGTCGGCATCGACGCGCACGGCGTGGACGTGCAGACCGGCGAGACCCGCGAACGCATCACCGCCGCCACGGTGATCTGGGCGGCGGGCGTCGCGGCGTCGCCCCTCATCAGGACGCTGGGGATGCCGCTCGACCGGGCCGGCCGCGCGCTCGTCGAGCCCGACCTCTCGATCGCGGGGCATCCCGAGGTGTTCGTGGTGGGTGATGCGGCGTCGTTCGTCCACACCGGCGATGGCGTCCCGCTGCCGGGCGTGGTGCAGCCCGCGACCCAAGGCGCGGCCCACGCCGCGCGCACCATCCTGCGCCGTGAACGCGGCGAGCCGTCCACGCGGTTCGTCTATCGCGACCTCGGCAACATGGCCATCGTCGGGCGCGCGTCGGCGGTCGCCGATCTCGGCTGGATCCACTTCTCCGGCCTGATCGGCTGGCTGGCGTGGCTGTTCCTGCACATCGCCAAACTGATTGGCTTCCGCAACCGCGTGATCGTGCTGATCGAGTGGGCCGTGGCCTACGTGACGTTTCAGCGCGGCGCGCGCTTGATCACGGGCGACGACAATCGGGACGGTACGTAGGGGCCGCCTTCAGGCGGCCCTGGGCCGGCTGAAGCCGGCCCCTACGACAGTGGCGGCCTTCGGGTGTGCCAGTCCGTCGTGCGTTCGTACGCGGCGGCGAGCGCCAGCACCGTGCTCTCGGCCCACGGCGCGCCGCTGATCGAGAGCCCAATCGGCAACCCCAGCCTCGAGAAGCCGCAGGGCACGGAGATCGTCGGGAGCCCGAAGATGTCGAACACGGCGTTGTTGTTGCCGCCGCCGCCGGGCGGTCCGCCTTCGAGCAGGGGTGCGGGAGTCTTCATCGTCGGGGTGATGAGGAGGTCGACGGTGGAGAACGCCTTGACGATGTCGCGCCGCGCCTGTTCCACCTCGCGCACCGCCAGCACGTACTGCGCCGCATCGGCCGTCTTCGCGTTGAGCAGCGCCTGGCGCGTGCCCGGCTGGTATTTGTCGGGCGACTCGGCGAGCCACTTCGCGTGGTACGCCAGCGCCTCGGGGGCCCACACGCGATTGGGCGCCCCGGTCGGCGGCAGGTCGATATCCGCCGTGCCCGCGACCAGCCGCTCGATCACGCCGAGCGCCTCCTGCATCGCGTCGGCCACGTCGACGTCGAGGTTGTCGAAGAAGGCCCGCTGCGGCAGCCCGACCCGCAGACGCGCGGTTGGAGTCCGCAGCGCACGCGTGTAGTCGTCGATCGGCACGTTGGCGGTGGTGGGGTCCGCGGCGTCGTAGCCGGCCACCACGTTCAGCATCAGTGCCGTGTCCTCGACCGTGCGGCACATGGGGCCGACGTGGTCGAGCGTCCACGACAGCGTCATCACGCCGCGCGTGCTCACGCGCCCGTAGGTCGGCTTCAGCCCGACGATGCCGCAGTGCGAGGCGGGCATGCGGATGGAGCCTGCGGTGTCGGTGCCGAGCGAGGCGTAGCACAGGCCCGCGGCCACCGCCGCGCCGGGGCCGCCGGACGACCCGCCGGTGACGTGCCCGCGCCGCCAGGGGTTCTGCATGGTCCCGAACGCCGTCACGGTGGAACTGCCGCCGTAGGCGAACTCGTGGAGATTGAGCTTGCCGAGCAAGATGGCGCCGGCCTGCTTCAGCCGCCGCGTCACTTCGGCGTCGGCGGCCGGCACCCGCTGCTCGAAGAGCCGGCTGGCGCCGGTCGTACGCACGCCGGCGGTGTCGATGTTGTCTTTGAGCGCGATGGGGATGCCGTGCAGCGGTCCGCGCCACTGGCCGCGACGGCCTTCGCCCTCCATCGTCCTGGCCTCGGCGAGCGCTTGGTCGCGCGTCACGGTGATGTAGGCGTGCAGGGACGCGTCGTGCGCGTCGATGCGGGCCAGGCACGCTCGCACGAGATCGACCGGGGATACGGTGCGCCGGCGCACGCGCGCGATCGCCTCCGCCATCGCCAAATCCGCGAGGTCGGACGTTTGTCCCCAGGCCGGCGCCGCAACGCCGCCGAGAACCGCAGCGCTTGTCAGGGCCAGGAAATCCCGCCGGTCCATGAGAAGGCTCGAGGGCGCTTATGGCTCGAGATCGAAAATTCGATCGAGGCGGGCACTGAAGCCCGGGAGGAGTGGTGTCGACAGCGTGTCGCCCGCCTCCCGCGACAGCTCGATCGGCCGGCTGAACCCAGTGCCGGTGCCGGCGCGTCGATAGACTCGCACGACCTCGATGGCGGGATCGACGACCCAGTACTCGGCGACGCCGACGCGTTCGTAAAGCCGCCGCTTGATGGTCTCGTCGCGCTTGCGCGTGCTCTTCGATGCGATCTCCACGACCAGTTCGGGCACACCCTGAACGTTAGCGGCCGTGAGGACCTGTTTCGCCCGCTCGCGGGACATGTACAGCAGATCGGGCTCGACCACGTCAAAGGCGGAGAACACGACGTCGAAGGGCGCGAAGAACAACCGCCCGAGTGGATGCTCCTGCAGGTGCGAGCGCATCAACCAATGCAGGTTGCCGCAGACGCCTTGATGCTTGGTGTTGGGCGACGGCGTCACGTAGTGCTCTCCGTCGATCAGCTCGTGCCGCTTCCCGTCGTCGGGGAAGAGGACGAAGTCGTCGTAGGTGAGCTTCACGGCGGGGCTGGCGGCCCTCATGCGATCCCTCCCGGCCACGGGCTCATTCTAGTGTCACCAGCGGGAGACTGCGAACGAAGTGCCGTCGGATCAAGCACGAATTCCCGCCCACATCAGCGCGGCTTTGGGCCGGCGTTGCGGGAATCGCGCGTCAGTGCGGGGCGGTCGTTGCGCGGGGTGCGTACTTCGTGGCGACGTAATCGTCGATCAGCGTGCGGAAGCCGGCCGCGAGCTCCTCGTAGGTGCCGCGGAGGGTGGTGGCGTGCACCCCGTCGATGTAAATCGGGCAGTTGGGCGCTTCGCCCGTGCCGGGCAGGCTGATGCCGATATTGGCGGCCTTCGACTCGCCGGGGCCGTTCACGACGCACCCCATCACCGCCAGCGTCAGGGTCTCGACACCTTCGTAGCGCGACTTCCACTCGGGCAGGCGCTCACGGATGTACTCCTGCGTGCGTTCGGCCAGCTCCTGGAAGGTGCTGCTGGTGGTGCGGCCGCAGCCCGGACAGGCCGTGACGCTGGGCGCGAAGGAGCGCAGTCCCAGCGCCTGCAGGAGTTCGCAGGCCGCGTACACCTCATCGCGACGGTCGCCGCCCGGGCGCGGTGTGAGCGAGACCCGAATCGTGTCGCCGATGCCTTCGTTCAGCAGGATACCCATGGCCGAGGCCGACCACACCAGCCCCTTCTGGCCCATGCCAGCCTCGGTGAGGCCGAGGTGCAGAGGCTGCTCGGTCCGGCGGGCGAGCTCGCGGTAGATGGCGATGAGATCGCGGGGGCGCGACACCTTGCACGAGATGATGATCTGGTCCCTGCGCAGGCCCGACTCGATGGCGAGCGCCGTGGATTCGACGCCCGAGATCACCATGCACTCGTTGAGGATCTCTTCCGAGTCGCGTCCGAGGCTGTGGTCGGTGTTCTCCTGCATCTTGGCCAGGACGAGCTCCTGATTGAGCGAGCCGCCGTTGACGCCGATGCGCACCGGCTTCCCCTGATCCACCGCGACCTTGCAGATGGTCGCAAACTGCTCGTCGCGCCGCTTGCCGGTGCCGACGTTGCCGGGATTGATGCGGTACTTGTCCAGCGCGGCGGCCATCGCCGGGTAGCGCGTGAGCAGGAGGTGGCCGTTGTAGTGGAAATCGCCGATGAGCGGGGCCGTGCAGCCGGCGTCGAGCATCCGCTGCTTGATTTCCGGCACGGCCGCTGCTGCCTCGGGCAGGTTGACCGTGATCCGCACCATCTCGGAGCCCGCTTCGGCGAGTTCGATGCACTGCTGCGCGGTGCCGGCCGGATCCGCCGTGTCGGTCATCGTCATCGACTGCACGACGACCGGGGCGCCGCCGCCCACCTGGACGTGGCCGACGCGGACGCCGACGGTGCGATGGAGACGTGCGATGGCTGGCACGCCTCAATGATAGCGAATCCGTTCGGATCTACTTGGCGAGCGCCGCGGCCCAGTTCAGCACGACGGTGAACGGCGCCGTGCGGCCGCCGTCCGGGGTCGTGATGAACAGGAACCGCCTGCCGTCGGGTGCGGGCGCCCATCCTCTCGGGTTCAATGGCGGCGGGGCCGCAAAGAGCCGTCGGGGCGTGCCGGCCCGGAATCCGCTGCTCGTGTCGACATCGACGGCCAGCATGTCGAAGGTGTCGACCCGGACGTAGACCAGCTGTGTGCCCGTCCTGTTCCAGCGAGGAAGAAAGTTGAGGCCGCCCCCGACGGAGACGAGCCACTTCGCGCCGCCGCCTGCCCCTGCCGTGGCTGTGAACGGTCTGACGTACACGTTCGCCGGCGACGATTCGTTCGACTCGTAGGCAATCCAGCGGCCGTCGGGCGAAAACTGCGCC
>Ga0207659_10001083_pt1 | contig 16145 bp, 12 predicted proteins | sample KBSM43metaG_FD_184330 | JGI IMG/M metagenome (GOLD analysis project Ga0207659, IMG submission 184330) | Miscanthus rhizosphere microbial communities from Kellogg Biological Station, Michigan, USA - KBS M4-3 metaG (SPAdes) (version 2) | ecosystem: Host-associated > Plants > Roots > Rhizosphere >...
CCTCACTTTTCGGACAAACTGGCCCGGACTTCACTCGCCCGCCGCACCGCTTCCGCCTTTACCGAGTTGATCAGGCGTCAGGGAGCGGTCGTCGTCGTTGACGGAGGCGCAGTAAACGGAGTCGCGGTTGACGAAGTGAGCTCGACGCCATCGGAGGTCCGAACAGAGCTGGCGAGAATCGCCGCGCGGATTCCGAGGCGTTCGATCTCGCGCCGCGTGAGTGCCTGAGGCCACGGTACGTCCTGCGCCGCCTGAATGCCGAGCAACGTACGGGCGATACCGATGACATTTACCGGCGCAATCGACACCGGAGATCGCGGAATCGCAAGCGAGCGACTCCGTTCGACCATCACCAGGACGCGGCCGCGATCCCGCCACGTGGGGTCGAATACCGAGTCTGATTCGATGACCACCGCGTGCGAATCGATGACCCAGAGGATTCGCGCGCGCTGGACGCTGACGGGCGAGCCGGCGAGCTCGCTGACGACTTGCGCGAGCGCGGAAGGGCGGACCGAAATCGGAGGTGTTCCCGGCGCAAACCGGTGCTCGGTCTGTGCACGCGCGCCAGCGGCGGCGGTCACGATGCAAACAGTCACGGCAAGGATGAAGGTATGAAGATGGCGGCTCATGTCAACGTCCGAAATGAAGGACGAGCCCGGCGCTCGCCCGCAGGTTGTGCACGAGACCACCATTGGCACGTACCACGTCATCGGTCACGGTGTTCAGCTCGGCGACTTGAATATTGAGCGGCGACCCGTGCATGGTGTCGGACAGCTCCAGCCGTAGTCCGACACCGGCGGCGCCGAGCGGCACGCGCAGATCGGTGCCGACGCCGAAATTCATCGCGAACTTCGTTTCGAGTCCCAGTTCGTCGATGGCGATGAGGAGCGTCTGGCCGCCAAAGCCCGTAAAATTCTTGTTGACCGTGATGTCGGCGTTCGCCGGCGGACGTTGCTCGATGAACATCTGCAGCGGCGGGCTGATGTTCTGCTTGATGTCGTAGGTGACGGCGCCAAATCCAAAGAAGACATAGGGCCACACCCACGGGTTCCGGTGATACTCACGCAGGCCGAATGCGCCGCCGACGTCGGCTGAGTACGCATCCATGGACACCGATCCGCGGGTCGGTCCGTCCAGGGTGGGAATCGCGACACAGCGCCCGGCGATCGCAAGGCACTTGCGGGAAAACCCGGCATGAGTACGGAAGCCATAGCGTCCTTCCCAGTACATGACGGTTGCGTCGAAGACGGGACCCGGCATGAACACGAGGTCGCGTCCGAGCACCTGTTCCAAGGCACCCGTCGCAGGAGAAACTGACCCCAGGAGGATCAGGTTGCTCCAGTCGGTGGACAGGCGGAGGCCCGCGGTGCCGCTCACATCGAGGTGGCCCGGATCGCGAGGCGGGTCGAACGGATCCCACTGAGCCGCAGCGCTCCCAGGAAGGCAACTCAGAACAACGGACAGCAACAGAAGACGAAGACGATCGTGGCGTCGGACGTTCGACTCCTTCATAAATGGACCGGGCGCACGGGGAGCAAAAGACGCGCCGGTCTAAACCTTCGCTAGGCGCAATGCCGCGGCGTCGTCGCCAGACGTTTGGCGCTGGGCTAGCGCGTCGCGTTTCCTGACGGCTGCGTTAGAGGACGCGACGTTCTGACAGCGGGCAGGGAGGCGAGATATGCGGTAATCGACACCATGTCCTGCTCGGTCAGATTTGCGACGACTACCCGCATCAAAGCCGCGGATCGGCCGTTCCGCGTCTCGCGTTGAAAGTCGTACAGTTGTCGGGCGAGGTAACTCGCCGAACGTCCCGCCAGTGGAGGCGCGTCGTCCATGCCCATGAGATCCGGACCATGACATCCCGAACACGCGGTGGTTCTGGGCACCACTTCGCTTCCCACGCGCATCACCCCGCCCGTCGTGACGATCTCACGGCCCTTTGCCACACTGCCCGGAGGCACATATGTGGTCCATCCGATGCGTGGGTTTCCCGGTTCGCCATCGAAAATGTTCCGATCGTCGTTGGAGACTTCGATGATGCGGCCCTCGATTGGCTCGGTGAGCGCCCTCGATCGTTCGACCGGAACGAAGGCGTTGCCGGCGAGGCGCGTCTTCGGCACGAACTCGGTCTCGACGACGCGGGCAAATGGAGTTTTCCATTCGATGCCCGCGAAATAGGCAGCGGCGGCCGCGATCTCCTCGTCGCTCATCATCGACGCGAGCCGGATCATCGTCGGCGTGTTCTCCTTGCGCCAGTCGGCGCTCCGTCGAAGCCCCAGCCTGAAGTCCTGAAGCTGGCGCACGATGTACGCGTACGGCAGGCCAGCGGGCTGTGCGTTCTCGGATCGGCCGCGGCCGTTGGGGCGATGGCACGAGCCGCATCCGTTGCTGTTGGCGAGCGCCTTCGGTCCGTGAGCAATGACGTCCGGCACCGGCGACGGGTGATCGCCCGGAAACCAATCAACGACGTTGTGCGCGTCGCGCGTCTGAAGCAAGGAGAAGGCAAGCGGACTGCCTTCGAGATGGCGAGGGCGCATCTGGTTCTCGACAGGTTCCGTCGTGCGGAGTGTGCGCGTCGGCGGATTTTGCGGCGGCGGCGCCGGCTCGTCGTAGGCTGCGGCTTTGGCAAAGCCATAGGCCCAGAGTGGCTCCTGCGCGGGAGTGCCGATCGCGTGAACCGCTGATGCCGCAGCGGTGATGAAGGCGAGACCCAGGACGAGCGCACCAGTGAGGCGAACCATGGGGCCTCCGAGGGGTAGTCAGTGATTAATGCTCAGCGCGCGCGAATGCTCAATATGTGGCGGATACTACCGCCGGCCGGTAGCGTTCGCAACGAAAACTTGCCGCCGAAATCCGCTAAAATGCGGCCGAAATCGCAACCATAACTTGTCTCGCCGAAGCCTTCGCGGAGGCGGATCGAGGTGCAGCCATGAGACGCGCGTCATACGCAATCGTGCTCGCAAGCGTTCTGTTCATCGCATCGATTGCTGTGTCGGCACAGGGCCAGGGTGGCGCCGCACAGCAGCCAAACGGCTTCACGAACCTGCAGGTCTGGCCGGCCGATACGCCGCGCGCGGTCATTCTGAACTTCATGAATGCCTTCGACCGTTCGCTCGGCATCGAGTGCAACTACTGTCACGTCCAGCGCGACGGCAAGTTTGATTTCGCCTCCGACGAGAAGCGCGAGAAGCGCGTTGCGCGGAAGATGATTCTGCTGCGCGATTCGATCAACGTGCAGCTGTCGGCCATTGTCGACAAACCCGTGACCGCCGGCCCCACCTCCGTTGAGGCGCGACCCGGCGCGCCGACGCGGGTGCTCTGCGCGTCGTGCCACCACGGGTTGCCGATCCCGGCTCCGCTCGGCGAGGTCATCAGCGAAGCCGAGAAAACGGGCGGTGTGAACGCCGGTCTCGCGAAGTTCAAGGAGCTCCGCGGGAAGTTCTACGGCGGTCAGCAGTATGACTTCACGGACTATGCCCTCGTCGGCATCGCCACGACGGCGCTCAATCAGAAGCGACCGGACGATGCGATGAAGTATCTGCAGGCAAATCTCGAATACTTCCCGAAGTCGTCGCAGACGTATCAGGCGATGGCGCAGGTGAAGAACACGAAGGGCGACAAAGCGGGCGCGGTCAAGGATCTCGAAACCGCCGTGCAGCTCGATCCGCAGAACAATCAGGCGAAGAACCAGCTGCAGCAGCTTCGGGGCGGCAGTCAGTAGACGTGAGGTTGCCAAGGTCCGGCTGAAGCCGGACCCCACCGATGATCTGTGCCGGACGCAGTCACCGGTGAAGAGCGGCGGGAATTCTCGGTGGGGTCCGCCTTTAGGCGGACCCGTTCGATAGAGGCACTATGAAATTCAATCGATATCCTGTCGTTGCGGTCGTCGCGTTGGCGATCTCGACGTCGCTGGTCGCTCAAGAAGCGGTTGATCTCGACGCCGTACACCGCATCCGCACCGAGGCGCTGCAGAACTCACAGGTGATGGAGCACTTGTTCTATCTCACCGATGTGAGCGGATCGCGTCTGACCAACTCGCCGGGCTTCTTCAGCGCTGCTGATTGGGTCGTCAAGCGACTCGGCGAATGGGGCATCAGCGCGCGTCAGGAGAAGTGGGGACCGTTCGGCCGTGGGTGGACGTATACGCGTTTCTCCGCGCACATGCTCGAGCCGCAGTCGACGCCGCTCATTGGCGCGCCGCTCGCGTACACGCCTGGGACCAACGGTCCGGTCAGCGGTGACGCCGTCATCGTTGCCATCGCCAACGAGAATGACTTCGCGAAGTACAAGGGAATGCTCAAAGGCAAGATCGTTCTCCTCGGCGCTGGTCGAGACCTGCAAATGAGCGTGCAGCCGCTCGCGACGAGACGATCCGACACGGATCTCGCGACGCTGGCACAAGCGCCGGATGCCGGCGGCGGGCGAGGACAGGCACCTCCAGGAGCGATCGCGATTGGCGGCGGCCGACAGGGCGGGCCCGGCGGCGGCCAGCAGTTCGTGCGGGCGTTGAACAAGTTTCTCGTGGACGAAGGCGTTGCGGTCGCGGTGCGCGTTGGTGCCGGAAGGAGCGAAGGCGGTACCGTGTTCGCGCAGGGCGGCGGCACACGCGAAGTGAAGGATCCGGTCCCTCCGCCGATGGTGACGCTCACACCCGAACACTACAACCGGATTGCCCGTCTCCTCGATCACAAGATTCCAGTGAAGCTGGAGTTCGATATTCAGGCACGGTTTCTTGACGATCGCACCGACTCGGTGAACGTCATCGGCGAGATTCCCGGCGGCCGCAAGCGCGACGAGGTCGTCATGATCGGCGCGCATCTGGACAGCTGGCACAGCGGCACCGGCGCAACGGACAACGCGGCTGGAAGTGCCGTGATGATCGAAGTGATGCGCATCCTCAAAACGCTCAACCTGCGTCTCGACCGGACGGTGCGCCTCGCGCTGTGGAGCGGCGAGGAACAGGGGATTCTCGGATCGCGCGCGTATGTCGCCGACCACTTCGCCGCGCGCGAGGACATGAAGCTGAAGGCGGAACATGCGCGGCTGTCCGGCTATTTCAACGTGGACAACGGGTCGGGGAAAATCCGCGGAATCTACCTGCAGGGCAATGACGCCATGCGGCCAATCTTCGAGGCCTGGTTGAAGCCGTTCGAAGATCTGGGTGCGACGACGATCTCGATTCGAAACACGGGCGGGACCGACCATCTGTCCTTCGATGCGGTCGGGCTTCCGGGGTTCCAGTTCATTCAGGACCCGCTCGAGTACGACTCGCGCACGCATCACTCGAACATGGACGTCTACGACCGCGTCCAGCGTGCCGACATGATGCAGATGGCGGCCATCGTCGCGTCGTTTGTCTACAACACCGCGAATCGCGATGCGCTTTTGCCCCGCAAGCCGCTGCCGAAACCGCAGCCAGCACCGGTGCAGCAACAGCAGCCGGCGAATCCACCAGCGGCGACCCCGTCGACGGGCGCCGCCGCGGCGGCACGGTAACGGGCGGGTAGGGCGGGCTAAAGCCGGCCTTACGTACTAGGGGCGTTCTACTTGCTAGGAGCTCGTGGGGTCCGCCTTCAGGCGGACTCCACATGACGACGCTATTTCTGAGTGACGAGAATCGCGACGCGTCGGTTTTTCGCGCGACCCTGAGCCGTGTTGTTGTCCGCGACGGGATGCTGGTCGCCGTACCCTTCCGCTTGCACTCGACTGGGATCGACGCCGAGGCCCTCCAGGGCGTCGCAGACCGCCTCCGCCCGTGCCTGCGAAAGCTGTCTGTTGGCATCCGGACTTCCTGAGTTGTCGGTGTACCCGCCGATCTTCACACGGGTGGCCGGGTATGCCCTGAGGATCGTCGCGATGTTCCTCATTTGATCGCGCGACTCCGGTCGGATGATGGCCGAATCAGTTTCGAAGTTCAGGCGATCGAACTCGAACCATCTGTCCTTCGTGACCGGCGCGCCTCCCTGGATGAACGAGAGGAGCTTGACCTCGGTTCCGTTCGCCGGGAACCGCAGGGTGACGCCGCCGGGCAGTTCGCGAGGCGGTTCGCGATTCACAGTCCCACTGGTCCCCACTGCGTTCGGCTCCGGCGTGTTCAGCGCGACGTTCCGCTCGCGTGGATGGGTGAGGAAAGCGACGAGCGCCCAGGCCCCAAGGACCGCGAATACAGCGGGCAGTACCACCGCCCATGCGGCCGATTGCTCTCTGTAACGGCTTGCGGCGCGATGGAGAGGCTCCGCAGCGACTCGGTCTTTGTCCTGCGCAGCCAATGTCGGAAGGAACTTCGACATGGCCGCCGGCAGCGCCGACGCAGCCGATTCCCGTTCGGCCATCAGACGACTGGCGAGCGCCGAGGCATCGAGCTTTTCGGTGCGGATCATCCTGCCAAAGTACGCCATGACCAGCGACGTCGCAATTGACAGCAGGGATTTCGCGGTTGTCCCCGTTACCCCAGCGTGCGTCGCCAGCGCGTCGATGACGCTCGACTCTCGATTCCCGAACAAGAGCGATTGGATGAAATTCGACGACGCTGTTCGATCGGCACCTGTGGTGACGCGAGTGATGAGATGCTCGCTGCTATCGAGCACCGATGTATCGTTGGTTGGCTCGATCGCCATCCCATAAATCTGACCGACGGACTCCGGATCGCTTGCGCGCGCCGCGAGACCGCCGACCATCGTGATGATGGCGGCGCGCAATCCCTTCTCGATATTCGAGACGGGTTCGCCAGTCGTTGCGCTCAACTTGGTGGTCAATGTCGGGCTCACGAACTGAGCGAGGGTGTCGATGATTGAGGTTGCCATGAAAACCTCCCACACGAACTGTGCCGACCGGTGCAGACGGCATCAGTATTAGGAAGGCCTCAAGGTCTGCGCCATGGATCAATGCCGACGACTGCGGGACGTTCGCCGGCTGGGGACGATCTGTATCTGGCGAGGCGCCGTGATCGGCCTCAACGCGCAGCTGATGCGAGCCAGGAGGACGCGGCGGGTGCCTGCCGTTCTCGCACCGCAACGCAGCTGTCGATGCGCTCGAACGCCTGGCGCAGCGTCCGCTCCGCGGCCGGGACCGGGTGCTCCTTGAAGAACTGCTCGACCTCTGCGCGTTTTTCACGCGAGCAGAACGCGCCAACCGCGCCGGCAATTCGCGGAATGCCCTGGAAGATGCCGAGCGTTCTTGTGAGGGTGTCCCAGTTCGCCTTGACGAACGCCCAGGCTGCGTCTTGAGAAGAGCTGCGGCTGATGAGCCCGCCAATCAGCGAGGCGGTGTCCTGTGTTCGAACGTCGGTTGATATGGCGAACCGAAGCGTCCGCTGGACGAGTGCCGGGTCTCGGAACGACGGCAGCGCATTGAAGAAGCGGTAGTACTGCTCCGGTTGACCCGTCAGCTTGGGCAGTTGCGCCATGTACAGGTCGTACAGCATGGCATCGCCGCCGTACGCGGCCACGGCGAGCGTCGTCGAGGCGAGCGTCGGCGGCACCGACATCGGATCGGCGATGTATTTCAGCGCGAGATCGCGCGTCTCACGCTGCACGTCTGGTGAGTTGCCGGTCACGCCGACAAGTGCCACCAGCGTTGCACGGCGGCTCTGACGATCGTCGGAATCCGCGGCGCTGCCGGGTAGTCCCAGCGTCATCAGTTCCGGACCGAAGCGGCGCCGCACCCATTCCTCGAACCGCGGTGCATCGGACGGCTGGACGATGGCGTCGTGGGCAGTACCAAGGCTGCGGCCGATCTGTTCGATGACGGATGGCGTTTCATCGGAAGCATGAAGCGATGCGATATCGAAGTAGACGCCGACGTCGTGACGGCCCGCGCGCGTCATCCACCATTCGTCGCCGAGCAGCGTCAGCCGTTCCGTCGGCGTCAGCGAGGTGCGTGCCGTCCGCGCAATCGCAGGAGCCGTTTCGGGAGGGTACTGAGAGAAGTAGTAGCCGCGACCGTTCGCGTTGCCGAAGGCGTTCATGGAGCAGGCAGACAGCGATGCGCGCTCGGCGCGACGCTCGAGCAGATTGCACTGCTGCGCGCCAGGCGTTTTAAAGCAGACTGGAATCGCCCAGAGCGGCGAGATAGATAGTGGTGGGCCGCCGAGTGTCACGAACCGGTCCTGGTGCAATGCGACGTTGGTCGCGCTGCCCTGACATTGCGCGTCGATCTGCACCACAGGAACGCCGGCCTGTTCGATGAACGGCTTCATGATGCGGTCGACCGGTTTGCCGGTGGCGCGAGTGACCTCGTTCCAGAAGTCTTCACCAGCGGCGTTGGCAAATGAATACTTCCGCAGGTACGAACCGACGCCTTTGCGAAACACCTCCGGCCCCACGTAATTCTCGATCGTGCGCAGGACGGAGGCCGTCTTCTCGTACGCGATTCGGTCAAAGACCTCGTTGATCTCGTCGGGTGTTTCCACTTTCGTGCGGATGGGTCGCGTCGACCGGAGCGCGTCGGTGGAGACCGCCGTCTGTCTTTCCTCGACTTCGTCGAGATCGACCTGCCACTCCGGATGCCAAGCCGCCAGCGGCTTGGTGGCCATCCAGGTCGCGAACCCTTCGTTCAGCCAGATGTCGTCCCACCACTTCATCGTCACGAGATTCCCAAACCACTGGTGCGCGACCTCGTGCGACACCACAGAGGCGACGGTCTTGCGGGTGCCGAGAGATGCGCGCTCTGGATCCGCGAAGAGGTCTTCTTCGCGGAAGGCGATGGCACCCACGTTCTCCATCGCGCCTGCCGCAAAGTCGGGAACGCCGATGATGTCGAGCTTTCCGAATGCGTACTTGATGCCGGTCCACTCGTTGTAGAACTTGAGCACCTGCTGAGTGGCCTCGAGCGCAAAGCCGGTGAGCGGAAGCTTGTCCGGAGTCGAGCAGACGCGTATCGGAATGTTGTCCGCCGATCCGCTCCGGCAGACGAAGTCGCCGACGAGCATCGCCACGAGATAGGTCGACATCTTCGGCGTGCGCGCGAAGACCAGCGTGTGCTTGCCAGCCTCGGGTCCTGCCGTGTCGGACATTTGCGCGCCGTTCGAGATCGCGGTGTCAGCGCTGTCGATCAGCAGCGACACGTCGAAGGTCGCTTTGTAGGCGGGCTCGTCCCACGATGGAAATGCGCGGCGTGCATCGGTCGCTTCCATCTGCGTGACGGCATAACGCCGGCCATTCGCCTTGCTCAAATAGAAGCCGCGCAGCTTGTCGTTGAGAATGCCCGTGTAGGTGATTTGAATCGACGCGCGGCCAGCAGGGACCGCCTGCGGGAAGGTGAGCGTCGCCATCTCGTTCTTCTCGTTGAGCGTCACATTGGCGGTTTGCCTGCGTCCGTCGGCGTCGATGCTCACATCGCCGAAGTCGATTTCCGCGGCGTTCAGCGTGATCGTCGTCGTCGCACGCTGGAGCGTGACGTCGATCGTTTCGCGGCCGCGAAATGTTGCCCGTTCTAGATCGGGGGCGAACCACAGGGTGTAATGGGTCGGCGTGACGCCGGATGGAAGTCGCTGCGCGATGGCTGGGGAAGCGGTTACCATCAGGGCGAGCAGTGCGAGAACGAACTGGCGCATTGATCAAACGTACCCCAGAACAGAGAACGAACGGACCACGAATCCCCAGGGCCCAGACGGCAGAGATTTTGGAAGACTGAGCTGTTAGCGACGATTTAGGCGGTTTGATACCGCTTTTTGTTGTCCGACTGCCAAACTCGTGTCTACTTGTGTGCTGATCCGGCTAAGGCCGGACCCACGAGTGGCGCTGAAAACGGAAGGTCCGGCTAATCCGGACCCCACCGGGAGGTTCGATGTTGAAGAAACTTGCCTGTGCAATCGCGTTGACCTTCGGTCTCGTCGCGTGCAATGGGGAGAAGGCGCCCGAGAACAACCTGGCCGCCGACGCGTCGGGTACCACCGGGAATGCTGCCAGCGCTCCGATTTCGGCGGCAACCTCGGCGCCCGTCGCACCGGTCGCCAGCTTCAAGGAAGTGACGATTCCATCGGGCACGACGCTGCGGTTGTCACTGCAGTCCGCCGTCGCCTCGGATTCGAGCCGCGTTGAGCAGCCTGTTCGAGCGACGCTGCGGTCGCCTGTCAGCATCAATGGGCAGGTGGTGGTGCCCGCCGGAAGCGAAGTCGGCGGTGTGGTCACCGAGGCCGAGGGATCAGGACGTGTGAAGGGACGTGCCCGCCTCGCGATGCGTTTCAACTCGCTCCATGCTAGCGGCGAGGCCTATGACATGAAGACGAGTGGGTACGCGCAGGAAGCCGCGGCGACCAAGAAGCAGGATGCCGAGAAGATCGCGATCGGTGCGGGAGCCGGCGCGGCGCTCGGGGCCATTCTCGGCGGCGGCAGCGGCGCGGCGAAGGGCGCCGCCATCGGGGGCGCCGGCGGCACGGGCGTCGTGCTGGCGACCAAAGGGAAGGAAGTGCGCCTCGGTCCGGGCGCCGCGATCACGACGCGCCTGACGGCACCACTAACCGTGAGAGTGAAGACATAAATTCGTCAATTCGGGCGAACCGTTGATCGTGCGCGCCTTACGGCGCGCACGATCGCTTCAGATACATCGGTCGCGTTTTTCTCATCCGCAAGCACTGCAATCCGATCGCGTCCTTCGACCTCGACCTGCACGACCGGCAGGTCGCGCGGCAATGGCGCTGCCTCGCTCCTCGCAACGGCCTCGTTCCACCGCGCCAGCTCACCTGACGCGCGAGCCAGGTGATCGGGGCGGTTCAAAAACGAGCGCAGCTCTCCGGCCGCAGGGTCGGGAAGACCACGCACGCTGGAGGACCACCGCCGAGTGGCGCGAAGCACTCCCGTGCGCGCGAGCCACGGCGCAACGGCCATGAATCGAGCCGACGGTGTCTCGGTCTTCAGCGAAATCGTGGCGCCCGGCACGTTCACCAGCACGAGCGCGGAAGCCTCCTCCGGATAGCGCGACGCATACAGCCTGGCAAGCGTCGAACCGAGCTCGGCGCCGGCGATGAGGAAGGGTCCTCCTTCGCCTGCCTGCGACAGCAGCTCATGAAGTTGTGATACCGCCGCGTCCGGTGCGAACGGATCGTCGCCCGCTTCGCTCCAGCCCAGGCCGGCGCGATCGTAGCTGCAGACGCGTGTGATTCGTCCAACCGACGCCTGGACGAGCGCCCACGCCGCGGACATCGTTGCCTCGGGCGCCTCGAGGATGACCGGCGGTCTTCCACTGCCGGTGCAATACAGATGAAGCTGATGCCCCCCCACATCGACTAACCGTCCTGGATGCGGGAACCGCCTTCGCTCGAACGCCGTCGCGACGCCCTGGTACGTGGCGCCGATCAGCAGCAGAAACAGGAGTGCGACGCCGGTCGTGACAAGCGCGCGGCGGACAACAGGCGCCACGGGCGGGGCTCAGGACTCCGTTTCGGCGAGGCCGTACTTCTCGATGCGGGAGTAGAGCTGGGCGCGCGTCAGGCCGAGCAGCTTTGCGGCGCGAGTCTTGTTATGCCGTGCCTGATTGAGCGCCTTCACGACGAGCGAACGCTCGATCGCGTCGAGGTTCACTCCGCCAGCGGGCAGCGGTGCGCCGCTCGGCTCGACCGGGGAGGGCGTCTTCCGGGTGGCGTTCACAGGCAGGTGTTCGCTGCGGATATAACCGCCGTCGGCAAGGATGACCGCGCGCTCGATCGCGTTCCGAAGCTCGCGGACGTTGCCCGGCCACGGATACGCAAGCAGATCCCGCTTCGCATCGCGCTCGAAACCCGCGGCTGGACGGCCCACGGTCTCGCCGATCTCGCGAAGGAACGTATCGGCGAGCTCCAGGACGTCTTCGGCCCGATCCCGCAGCGGCGGCAGCTCGATCTCGAAGACACCGAGGCGGTAATAGAGGTCCTCGCGGAATTCGCCTCGTTGCATCGCGCCGTGGAGGTCGCGGTTCGTCGCGGAGATCACGCGGATGTCGGCGTGGTGGAGGCGCGTGCCCCCGAGCCGCTGGAACTCGCGCTCCTCCAGCACGCGCAGCAGCTTCGCCTGGACCGTCGGCGCCATTTCACCAACTTCGTCGAGAAACAGCACACCACCATTTGCCTGCTCGATGCGACCTGGTTTGGCCGACACCGCACCGGTGAAGGCGCCCCGCTCGTAGCCGAAGAGCTCGGATTCGAGCAGTTGATCCGGCAAGGCGGCGCAGTTGATCGCGATGAAGGAGCCGCTGCTCCGCCGCGACGCGTGATGAATGAACCGCGCGATGACTTCCTTGCCCGTGCCGGACTCGCCGGTCAACAGCACAGTCGTTTCCGCCTGCGCGACGCGCGCGGCCTGCGCGAGGACATCCTGCCACAGGCGCGAGTGGCCGACGACTCGCCGCTGGCCGGAACGGGCTTCGAGCTCGCGCGTCAGCGTCGCGACCTGCGCTTCGAGGCGTGCGGCCGTCTCTCGCGCCGCCGCGTCGCGGCGTTCCGCCTCCGCGAGATGCTGGTGGGAGAGTGCCAGGGCGAGATGGTCGGCAATGCGCCGCGCGAAGTCCACGTCTTCTTCGGAAAAACGTCCCGGCTCGCGCGCGAGAAAGAACAGCGAGCCGAAGACGGAGCTGCCGAGCGGAATCGCCACACGGAGCGCGGAGCGCGCGCCGACCATGCGAAGCAGCCGGCCTCGGATTGTTTCCGCCGCAATCTCGCTGTTGACGTCGTGGATGATGTACGCCTTGCGATCCAGCAACGTGCGCTCGACCGGTGTGAGCAGCGTCGGTCCCCAGAACGACTGGTCGGGAGTTTCGGCGCCCGCCATCGCGTACACCTGGAAGGACAGGCCGTCCTCCGCCCACGCTGTCAGCGCGAGGATGTCGTGCGGCAGCGCGGCACGAACCGTGTCGGAAAGTTGCGGAAAAATGTGACGGATGTCGAGTGTTTCCGCGACCGTCTGCAGCAGGCGCACCAGCGCATCGATGCGTTCCCGACGCCGGAGCTCGGTCGTGCGAACCGTATCGTGATAGAGCGCCAGCGTAATCAGGTCCCCCACGGCTTCGAGCAACTCCTGATGCTCTTCGGTGAAGGCATCAGGCGCGCTTGATGTGAGCCACACCGCACCCTTGACGCGCGCTCCCTGCCTGATGGTGCAGATCAAGCGGGACCGCTCCACGCCGTCTGCCGCATCCTCCGCCGCTGAGGGTGCGTCGCCGATCAGATAACCGGTGATGTCGATCTCGCCCGAGGCGCTGATGGCGTACAGCGTCACGGCATCGGCGCGATCGAGGCGCAACACATGCAGACGCTCGAACGGAATCGCCTCGCGCAGCAGCACCGCGACGCGCGAGAGCGTCACGTCGAGCGGAGACGCCTCCGTGACCAGGCGCGCCAGATTGGCGAGGAGCGAATGGACCATGAACGACGGTCAGTATAATGCCTCGCCCTCGCATGTCCGTTCTCGCGCCCGGCGTTGCCTGGGTCGACCTTCAATTCCGCGGCAGTCCACACGTCATCGCGACTGCAGTGCTCAGCGGCAGCGGCGGTGCGGCGCTCGTCGATCCCGGTCCCGCGTCATGTCTCGATTCGCTCGAGCTCGGCTTGAATGGGATGGGAATTCGTTTCGAGGACGTGACACACATACTGCTGACGCACGTCCATCTCGATCACGGCGGCAGTACTGGGACTCTCTTGCGGCGCTACCCGCGGCTGAAGGTCTTCGTGCACGAGCGCGGCGCGCCGCATCTGGTCGATCCGACCAGGCTCGTTCGGAGCGCGACGCGGCTTTGGGGTGATCAGATGGACGCGTTATGGGGTGAGGTTGCGCCGGTGCCAGCGTCGAACATTGTGACGCTCGCTTCTTCGACCTTGGCAATTCGTATCGAGGTCGCCGGGCGCACGCTGGACGTCCGCTACACGCCGGGACATGCCTATCATCACATCAGCTTCTTCGATCGATTCAGCGGTGTGGCGTTGGTAGGCGACGTCGCGGGCGTCCGAGTGACCGGCAACTACGTCAGGCCTCCGACGCCACCGCCGGATATCGACGTCGAGCTCTGGATCGAGAGTGCGGCTCACGTCGAAGCCTGGGATCCAGACACGCTGTTCCTCACGCACTTCGGACCGTCCGGCCCCGTTAGGCCGCACATGCACTCCTTTGTCGAAAACCTGCAGGTCGCCGCCGATTGGGTGCGTCGCTCGCTGAGCGAACCGGGCAGCGACGATGAGAAGGCACGGCGTTATGCGGAATTCGTCGACTGCGAATTGCAGCGGCACCTGAGCGACGCGGAGATTCTCCCGCACCGGGTCGGGGCGCCGTTCGAAGTCTCGTGGTTGGGGCTCGCGCGCTATTGGCGAACGAAGAAGGGTTTGTAAGAGGAAAGTGGAGGGCGGGTCTTTTTGGACCCGCCAGCTCTAATTAGCGACGACCGACATCGTCGGCGACGCGGAACGCCCCGGTTCTACGAGCAGCCGCAGTGCGTATCCATGCGGCGTTCCGGTGGCAGCGCGGTACGCGCCGACACGATAGACGGCCGACAGGACTTTGCCGTTGCGCAGTGACGGAGGCAGCCCGTCGCATTCCCGGGCTCCGCGCTCGATCTGGAAGTGAACCAGCCGATACAGGGGAATCGACGCCGGCACCTGGCACTCGACGAATGCATCGAGGTCGCTGACGTCGCAGGTCATCACCGAGACGAAACGCAGCGTTCCAGAAGAATCGCGCCACGTGAGACGGCCGGGCACGCGCACCTTTCGGCGCGCACCGATGCGCGGTTTGTTGTCGGTCGATGGCTTCAGCGATGCAGCGGCTGTGCGAATCACCTTGGTCCCCCTGGTTGTGAATGGATTTCACTCCGGTGCATATCAATGCGCAGGCCCATGTCGTTCGTGTCAGCTGCTCGGCCTGCACACGATGGAAATGCCTGAAAACATTGATTCAACATCAATTCACGCAGTTGCCCTAGCGTCCAGGCGTGGATAGCCGCTATCCACGAACCTGTATACCTGGTTACTAGGTATCCGCTGCCGCGTCATCAAGTCCTAAACGGCGCATCTTGAGATAGAGGCCACGTCGGGTAAGTCCCAGAACTCGCGCAGTCTCCGAGATGTTGCCGCTGGTTTTTTTTAAGGCGCTGCCGATCAGTTCGCGCTCAATTTCTTCAACAGCCGACGCAAGGTTTCGAACGGAAGCCACTCGCACCGCCTTTGGCGTCGCCGCGATGCCGCTCGTCGATGGCACTGCCGTCAGGTCCGGGGACAGGTGTTCGGGTTCAATCGTTCCCCCGGGACGGCTCATGGCGACCGCGCGCTGCACCTCGTTGCGAAGCTGGCGAACGTTGCCCGGCCACCAATAGCGGTCGAACAAATCGAGCGTCCCCGAACTCAAATGCACGTCCGGCTTGCCCAGGCGCTCGCACGCTTCACGCAGGAAGAACGTGCTCAGGTGCGGAACCTCTTCGCGACGGTCGCGGAGCGGCGGAACAAGAATCCGGATGACATTTAACCGGTGATAGAGGTCCTCGCGGAATTTTCCCTCCTGGACGCGCTGCTCGAGGTCCGCGTTGGTCGCTGCGAGCACCCGCACGTCCACGGCCTGCGGACGCGTTTCACCGACCGGCATCACCTCGCCCTGCTCGAGAAACCGCAGTAGTTTCGGCTGGATATCGAGCGGCAGGTCCCCAATCTCGTCGAGGAAGAGGGTGCCACCCGCTGCCGTACGAATGAGCCCCTGCTGGTCGGTGATCGCGCCGGTAAAGCTGCCACGGCGATGGCCGAACAGCTGGCTGTCCGCTAGATCGCGCTGCGTCGTCGTGCAGTTGTAGGGGAGGAACATCGCGGAGCTTCGTGGGGAGCCGACATGGATCGCGCGCGCGACGAGGTCTTTCCCGGTTCCGCTTTCGCCCGTTATCAGCACGGTGAGGTTGTGCCCTTGTAAGCGCTGAATCTGATCGGCCACCCGGCTCATGGCCGCGCTCGCGCAGATGAAGCCGGGCAGCAGCGGCTCGAGCGAGCGCGCGCCGTCCTGCTCGACGCGATAACCGCGCCGGTCTCTCGCGCCGCAGAGGTCGAATCCTTGCTTGGCCACCGCGGTGAACATCCGGAACCGCCGCGCCGCGGAATCGGTCAACCGTCCCGCTGCCACGACCGTGCAAAACCGCGGACCCTCGTGGCTGCGGCCAAGAGGCTCGGTCAACAGAAGCCCTTCACCGTACGCGCTATTTCCCTGCGC
>Ga0207659_10001089_pt1 | contig 16109 bp, 16 predicted proteins | sample KBSM43metaG_FD_184330 | JGI IMG/M metagenome (GOLD analysis project Ga0207659, IMG submission 184330) | Miscanthus rhizosphere microbial communities from Kellogg Biological Station, Michigan, USA - KBS M4-3 metaG (SPAdes) (version 2) | ecosystem: Host-associated > Plants > Roots > Rhizosphere >...
GGTCGACTGGTCACGCATCGAGGCCTCACCGGACCCCGGACCGATGGCCATCGCGGTTTACGGGCCATGATCGACGCCGCTCGTCGACCGCGCTCCTCGATCTCCAGCGGCGCGCCGGGCGGGCGTGCAACACCATCGCGTAGGCTCGATCACGGCCGCCACATCGCAGCGGCGACGCTCGCGGCCCTCGCGGCGCTGGCAACCGGCGTCGGCTACGGCGAGTCGCCTCGCAACCGCATCGAACCCGCCAGCGCGGTCGCCACGCCGGCCGTGGCCGCTTCGCACCCCGTTGATCCGCCCGAAAGCCTGTCAGTGGCGGAGTTCAAGACCTTCGCACTCAATGCGCTGCTGATCCCGCTCCTCGACGATGGCGCGTCGCCGAGTTGGCTCGACCCATTCGTCACAACGGCCGTGTCGCTGGCGATCGGTTGCGAGGCCGCCAGGGTCAGCATTGACGGGCGCCCGCTCGTTCCCTCGGCGCCGGTTCCAGCCCGGGCGTTCACGCTGCGTTGGAGCATGGACCGGTGCGTGATCCTGAATGGCCGCACCTCATTGACGGGCGACGTGGAAATGATGGTGTTCCACGACGGCGATCACTACACCGCCAGCGTGCAACCCATTGACCTGCATGTGCTGTCGGATGCCGGCGACGAAGTGATGAGTCGCCCCTTCTCGACCTCGACGCCGTTGGCCGCTTGGAGTCCGTCATGAGAGCCGGGCGGCGCTGCCCTCAGAGTTGAAACGCGAGCCAGAGCACGAGACCTTCGGCAAGGTCACGGATGAGGCCCGGCGTCTGCGCGCGATAGGCGCTGGCGAGACGACGCTCGCCGTCGATCCATCCGGCGAACTCGGCGACGTCGGCAGGCCGGTAGAACGCGACCATCAGCTCGTAGTTGAGGAAGAGGCTGCGCGCATCGAGGTTGGCCGAGCCGGCCAACGCGAAGCCGTCGTCGATGACGATCGCCTTCGCATGCACCATGTGCGACGTGAGCCAGATGCGCGCACCGGCGCGTGCCAGATCGCGCAGCGGCCGGTTTCGCGCCACGTCGGCGAGCCGGTGATTCGAGCGCTCCGGCAGCACCAGATCGACCGCGACGCCGCGGCGCGCCGCGAGGGTCAGTGCCATCAGCAGGGTCGCGTCGGGAACGAAGTACGGCGTCACCGCGAGGATGCGCTCGCGCGCCATGAAGGCGCCCGAGACGAGCAGCGCCTGAACGGTGTCGTCGACCTGGTCGGGACCGCTCGGGATCAGCTGGGCAAGCGGCGCCCCGTCCGGCGGACTCTCGTCGCGCGGACCCGCGAAGCGCGGCGGCGGCAGGTGGGCCGCGTAGTTCCAGTCGAGGTCGAAGCGGTGCTGCGCGCGCTCGGCGAGCGGCCCGCGCAGGTCGAAGCTGAGGTCGTGCCAGGGCGGCTCGGGGTTCGCGCTGTCGCCTTCGAAATACTCGCTGGCGAGGTTGCGGCCGCCGGCCCAGAAGCGCTCGCCGTCGACGAGCAGCATCTTGCGGTGGTTGCGCAGGTTCAGGCCGCGCACCGCCGACTTCAGCGCCGGCACGAACTTGACGACCTCAACACCGGCGGCGCGCAGCGAGTCGAGATCGAAGTGGCCGCCGAGCCAGACGCCGAAGCCGTCGAGCAACACACGCACCTTGACCCCGACGCGCGCGCGCCGCATCAGCAGCTCGCCGATCTCGCGGCCGAGTGCATCGCGGGCCAGCAGGAAGGTGCAGACGTCGATGCTGCGGGTCGCGCCTTCGATCAGGCTGCGCAAGGCGACCAGCGCCTCGCTGCCGTCGCGGTGGATGCGCAGGTCGTGGTACCTCGACGCATTCGGCAGGCTCATCGCGCCGGCAAGGCGTCGCGACCACGCCGCCAGGTCGTCGGGACCGTTCGAGCGCACGACCGTCGTCTCGACCGGCAGCGGCCCCTGCCTGCCCGCCACCTTGCGGCTGCCGAACATGAAGTAGAGCGGCAGCGCGACGTACGGCAGCAGGGTCAGCATCACGACCCAGGCGATCGCCGCCGACGGATGGCGGCGCTGGTAGAGCGCCCGCGACGCCATCACGTAGACGCCGAGGCCGAGCACGACGACCAGGCCGTGCAGGGTCAGCCAGTTGCGGGCGAGAACCTCGAGCATCGCAGCCGCATCAAAAATAAAACCCGCCGGGCCTGCGCCGGGCGGGTCGATGGGGGTACCGCCCCGCGTTCACTTCCGCCGGTACTTGCGCAGCATGGCGATCTGCGCCGCCATCGCGGCAAATTCGCCCTGGGCCTTCGCGAAGTCGATGTCGCTCTTCGCGTTCTTCATCGCGTCTTCGGCGAGGCGCTTGGCTTCGGTGGCCTTGGCTTCGTCGAGGTCCTTGCCGCGAATCGCGGTATCGGCGAGCACCGTGACGCTGCCCGGCTGCACCTCGAGGATGCCGCCGGCCACGAACACGAACTCCTCCTCGCCTTCGGCACCGTCCTTGCCTGCACGCTTGATGCGCACGGCGCCGGGCTTGATGCGCGTGATCAGCGGCGTGTGGCGCGGCAGGATACCAAGCTCGCCGCTCTCGCCGGGCAGCGCGACGAACTGCGCCTCCCCGGAGAAGATGCTGCCTTCGGCGGAAACGACGTCGACCTGGAGGGTGGCCATGGCTACTGGACCTTCTTGGCCTTCTCGAACGCCTCGTCGATGCTGCCGACCATGTAGAAGGCCTGCTCCGGCAGCGAGTCGCATTCGCCGTTGACGATCATCCTGAAGCCGCGGATGGTTTCCTTCAGCGGCACGTACTTGCCTTCGCTGCCGGTGAACACCTGCGCGACGAAGAACGGCTGGCTCAGGAAACGCTGGATCTTGCGGGCGCGGGCAACCGCGAGCTTGTCTTCCGGCGCGAGCTCGTCCATGCCGAGAATCGCGATGATGTCGCGCAGCTCCTTGTAGCGCTGCAGGATGCCCTGCACCGCGCGCGCGGTGTCGTAGTGGTCCTGGCCGACGACGTTCGGGTCGAGCTGGCGCGACGTCGAGTCGAGCGGGTCGACCGCCGGGTAGATGCCGAGCGACGCGATGTCGCGCGACAGCACGACGGTCGAGTCGAGGTGGGCGAAGGTCGTCGCCGGCGACGGGTCGGTCAGGTCGTCGGCCGGCACGTAGACGGCCTGGATCGACGTGATCGAGCCGACCTTGGTCGACGTGATGCGCTCCTGCAGCCGCCCCATCTCCTCGGCCAGCGTCGGCTGGTAGCCCACCGCCGACGGCATCCGGCCCAGGAGCGCGGAGACCTCGGTGCCGGCCAGCGTGTAGCGATAGATGTTGTCGACGAAGAACAGCACGTCCTTGCCTTCGTCGCGGAACGATTCGGCAATCGTCAGGCCGGTCAGCGCGACGCGCAGGCGGTTGCCCGGCGGCTCGTTCATCTGGCCGTAGACCATCGCGACCTTCGACTCGCCGAGGTTCTCGCTGTTGACGACGCCCGACTCCATCATCTCGTGATAGAAGTCGTTGCCCTCGCGGGTGCGCTCGCCGACGCCGGCGAACACCGACAGGCCCGAGTGCGCCTTCGCGATGTTGTTGATCAGCTCCATCATCGCGACGGTCTTGCCGACGCCGGCGCCGCCGAACAGGCCGACCTTGCCGCCCTTGGCGAACGGGCAGACCAGGTCGATCACCTTGATGCCGGTCTCGAGCAGGTCCTGCGACGGCGACAGCTCGTCGTAGGCCGGCGCCTTGCGGTGGATCGAGGAGACCAGGTCCTGGCTGACCGGCCCCCGTTCGTCGATCGGTCGGCCGAGCACGTCCATGATGCGGCCAATCGTCGCCGGGCCGACCGGCACCAAGATCGGCGCACCGGTGTTCGTGATCGCCATGCCGCGGCGCAGGCCGTCGGAGGACCCGAGAGCGATGGTGCGGACGACGCCGTCGCCGAGCTGCTGCTGGACTTCGAGCGTCAGGTCGGAGCCTTCCATCTTCAGCGCGTCGTAGATCTTCGGCATCGCGCCACGCGGAAACTCGACGTCGACGACCGCGCCGATGGTCTGAACGATCTTGCCCGAGGCGAAGGTTTTCGCCGATTGGGCGGGGGTTGCGGCTTCAGCCATGTGAATGTCCTCTGGATGTCGGTTCGGTATGGATGAGTGCGTTCGGATCGCGCGCGCCGGTTAGACGGCGGCGGCGCCGGCGACGATCTCCGAGAGTTCCGTCGTGATGCCGGCCTGGCGCGTCTTGTTGTAGACCAGCTTGAGCTCGCCGATGACGTTCTCCGCATTGTCGGTCGCCGACTTCATGGCGACCATCCGCGCCGACTGCTCGGACGCATTGTTCTCGGCGGTCGCCTGGTAGATCAGGCCCTCGACGTAACGGATCAGCAGCTCGTCGATGACCGCCTGCGGATCGGGCTCATAGATGTAGTCCCAGCCGTACTGGCTGCCGGCCTCTGCGGTCTCGGCGCGCATCGCCTCGGCCGAAAGCGGCAGCAGCTGCTGCACCATCGGCTCCTGTTTCATCGTGTTGATGAAGCGGGTGTAGCAGAGGTAGACGGCGCTCAGCCGGCCGGCCGCGTAGCCGTCGAGCAGCACCTTCACCGGGCCGATCAGCTTGTCGAGCTGCGGCTTGTCGCCGAGCTGGACGACGTGGGCGACGACCTTCGCCCCGATCCGGTTCAGAAAGCCGAGGCCCTTGTTGCCGATCGCGACCGCCTCGGCGCCGATGCCGGCGGCCTCGAGCTCCTTCAGCTTCACGGTCACCGCGCGCAGCACGTTGGTATTCAAGCCGCCACAAAGGCCCTTGTCGGTCGTCACGACGATGAAGCCGGCGACCTTCGCGTCGGCATGCGTCAGCATGAACGGGTGCTTGTATTCCGGCGTCGCCGTCGACAGGTTCGATGCGAGGTTGCGGATCTTCTCGCTGTACGGGCGCGCCGCGCGCATGCGGTCCTGAGCCTTCCGCATCTTCGACGCGGAGACCATCTCCATCGCCTTGGTGATCTTCTTGGTGCTCTCGACACTCTTGATCTTGCCGCGGATTTCTTTGCCGGCTGCCATGGCTGTTCCTTGGTGCGGGTGGCGTTCGGTGGCTCAGGCGAACGACTTCTTGAACGCGGCGACGGCTGCGGAGAGCTCGCCTTCGGTGTCCTTGTCGAGCTGCTTGGAGTCCTCGATCTTCTTGACCAGCGCCGCGTGGCTGGTCTTCAGATGGGTGTGAAGGCCGCTTTCGAATGTCAGCACCTTCTTCACGTCGACGTCGTCCATAAAGCCCTTGTTGACCGCGAACAGCGACGCCGCCATCAGCGAGATCGGCAACGGCGAATACTGGGTCTGCTTCAAAAGTTCGGTGACGCGCGCGCCCCGATCGAGCTGCTTGCGGGTCGCTTCGTCGAGGTCGGACGCGAACTGCGCGAACGCCGCGAGCTCGCGGTACTGCGCGAGGTCGGTCCGGATGCCGCCCGAGAGGCCCTTGATGACCTTGGTCTGCGCCGACGAGCCGACGCGCGACACCGAGATGCCGGCGTTGATCGCAGGCCGGATGCCGGCATTGAAGAGTGAGGATTCGAGAAAGATCTGGCCGTCGGTGATCGAGATCACGTTGGTCGGCACGAACGCCGACACGTCGCCGGCCTGCGTCTCGATGATCGGCAGCGCGGTCAGCGAACCGGTCTTGCCCTTGACCTCGCCGTTGGTGAACTTCTCGACGTAGTCGGCGTTGACGCGCGCCGCCCGCTCGAGCAGTCGCGAGTGCAGGTAGAACACGTCGCCCGGGTAGGCTTCGCGGCCCGGGGGGCGGCGCAACAGCAGCGAGACCTGGCGATACGCGACCGCCTGCTTCGACAGGTCGTCGTAGATGATCAGCGCGTCTTCGCCCCGATCGCGGAAGTACTCGCCCATCGTGCAGCCGGAGTAGGGCGAGATGTACTGCATCGCCGCCGATTCGGCCGCGGTCGCCGCGACGACGATCGTGTACTCCATCGCACCGTTCGCTTCCAGCGCGCGCACCACGTTCTTGACCGACGACGCCTTCTGGCCGATCGCGACGTAGACGCAGGTCATGCTCTGACCCTTCTGGTTGATGATCGCGTCGATCGCGACGGCGCTCTTGCCGGTCTGGCGGTCGCCGATGATCAGCTCGCGCTGGCCGCGGCCGACCGGCACCATCGAGTCGATCGCCTTCAGCCCGCTCTGCATCGGCTGGCTGACGCTCTGGCGCGCGATCACGCCGGGGGCGATCTTCTCGATCGGCGCCGACAGCTTGGCGTTGATCGGACCCTTGCCGTCGATCGGCAGTCCGAGCGCATTGACGACGCGACCCTTCAGCTCCGGGCCGATCGGCACCTCGAGGATGCGGCCGGTGCACTTGACCGTGTCGCCTTCGGAGATGTGCTCGTACTCGCCCAGGATCACCGCGCCGACCGAATCGCGCTCGAGGTTCATCGTGAGGCCGAAGCTCGGCGAGCCGTCGGGTGCGGCCGGAAACTCGAGCATCTCGCCCTGCATCGCCTCCGAGAGGCCGTGGACGCGGCAGATGCCGTCGGTCACCGAGACCACGGTGCCCTGGTTGCGGATGTCGGCCGAGACCGCGAGGCCTTCGATGCGGCTCTTGATCAGCTCGGAAATTTCAGCGGGATTCAATTGCATGGGGGATCTCCGTTCTGCCGGTGCAGGGACAGGGTGTCGAAAGGACTTGCAGAGAGCGGACCGCTCAGGCGGCGGTCAGCGCGGCCTTCATCTGTTCGAGGCGGACCTTGATCGAGGTGTCGAGCACCTCGTCGCCGACCACGACCCGGATGCCGCCGATGAGTTCGGGATCGATCACGACGCTCGCGTTGAGCTTGCGGCCGAAGCGCCGCTCGAGCGCGACGACGACGTCCTGGAGCTGCTGCGGCCCGATCGAAAAGGCGCTGTGGACGACAGCGTCGGAGGTGCCGGAACGGCCGGTGACGAGCGCGTGGTACTGCGCCGCGATTTCGGGCAGCGCGACGAGCCGGCCGTTCTCGATGACCATGCGCAGCAGGTTCGTGACCGGCTTGCTGAGCGGCGCCGAGCCGTCGGGCCGGGCCACCGACGTGACCAGGTCGAAGACCTGCTCGGCGGTGACCTTCGGGTTGTCGGCGAACTGGCGCAGTTGCGCCTCGCCGGCGACGTCGGCGAGCGCCTGCAGCTCGTCGGCCAGCACCCCCAGATCGGCGATGCCATCGGCCTTGAACAGCGCCTCGGCGTAGGGGCGCGCGATGGTGGCGATTTCAGCCATGGCTCACAGCTCGACCTTCAGGCGCGACAGCAGGTCGGCATGGACCGCCGGGTTCACTTCCTTGCGCAGGATCTGCTCGGCGCCCTTGACGGCCAGCGCAGCGACCTGATCGCGCAGCGCCTCGCGCGCCTTGATCGCTTCCTGCGCGGCCTCGGCCTTCGCGGCGGCGATGATCTTCGCGCCCTCTTCGTTGGCGCGGCCCTTGGCTTCCTCGATCATCGACTGCGCGAGGCGCTCGGCATCGGCGAGACGCTGGGTCGCGTCGGTGCGCGCCGCCGAAAGCTCCTGCTCGACGCGCTTGTGCGCGGTCGCGAGCTCGGCCTTCGCGGTGTCGGCGGCCGACAGGCCTTCGCGGATCTTCTTCGCGCGCTCGTCGAGCGCCACCGTGATCGGCGGCCACACGAACTTCATCGTGAACCACGCCAGGATCAGGAAGACGATCAGCTGAATGATGAAAGTAAAGGTGATGCTCACGTGCGTGACCTCATCGATGGTGGCGCCGGCTTCACGCCGCTGCCGGGCCGGCAGCGACGCATCCTCGGGCGGCTCGCCTTACTTCGGCAGGTTCGCGATCTGGGCGAGGAACGGGTTCGCGGTCGTGTACCAGAGCGCGATGCCGGTGCCGATGATGAACGAGGCGTCGATCAGGCCGAGCAGCAGGAACACCTTGGTCTGCAGTTCGCCCATCAGCTCGGGCTGACGCGCCGCCGATTCGAGGTACTTGCTGGCCATGATGCCCACGCCCACGCAGGCGCCGAGCGCCCCGAGACCAATGATGAGACCGGCGGCGATCGCGACGAGACCGATGAGTTCCATGATGACTCCAGAGTGAAAAAGAAAGGGAAGGGGAAAGGGACGGAAGGCGCGACGCCGCGTCAGTGCGAATCGTGGGCCTGGCCGATGTAGACGAGCGTCAGCATCATGAAGACGTACGCCTGCAACGTGATGATCAGGATATGGAATATCGCCCAGCCGGTGCCGGCGACGATGTGCAGCGCGGCCAGCGCGAAGCCGCCGAGGGTGAGGGTGAAGGCGCCGCCCAGTAGGGCGATCAGCAGGAAGATGAGCTCGCCGGCGTACATGTTGCCGAACAGCCGCATGCCGTGCGAGACCGTCTTCGAGACGAACTCGATCAGCTGCATCGCTACGTTGGCGATCGCCATCAGCAAGAAGAGGAACCAGCTGACAGGGCTGGCCGTGGGCTTGACGTTGCCGAAGGGCGCGACGAGGAGCTCGTGCAGCCAGCCGCCGAGCCCCTTGATCTTGATGCTGTAGTAGAGGACCAGCAGCAGCACCCCGACCGACAGGCCCATCGTGATCGACAGGTCGGCGGTCGGCACGACGCGCAGGTAGGCGTGCGCCGGGTCGTGGCCCGCCGCACCGTAGAGCCAGGTCCAGATCAGCGGCAGCAGATCGACCGGCAGCAGGTCCATCGCGTTCAGCAGGAACGCCCAGACGAACACCGTCAGCGCGAGGGGTGCCACGAACCTGCGGCTGGTGGCGTTGTGGACGATGTTCTTCGCCTCGTTGTCGACCATCTCGAAGAGCATCTCGACGGCGGCCTGGAAGCGCCCCGGCACGCCCGCGGTCGCCTTGCGGGCGGCGAGCCAGAGCAGCCAGCAGCCAAGCGCACCGATCGCGATCGAAAAGAAGACCGAATCCCAGTTGACGACCGAGAAGTCGACCAGGCCCTTCGGCTTGCCGGTCGACAGATGCGTCAGGTGGTGGACGATGTAGTCACCGGCGGTGAGCGCGTGGCCTTCGGCTGCCATGTCGTTGTCGTTCCGTTGTTCTGTCGGTCAGTTCTTCGAGCGCGCACGCCACAGCAGCGCGAACCAGTATGTCTGCATGCACAACACCAGCGCGATCAGCAGCGCCGGCCAACTCAAACCCTGAACCACCCTCGGCGCCAGCACCAGCATCAGCACCGAGGTTCCAATCTTCACCATCGACCAGAACATGACGCTGAGCGCGCTGGTCGCCACTGACAGCCGCGACAGCCGGCTCGTCGTGCCGCGCGCCATCAGCGCAGCCGGGATCACCACCACCAGGGTGCCGTACAGCGCCGACATTGCCACCTCGCGGGAGCCGCTGATCGGCCAAGCCAACGCGGCGATCATGGCACCGAAGCCGGCCTGCGCCGCGACCACGCGCCACGGCGACAGCACCGGTTGGCGAGCCCGCAGCGCGTCTGCCTCGGCCCGGGACAACCTCTTGAAGGGTCGTTGGTCCGCCTCCTCCTCGTAGCCTCGGCGGGTGTTCGCAGTCATGTTTGCCGAAGTCACTGAAAGAGAGGCGGCGGCTTGAGCACAGCCACGCAGTATACGTAAGAACGTACTCGATCCCACCGCCCCCGGCGCCCCGATCGCCGTGCGCAGCGGCCCCCGAAGACGCCGCGCGTCGAGCCGCGGTGCCCATGCGATCATCGCCACGATGCATCGCGTTCAGCTGCTCCTCGGGGTGTGCATCGCGCTCGTCCTGATGGCGAGATCGGGCCCGAGCGCGGCGGCCGAAAACGCTGCGCCGCGTCATCATCGCGACGGCGGATTCCAGAACAACCACGTCGACTTCGAACCGAAAGGGCTCGGCGCCCTGCTGCAGTGGCGCATCGATGCGCTGCGCGACGGTCTGCCGAGGCCGCCGCGGACGCCGACGCCGGTGGTCGGCGCCGACCTCGCGTACCTTCGCAGCAACGCCGCGGCCCGACTCGCGATGGAGCCGGCGATCACCTGGATCGGCCACGCGACGCTGCTCGTGCAGGCAGGCGGAGCGAACATCCTGACCGATCCGATCTTCTCGCTGCGCGCATCGCCGGTTGCCTTCATCGGACCGAAACGCCACGTCGATCCGGGCATCGCGCTGGGCGACCTGCCTCACATCGACGCGGTCGTGATCTCGCACAACCACTACGACCACCTCGACGACGCCAGCGTGCAGGCGCTCGCGGCGCAGGCGGGCGGCTCCCCGGTGTTCATCGTGCCGCTCGGGTTGAAGGCATGGTTCGCAAGGCGCGGCATCGAGCGCGTCGTCGAACTCGACTGGTGGCAATCGCACACGGTCGGCGCGGTCGAGGTGGTGCTGACCCCGGTGCAGCATTGGTCCGGCCGCAGCCTGACCGATCGGATGGCGACGCTGTGGGGCGGCTATGCGCTGTTCGCGCCCGACTTCCATGTGTTCTTCGCGGGCGACACCGCGTACTCGAAGGACTTCGTCGACATCCGCGCGCGCTTCGCGACGCGCCAGGGCGCCGCGAACGGCGGCGGCTTCGACGTCGCGCTGCTGCCGATCGGCGCCTACGAGCCGCGCTGGTTCATGCAGCCGCAGCACGCCGATCCGGCGGAGGCGGTGCAGATCCATCTGGACCTTGACGCGAAGCAGTCGATCGGCATGCACTGGGGCACGTTCGAGCTGACCGACGAGTCGCTCGATCAGCCGCCGATCGATCTGGCCGCGGCGCGTCATTCACGCGGAATCGCGGACGCGGCTTTCTCGGTGCTCGCGATCGGCGAGACGCGCCGCTTCGCGCGGCGGGCGCGGTAGCGTCTAGACGACCGCGATCTCGAGCTTCATTGCCGCGTCCATCGACTCGCCGGGCGCGAGGCTGCGCAGGCCGTGGCTGGCAGGCTCGGCCATGTGGATCGCGTTGCTGACGTGGCTGACCGGCTCGACGCAGAAATAGTCGCGCTCGGGCGGCGTGAAGACCACGAGGTAGGCGAGCGACGACGTCAGCTGCAGCGAGAATTTCTCGTCGCGGATCCGCGCCGGGCCGCGCCACCCTTCGAAGCAGTTGTCGAAGCCGAGGTGGACGACATCGCTGTCGATGCCGGGCTGCGCGACCTTGCGGATCGGCAGCTGCGTGACGTCTGCATCCCAGCGATCAGACAGGTCGATGTGCAGGCGGCTGCGCTGGCGCCGGTGGAAATAGGGATGCCAGCCGAGCCCCACCGGCTGCGCGACGTCGGCCCGGTTCGTGAACACCATCTGCACGCTCAGCGCCGACGGACTCAGGTTGAAGTACTGGCGCGCCTCGTACGCGAACGGCCAGTCGGCGTCGCCGTCGTGGCGGCAGCCGAGCACGACATCGACCGCGCTCGACGACTCGATCTCCCACGGCCGCATCCAGCCGACGCCGTGCAGCGAATGGGCGCTGCCTTCGAAGTTGGGGCGCGTCGTGTACGACTGGCCCTTCCAGCGGAACTGCCGGAAGCCGAGCCGGTTCGAGTACGGCAGCAGCGGGAAGCAGCCGGACAGGCGGGCGCTCTCGAGCAGCGCCGGCTCGGTCGAGCGCAGGACCGGCTGGTCGCGGTGCCAGAGGCCGGCGATCGAGCCGCCGAGGTCGGGCCGGAGCGCCAGGCGCAGCGCGCCCGCATGCAGTTCGAACGCAGGAGTGGCAATCATCTCGACCTCGGGTTGCCGCTTGCGCGGGCGGATGCAGGCGACGCGGCGCGACTCAAGCGAGGTCCACCTTCAGGTAGTGCGCGCCGGGAATCGGGTTGTAGTAATAGGGCGGAATCTCGACGAAGCCGAGCGTCGTGTAGAGGTCGCGCGCCGCTTCCATGTCGTCGAGCGTGTCGAGCAGCATTGCCGAATAGCCAGCCCGGCGCGCCTCGTCGAGCAGCGCCTCGGCCAGGACGCGACCGAGGCCGAAGCCGCGAAAGCCCGGGCGCACATAGAGCCGCTTCATCTCGCAGGCATTGGCATAGTCGGCCTCGCTCGCCGCCCGCATCGCGCCGCAGCCGGCCAACTCGCCGCCGACGTAGGCGAGCAGCAGATGCCCGGTCGGCGCGGCGTAGTCGCCGGGCAGACCGGCGAGCTCGGCATCAAAGCTCTGGAAGCAGAGGTCGACATCGAGCCCGCGTGCGTACTCGCTGAAGATCTCGCGCGCCGCATCGAGCTCGGCCGCAGTCGACGGCGCGCGCAACGTGATCTCCGGTGTATCGAGGGTGCCGGCGTCGCTGCCGCTGTGGGCGAACGTGCGCACTGACGATTCGGGATGGCGACGCGACGGCATCGATGCCCTCTCCTCTCTGTTCAGCCGCCGAGATTGACGAGCCACGTCACGACGCCGCCCGCCAATGCGAACAGCACCAGCGCGACGAGGCGCGAGCGGCCGCTGTCGACGGCAGCCGGCACGCTGCCCTTGAGTTGCTTGTCGCCGGTCAGCATCGGTCCGATCAGGTTCTGGCGACGGCGCACGAGGTAGAACACGACGGCCGCGAGATGCAGCACGACGAGCGTGACGATCAGCCACTGGCCGAACGTCGTGTGCCACGAGGTGAAGGTGCTGGCCGTCGTGCCCGACACGAACTTGTTCAGCGGCCCGGTCGTCGCGATCTCGTCATCGGCAAACAGGCCGGTGCCGACCTGCAGCGCGAGGATCAGCAGCAGGCCGAACACCGAGAACGCGCCGAGCGGGTTGTGGCCGACGTGGTGATGCTCATCGGGCCGGCTCTCGCCGCGCAGGTAGCGCAGGCTCGTGCCGGGCGAATAGGCGAAGGTCGCGAAGCGCGACCAGTGACCGCCGAAGAAGCCCCAGAGCAGCCGGAACAGCAGCAGCGTGAACACGACATAGCCGAAGCGCAGGTGCCAGACCATCGCATTGCCGCCGATCCACGCGCTCGACAGCGAGCCCAGCACGCACGCCGTCAGGACCCAATGGAACGCACGGGTCGGCAGGTCCCAGACGCGGACTGCACTCGTCTCGTCGCTCATCCGGCGGCCGCTTTCCCTCGTCGCATCGGCCCAACGATAACCTCGACCGCAGGGCGATGCCCTCATTCGTGTTTTCCCGAAGTTGCGACGCCTGGCACCAGGGCTGCTTACACTGCGCTGCCGCGAATCACAGCATCCGCCGTGCCCGTCGGCCTGCCCCTGCCCTTTTGCCAACAGGAGAGACCGAATGAGCTTCAAGTTCCCATCGCTGTGGATCGCAGTCGCGGCGATCGCCGGTGCCGGCGTGGCGCTTCCCGCCGCTGCCCAGTTCGCCAAGCCCGAAGACGCCATCAAGTACCGCAAGGCCGCCTTCACCGTGATGGGCACGCACTTCGGCCGCGTCGCCGCGATGGCCAACGGGCGCATCCCGTTCGATGCGAAGGCGGCCGCCGACAACGCCGAGATCGCGACGATCGCCTCCAAGCTGCCGTACGCCGGCTTTGTCGAGGGCACCGACAAAGGCGAGACCAAGGCCGAGCCGAAGATCTGGACCGAGATGGACAAGTTCAAGGGCGCGGCCGCCAAGATGCAGGAGGAGATGGCCAAGCTCAACGTCGCCGCCAAGTCCGGCAACATCGACACGATCAAGGCCGCCGTCGGCGAGACCGGCAAGAGCTGCAAGGCCTGCCACGACGTCTACCGCAAGGAATAGCGCCAGTCCGACGGGCGCTGCACGCGATCGCTGCTCACGCGACAGAGCGCCCGTGGCGCACAGGGTCAGCGCACCGCTGCATCGCGGCGCCTCATCAAACTGACCGCGGCCTTGTCGGCGCGCGGCAAAGTCGATCCGTTACCATCCTCGGCGGCCGGCTTTGCCGCCGCCCGCCGCGCGCTTTTCTGGTGAGAACGCGCGGCCTCGGCGGTCGAGAACCGGCTGCCGTCGTTCCCGCTTCCGCATGAGTGGCCCGCCACCCCGATGATCTCGTTCCGCCTTCGTTCCTTCGCTCTCCTGATCAGCGCCTTCGGCCTGCTCGCCGGCCCGGCCAGCGCCCAGCGCGATGAAACCGATACCACCGGCGGCACTTTCACGACGCCGGGTTACCCGACCCGCAACGGCCAGTTCCCGTCGGCCAATCCGGCTCTGCAGGGCGGCGCCGGCAATCCGCAGCTGCAAGGCCAGAGCCCGCGTCCCGGGACCAGCCCGAACGGCATCGCGAACGATCCGCGCCAAGGCCGCCAGGGCCAGCTGAACGAGTTCGGCACGCGCCGCTTCGAGCTGCGGCCACCACCGAAGCCGAGCGAGTTCCAGAAATTCGTCGAAGGCGCGACCGGGCGCCTGCTGCCGATGTTCGGAGCGCCCTTCTTCGCCGACGCCGCCGACACCTTCAACCCGGTCGACAATGTGCCGGTCTCGGCCGACTACACCGTCGGGCCGGGCGACGAGGTGATCCTCCGCGCCTGGGGCTCGATCGACGTCGACTACCGCACCACGGTCGACCGCAACGGCCTGCTGAACCTGCCGAAGATCGGCAGCTTCAACGTCGCCGGCGTCAAGGCCTCCGAGCTCGAGCGCCACCTGCGCGCGCAGATCGGCCGGCTCTACACCAACTTCAACCTCAGCGTCGCGCTCGGCCAGCTGCGCTCGGTCAAGGTCTTCGTCGTCGGGCCCGCGCAGCGGCCCGGCGTCTACACGCTGCAGAGCCAGTCGACGCTGCTGTCCGCGGTGGTCGCGGCGGGCGGGCCGGCCTCCAACGGCTCGATGCGCAAGATCACGCTGCGCCGCGACGGCAAGGCGCTCTCCGAGCTCGACGTTTACGAATTCCTGGTCCAGGGCGACAAGTCGCGCGACCTCCAGCTCGCGGCCGGCGACGTGATCGTGTTCGAGCCGGCCGGCGCCCGCGTCGCGCTGACCGGCGCGGTCGACACACCGGCGATCTACGAGCTGAAGAGCCCGCAGGAGCCGCTGCGCGATCTGCTGCGCTATGCCGGCGGCGCGCCGGTGCTGTCGAATCCAAACAAGGTCCAGCTCGAGCGCATCGACCCGGTGCGGCCGACCGCCGCCCGCTTCGTCGAGGAGTTCGCGCTCGACGCCGCCGGCCAGATGAAGTCGCTGCGCGATGGCGACGTGCTGACCCTGCTCGCGATCTCGCCCCAGTTCGCGAACGCGGTGACGTTGCGCGGCCATGTCGCCCAGCCGCTGCGCTATCCGTACAAGCCGGGCATGAAGATCCGCGACCTGATCCCGGATCGCGAGGCGCTGATCTCGCCCGATTTCTACCGGCGCAAGAACCTGCTGGTACAGGTCATCGAGGACGAAGAGACGCTGCGGATGCGCCGGCTCGAGCGCGACGCCGACCGCGACCTGCAGGGCAACCGACGCAACATGCGCGACGACCGCGACGAGCGCGACAACCGCGACCTGCGCGACAACCGGACGACGGAATTCGATGCGACCCGCGAGCCGCTCGGCAACGCTGGCCGGATTGTCGACCGCTCCGGCGCGATGCAGCAGAACGGCCGGATCGACGCGAACGGCAACCTCGTGCGCGACCGCGGCCGCCTCGAGCGCGACGAAGACCGGCTGCCGTCGAACCGCCCGCGCAAGGCGCCGACGACGCTGTTCGACGAGCTGAACTGGGACTACGCGGTGATCGAGCGGCTGAACCGGAACGACCTTTCGACGCAGGTCATCCCGTTCAACCTCGGCAAGGCGATCCTGCAGAGCGACGAGACCAACAACCTGGCGCTGCTGCCCGGTGACGTCGTCACGATCTACAGCCAGAAAGACGTGCGCGTGCCGGTCTCACGCCAGACGCGCCTGGTGTCGCTCGAGGGCGAGATCAATTCGCCCGGCGTCTACCAGCTGATGCCCGGCGAGACCCTGAGAAGCCTGCTCGTCCGCGCCGGCGGTTTCACGCCGCAGGCCTATGTCTACGGCCTCGAGTTCAGCCGCGAGGAGACGCGCCAGCGCCAGCGCGAGAACCTGCAGGCCGCGATCGCCCGTCTGCAATCGCTGTCGGCGGTACAGACCGCGCGCGACGCCGCGAACCGGCGCGACGACGCGTCCGGCGCGGCGACCAGTGCGGCGGTCAGCAATGCGGCGACGCAGGCCCAGCTCGCGCGCCTGAGCCGGATCGAGCCGAACGGCCGGATCGCGCTCGAGCTGACACCCGAGACGACGTCGCTCGATTCATTGCCCGACCTGCCGCTCGAAAGCGCTGATCGCATCACGGTCCCGTCG
>Ga0207659_10001091_pt1 | contig 16086 bp, 19 predicted proteins | sample KBSM43metaG_FD_184330 | JGI IMG/M metagenome (GOLD analysis project Ga0207659, IMG submission 184330) | Miscanthus rhizosphere microbial communities from Kellogg Biological Station, Michigan, USA - KBS M4-3 metaG (SPAdes) (version 2) | ecosystem: Host-associated > Plants > Roots > Rhizosphere >...
TGATGTGCGCCCGGTTCGGGGCCAGGTTGACGACCTGCTGAAGGAAATCCGCGACCGCGCCGAGCGGAAGGAGCGGGTGCTCGTGACCACCCTGACCAAGCGCATGGCGGAAGACCTGACGACCTATTACCAGGAGCTCGGCGTCAAGGTGCGGTACCTGCATTCGGATATCGACACGCTGGAGCGTATTGAAATCCTCCGCGATCTCCGGCGGGGCGCCTTCGACGTCCTTGTCGGGATCAACCTGCTGCGGGAAGGGTTGGACCTGCCGGAGGTCTCACTGGTCGCCATCCTGGATGCGGACAAGGAGGGGTTCCTGCGGTCGAGCGGCTCGCTGATTCAAACCTCCGGACGGGCGGCCCGAAACGTCAACGGCCGAGTCATCATGTATGCAGAGACGATGACCGAATCGATGAAATCCGCGATTGCCGAGACCGAGCGGCGGCGCACGCTGCAGGCGGCGTACAACGAGGAACACGGAATCACGCCGGAATCGGTCGTGCGCGCCATTGAGGATGTGATGTCGAGCGTTTACGAACGCGACTACGTCACCCCGCCGGCCCGGGAGGCGGCGCAGACGTTCCGGACACAGGCCGAACTCGACGCGGAGATCGTGCGGCTCGAGCACGAGATGAAAAGCGCGGCCGCCAACCTCGATTTCGAACGCGCGGCGACGATCCGCGACACGTTGAAATCACTCCGTACCCGCGAGCTCGGGTTGACCAGCCTGCAGGCGGGTCGCTGACGCGTGCTGACGCTGCTGGCAGAGTGGCCGAAGAGCGCGATAGCCGAGGTGCAGGAGTACGTCCGCCTGCAGGCCGCCACGATTCGCAGCATCTTTTCACGGCCGTTTTACGTCCACGACCTCGTGGAGCAGTTGGATCTGATCGGCATCGGATCGCTGACCGTCGTTCTGCTGACCGGCTTTTTCACCGGCGCGGTGCTGGCGCTGCAGAGTGGCGTGACCCTCGATCAGTTCGGAGCGCGGCCATTTGTCGGCCGGCTGGTGAGCGCCTCGATGATCAAGGAACTCGGGCCGGTGCTGACGGGCCTGATGCTGGCCGGGCGCATCGGTTCGGGCATTGCAGCCGAATTGGGATCCATGGTCGTCACCGACCAGATCAACGCGCTGCGGGCGCTCGGAACGGACCCGATTCGTAAGCTCGTGGTGCCGCGAGTGCTGGCAGGCGTGTTCATGACCCCGGTTCTCACGGTGATTGCCGACACCGTCGGTGTGCTTGGCGGATGGATCGTCGCCGTCTACCAGTTGCGTGTCGCGTCGAGTCTCTACTGGACGTCCATCACAGAGGCGCTCTATGCACAGGACGCGTGGATGGGCATTTTCAAGCCGTTTGTTCTCGGCTACGTCATCGTGACGATCGGCTGTTACGTCGGCCTCCGGACCTCCGGCGGTACCCAGGGCGTCGGCCGTGCGACGACCAGCGCGGTGGTGGCGGCGTCGGTGGCGGTGATTGCGGTCGATTTCTTCGTCACGCGATTGATGATTACGCTGTTGTACTGATGGCCGGTGTCGCAGTTCGTGATTCGGCGGTCCTTGAACGGCGCTCACCCGCCGAGAGCCCGGCGGTTGTCTTCGAGCGAGTCTCGCTTGCGTTCGACGACAAAGTCGTGCTCCGCGACATCAGCTTCTCGCTGCTGCCCGGACATACCAAGATCATCCTGGGGGCGAGCGGATCCGGGAAATCGACGATTCTGAAGTTGATCCTGGGTTTGTTGAAACCGGACAGCGGAGAGATCTGGGTACACGGCTCGCGAGTGGACCGGATGCCGGAAGCGGAGATGATGGCGGTTCGCGCCAATCTCGGCATGGTGTTCCAGGAAGGTGCCCTGTTCGATTCGCTCACCGTCGCGGAGAATGTTGGATACAAGTTGTACGAAGAAACGGATACGCCGCTCGAGGAGGTGCGCCGGCGGGTCGAGGAAGTGCTCGGGTTCGTCCGGCTCAGCGAACACATCGACAAGATGCCGTCGGAGCTGTCGGGCGGACAGCGGCGGCGCGTTGCCATTGCGCGGGCGATGTCGTACAAGCCGCCGACGCTGCTCTACGACGAAGCGACGACCGGACTCGACCCGATCACGGCGACCACGATTGACGAAGAGGTCGTCAAGCTCCGTGATGTGGAAAACGTGAGCTCGATCGTCGTGACACACCAGTTGCGCGATGCGTTCTTCGTCGCGACGCATGGAGCCGTTCGCCGCGCGGGCAGAATCGATATCGTTCCGGCGGATGCCGAGAAATGTGACGAAGCCGAGTTCATCATGTTGAAAGAAGGCTTGATTACCTTCGAAGGGAATGCCGCCGAGTTGCGCAGCTCGAAGGATCCCTACATTCAAACGTTCCTGTCATAGAAGGGTATAAGCAATGCCGCGCACACGTTCACTCGCCTGGTCTGAGCTGAAGATTGGCCTGGTGTCGGTCTTCGCGCTCGTCATGGCTTCCGTCGTGATCTTCATGGTCAGCGGCGAGGGCGGGTTCTTCTGGCAGCGTTACAGCATCAAATCCGTCTTCCCCGACATCGAAGGATTGAAGGAAGGCGCCCCGGTCCGCGTCGCGGGCGTGGAGGTCGGGTCCGTCATAGGGATGAACTTCGTTGGCGACAAGGTCGAGGTCACGATGCAGGTGAACAAGGACCAGCAGCCGCGGATCACGGATCGATCGACGGCAACCCTTGGCTCCGTGTCGCTGCTTGGAGAGGCCGCGGTTGATATCACGGCCAACAGTCAGGGGACGTCGGTCCCGGAGTGGGGATATGTGCGGAGCACTCCTCCGCCGGGTTCCCTGGCCGCAGCGGCGGCGGCGGGGACGCGCACGCTCGAACAGACCAACGCGTTGCTGGAGGACGTGCGGCAGGGACGCGGCACCTTCGGAAAGCTAGTGACCGACGACAAGTTGTATGTGGAACTCAATGAATTTGTCGACTCCGCTGAGGCGTTGACACGCAACCTCAATTCGGGCCGCGGCACGATCGGGCGTCTGATTAATGACCCCACCGCGGCGCGGTCGCTGGAGACGTCGCTCGAGAACCTGCAGATGGTGACTGCGCGGCTCCGCAACGGCGAAGGCAGCCTCGGTCAGTTGCTGAACAATGACGCCTTGAGCAAATCAGTGACGTCGGCGACCAGCAACCTCGATGCAATCACCGGTCGGATAAATAAGGGCGAGGGAACAGCAGGCAAGCTGATTACCGACGCCGAGCTATACAACCGGCTGAATTCGATGGCGGATCGCCTCGATCGGCTCGCGGCATCGCTCAATCAGGGCGAAGGAACCGCGGGACAGCTGCTGCATGACAAGCAGTTGTATGAGAACATGAATACCACGGTCACCGAAGTCCACAATCTCGTGAAGGATATTCGCGCCGATCCGAAAAAGTATTTGAACGTCAGGGTCAGCATCTTTTAGAGCGATTTCGATGGCAAAAAACGACAGTATCGGGGGCGGCGCGGTGCTGCTCGCGTTTGTGGCCGGAGCGGTCGCGGGTGCCGCCGTTGCGCTGCTCTTCGCGCCAGCCACCGGTGAGGAAACCCGCGATTACATCGGGCAGCGTGCGCGCGAAGGGCGTGAAAAGGTCGTGGATGCCGCGCGTCAGTTCCGCCCGGCGGCGGAGCCTGAGGCGTGACCAACGTCTGGCTCGGCATCATCGCCGTGGCGGTCCTCGTCATGGCAGTCATTCAGGTTGCGGCGATCGTGTTTGCGATGTCCGCCGCCCGGCGCATCGGGCAGGTCGCTGATCGTCTTGAACGAAATCTGAACCCGGTCGTCTCGAACCTCCAGACCATCACGTCCGAAGCGGCCCGAATGACCACGCTGGCGGCCGCGCAGGTGGAGCGGGCCGACAGGATGTTCGCGGATCTGAGCCGCCGCGCCGAGCAGGTGATGGCCGCCGTGCCGACGCTGCTCGGTCCCGCGGGGAAGGGACTCGCGTTCCTGAACGGCATCAAAGCGGCGCTCGCGGCGATCCATGAACTCCGCCGCTCCTCCCGACGCGGCGCTGCGCATCCCGACGACGAAGACGCGCTCTTCATCGGGTAGCGTCTCCCGTTTCTCGGTCGTCAGAATCCTCCTTTCCACGATTGACGCCAGCGGGCGCTGGTGATACAAGACGCTTCCACATGCCGCCGGCGTTACCCGTCGGCGATGCCAGGAATTTCACAGAGGGGGAACCATGACGCTCACGATTCATCGTCTGAGTGGTATCGCCCTTGCCGCCATCCTGCTGCTGGCCTCTGCGGCCGTCTTCGGTCAGGAGTCCAGATCGGCGACTGCCACAACCGAGTTCGTCAAGATGCTGGACTCGATGAAGCTCGATAGCTTTGCGGTCAAAGGAACCGCCGCCAACGAGTACGTCGCCGTGCTCTATTTCCCGGGTACGCAGCTGCTCGTCGTCAGCGCGAAATTCGATTCGCCCTATCGCGCCGATTCGCTGCTGCAGATGAAGAACTATCGGGACCTGTACATCGAACTGAATAGCGCGTCGCAGCCGCAGACCAAAGTGTTCATCGCAGATCTCAGCGCCAACGGTCTCCGATCGAAGAAGGACGGCACGCTGTTCGACACGGCCGATGTCGCCGGCAAGGCGTACAGCTTCGATGGCGACTGGAAGAAGGCGAAGATCAGCGAACAGGACTACACGAAAGCCTACTCAACCACTGACGAGCAATACTCACAGATGATCCAGGCGCTGCTCGGCGGTCTCAAGAAGTCCTCGTAACCGGCGCTTAGCGCTATTGTGCGAGGCATCAAAGAGGGCAGCCCTATGTGGGCTGCCCTTTTTGTTTCCGCCATTCATGCATTCTTGATCTGCGGCTCCGCTGAGTTGTCTAATCGTACGACACTGCGCTTTTTACTCAGCTAAGTCTGCTGATTCGCGATTGCGACTTCATAACCCACACGGCCGTTGAGATCTATTGACTGGCGTCTTGCTTGCACGACCGAGGCGGTCGCTCCCCTTTTGACGATTCCACGGAGGGAGAAAAAGCAATGAGCAGGATATCGTGGGCGTTGGTCGGCGCATGTGTGGTAACGGTTGGTTTGAGCGCGCAAAGCTACCCGCAAGGGGGCGGCGCAACCACACCGGACCGACAGCCTCCGTCTACTCAGGCCCCACCCGCGACGCCTCCGACGACGCAGGCGCCACCCACCTCAACGCAAGCAGGGAGGGCCAGCGCAGATAAGAAAGTGACGATCGCAGGTTGTATCGAGCGTCAGCCAGCAAGCGCGGCGGCAGTGACAGGCGCGCCGAGCATGCCGTTCATGCTCACCAACGCGTCGGCTGCGGGGGCCGGTGCTGCCGTAGCAACATCGGGCACCGGCGCTGGCGCAGCGGCGGGGAACAAGGCGTCCTACCGGCTCGACGGTACGGAGAGCACACTGACACCGCACGTCGGCCACAAAGTGGAAATCACCGGCACGATGGAAGAACAGCGATCTGGATCGGCTGCCGCTGGGGCGGCGTCCGGGTCTGCGAATGCACCAACGGCGACGTTGAAGGTTGACTCCGTGAAGATGGTGTCGACCACCTGCCCGTAGATTCGTCTCATTTCAGAGAGTGCTCAGCATCCGTCGCCAAGGCGACGGTGCTGAGTGCTGTACTTGAAATCCCAAATCCCAAAGACGCGACACGATCTGATGCTTGGGATGTGGAGCTTGGGATCGGGGGTTTGGGATTTATTTCAAAGGTTGGTGGGCGCTAGTGGATTCGAACCACTGACCCCCGCCGTGTGAAGGCGATGCTCTACCGCTGAGCCAAGCGCCCAACCGAATTTGCAGTCTAGCACAGCGGCTAAATCGTGCCGTACAGCCGATCGCCGAAGTCGCCGAGCCCCGGAACGATGTACTTCCGCGGATTCAGTTCGCGATCGATCACCGGCGTGTAGACCTCGACGTCGGGATGATGCTGCTCGACCAGCGCCACCCCTTCCGGCGCGGCGACGATACAAATCATGCGCAGGGTGCGGGCGCCGGCGGCTTTGAGCAGATCGATGGCGGCAACCGCGCTCCCGCCGGTGGCGAGCATCGGATCGATCATGAGGACGTAGCTGTCAGCCAGCTCGCGTGGCAGCTTCGTGTAGTACTTCGACGCGATCGCCGTCGCCTCATCGCGCTGGAGACCGATGTGCCCGACGCGCGCCGCCGGCAGCAGTTCGAGCACGGCATCCAGCATGCCGAGTCCCGCGCGCAGCACCGGCACGACGACCACATCGCCTCCCACAATCATTCCGTCCGCAGGGCCCAGCGGTGTTTTGACCGTATGCGGCCGCGACGGTACGTCTTTCAACGCTTCTGCCGCCAACAGGACCGAAATGCGTTCGGCAGCGCGCCGGAATGCCGAAGGCTGTGTCCTGACGTCCCGCAATTCCATGAGAGCGTCGTGGACGAGCGGGTGGTGCACGATATGAACGGCCACGCGTTAATCCTAGGTTCATTGGGTTCAGTAGGTCCAATAGGTTCATTACGTTCAATACGTGCATTGGGTTATGAAGCGTCACGTGCATAGAATGCAGACATGACGCTGAAGTCGGCGGTAATGTCAGCCTGGCTTTTCACGCTGAGCGCGGTCGCAGTGCTCGCTCAGACACCTCGCCAGGTGTCGCTCGTCATCACCAACGGCATTGTCGTCACCGTTGACGGCGGCAACCGCGTCATCGATTCCGGCGCCGTCGCCATTGATGGCACCGACATTGTTGCGGTCGACACGGCCGAGAACGTGCGGCGGCAGTTTCGCGGACGTCAGACGATCGACGCCGCCGGCCAGGTGGTGATGCCAGGTCTCGTGAACACGCACACCCACGCCCCGATGGTGCTCTATCGCGGCCTGGCCGACGATCTGGCGCTCGATCAGTGGTTGACGAAGTACATCTTTCCAGCGGAAGCGAAGACCGTTTCTCCTGAATTCGTCCGCGCCGGCACGAGGCTGGCCGCGCTCGAGATGATCGAATCGGGCACGACGACCTACGCCGACATGTATTACTTCGAGGAGGAGATCGCGAAGGAAACGAAAGCGGCTGGATTGCGCGGCGTCCTCGGCCAAACGGTCATCCAGTTTCCGGTCGCCGACGCCAAGACGCCCGCCGAAGGGCTCGCCCGCGCGGAGAGGTTCATCCAGGCGTTCAAAAACGATCCGCTCATCACACCGGCAGTCGCACCGCATGCCATCTATACGAATGACACCGCGACGTTGAAGGCGGCGCGTGAGATGTCGACGCGGCTCGGCGTGCCGACGCTCATCCATGTCGCGGAAACACAGTCGGAGGCGATGACGGCCAAGGAACGCGGTTCGACGACCGTCGTCAGCTACCTCGACTCAATTGGCTTCCTTGGTCCCGGCGTGGTGGCAGCCCACGCCGTCTGGGTGAACGAGAGCGACATTGCAGTGCTGAAGGCGCGCGGTGTCGGCGTGTCACACAACCCGGAAAGCAACATGAAGCTCGCGAGCGGCATTGCTCCCGTGAAGGCGTATCTGGCGGCAGACGTGGCGATCGGCCTGGGCACTGATGGTGCTGCCAGCAACAACGATCTGGACATGTTCGGAGCGATGCGGGCCGCCTCATTCCTGCAAAAAGTCGCCACGTCTGATCCGACCGCGCTCAGCGCAACGGCTGCAGTTCGGATGGCGACGATCGGTGGTGCGAGGGCGCTCGGCATGGACAAACAGATCGGTTCGCTCGAACCGGGCAAACGCGCCGACGTGATCATCGTCAGCATGAGCGCAACCCGTCAGACCCCCATGTATGATCCGCTCTCTCATCTTGTCTACGTCACGAGAGGTGACGACGTGCAGACGACCATCGTCAATGGCAGGGTGTTGATGCGGGATCGGAAACCGCTCACGCTCGATCGCGCCACGGTCGTTCGTGATGCGAAGAAGTGGGCGGCAGGCGTCAGCGCGGCTGTCGGACGCTAGCGACCATCTTCATTCCGTACTTCGAGCGCAGCGTGACCGCCGCCTGTGGCACGACCGGGTGTCCGGGAACCAGTTGGAATCGCCACTGCTGCGCGAGCGTCGCCGTCAGCAGCACCAGCTCCATCCAGGCGAACGACTCACCAATGCACTGACGGGGTCCGCCGCCAAAGGGGAAGTAGGCAAACCGGGGCAGGGCAGCCTTGAATTGAGGCGTCCATCGGTCGGGGTCGAACTTCTCGGGATCCGCATAGTGGCGCGAATCGCGGTGCACAATCCACTGGCTCATGACGATGATGGAACGCGCGGGGACATGGTAGTGGCCGATGCTGTACTCGTTGACGGCTCGACGGCCGATGAGCCATGCCGGTGGGTAGAGACGCATCGATTCGGTGATGACCCGGGTTGTGTAGGGGAGTCGATCGACGTCCGCAACAGTGGGTAAGCGGCCTTCCAGCACACGGTCGATCTCCTCGTGCAGCCGCCGCTCTACCTCCGGCGACTGACTGAGGAGATACCAGGTCCACGTAAGGGCATTTGCGGTTGTTTCGTGCCCCGCGAGGAAGATTGTCATGGCCTCGTCGCGCACCTGGCGGTCGGTCATGCCCCGGCCCCTGTCCTCGTCGTCCTGGGCCATGAGCAGCATCGACAGCAGGTCCCCGCGATCGCCAAGGTTCGCGCGGCGCTCTCGGATGATGCCGTAGATGATCGCATCCAGCCGTTCGCGCGCTTTCCGTCCGCGGCGCATCTGCGGAATCGGAAGGCGCTGCAGCGTCTGGCCGAACGGCAACATGAGCGTCCAGAAAGAGTCCATCATGCCGCTCATCGCCTCGCCGACATCGCGCGCCTGCGATTCGACGTCGGCGTCGAACAGCGTCTTGCCGACAATCAGCAGCGTCAGCCGTGACATTTCACGGGCCACATCCAACGTTGCACCCGGTGTCCACGCGCGGCGTACACGTTCGGCATACGCCACCATCGTGGACGCATACGCGGCAATACGGTCCCGATGAAATGCCGGTTGTATCAGCCGGCGCTGGCGCAGATGGAAAGCGTCCTCGCTGGTCAGGAGGCCTTCGCCGAGGAGGATCTTGATCCGTTCGAGACCGCGACTCTTGTGAAAGTTCTGATTGTGCGTAACCAGTACGTCCCGAATGACCGCAGGGTCGTTTGCGATGAAGAGATGCTCCCCCCCCATACGCAGATAGGCGATGTCGCCGTATTGCTGGGTCAGGTTCGAGAAGAACGCGAGTGGATCGCGCCCGGGCCGGTACGTGATCGCAGTGAGAAGAGAAGTTTTCGGCCCCGGTGGAAAGATCTTAGTCGCCGATGACGGCGATATACGGGAGGTTCCGGTACTGCTCGGCATAATCCAACCCGTATCCAACCACGAATTTGTCCTCGATGGTGAACCCGATGTATTCGACCTTGACGTCAATCTTGCGACGCGACGGTTTGCTGAGCAGACATGCCGTGCGCAGGTGCCGCGGCGAGCGTGCGCGGAGAATGTCCTGCAGGTATGTCAGGGTGAGCCCGGTGTCGACGATGTCCTCCACGATGACGACGTCTCGACCATCAACGCTGCTATCGAGATCCTTGAGGACCTGCACCTGGCCAGATGACTTCGTGCTCGTCCCATAGCTCGACACGGCCATGAAGTCGAGCGACGTCGTCGACGGCAGCTGACGCGCCAGATCCGACAGGAAGACGAACGCGCCTTTGAGCACGCACACGAGATGCACGCCATCAGGATGATCGCGATGAATCTCCTGTGCCATCTGTTTCACACGCTCGTGAATGTCGGCGGCGGCGATGAGGACGTCCATCGCGAAGTAAACTAACATACTCGCGCGGATGAAACGCTTTCAGATCATCACGGAAGCCGACGCGCGCGTCATCGAGTACGGGTCCACCGTCATGCTCGTGGCGGGTGGTCACGTCACGCCGCTTGCCGCCGATACCTTGAAGGCGCGGCGCGTCTCCGTTATTCGTGAAACCGGGGACAGCGATCACGCGTCGCTCGCGCCGCGAGCCGACATCAGAACCGTTGCTATCGGTGGCGATCACACGTCCGTGAATCTGAAAGCCGCCATCGTTGCCCATTTGCGCGGACGTGGACTCGCCGTCCACGACCTCGGGACCGAGACGAGCGAGGCCGTTGATTACCCCGACACCGCCGGAGCGGTGGCTGTGCACGTGGCGCGCGGCGAGGCCGATGCCGGCATTGCCATCGACGGTGCAGGGCTTGGATCAGCCATTGCCGCGAACAAGGTCGACGGGGTGCGCGCCGCAATGTGCACGGATCGCACGCTCGCGCGCTATGCGCGGGAACACAACGGCGCCAATGTGCTGGCGCTCGGCTCGACGCTGGTGCCGACGCCAGACGCGCTGGACATCGTGGACACGTTTCTTGGCACCCCAATGCGTGAGCCGCGCTATATCCGACGGCTGGCGAAGGTCCGTGACCTCGAGCGTCGCCAGCAACCCTGATGCAGCCCGTCGATCTGCAGCGTCTCATTCAGATCATCGTCGAAGAGGTCGCGGCCGCCCAGCGTGCGCCGGCGCCGTCGCGTTGCGCCTGTCATGCGCTCCTTTACGAATGCTGTCCCGACCGGCTGCGAGCCGTTCTGGATGCAGGCGCCACGCGGCTTGGTCTGCACGCCACCGGCGGTGCGCCGGGCGGCGTCGCATCGATGATTGACCACACGCTGCTCAAGCCTGATGCGACGCGGAAAGACATCGAAGCGCTGTGCAGCGAGGCGGCCGAATATCGGTTTGCGAGCGTCTGCGTCAACCCGACGTGGGTCGCGCTGTGCGCCAGCTTGCTGCAGTCACCCGGAGTCAAGGTGTGTTCCGTTGTGGGATTTCCACTTGGCGCAACGACGCCCGACACGAAACACTATGAGACGCGGCGCGCGATTTTCGACGGTGCGCGTGAGATCGACATGGTGATCAACGTCGGTGCGCTGAAGTCCGGCGAATTGCGCGTGGTCGAACGCGATATCGAAGCGGTGACCGTTCCCTGCCGCGAAGCGGGGGCGCTCAGCAAGGTGATTATCGAGGCGGCGCTGCTCACCGACGATGAGAAGATCACCGCGTGCACGCTGGCAAAGGCAGCGGGGGCGGATTACGTCAAGACCTCCACCGGTTTTGGTCCAGGCGGCGCCACTGCGGCTGATGTTGCGCTCATGCGGCGTGTTGTTGGTGAAGAGATGGGCGTCAAGGCCGCCGGTGGCGTCCGTGATCTCGAGAGCTTGAAGGCAATGGTTGCCGCGGGTGCGACGCGAGTCGGCGCAAGCGCCGGCGTGCCCATCGTGCAGGAATCGCGGGGTACGACGCCTGCTTCAGCAGGCAAGGGTTACTAACAGGAACAAGCGTTTCGACGGGAGGATGCGTGGCCAATCTCAGTCAGGAACAACTGCGCCGGCTTGCACGGCTGGGCGCGATGGCGAGGCTCGAGCAGTTGCGCCAGGAAGAAGCAGCGATCCGTGGCGAGTTTCCCGAGTTGTTCGGCCGCGGCCGTCAGGCGCAGGCAGGCGACGGCGGGGTGACACGGGGCACGCGCCGCCGGCGTCGCGCGATGTCCGCTGCTGCGCGGCGAGCGGTGTCGGTGCGGATGCGCAAGTACTGGGCTGAACGGCGGAAAGCGAAGGGCGCCAAGTAACGGAGGCGGAAACGCCGTTGCCACGAACTGCTGCCGCGATCGTGCTGGCGATCGCGGTTCTCTTTCCTGCAGCATCTTCAGCACAGGTGTCCGCTCCCGGACCATATGTCATCGATCTCCGGGCCGCCATGACGGGCGCACCCGGCAGCGGGTCGTTCTACCCTCCGATTACCACCGCGATACGCGTTCCGCAGCGCGCTTTCGGTTTTGGAGCGGGGGCTCACGTGTACGCGTTCAGGATCGGCGTTGCGCGCCTGGGTTTCGGCGTCGATCTGCTGCGTACACGCGGCACTGCCACGACCGAGGTGGCGGCGACTGCAACGGAGTCGACCACGGTTGCCGCATCGACGGGGACGTTCCGTGCGGCGATGACCGTCACGAGTATCGCGCCGCAACTGTCGTTCAACTTCGGCTCGCACGAAGGCTGGAGTTACCTGAGCGGAGGGTACGGCATATCGACGACCCACGCGGAAGTGAACGTTCCGGTTTCATTCGAAGGGGAAGCCGGATCCCGGAATCGGCATACGTCCACGGTGAACGTTGGTGGCGGAGCCAGATGGTTTCTTCGGGAGCGGATTGCCGTCGGCTTCGACGTTCGGTTCCATCGCCTCCTTGCGGCACACGCTGTGCCATCAACGCAAATGGTGGGGCTGTCGGTCGGGTTGTCGTTGAGATAAAACCGAGGGCCCAGGGCTCAGGGCTTAAGGACGCTTAAACCCGAAGCCTTGAGCCGTAAGCCGTATGGCGCAGGAGCGGTCACGCGCCGCGACCGCTTCCACGTTCGAGCTTCTGTTAGCTTGAGCAGTGCGCGTCGCTCGGCGGTACTGGAAGCGGCTTCTTCGCAGAGCTCGTCTGCGCACCAACGGCGACGCTGCACGCCACCAGAATGGCCGCGGCCGCGGACATCGATACTCGTTTCATGAGGCCCTCCGGTAAGACATTGGATTCCGACGATACAAACGGAGCGAGCTAGCATGTTCCGGACCCCGCGGCCGCTCGACGGTTCGGCCAAAACGGGTTGCGGGATTGACGGCTGGATAACGCGTTAGGAGGTGACCGCCTCTGTCGAGGCGTGCAAGGAGAGAGTGCAATGCCTGAAGCCATCGCAGTCAAGGCTCCCCGCGAGCCCCGAAACGGCGTCCAGACGCCTGATCTGCTCGCGACCATCAACGTCGTGAAGGAGTCGCCAGCGCTCGCCAAGTTCCGCTTTCGCGCCAGCAATCGTTGGGTGAGCGGGACCTACAGCGAGTCTCGTGTCGAGTCATTTAGCGGTGCGGGCGGAGAACACAGCCACGTCACGCAGTTCCGCTACGGTGCGGACCATCCCACGGTCCTGGTTGGACTCGACCGCGGGCCGGCGCCGATCGAATTCCTGCTGCACGGACTGGCAGCGTGTATTACGGCGGGCATCGGCAACATCGCCGCGGTTCGCGGAGTGACGCTCACCTCGGTGGAGTCGCGCGTCGAAGGCGATATCGATCTGCTGGGAATCCTCGGACTGTCGCAAGAGGTCCGAAACGGGTACGAACGGATCCGAATCAGCTTTGACATCGCGGGCGATGCGTCCGCCGAAAAGCTGCGCGCCATCGTCGAGCAGGGCGTTGCCCGTTCGGCCGTTTTCGACGTGCTGACCAACGGCGTTCCGATCGACGTCAGCATCACGACTCACTGAAACGTCGGCGGTGATGTACCACGGTGTTCATCGGCGCCGGACAGGCGGAGCTCTGATGAGCGACGGACTGTCCGGACTTCTCGGAGACAGGGTAGTGCCATGACAGTCGATGCGATTGTTGTCGGAGCGCGCTGTGCGGGTGCGGCAACTGCCATGCTGCTCGCACGCGGAGGAGCGCGCGTGGTTCTGGTCGATAAAGGGGCGTACGGCACCGACATGTTGTCGACACATGCCCTGATGCGTGGCGGGGTTCTGCAGCTTCAGCGATGGGGTGTGCTGCCAGAGGTCGTGGCAAGCGGCACACCGGCAATCCATTCGACGACCTTCTGCTACGCCGAGAGCGATACTACAGTGCTCATCGAACCAAAGTATGGCGTTCCCGCGCTGTACGCGCCACGGCGGACGCTGCTCGATCGTCTGCTTGTGGACGCCGCATTCAAGAGCGGCGTGGATATTCGTTACGGCGTCCGCGTGGACGACGTGAAGGTTGACAGCCGCGGGAGGGTGACCGGTATCTCCACGGTCGAAGGCGGAAGGCGATGCGATCTCGAAGCCGATATCGTCATCGGTGCTGACGGACTGCACTCGACGGTCGCACGGCAAGTGGGAGCACCGCGGATTGCCCAGGGCCGACATGCGACGGGCGTGCTGTACGGCTACTGGGAGGGGCTGTCGGCGGATGAGTACCGCTGGTGGTTCAAGCCGGGTGTCAGCATGGGCAGCATTCCCACCAACGACGGCGCCACATGCGTGTTCGTCTCGGTTCCGTCGGCACGATTTCGGGATGAAGTGCGCGGCAATGCCGCGGCGGCCTACACACGGCTCATCCAGCAAATCTCGTCTTCGTTCGCCGAGCGGCTGCGTGACTCCGTGCGCGTCGAGCCCGTTCGGGGGTTCGCGGGGCACCGAGGGTTTATCAGGCGCGGCAGCGGTCCGGGATGGGCGCTCGTCGGCGACGCGGGCTACTTCAAGGATCCGTCAACCGCGCATGGGATCACCGACGCGTTCCGCGATGCCGAGTTGCTCGCGCGCGCGATCCTGCGGGGGACAACCGCCGCATTTGCCGAATACGAGGCGACCAGGCTGGATCTCTCGCGGATCCTGTTCGAGGTGACTGACGAAATCGCCTCGCTGGCGTGGACCGACGCAGAGGTGCAGTCGCTGCATCGTGCCTTCAGCACGGAAATGTCGCGGGAGCTGCGGGCGCTTGCCGCGTTGCCACCCGCCGAGCCCGCTGCGACCTGGACGCGCCTGGCGTCCTAACGGTTTCCGCGCATGTCGCCGCGCAAGGCCTTCGAGACGTCGCGAAGGTGACCGCGGAGCACGCGCACCCGCTCGACGGTGTTCGCGACGTCCTGCGTCGAACGCAGGGTCGGTCGGCCGCGGAACTCGAGCGTTTGCTCATTGAGATGATTGAGCGCGTCTGCCGGCGTCGAGGAGGCCGTCGCGTGGTGCCGCGCCTCGCTGCGCGCCGTGTCTCCGTTGCGCTCGGCGACGAAGAATCGTTCGCCTCGACGTCGCCCGGTGCCCTGCACCAGTGCGAGCGACTCGAGTGTCACACGTTGAGATTGGCCACCAATGGTGCGAATGGTCTGGAGATACCCTCGCCGGATGTGGTTGTAGATCGTCCGGCGGCTCACCTGGAGAATCTCGGCGGCTCGGTCGATGGAAACGGTTTTCATGACAGCCAATTCTCTGGAAACGTCGCGAACGCCATGTGACGATGCGCGAACTGTTCAACTCGTTTGTTTGACAGTGCAGTTTTGTGATCCGGGACTGCTGGAGCCCCAGCGTATCCCCTTGAGCTGAGCCACGAAATACAGGAGTTTCTGTAGGCGGACGACTGACGAGTGGCGGGATGGAGCTGTCGGGGAATTCTTTAAAGCATTTCAAGGAACAAACGACGGCGCGCGGGCAATTGCTCTGACGCCTAACGGCGCGTAACGAAAGTGTGTCCGGACCGATGGCTGTCGTCGTTACGTCGATAGGGCGGCCAATGCTCCCCGGAGGTAATGGCAATGCAGATCACACGGCGGTCCATCGATCACATTCCGATTCTCGACCTCTCAGGACCATTCGTCGTCTGGACGGATCCGGAGAGGACTACGCTGCGGACGCCCGTTAGCAACCTGGTTTCCGAGGGGCAAGTAAATGTGCTCGTTCATCTCGGACGTGTCACCGATATCGATGCGCAAGGCGTCGGGGAGCTCGCGTGGGGTGTAACGATGATGCAACGCTCGGGAGGTCGGATGGCCCTGATCGCCCCGCGGCGGCGGGTGCGTCAACTGCTTGCGCTCACGAGACTCGATACACTTCTGGCCATCTACGATTCCGAGCGTGATGCGATTGCTGAAGGTTTCGGCCAGATCATGACGCCGCCGACCCGCCGCTACACAAGCGCGGCGTGATCATCAAGAATCACGTCCCTTACCCAGCCGAACAGTCTGATCGCTTCGTGACGGCTGGTTGCCCGGGTACAGGTCCTGCAAATTCCTGGTGCTCGGTCCCGCTCGGGTGTCGACTTTCCTAAGGATTTGTGGGGAAACGAATCGAGTCGTACGCCTATCGGCCACGACAGGCCGTTGCCTCGCCGAGGAGCGGGCGGCAGCAGGAAAGGGACGACGAACGTGACCGACGTGCATCCTTATGCTCCTTCGCCCAAGCGCATGCGCAGGGCCGAGGCCTTCGACCACCATGACGAACGTCTCCTCGCTTTACGGGATGCACTTCGGGCGGCCAAACAAGGAGATTTTTCGGTTCGTTTGCCCATCGATGGTGCCGCCGAAGGGGTCATGGGCGAGCTCGCGCTCGCCTTCAACGCCCTGATC
>Ga0207659_10001093_pt1 | contig 16074 bp, 12 predicted proteins | sample KBSM43metaG_FD_184330 | JGI IMG/M metagenome (GOLD analysis project Ga0207659, IMG submission 184330) | Miscanthus rhizosphere microbial communities from Kellogg Biological Station, Michigan, USA - KBS M4-3 metaG (SPAdes) (version 2) | ecosystem: Host-associated > Plants > Roots > Rhizosphere >...
CAGAGAGGTTGGCCTCCGCAGTGCTCGACAGCTCGATGTTGTTGTTGAGATGAAGTGGCCTGAAGGCGTTCAGAATGAACGCCCGCAATTTCAAGTCCTGGTCCTGTCCTGACCGAACTCTCGCGACCTTGCCTCCCATGATCAACTCGAGGCGGACGGTGTCGTTGTTCACCAATGAAGCGAGCGCGAAGCCATCCAGCGCGAACGTCCGCAATCGGCCGCTCACCTGGAAATCAAGCGGCGACAGCCGGGAAGCCTCCAGGTCGTTCCGAACCGGCGAAACCAGTTCGTTCCACATCAGAACGCTGTTGAGCTCGGACGTGATCGACGACGACGACACTGAGTCGGGCGCGCTCGACACATGGCCGGACTCTGAGTCGTCGGTTCGAAGGAACCAGGCGTCCGCGCCGAATCCCCACGTTGTTCCGCGATGCTTCAGCCCGCCACGGATGGTGTTTTTCGCGTCCATGTTCAAGTCGATCGGTGTATGCGTCACGCGATCCGTGATCTGTGGAGGATTCAAGGTCTGCACTTCGGTCAGCCGTACGACGTGTCCGGTGTTCGTGTCGGCGCCTTTGACGTCCATCCGCATCAGTTCGAACTGGAACTCCCAGCCGCCACTCGTCTGCGCCGCGGCGGAAGCAGCCATCAACCAGACTGTCGCCGCGGCAATCACGCAGGCACACGGCCGTATCTTGTTCGACATGTTTGTTCCTCGAAACTGATGGGGAATTCGCGTGAGGGACTGCCGACAGTGTAGCCGACTTCCTACTTCTCGGTGGCTACCTCAGTGTCCTTCGTGACGAGGAACATGCGACCGTTCTGATCGCGCTCGAATATCTGACGCTCGGTGACCCAACCACCACGACCACTGCTCCGGACACTGACGACCGTCCTCTGGGTCACATGCATCGGATCGTTGGGCGCCATGGGATTGCGTTCTTCGATCTCCTCGATGATGCTCCGTCCGCCACCGGCGGTGGCCGTCGTCGACCTGCTGACTCGCTGCCGCAACGCCAGATGGTTGTCGTTTCGGACGAACCCTTCAGCGTCTTGAGAATACGTTTCAATCACCACCCGATCTCCTGCGCTCGATTCGGATGTGCGGGTGACGACTTTGTCACTGAGCGCCAATGCTCCAACCACTTCAGTCAGATTCTGACGTTGAATCGCTTCTTCCTCCACGCGCTCCACCGATCCGATGCCACGCGACTCACCGCTGCGTGCTTCACTGAGCAACCATTGGCCGTTCACGTCGCGCACAAGATACGCACTGTCGTGGCGGACTACCGCCGAATTGACCTGCTGTTCCGTCGACTGCCAGCGTTCAGTTCCCTGCAGCGACCCTTCAATGGATAAGCGCGATCGCGTCTCGTCGGTCTGCTGAACGCTGCGCGAGGTCAATGTGGTTTCCTCGATATAACCCGACGACAACGTCAAACGGCCGTCGAGGTCAGCAATCCAGGTGCGTTGAACGTTCCGTGTACTGCCATTCGCCTGAGTGACCTCTGATTCCGTCGTCTCGGCGAGTGTCCGCCGGTGTTGGAGATCGAATCGAAAAACGTCGCGTTGCGCGTAGGCGCCCGCTTGAGCCGGCCCGCCTGATCCCGTGAAACCAGCGTCGGTGACAGTCTCCTCAACGGGCTCCCAGTTCCCCTCAATCCCCAGTGCTTCGACGGTTTCGATCATGACCTTCCGTCCGCCCGACGCGGTTCGTCGCTCTACCCGCCTCAACGGGAGCACACCAGTACTCTGATACGTGCGCTCGGTGACTGTGGTGGAGGACGTCGGTGACGTGCCAGCCGTATCGCTACGTTGCTGGGCCGCCACGGCGACCGATGAGACGACGATCCACAAACAGAGGCCGGCCACTCGTTGAGGATGCATGACGACGAAAGTAGGTGCACAACCGCTGCCGCGCGATCCATGCCATAATTCGCGCAGTTTCGACCCGGGAGCTCCTCAAGAGCTATGAAGCGCTGCCTTGCGGCGGTGGGATTCGGTCTCGTCTTGGTGTGGACGCTGTTGTCGCGTCCGGTCTACTCGCATAATCCGACTACTACGACCGTCCTCTTCAATCGAGAGATCACGACGCTACTCCAGCGGAAGTGTGTGCAGTGCCACGCGGACGGCAAGCTCGCGATGCCGCTCGTTACCTTTGCGCAGACTCGCCCCTGGGCGGAAGCGATCAAAGAGGAGACGCTCTCGCGGCGAATGCCGCCGTGGCCGGCGGAGCGCGGCTTCGGCGCGTACTCGAATGACATTGGACTGACGCCGCGCGAGTTCGAATTCCTGATCTCGTGGATCGATGGCGGCGTCCCCGAGGGCACTGACCCTGCGCCGGCCTTGGTCGATCACGCCGATCACTGGACGCTCGGCATGCCGGACCTCGTCACGTCGCCGGCGAAGGCATCCGCGGTCGACGCGCGCAGCGCGCCGGCATTTCGACGCGTGACGATCGATACCGGTCTCGCTCGTGACGCATGGATCCGTGCGATCGACTTCAAGCCCGATGCGCGAGTGACGCGCGCGGCGTTTTTCAGCGTCGACGGCGGCGGACAGTATCTGGGCGGGTGGACCCCGTGGCAATCGTCCACTGAATTGCCGGCGGGCGCGGCATTCAAACTCCCGGCTCGCGCGCGCATTGCCGTTGACATCATGTATTCGGGCGGATCGCAGCCGGTGACCGACAAACCGCAACTCGCGCTCTATTTCGCCGCCGCGCCTCCCCCGACTCCGGTGATCACCACGGCGGTGCGCGCGGTACCTGATACCAAGACTGCCGGGCGTTTCGTCGCGGAATTCAAAGCGACCGATGCGCAGGCGCTCGTGTCGATGCGACCGGAACTGGCCGCCGGCGTCCGATCGTTGGAAATCAAGTTGACGCGGCCTGACGGCTCTCGCGAGGTCCTGCTCTGGGTGAGGGACGCGCATGAGCTGTGGCCGACGCCGTATGTGTTCAAGAAACCGGTGTCGCTGCCAGCAGGCTCGGTTCTGCAGACGGTCGCATACTTCGACCGCCCGCCCGCGGTTAATGGCGAGCCGCCCTTCTCCGTCGCCTTCAATCTTTATCGAGTCGGAGTACGGTGATGACCCGACTCACATCCACACTGCCGACGCGTGAGTCGGGTCGTCACCGTACTCCGACTCGGGTAAAGCACATTGCTCGCCTCTTGTTGGCGCTGGCAATCATCGTGTCCGCCGCCGCGGCCCAGCAAAGCTCGGCGCCGCCGGGAACCACCGCGTGGTTTTGCCCGATGCACCCCGAGGTCACGGCGGGCGAAGCAGGAAGCCGCTGCCGGAAGTGTGGGATGGCGCTCGTTCCAGGCGATCCGTTTGACACGCGCGAGTACTCGCTCGAGCTGACGACCGTTCCCGCAGCGGTGAAAGCTGGCGTACCGGTCACCTTCCACTTCGCGGTGCGTCATCCGGGCACCAACGCCCTTATCACCGGCTATGAAGTCGTGCACGAGAAGCGATATCACCTCTTCGTCGTCAGCCGCGACATGGAGTTCTTCGAGCACATCCATCCTGAGCAGCAGCCGGATGGGACGTGGATGATTCAAACAACACTGCCCAAGCCGGGCGACTATCGCATCCTCTCCGACTTTCTTCCGACCGGCGGATCGCCGCAGTTTGTCGGACGGACGCTCGAGACCGTCGACTTCACGGGCGATCTCGAATCGCAGACCCCGCACTTAACGCCCGACGTCGACGTGACGAAGACTATCGGCTCGGTCACCGCGCATCTGGAGCTCGAGCCGTCCACGCTGGTCGAAGGACAATTCGGACACCTCGCGTTCACAATGACGGACGCGAAGACGGGACGACCGGTCACTGACCTCCAGCCGTATCTCGGTGCCTTCGGCCACGCGCTCATTCTCAGCGAGGACATGCGCGACTACGTCCATTCCCATCCGTTCGAAGACATCGACGCCACCGTTAAGGGGTTTGGCGGTCCAACCGTGACATTTGAGGGCTACATGCCGAAAGCGGGCCGTTATCGCGCCTGGAGTCAATTCCAGCGGAATGGTGACGTCATTACTATCCCGTTTACCGTCAACGTGTTGACCTTGGACCAGGCCTACGCGAAACCTGGTGCGTCCGCCGGGAACCTGCGCTAGACTCTTCTAACCTACGCGGCAGGAGGCATTCATGACTCGTCCTCGGTTCCCCTGGTTGCGTATCACGATCACGGTTTGCGCCACCCTTATCGCCGTTGCGGCGATGTCAGTGGTCGGACAGGCCGCTGATCCCACTGCGCGGCCCGTGACGTTCAGCAAAGACGTCGCGCCCATTCTCCAGAACAAGTGTCAGCAGTGCCATCAGCCGAATTCGATCGCGCCGATGTCGCTGATCACGTATGAGGATGCGCGCCCGTGGGCACGTTCCATCAAGCAGCGTGTCATCACGCGTCAGATGCCGCCGTGGCATATCGACATGAGCGTCGGCGTCCACGATTTCAAGAACGACATGTCGCTGAGCGACGCGCAGATCGACACGATCGTTCGCTGGGTCGATGCGGGCGCGCCCGAAGGCGATCCGAAGGACATGCCGCCGCCCAAACCGCTCGTCACCGACAACGAATGGCAGGGCGTCCGCGACGGATACGGCGCGCCGGATCTCGTGATTCGGTCATCGGAGTACACGATGCCGGCGCAGCATCAGGACGTCTGGTATCGGCCGATGAGCGATATTCCGCTCACCGAACCGCGCTGGGCCCGGATGGTGGAGATTCGTCCGACCAATCTGAAAGGCCGCCGGATCGTCCATCACTCGATCGCGTACCTCGTGCTGAACAACGATCCGGACGCGGTCAGTCAGGGCACGGCCAACGGCTTTGCGACCGCGGCGGCGGATCCAACACCTGTTGATCTCGTCAATCGACGGCCGCAGTTGATGGAGTGGGCGATCGGCAAAGGCTACGACCGGTTCCGCGACGGCACGGGCAAGTTGATTCTGCCAGGCGAAAAGATCTCGTGGGACCAGCATCTGCACGCAGTCGGCGAGGAGATCACCTCTGGATCCGAGATCGGCATCTGGCTCTATCCGAAAGGTCAGGAGCCGAAGAAGCGCAGCTATCTGATTGGCTTCACCGGCCTGCGCAAGCAGGAGTTCGTCGATATCCCGCCGAACTCGATTGCGTCGACCGACGGGTTCACGGTGCTGAAGGAGAACACGCTCATCACCAACTTCCAGCCGCACTTCCATCTACGCGGCAAGGCGATGCAGGTGGAGGCGATCCTGCCGGATGGTCGCAACGAGATCATCAGTTACGTCGGCAAGTTCAATTTCAACTGGATGACCAACTACATCTACACCGACGATGCGGCGCCGGTGTTCCCGAAGGGTACGGTGATCCACGTGAGTGCGTGGTACGACAACACGCGCGCGAATCCGTATAACCCTGATCCCGATCAGTGGGTTGGGTACGGCGATCGCACCGTCGACGAGATGGCGCACGCCTGGATGAATGTCGTCTACCTCACCGACGACGAATACAAGGCGTTGGTTGCGGAGAGGAAGGCCAAGGCAGCGAAAGCCGCGCCGACTTCGACGCGATGAACCGCCTCGCCGCCGTCGTTGTTCTGATTGTAGGGGCCGGCTTCAGCCGGCCCTTGTCGTCAGCGCAGCAGCTGCCGAATGAGCCGTTCCGTCAGTTCGGTACAAGCGTCACCGGTGCATTCGAAGGGTGGTTCGCGGCTCCCGATGGAACCCGCTATTTCCTCATCGGCTACTTGAATCGTAACAACGACCAGGCAGTCGACGTCCCGATCGGACCGAACAATCACATCGACCCCGGCGGCCCCGACATGGGGCAGCCGACGCATTTCCTTCCGGGCCGGCACTGGGGCATGTTCGTCATCAAGGTGCCGGCGGAGTTCACTGGCCCCGATCAGCGCCTGACATGGACGATCGTCGCAAACGGTCAGTCGACGGTCATCCCACTGCGGCTGCATCCCGATTACAGCGTGAGCCCGTTTACCGATGTCGCGGTCAAGAACACGCCGCCGCTGCTGCGCTTCATGGAACAGGGCCCCAGCGCGCAGGGTCCGCTCGGGTCGATGGCCACGGCTGTCGCACGAACGGCGCGCGTCGCCTCCCCACTCGCGCTCTCGGTGTGGACCGAAGACGATGCGAAGTTTGCGAGCGGCACGATGGCGCTGCCGAAGAACCTGCCTCCAGCCGTGAGGATCTACTGGTCGATGTTCCGCGGTTCCGCGGCCGTCACGTTCGACAAAGAGAATCCGACGACTGAAGTTCTGGCTGGCGGCGCGTTGAACCAGCCGTTCCGCGGCAAGGCGACCGTCACTGCGACATTCAAGCAACCCGGCGAATACATCCTCCACGTCACGGCGAACGACTATTCGGGCGAAGGCGGATCTGGCGAGGTCTGCTGCTGGACGACGGCGCTCGTCAAAGTCACCGTCACGCCGTAATCACCGGAACGATCCGAACGGTTCGAACGATCCGAACGTGTAGTATCCTCGCGCCACATCCTCACATCTCATTCCCGTTCCAGGAGCAGACATGCGTGTCGGCGAAACTATCTCCCATTACCGTGTCGTCGAGCAGATCGGCGGTGGCGGGATGGGCGTCGTCTACAAAGCCGAAGACACGCGGCTCGGCCGATTCGTCGCCTTGAAGTTTCTGCCGGACGGTCTTGCGGAGGATCGGCAGACGCTCGAGCGATTCAAGCGTGAAGCGCGTGCGGCATCGGCGCTCAATCATCCGGGCATCTGCACCCTTCATGAAATCGACGAGGCCGATGGCCACACGTTCCTCGCGATGGAGCTTCTCGAGGGAAGCACCCTCAAGGACAGACTGCCCGGCAAACCGCTGCCGCTCGACGCGGTGCTCGACGTCGGCTCGCAGATCGCCGACGCGCTCGATGCCGCGCACGCCAAAGGCATCATCCACCGCGACATCAAGCCGGCGAACATCTTCCTGACCTCGCGCGGACACGCCAAGATTCTCGACTTCGGACTGGCCAAGCTCGAACAGCGTCCCGCCGCCGCCGGCGCGATTACCGGCGCATCGCAGCTGGTCACGGGGATCGTCGACGCGGCGCATTTGACGAGCCCGGGCACGGCGCTGGGCACGGTCGCCTACATGTCGCCGGAACAAGCGCTCGGACAGGACGAACTTGATGCACGCACCGATTTGTTCTCGCTCGGGGTCGTCCTCTACGAAATGGCGACCGGACGCCTCCCGTTCACGGGAAATACGTCTGCCGCCATCTTCAACGCGATCATCAGCAAACCGGCGGTTGCGCCAGGGCGCGTGAACCCGGATCTGCCGGTGGAGCTCGAGCAGGTCATCGTCAAAGCGCTCGAGAAAGATCGCAGGCTGCGCTATCAGAGCGCTGCGGAGCTGCGCGCCGATCTGGCGCGCCTCAAACGCGACACGGATTCAGGACGTTCCGTTTCCGCCAGCGAGGCAGTACGCGTTGCACGACCCGCTGGCTCCTGGTGGCGTGCGCGGTCGGTGTCAACGGCCTTGGGCTTGATTCTCGGGGCCGCGGTCGCCGGCACAGCGGCGTGGATGCTCAAGCCGAAGCCGCCATCACAACCGCTTCAAGTGATCCGCTTCACCGTCCCGCTGAACCGGGACGAAAGCCTGTTCGCCCCCAATACGCTCGCGATCCCGTCATCGGTCGCGATTTCTCCTGACGGCAGGTTCATCGCCTACGTCACGACCCGCACCGGCACTCAATTGCAGATCTTTCTGCGACCGCTCGACAGCCCTGAAGCGAGGCCGGTTTCAGGCGCGGAAAACAGCTACGCACCGATATTCTCGCCCGATGGCCAATGGATCGCGTTCGCCAAGGCAGGGGGCTCAGGCCTTCTCAAGGTACCGATTAACGGCGGCCCCGCGCTGAATCTTGCCCCTACGGCACCGTTCAGCAGTGCCTATTGGGGAGCTGACGGCAGGATCACTCTGGGATCGACGTCCGGTCTCCAGCAGATCTCGGACAACGGTGGCGCCGCACGGCCGTTCACACACCTGCGAACCGGAGAATCGAGTCATCGGTTACCGAGCGCGCTGCCTGGTGGCCGCGGAATGCTGTTCGAAGCTGGCACAGGTCCGCAACAAGCCAAGATCGTGCTGTATGCCGCTGCGGCAAACGAATATCGCGATCTGATCCCTGCGGGCAATGCGCCGCGCTACTCACCAACGGGTCACGTTGTATTTGCGCAAGCGGGAACACTTTTCGCGGTGCCGTTCAGTCTCGACACGCTCACGACGACCGGCGATCCGGTCCCAGTCGTACGCAACGTGCTCCAGAACAATCCGGGATTCGCCTACTACGATTTCTCGGCGAACGGAACGCTTGTCTACGTGTCCGGAGTGGCGGGCGCCGCTCGGACCCTGACGTGGGTCGCCCGCAACGGAACCGAGCAGCCGCTGCCGGCACCCGCGCGCGAGTTCGACTGGCCTCGATTGTCGCCGGATGGCCGCAGGATCGCCGTCGAGGTCGGCGGGCAGACGTGGGTGTATGACACCGAACGGGACACGTTGACACGTCTCACGTTCGAGGGTGTGCAGAACGATTCGCCCGCCTGGAGCCCTGACGGCTCGCGAATTGTCGTGCGCTCGAACCGCGCAGGCACCGGCAGCATCTTCTGGCAGATGGCCGACGGCAGCGGCGGTGTGGAGCGGCTCAGCACGGGGATACAGGTCGCCGATACACCGGGGTCTTTCTCTCCCGACGGGCAGTTTGTCGCGTTCTTCCGCACCGATCCCAAGACAGCGCGCGACATATGGGTGCTCTCGCTAAAAGACCAGACGCGATCGCCTTTTCTTGTCACGCCAGCGACGGAGGGCGCGCCGCGCTTCTCTCCAGACGGACACTTCATCGCATACGTATCTGACGAATCCGGGCGCCCGGAAATCTACGTCCAGCCGTTTCCCGGGCCGGGCGGCAAATGGCAGATCTCCACTGAAGGCGGTATCGAGCCGGTGTGGAACCGAAACGGTCGCGAGCTCTTTTATCGGAATCGCAACAGGATGATGGCGGTGCCTGTGACGACACAGCCCACATTTTCGGCGGGCCACCCCTCGATGTTGTTCGAAGGCGAGTACCTCGCGAGCCCCTTCCCCGCCACCGGAGTCACCTACGATGTCACGGCGGACGGACAGCGTTTTCTGATGGTGAAGGAGACTCCGCAGGCCTCAGACATCAAGATCAACGTAGTCGCCAACTGGTTCGAAGAGCTCAAGCGTTTGGTACCGGTGCATTGACACATGTCCACGACGCGAGCATTTGTCAGGTGTTCTAAAAGATCTTCAACGGCGTGTATCAGAAGGAGTGCGATCGACCATCCTCTATTCACGCAACCAGGCCGGTGCATGGTCACGGGCGCGCAGGTGCGTATGAAGATGCCGGACGGCTCGGCCATCTACACCAAGTACAAGCATGCATCGGATCACTATCCGGTTTCCGTTGACGTCACGACGTGACAGTTCTGAGTGAGTCCCTCTGACATTATCGGGCTCCTGATCGCGTCGCTCGGCGGTGCCGCGGTTGGCGTGGAGCGTCAATGGTCGGGGCACGCCGAGGGGCCGCGCGCGCATTTCGCGGGCATTCGCACGTTCACCCTGCTCGGTGCCGTCGGCGGCTTCAGTGGATGGCTGTGGATGACCGGCATCACGGCGCCGGCAGCCATTCTCTTCGGTGGAGGGGTCGCACTCGTCGCGGCAGCGTACGTCGCTGGGAGCCGCCAGGATGTCGATGGCACGACAGAGGTCGCGGCCCTCGTGGTACTTGCCGCCGGGTTCCTCGCGGGCATGGGATTGATCACCGTCGCAAGCGGGATCGTGGCGATGACCACGCTGCTGCTCGTCGAAAAGAGACAACTGCACGCACTCGTGCAGCGCATTGACGATGTCGATCTGCGCTCCGGCGCGCAATTCGCGGTGATGGCGCTTGTCATTCTTCCATTGTTGCCCGAGGGACCGTACGGTCCGTACGGCGGTATACGGCCGCGCGAACTGTGGGCGATGGTCCTCTTCTTCTCCGGTCTGAGCTTCGCGGGTTACGCTGCGCGTCGCATCGTCGGCCCCGGCCACGGCTATTTCGTGACCGGCCTGCTGGGCGGACTCGTGTCGTCGACCAATGTCACGTTCACGTTTGCGCGAACGAGCCGCACGGACGCGGCCATGGATCGCGCCCTCGCGTTCGGCGCGGTCGCCGCAAACGCGATGCTGTACCCGCGTGTGATTGTCGCCAGCGCGATCCTCAATCCCGCTGTCGTCGGCCCGCTTCTGCCGTACTTGGCGCCGCCTGCCGCAGTGGCCGCGCTTGCCGCCGTCATGGGTTTGCGCACGTCGTCGACGGTTGGTGTTCCCGCTATGGCGCAGCGCAACCCCCTGCAACTGGGCAGCGCGCTGCAGATGGCGGCGCTGTTTCAGGTCGTGCTGATGGCGGTATTCGTCGCCCGCGAGACTTGGGGCACCTCAGGCGTCTTCACGTCGGCGGCGGTGCTCGGATTGACCGATGTTGACGCGCTCACGATATCCATGTCCAGGGACGTGGCACGGGTCGTCTCACCCGGCGTGGCCGCGACGGCTATCGCGATCGGCGTGCTCACCAACACAGGGATGAAGCTGGCGCTTGCGCTGCTATTCGGCAGCCCTCGGTTCCGGCTCATTGCCGGCGGCGCGCTCGCCTTGATGCTGGTGGCGCTCGGAAGCGCACGTGTGTTCCTGCTCCAGTAGCGGTGTTCCTCCGGCTCTCGCCTCGTCATCTCGAGTCCCGCCAACGCATTATGATGTCGTGGTTCCGCGGTCTTCATGCGACATCGTGAGCAACACCGGAGTACGCGAATCGGGTGGCTGCGTGCGGCAGTCCTCGGCGCCAACGACGGCATCGTCTCGACCGCCAGCCTGGTCGTCGGCGTCGCCGCGGCGGAGGCAGACCCGCAGCAGGTCCTGGTCGCCGGCGTTGCCGGCCTCGTCGCTGGCGCGCTATCGATGGCCGCCGGCGAATACGTGTCGGTCAGCTCGCAGGCCGATACGGAGCAAGCGGATATTACTCGTGAGAAGGGCGAGCTCGCGACGCAGCCGCAGGCCGAAGAGGACGAGCTCACGGGCATCTACGTGCGGCGCGGCCTGGAGCCGGAGCTTGCGCGGACGGTTGCACGCCAGCTGATGGCGAAGGACGCGCTCGGCGCGCACGCACGCGACGAGCTGGGACTGACCGAGGAGCTCGCCGCCAGGCCGCTCCAGGCGGCGCTGGCATCGGCCGCCACCTTCGCCGTCGGCGCAGCAGTGCCAATCCTGACCGTCCTCCTCGCGCCCGCCAGTCGTCTGTCGTTCGTTGTCTCGATCGTCTCGCTGATCTGTCTGGCTGCGCTCGGTGCGATCGCGGCACGGGCGGGCGGCGCGCCGGCCGCAAAAGGCGCCGCGCGCGTTGCGTTCTGGGGCGCCCTCGCTATGGCGTTGACGGCAGCGGTGGGACGGTTGTTCGGGATGACGGTGGGATAATCAGCGCGACGTCGAACCACACTGGCTGGCCGAATATCGCCAAGGTCTACAACGTGGACGACGGCACTGGCGAAGCACCGTCGTGTTCGGCGGCGCGAAGTACGTGACAACGTTGATTGCTGTCGCGTTCGATTCGTTTCGCGCCAGATGCGGGTGCGAACCCACATCGGCTCGTCATTCACGTCGATGACGCGCGGGACCCGGCGGGAACGGGAGCGGCAGATATCCATTCGACAACATCGCCGATGCGCTCACGCTTGCTCAGTCCTTGGGCGGCGCCGTCGTCATCGTCGAACCAGGGCAATATCCGGTCAGCAGCACGCTCCGGATCCAGAGTCCGATCGACCTGAGGGGCTCGAACGTGATTTAAGTCGATGGTGCCGGTCGGCCCACTGGATTCGTTGCCTCGGGAACCGAGACTTGAATCGTCGGAACAACTGCTCTCGGAACGAGCGCCCTCCTGTCGGTCGGTCCCAGCGACAACGGCGTCCTGCATGGCGTGGAGATTAGGAACTTCATTTTCGATTCCGGTCCGGCACGCGGAGCGGCTGGCGATCGACAACAACCATTATCCGTATCGCGCGACGCTTATCTACGCCGCCCTTGGCGATCGCGACCGTGCGTTCGAGGCCCTGGCTCAAACGGCTGAACGGGAGCCGCAGCGCATTCCGCTGCTTCTCACTTGGCCGGAGATGGCTCCGTTGCGTGGTGATCCGCGGTTTTCCGCTGTTGAGAAGCGTTTCGGCCTGCCGCAATAGATCCGGTTGAAGTCGCGCGAGGAATCACTCCACCGACGGCGCGACGACCGGGAGTTGGAGCGGCACCTGACGCGTCCACACGGGACACTGGTCGGTGTCAATCGCGCCCGGATATTTCCGAAGCAAGTCCGCCAGGTCTGAGTCGTTGAGCGCATCGGCGACGCACGGCGCCATTCGATTCGCGGGTCGATCGACGTGCGCACCGAACGCCAGTAATTCGCCCACGATCTCGCGCTGGCGCTGCGCGACGGCCCACACGAGTGGCGATATCAGCACCGTCCGGCCGCGCGTCAACGAGTTGTCGCCGGCCGCGATGAGTTGGTCGGGATCCCACCCTTTCCGGATCAATTCATACGTGGCGTCAAGATCACCACGCGAAATGGCATCCGCGGGTGAATACGTGAGTGTGTCTTTCTCCGAACCAGGTGGCTGTGGAAGGAGTGCCGTGGCAAGCCAGTACGGGCGCCTCGTCGGCCGCGGCGCGGACGGATCGATTCCCTGCGCCACCATGCTTTCCATGATCTCCACGTAGACCGCGCGATCGGCGAATCGCTGTCGGCGCGGCGCCAGCTGCGAAAGCCACCCCTGATGGTTCATCTCCGACGTCCGTCTCACCCATTCCACGGTGCCGTAGGCGCGCACCGCCCAGCCGGCGGCCACGGCCACGAGTGCAAGCGTGGCCATTCCACGGAGGACGCCGCGACTGGCGCCGCGCCAGGTATCGAGCTGGAGGAAGGCAAAGTAGGCCGCGAGCGCGTAGAAGACAGCGGCCATCCCGCCGAGGCGGTCGCGCGAATACTGAAAGCTCAGCGCCCCGGAGGCGAGCAAGGCAATCAGCATCGCGCCATAGGCGCGCGGCTCGATCGGTGAAAGGGCGCGCGCTCGACCCGACAATACGCGCCACGCCGCCCAACCGATGATGCCGGTCAGCAACGCCGACGATCCGAGGTTGATGACCTCCCACGCCTGAATGCCACCGAAGCGCAGGTTGCGCGTAATGAAATAGAGCCCGGCTGTCGGCTCGTCGAACAGCACGTTGAGCATCGTGCTGACGCTGTTATACGCATACATCCCGTACGGAAACGCGCCGAAGCGACCAACGGCCTCGCGCGCCTCGATGATGCTGAAGCCGAGTCCCATCGACTGCTGGAAGGCCCCCCAGTGGCTGCGATAGTGGAACCGATACGCCAGATACGCGAGCGTGAGCGCGACCGCGCCACTGACAAGGCGCGGCGTCGCGCCGCGCGCGCCCATCCACCATGCGACCACGATTACCGGCACGATGACGAGCCCCTGCTCCTTGAAACCGATCGCGACGACCGTTGACACGATGATCAGCCACATCCGCCACGACCTGGCCGCTGACTCGAGTTGCATCCACACGATCAGCGCCAGAAGCATCCCGACCGCCGTGTAGGCGAGCGGGACCTCGAGGTTGTCTCGGTAGCCCGGGCTGCCGATGAGGACGGCGGCAGCGGCAATCGCGGCAACAGCCGTGCGCAGGTCGCGCGGACGCAGGTGCCAGACGAGCAGCAGCGGCAGGGCGACCATCGGAGCAAGGTGCAGCACCTTGATCCACGCCAGGCGGGCACCGAGCGAGCCGACATGCAGCCAGATTCCCATGATGCTGAGGTGGTACAGCGGACGGTAATAGGTCGTGTCGGCGATCAGAAATTGCTGCGGCGACTTGCGGGCGACGTCCTCGAAGATGGCGACAGCTTCGTTGATCGGGTACGGCATGCGCCAGAACGTCCAGGCGAGCAGCGCGAGCAACGGCGTGAGGGCGGCGAGGACCGCCACGGTCCATTTCATTCTTTCTGATGCGTCTGCGTATGCCGATGCGTCTGCGTGTGATCGTGATCGTGATCGTGATGATGGTCGTGCACGGCGTGGCCGTGATCGTGATCGTGCATCAGCTCTTGTGGCACGTCTGGAAACAGCTCGCGCGATGTCGGCGCGCGGCCGCCGCCCCATTCAACGCCTCCCTTTTTTCGTGCGGCTGCCAGCACGTCGTCCCACGAGAGTGTTGAAGGGTCGCGCGCGACCTCTAATCGCTGCGCGAGCGCCGCGAGCACGAGCTTGCGGATACGGCGCCCGTCCCATCCTTCGCACAATTCCGCCAGCTCTGAAACGCGCGCGCGATCTTGCGCCAGCGGCCGCAACGCCGGCCACTGGACGCCAGCTCGCCGAGCGCGTGGTCGAGAATGCGCTCGATCGTCTCGCGATCGGGCAACGCGAACGTCATGACGAGATCGGCGCGCGACAGAAACGCCTCGTCCACGGCCTCGATGAAATTCGTCGTCGTCACAAACAGCACCGACGGCAGGTTCTTGGCGATTTCGTCGATACCCAGGAGCACCGCGTCGGTCGCCCGATGCACGTCGACCGGGTTGGCTTCAAACGACGCCGCCGAACGGCGGACGGCGAAGCTTTCAACTTCATCGATCAACACGATGACGAATGGACGCCGATTGGCGATCTCCGGGATGGTCTCCGTCAACAGTCGTGTGACGTTGCGTTGACTCTCGCCCAACATGTCGCTTGGAAATGCGTGCGGGTTGATCTCCACGAGCGCAGTGGCGCCCTGCCTCGCCAGCGCCAGCGCCGCTACCTGCGCCAAGCCGCGCGCCATCGTGGTCTTGCCGGTGCCCGGAGGGCCGGCGAGCACGATCAGGCCGTGCGGTAACCCTGAGAGCATCGACAGCTTGCGACCGTGGTGCAGGACGAGCAAGGCCTGCGAAAGCAGACGTTCCTTCACCTCGCGCGGAACGATGATGGCGTCCCAGTCGCGATCGTGATGCTCGGCCGGGAGGATGTGCAGCGAGAGAACACCGGGCGGAAGTGCCGAGCGGGGAATGTCCATCAGTCCCCGGGCCGCCTATCGTCGGGCCACTGGATTTGGGAGAGCTCCTGCATGGACACCAGCGTGTCCTCCGCTTCCTCGAAGAGCACCATCGGGTCCATCACCGCGCGCATCGTTTCGAGCAGCGAGTCGAACATGTGAATGCGCACCAGACGGCACTGATTCACCGGATCGTCGTTGAAGTGCTGATGCCAGAGGTAGTGATCGACGATGATCAGGTCGCCTTTCTTCCAGCGGTGGTGCTCGCCGTTGTCGGGTGCGATACCCATGAAGCTGTGGCCGTACCCTTCGACAACGTACAGCCATGCTTCGCCGGGGTGCCGGTGCAGCGACTGTGTCTTGCCAGGAGCGAACTGAATCATCACCTGCGTCAGCCCGGATGCCTGGTTGCCAATCGCGCGGTCGTTGAGGAACTTCGTGCGGGTGCCGCGAGGCGTTGCGAGGATTTCCTGCTCGTCGTAGGGCGTGTGGATGCGTCCCGAGCGCCGCTTCTTTGCCTCACCATCGACGCGGCGCAGCCGCCGCGCGTACGGATCGTTCCCTGGAACGCCGGGTGAGACCGGCGGACGCGGCGAGAGGTCCGCGAACGGTTCATGACCCGCGTCTTCGAGCACGCTCATGCCGAGGGTCCAGAGCGTCGGCTCCGACGAGTAGCTCATGAAACGGGCGACCTTGCCACCTTCGTTACCGTGCCGGTGCCAGCTCCACGCCGGCAGGTGAATCGCGTCCCACGCCTTCCAGTCGTAGCGGACGCCATCGACTTCGGTCCATCCACTGCCCTCGACCACGAAGAGAATCGCGTCCCACGAATGGCGATGGATGGTCGTCGTGGTTCCAGGATCGATCTCATGGACAAGCGCATCGAGCTGGCGAGTAGGCCGATCGCCGTCCCATCCCATATAGACGCCGGTGCGAAGGCCGCGCGCGGTCGGCACCAGCGTGACGTCTTCCTTCCGAATGACG
>Ga0207659_10001094_pt1 | contig 16053 bp, 12 predicted proteins | sample KBSM43metaG_FD_184330 | JGI IMG/M metagenome (GOLD analysis project Ga0207659, IMG submission 184330) | Miscanthus rhizosphere microbial communities from Kellogg Biological Station, Michigan, USA - KBS M4-3 metaG (SPAdes) (version 2) | ecosystem: Host-associated > Plants > Roots > Rhizosphere >...
ACCTTGCAAACGACGCAAGACGGACGGCGATTTCGTCGAGCGCCGCGTTGGCCTCCGCGCCGGTGCCTTCGAAGTTGTTCACGATCGACGTGAAAGCCAGCGTCTCACCGTCGCGAGTGGTGACATAGCCCGCCAGTGAGCGGACGTTCGACATCGTCCCGGTTTTGGCGTGGACGTTATTCTCCCCTGGAGTTCCCTTCATCCGGCCGGCGAGTGTGCCGTCAACTCCGGCAACTGGAAGCGCCCGCATCCAGGGCGAGGCGGCGGCAGGGTCGTACATCTTCACGAGAACCGTGAGCAGCGTTTCCGGCGAAAGCACATCACGCCGCGACAGGCCGGAGCCATCGACAATCTGGAAGCCGTCGGCGGAAATCCCCCACGATAAGAGGCGCTGTTTGGTTCCCTCGAGCGCCTGATCGTTGGTGTGCGGCAGCGGGCCCGCCGCGTTGAGCCGGTGCACGGCCTCTCCGTACAGATTGATGCTGTTCTTCAGCAACGGCTGGACGATATCGGACAACGGATGCGAACGGTATGTGTAGAGAATGGCCGCGGTGTCTGCTGACGGGATGCTGATGTCATCGCCATCCGCGGCAGGCCCCGTGACGTCGATGCCCGATGCGATCAGACGGCGCCGGAGGATCCGCGCGAACCACAGGGTGGGGTTTCCTGCCGACACGAGCAGGCTCGTCGACATTCCTCCGATCGGCACGGAGCCGGCGATCGTCAGCACGTTTTCGCCGGGACGCATCTCGGGCCAAACGAGCGGCGCGCTGTCCACCGGCCCTGTCACGCTGCGGTTCGTGATCGGCAGGTCCTGCGCATCGACGTTATAGGCGAGACTCGTCGGCGCGCCTGCAACGGCACCGGGCGTGACGGTCACCGACAGTCGGTTCTCCGCGAGATTCAGCGCGCCGAATACAGCGCCGGTGGAGTAGCCGAGATCGTCCCACGACCAGGCGAACCCGGGCCTGGGCTCCTCAAACAGATCATCGATGCCGACCACGCGCCCATCGACGCGATGAATGCCCGCGCTCTTCAGCGCATCAATCCACATCGAGAAGTCGTCGCCGCCGCGGCCACCGATGGCGGGATCGCCGCCGCCAACGACAAGGAGATCGCCGTGCAGCATGCCGCCATCGATGGACCCGGTCGAGCGAAGCGTCGTCGTGAACCGGTACTCCCATCCGACCGCGTCGGCCGCCGTCGCGACGCTGACCAGCTTTGCGATCGAAGCGGGCACCATCAGGGTCTGTGGATTGAGATCGAAGAGGCGCTGGTTGCGAGCCAGCGACTGCACCGCGATGCCCCATGTCGCTCGCTGGACTCCTGGCATTTTCGTGACCGCGATGAGATCGGTCCGAAGGTCGCCGAGCTTGTCGACTGGTGCCGGGACAGATGTGACAACGGCCGGAGGTGCTTTGGCACATCCGGCCGTGATGAGAAACGCGACGAGGAACAGCCGCGCGGCGCTATTTGACCGCGTCAATCGCTGACATCGCATCATTGAACGCCATCACTTCAACGGTGGCGCTTCCCGGTTCGCCTTCGCGGCTGGCGAGCACGGCGTTGCCGCTGCGCGCGAAGGTCACGGTCTCCATCATGTTGTTGTCCAGCTTGAGTGTGGCGACGAGCGTCGGCATCTTCAGCACGGGATCGACGCGATCCTGGAACAACTGCGCGCGGATGTTGGACAGCTTCGTCAGCATGTCGTCCACCTTCATGGCATCGACTTCCTTACCCGCCGCGTTCTTCCAGACGTCCTTGCCGTCCTTGCCTTTTGACTTGTCGAACGACAACGTCTCGGCACCGCGCTTCAGTTCCACGCGCGTGGCGTTGAACGACCGCCCATCGAACATATCCTTGCGCCGCAGCGCACCCGCGTCCTTTTCGAGGTCGCCCGCAGCGGTCGCGGCAATCGTGAAGACAATCGGCCGCGACAGATCCCGCGCATAGACGGAATCGCCCTCTTTCTTTCCGAGCGCCAGCGCCGCGCGCGTACTGCCACCGTTGACGGTGATTGTCGCGTCAGGCTTGTCGAGTCCGTACTTGGCAAGGTCCTTGGCGTCGTTCTCGACGATCTTCTGCATTTGCAGCGACGAGAGCGACGTCAGCACGGCTTCCGCGCCCGCGAAATCGGCCCGCGCCTTGTACGGCTTCGTCACCGCCCATTCGCTGCCGCTCTTGGCAAGGGCGGTCGTCCCGTCGTGCGCGATCTCGATGCCGTCGGCTTTCGACTGATCGAACTTCAACGCCGCCTTGTCGCGCAGGTCGAACGGTGTCCGTTCGAAGGTGTTCTCGAGATACCCCGAGATCAGGAAGACGCGTTTCTGATCCGGAGTCTTCGCATAGAGATCGCTGCCCGTCGCGGTCTTCTCGCCGAGCAGCAATTGATGCGTGTCTTTCTGTCCCTTCGCCCGGAACGTGATCTCCGCCTTGGGCGGATTCAGTCCGTATTGCGACAGATCCGACGGGTTGTCATCGACGACCCGGTTGATCTCGAGCGACGCCAGGCTGGTGGCCGCATTCGAGACCTGACCTTGATCCGCCTCCGCCTTCTCCGGCTCGATCAGTTGCCACGTGCCGTTGGCCTTCGCTACACGTGAGGCGTCGCCGGACGTCGGCTTGATATGAATCTCTTCGATCTGATCGGCGTCGACCGTGAACGCTTTCGCCTTGGTCTCCGGGGCATCCGACGCCGGCTTCTTCGAGTCGACGAAATAGATGTACGCGACCAGACCAATCAACACCACGAGCAGCGCGATTGTTGACTTCAAGCCTCTCACGTCAGCGTTTCCTCCACCACGCGTAGACGCCGGTGCCGAACACCAGTGCCGGGATCACGAGCAGCGACATCCATAACACCGCGCTCGCCTGCCGCTGCGTGATCGTCAGCCGGCTGTCACTTGGCGGTTTCGGCCGGATCGAAATCAGGTTCTCCTGCTGCGCCAGCCAGTTGATCGTGTTCAGAAACAGATCCTGGTTGCCCTGAATGCGGAGCGCGTAGTTGGCGGCGAAGTCGGAGTCGCCGATGGTGACGAAGCGTGATTCGGGCGGCCGCTGGTCGGGCTTCGACGCGTCCTTCGGTGCATCCGTGGCGTTGGTCGCTGTCACTGCCCCGATGGTGACCGGCCCTGCCTTGTCGCCTTTGTCGGCGTTGAGTTCGACGCGACCTGACTTGAGCTGGTTCATGTCCGTTTCAGCCCAGCTCCGCGCGCTCGTCTGGATGATGGGAACCGCCGCGCGGCCGTTCGATGCCGGCAATATCGGTGTGATCGAACGCGCGAGCGGGAATGCGGTGATGACATTGAACCGTTCGGTGATCGGGTGAGACGGATAGCTGGCCACGACAGGCACCGATGCGTCGGTTCCGATCAACTGACCCATGCCGCTCGCATCGACGACGATGTCTTTGTCAGCCTGGAAGTCCCAGTCCTTCAGGAACGCGTCGATGACCGGCGTTGCCTGCGCCTTTTCGTCGGGAGGATCGACCAGCACCATGACATGGCCTCCTTTTGCAAGGAAGCGCTGCAGCATGTCCGCTTCGTTCTGAAACAGATCGGTTCTCGGACCCGCGACCACCACGACAGAGGCGTCGGCGGGTACGTCCTTCTCCTGGGCGAGAACGAGTTTGGCAACGTCGTAGTTGTCCGAGCCGAGCGCCGTCTTCACGCCGCTGTAGCCATCGCGCTCGCTGTTGTCGGGGTCGCGCTCACCGTGGCCCTGAAGGAAATAGACCTTCTTCTTGTTCGGATTGAGCACTTTGACGAGCCCCGTCGTCAGCTCCTGTTCCTCCGCTGACGTCACGCGTTCGGTGCGTCCCTTATATTCGAGAACGACCGTGCCGTAGCTCTGCACCTGGTACTGCTTCGCCTCGACCGGCCGCTTGTCGGCGTCGATGTACTGAACGTCCACCTTCGACGGCGATTGGTACTTGTACTCCTCGAGTGAGCTGCGGAACCGGTCGAAGCTGTCTGCGCGATCGAAGACGAGGAACTTGACCGGCGAATCCAGGTTCTGCAGCAGTTTCACGGTCTGATCCGACAGCGTGTATTGCTTGTTCTTCGTCAGATCCCACCGCTTGTTCTGCCGGAACGAGAGGTAATTCACTGCAACGAGAATCGCGAGAAAGACGAGCACGCTCACGCTCGCGATAGCGCCATAGCGAGCGTTGCGGCGGCTGAAGTAGTCCGCAATCTCGCGCCATTGGCCGAGCGTGTAGAGCACTACGCACGCCAGTCCCGCCCATGCGCCGTAGATGGCGTACTGGTCCCACTCTGGTCTTAGGAAGCGCACGGCGACGGCCGCGACGACGAGTGCCGTACCGAGCCAGCCAACGATATTCAGGATGTTCTTGATCATGTTCACAGATGCATCGGTTGAGAAACGAGCTACCCCTTCCAGCGTTCGGTATCAACCGAGCGCGCGGTCAGAAACAGCCCGAACGACATCACGCTGAAGTAGTAAATGAGATGTTTGGTATCCACAATACCGCGTGTGAAGTCGTCGAAGTGATCGGTAATCGACAGGTAGTTCAACACGCTCTGAGTGGTCGGCCCGGTGAATGATGCGATCCAGTTGATCACCCACAACAGCAGGAACACCGCGAAAGTCACCATCCCCGAGACGATCTGGTTTTTGGTCAGGCTCGAAATAAGAAGACCGACCGAGATGAAGCAGCCGCCCATCAGCAGCAGTCCGATGTAGCCGATGACTGGCACAGTCCATTCCGGCTTCGGGTTCGCGTAGGAAAAGAGCACGAGCATGTGGATGACGGTAATCGCCAGCATGGCCGCGTAGAGCGCCATCGCGCCGAGGAATTTCCCGAGAATGATCTCCACGTCGGTGACCGGCGAGGTCAGCAGCAGCTCGATGGTACCCGACCGCTTTTCCTCGGAATAGGTGCGCATCGTGATGAGCGGGAGCACGAACAGCAGGATGACGCTCGCATTCAGGAACAGCGGGCGAATCAGCTGCTGATTGATGTCGACCGCGCCGCCTTCCGCGCCGCCGAACTGCGCGCTCTGCTGGTTGAAAATCACCAGCATCGCGTAGAAGAAGTAGCCGAACAGCAGCGCGAAAAAGCCGATCACGACGTACGCAATCGGCGTGGAGAAATACGACTTCAGCTCCTTGTGGGCAATCGCGAGAATGTTGTTCATTGCACCACTTCCTCTGAGGTTGCCGCGTCGGCTTCGGCGGCCGCAGCGGCGGCGGCCGGCGTCTCTTCCGTCGTGACGTGCAGGAAGATCTCTTCGAGGCTCAAGCGCATTGGCCGCATCTCGAGCAGCCCCCAGCCGCGCCCGACGATGGCGGCCGCGAGCTCACGCCGCACGTCGCGCCCCGCCTCGCTGTCCACCTCGTAACCGACAATCTGCTGTTTGGTGTCCGTGACCGCGACCCGCGTCACGCCCGAAACACGCTGCAGCACGGAGGCCACGTCGGCGCCTGCAGCATCCACCTGCAGGTACATCGTTTCCGAGCCCTGCAGCCGCGAGGTGAGGTTATCGGGGGTGTCGACCGCGACCACCTTTCCCCGGTTGATGATGACGACGCGCTGACAGGTCTGGCTGACTTCGGGCAGGATGTGCGTGCTCAGGATGATTGTGTGGTCGCCGGCCAGCGCCTTGATGAGCTGACGGGTCTCGATAATTTGCTTCGGGTCAAGACCTGCGGTCGGCTCATCGAGGATCAGCACCTCGGGGTTGTGCATCAGGGCCTGTGCGAGGCCGACGCGCTGCCGGTAACCTTTTGACAACTTGCCGCAATGACGGTTCGCGACGTCGGCAATGCGGGTCTTCTCCATCATCTCGTTGACCCGGGCCGTTCGTTCGCCGCGAGGAACGCCTTTGATGCGCGACACAAACGACAGGTAGTCCCGAACCGTCATGTCCGGATAGAGCGGCGGCGTTTCGGGAAGGTAGCCGGTTCGCCGCTTTGCCTCAATCGGCTGCTCGAACACGTCATAGCCGGCCACGACGGCCTTGCCGTCGGTAGGGGGCATGTAGCCGGTGAGCACCCGCATGGTGGTCGTCTTGCCGGCGCCGTTTGGCCCGAGAAACCCGAGAATCTCGCCTCGCTGGACGCTGAAGCTGACGTCATCCACCGCGGTGACGGGGCCGTAGCGTTTGGTCAGATGTTGAACCTCGATCACAGAAGCGCCTCCGCCCGGTTCATACCGTAACGAATCCGGAATAATTACGGGAAAACGATTGATTATACGTACCCGCCACGCCCGGAGGGACTAGGGGGACGAAGGGCCTTTGGGGACCCGCACTTCGGACGCCGGCGAGCACCATTTGGTCTGGATCCGTCAAGATAGGAACAGAGTCTCGTCAAAAGATGGCCACCGAGACCGCCACCTGCACTGTTTGCGAGCTTCACGCGGAGGCCGTTTTCCGCGTCGAGGGGATGGACTGTAACGAGGAAGTCGTCATCCTGGAGCGCCGGTTGAAGCCGCTCGTCGGCCTCGAAGCGCTCTCGGCTGATCTGATCGGCCAGCGGTTGCACGTCAAGTACGACGCGGCGAAATTGACGACCTCCGCGATCGTCGATGCAGTCGGCGAAACAGGCATGCGGATGTGGCTCGAGCACGAGGAGCCGGTGCTCGGCGGTTCGGTCCTAGGCTGGCGGTGGAAGCTCATGCTCGCGTGCGGCGGTCTGCTGGCTTCCGCGGCCGTGCTCGCCATGCTCGGGTTGCCACGCGCGGCGCTCCCGTTCTACCTCGCCGCGTCCGCGGCGGGAATCATCTATCCGCTGCGGCGTTGCCTCACGGCCGCGCGCGCCCGAACCCTCGATATCAACGTCCTCATGGTGATTGCCGTCGCCGGTGCGCTCGCACTTGGCGACTGGCCCGAGGCTGCAAGCGTCGTTTTTCTGTTCGGCGTCGCGCAGTGGCTCGAAGTGCGAACGATGGAACACGCGCGACAGGCGATTCGCGCGCTCATCGATCTGGCGCCACGGGAGGCGCTGGTCCGGCGGAACGGTCGCGAACAGCGGATGCCTGTCGATGCCGTTACGCCAGGCGACGAAATCATCATCCGCCCCGGCGAGAAGGTTCCGCTCGACGGCGTCCTCCTGGGCGGACGCAGCGACGTGAACGAAGCGCCGTTGACGGGGGAGTCACGGCCCATCGACAAAGTGCCGGGCGACCAGGTGTATGCCGGCACCATCAACGGCCACGGCGCGATCGAGGTCAGGGTGCTGCGTCTCGGGCGCGACAGCCGGCTGGCACGCATCATTCACCTCGTCGAAACCGCGCAGGCGCGGCGCGCGCCGGTGCAGTCGTTTGTCGATCGCTTTGCGCGCGTCTACACGCCCATCGTGCTCGTGCTCGCGGCGGGTGTCGCCGTGCTCCCACCGCTGTTTGAGGCAGGCTCGATCGAAACATGGGTGTACCGCGCGCTCGTCTTGCTGGTGATCGCGTGCCCGTGTGCGCTGGTGATTTCGACGCCTGTCTCGATCGTCGCGGCGCTGTCCGCCGCGGCTCGCCACGGCGTGCTCATCAAAGGAGGCACGTACCTCGAGCGCCTTTCCGCGATCCGCATCATCGCCTTCGACAAGACAGGCACGTTGACGAAAGGCCAGCTCGATGTCACGGACGTGGCAGTCGTCGGCAAGACCATTGCGCTGGACGTAGTTCGGCTTGCGGCGGCGGTTGAAGCACGCTCGGCGCATCCGGTGGCGGCGGCGATTACACGCCACGCACAGGCGCTGATGCGTGATCTGCCGGCGGTCCGCCGGTTCGTATCATTTCCGGGAATGGGCGCCGAAGGCGTCGTGGACGGCCGTCACCTGGTGATCGGCAATGAACGGCTGGTCGAGAACTGTCGCGTCCACATGCCGAATCCATGGCCGGACGCGGAACGGCTGCGCAGCGAAGGCAAGTCGGTGGTATTCGTGGCCGCCGACGGCGTGATGCTTGGCGCGATCGCGGTTGCCGATCGCCCGCGTGAGATGGCGCGCGAAGCCATAGAGCTGCTGCGCGGTCAGCATGTGCCGGCGATTGCGATGCTGACCGGCGATCATCAGGACACCGCGGCCGCCATCGCGCGTACGCTGAAGGTCGACGAATACCACGCGGGATTACTTCCCGAACGAAAACAGGAACTGGTGGAGTCGCTCCGCGCCAGGCATGGCGCGCTGATGATGGTTGGGGACGGCGTCAATGATGCGCCTGCGCTCGCGGCGGCGGATGTTGGCGTGGCGATGGGGGCGGCCGGGTCGGATGTGGCGCTCGAGACCGCCGATGTTGCGCTGATGTCCGACGACCTCGTGAAGCTGCCTTACGCGCTTCGTCTCTCACGCGCCACCATGCGGAACGTCAAGACGAACGTCGCCATCTCTCTCCTCTTGAAGGCGGCCTTCCTCGCACTGGCAATTGGCGGTATCGCCACGCTCTGGATGGCTGTGCTCGCCGATACCGGCGCGACCGTCATCGTCGTCGCCAACGCGCTTCGCCTACTGCGCGCGCGTTAGCGAACGATCCGAACGACTCGTTCAGGCTTTCCGATTGCTGAAGAAGTGCGAGTCGACGTACTCGGCGATTGCCTGCTGATCGGCCGCGCCGATGTTCAGAAACTCCAGGCCCATGCCGACGCGCTTGTTGCTCCAGGCGACTTTCGATTCCACGTCGATGTCCTTCTTGCTCATCGGAATGCGAAAACGCGCTCTGACGATGACGCCTGCATCCAGGGGGTTGGTGGTGCGAACGGAGACGCCGCCGCGACTGATGTTGAGCGTCACGGCGGCCGCAATCGTGTTGCCGAAGCGGTAGGCGATCGGGATGCCGAGGACGACGCGTGGTCCGCTGCGCCGGTTGTAAGCGCCGGGAAACAAGTGCGGCGCAAGCGACGGCAGGATGTGCTGAAGAGCCGTGTACTCGTTGACGTACCCGCCGACGTTGAGTGCCGCAAGCTCGCGCACTTCGGCGGAGTTGGCTATGGTCCCGCTGAAGACGACGATCGGCGGCCGCTGTGAATCGATCGTGCGGAGCGCGCGCACGATGCTGACGCCGTTGGCCTGCGGCAGCCGCAAGTCGACAACGATGAGGTCGATGCCGGCTGGGTTGGCCTTGACGCGTGCGAACAGTTCGGTGCCGTTCGAGACCGTGATGGTGTTGTGGCCCGCGGTTTCGAGCGCGGTCTTGAACCGGTCGCGCACGAATGCCGTATCGTCCGCGACAACCACCGTTTTGGTTGCCACTCTCGGGGCTGCGGCAGCGGCGGAGCTCACGTCGTAAATATCGGTTTTGGAGTCAGACGACCTTAGCCCTTCGTTGCGAAGCCCTCCGGGATCTCGCTATAATCCGACGTTCTGCGGAAACTGCCGCATCCATCTGAGGATGCAGCGTTTCCGCGACAGCTGGCGGCGGCGTTTCCGCCGCATGGAGCCCGTATGGCGACCTGCCCCGAGTGTGAGTTCGACGAGATCGATACCGCCGATTACGAAGAGGGCGACAACTTCAGTTGTCCCGAGTGCGGCAAGAACCTCGTCTTGGTGGGTGCCGACGAAGTCGAGATCGCCGATGACGAGGACGAGGACGAAGACGAAGACCTCGATGATGAGGACGACGAGGACGACGGGGATCTCGACGAAGAAGAGGACGAAGACGAAGATGACCTCGACGACGAGGATGCGCTCGACGAAGAAGAGGATTTCGACGAGTGAGCCAGGCGCAGGCGCCTGACGACCGGCGCCTCTTCAACCTTCTCGCCACATTCGATTCGGTGATCGTCGCCTTCAGCGGCGGCGTCGACAGTGCGTATCTGGCGTGGGCAGCCACGCAGGTCCTCGGCCCCGAGCGCGCGCTCTGTATCACCGCCGACAGCCCCAGTTATCCCGACAACCATCGCCAGATCGCGCTCTCCGTCGCGCGCGACTTCTCGCTGCGGCACGAGATCATCCGTACCGGAGAGCTCGAACGACCCGAGTACCGGGCCAACCCGGTCAATCGTTGCTATTACTGCAAGCACGAGCTCTACACGACGCTGACGAGGATTGCGGCAGAACGTGGCGTTGCGTCGATCGTCGACGGCGCCAACGCTGACGATCGCGGCGATTACAGGCCTGGCCGTCAAGCCGCCCGCGAGTTCGGAGTCCGGAGTCCGCTCGACGAAGTGAATCTGACGAAGGCGGCTATCCGCGAGCTTTCACGACGTGCCGGCCTCCCAACGTGGGATGAGCCCGCCTCGGCGTGCCTGTCGTCGCGCATCCCGTACCATTCGGAAGTGACCAGTGAGAAGCTGCGGACGATTGAGCACGCGGAACGCGCGGTGCGCGAACTTGGGTTTCGCGTATGCCGTGTCCGTCACCACGACGATCTCGCCCGCGTCGAGATCGGCGCGGACGAACTGCCCAGGGCACTCGACCCCGATCTCACCGCGCGCATCGTCGCCGCCATCCAGGCGCTTGGCTATCGGCAGGTGACGATCGATCCGCGCGGTTATCGCATGGGTAGTCTCAACGAGGGATTGATTCTTCGGGTCGCTGGTTAGCGGCAGTGGGCAGTCGGCTTCCGGCTACCGACTCCCGACTGCCGGCCGGGCCCGAAGCCGGGCGCCTGGAGCCCGAAGTCTCAACGGGGCGCCGCCTCGCGATTCCGCTCGCGGTCGCCGCGCTGTATCTCGCCGCGCACGTTCCCTCGCTCGCGCCCTCCTTAGAAGATATCGACTCGATCAACTTCGCCCTCGGACTCCGTCATTTCGACCCCGCGCTTCATCAGCCGCATCCGCCCGGGTACCCCGTCTACATGGCGCTCGGGCACATCTCGTTGCCGATCGTCGAGCGGGTGACGTCGGCGACGGGTGTGGCTGCCGAAGCGCGCGCCCTGGCGATCTGGTCCGCCATCGGAGGGGCGGGGTGCATCATCGCCGCATGGTTTCTGTTCGCGGCGCTTCGTGTTCGGCTTCCGGCTACGCTGACGGCAGCCGGACGCCGGCCGTCGGAAGTCTTGTGGGCAACACTCCTCCTCGCCGTCGCACCGCTTTTCTGGATGACCGGCCTTCGACCCATGAGCGACATGCCGGGTCTCGCGCTCGCGATCGCCGCGCAAGCGTTGCTACTGGCGCAGTGCGGATCAGAAGTGTGCGGACCCTCTTGGTCCGCCGAAGCCGCAGGGAGACGAAGGCGACTCGGGTCCGCGATCACTGGCGGCGCGCTGCTGGCAGGCCTCGCAACCGGCATCCGTGTTCAATCCGCTGTTCTGACCCTTCCCTTACTCGCGTTTGTGATCGTCGAACAACGCCGGTTCGCGAAACCACTGCTCGCATTCGCGATTGGGTGTCTGACTTGGGGCATTCCCCTTCTCATTGTCAGCGGTGGCGTCGGTGCCTATATCGCCGCGTTGAACACGCAGGCAGTCCAGGATTTCTCGTGGGTTGACATGCTCTGGTCGAACCCGACACCCAGGCACATCGCAATCGGTCTGTATCAGGCGCTTGTGCTTCCTTGGGCGTCCATTCCGTTGGCGGTCGCCATAGGCGTGGCCGCTGCCATTGGAGTGCTCGTGAGCCTCCTCCGCGAACCTCGCGTGCTGCTCGTCCTCGCCGTGGCATTCGGCCCTTACTTCGTATTCCACCTGCTCTTCCAGCAGCTCGACACGACGCGCTACGCGCTGCCGATTGTGATTCCCGTTGCCTGGCTAGCCGCGCGTGGTACCGCGCTCGCGGGGCGTCTGGCGCCTATGGTTGCTGCGCCGCTTGTCGCTGCTGCCTCCATCGTCGCCGTGCCCGGAGGTGTGGCCTACGGACGCGATCCCCATCCAGCGTTTCGCGCCATCGCCGATGCGGTCCAGAGGGCACGAGTGCAAACGCCCGCGGCGGTCTACAGCCACTATGCGATCCGCCGGCCACTTCAGGCAGCGGACACGGGCGCCGTACATGTCGTCGAGCCAGTGACGCAATACGAGTGGCTTGGTCCGGTGAATTACTGGCGTAACGGCGGCGCCGACCCGATCTGGTTCTTCGCCGACGCACGGCGGACGGACCTTGCACTCATCGATCCCCACAGCCGGAGCGACGTCGTCCGGTATCGATGGACGGTCGAACAGCGCGGCGAATTGAGCGGGACGCGGCCGCTCGGCGTCGATTGGTACCGCCTGGGCGTTCCTGGCTGGTTTGCCGGTCAGGGCTGGTCGCTGACGCCGGAAATCGGCGGCCTGACCCAGGCAACGTCCATGGGGCCGGACCATCGGCCCATCGAAGCGTGGGTGCGCCGGCGCCCGGGTCCATTCCATGCCGTCGTTGGCGCCAGGCATCTTGGTGGCGCTGCTGACGCAGATGCGGAGATGACGCTGGCGGTCGACGGACGTCCGATCGATCACTGGCCGGTGACGCGTGCCGCTCGCAACACGCTGCGATTTATCGATCTGTCCTCTGGCATTCCGGGCGGTGGTCCGTTTGCCGCACTGACGATCACCTCACGCAGTGTCGATCCGAAACGCTCTGCGCCTGTCGCCATCCGGCAGTTCGACCTTCAGCCGTCCGCCCAACTCATTTCTGCGTTCGCTGAAGGGTGGCACGAGGCGGAATACTCGGTGGAGACCGGTCAGACATGGCGATGGACCAGTGAGCGCTCGGTCCTTCGCATGAACGGGCCAGCGCAGCCTGTGACGCTCGAAATCCGCGGCGAATCGCCGCTGCGATATTTCGACCGGCCCCCGACGGTAAAAATTACGGCTGGCGATGTAACCCTCGCGCAGTTTGAGCCCGATACCGACTTCGAGTGGCGCGTCGCTGTCCCCGCAGAGGCGATGCTGAACTCCGGCGGAGCCATCGCGATCGAAATCGATCGCGTGTACCTGCCGGGCAAGGTCGAAGGCACTGCCGATGATCGGCATCTTGGTTTGCGCATCTTCGATCTGCGCGTGAATGGTGTCGATCCTTGATTGACACTGCACAGATCGGCCTGTAAGCTCGTCGCGGCACTCTTTACCGCAACTACATACGTCGAGGGAGAACGCCTCTATGCGTTTGCGCAGCATGTCTCTGACTGCCATCGTGATGGCGATGGTCATAGTGATAGCTGGATGCGCGAAGAAAGTGCCGCCGCCGCCGCCACAACCTCCGGCGCCGCCGCCACCCGCTGTTGCACCACCGCCGCCACCGCCGCCTCCACCACCGCCGCCGCCACCGCCACCGCCGCCGCCGCGTCCGCTGACGGAAGACGAGATCTTCCAGCGCAAGACGCTCGAGCAGCTGAACGCGGAGCGTCCGCTTGGTGACGTGGGCTTCGACTACGACATGTCATCGATTCGAGAGGATCAACGTCCAGTCCTCCAGCGCAATGCGGACTACATGCGCCGCTGGATGTCCATCAAGGTCACCGTCGAAGGTCACGCGGATGCGCGCGGCACCAACGAGTACAACCTGGCGCTTGGTGAGCGCCGTGCCGCCGCGGTGAAGGACTACCTCACCAGCCTTGGTATCGGCGGAGATCGCATCCTGGCGATTAGCAAAGGTGAAGAGGAGCCGCTCTGCAGAGAAATGACCGAGCCGTGTTACGCGATGAACAGGCGCGGGCATTTCATCATTACGGCGAAATAAAGGCTGGACGGGCGGGAAGGGCAGGACGGGTGGAAACCCCTCTTCCCCCTCCCGCCCTTCTCGCCTATCCCGCCCTTAAGTCACCGTCAGCGCCACAGACGCGGTCGCCGATCCGTTCATTTCGAACCAGCCAACCCCCTCGCTGACCAGATCGAATTCGAGCAGATACTCGCCGGGGTCCGGGGGTTTCAGCGAGAACGACACCGTCTGCGCTTCGCCAGGCGCTGTCGATCCGATGAGCCGCACGCGCGCGAAGTCGACGGCCAGCGGCGATCCTGCGCGAGTCCGAAGGTGGATGCCGAGATTGACACCACCGAGCCGAGTGTCGCCGGGAAGCCAGACGACGCTGCCCACGTTCTGGACGGTGGCATGTCCCTGAATCATCTCGGTGGCGCGCACCGACGTGCCATGCAGGTGGACGGTGATTTCTCCTTTCAAGCCGGTCCGCTCCCGGCTGTCTTTGGAACCACCGCCGCCTTTCGTGAGAAAGAACGTCTGGTGACCACGAAGAAAGACGCGCACGCGATCCGCGTACTTGTTCAAGGCGCGGCCGCCGCGAAGGGCGTCCTGGAAGTCGTCGAGCGGAACGCGGTGCGACCCCGTGTTGAAGACCGCGAGCTCCAGGTTCTGAAAGCCCGCCGCCCGCGCCCATTTCCAGACATCATCCATGACCACGTCTCGCTCGAGCGCCGCGTAGTTCTTCATCTCGTACTGCGATCGCGATCCTTTTGAATGATGTGGCCCCGGTTCGGAAAACCCGGCGACGCCGCCCGGGCGCAGCACGCGACCGAGCTCCAGCATCGTCTGGGCCGGGTTCGGCACGTGATGAAACGCGTCAAAGCAGAGGATGCGATCGACGCTGGCGTCGGGAAGATCGATTCGGCGGCCGTCGAAAACGAGAAATTGCGGCGGCGGCTGATCGCCGATTGGAGGGAGCCGCGCGTAGAGCTGCTTGCCGAGCTCCAGCGCGCTCGCCGAGACGTCGAGCGCGATCGCCGCGCAGCCAAACTGGGTCAGGCACCGGGTGGTCCAGCACGCGCCCGCTCCGAAGTCGAGCACGTCCAGACCCGGAGCAAGGCGCAGCCCGGCCACCAGCTGCGCAAACGAACCCAGCAGGTCGGGTGCATCCTGTGGGTCGGCAAAGGGCTTCGCCAGATAGCGATCCGAGAATTCGAGCGTCGTGCGGTAGTAGTCTTCGGCCGTGCGCGCCAGCTCTTCGACGGTCAACGTGGTGTTCAGCTCACGGGCGTCGATGAAGGGGTCTTCCGCAGGGAGAGCGTCGTGGAGACGGGCCTGGAATTCATCGGATGCGGCAATCTCGGCGGCGACTTCGCGCAACGTCAAGCCGTCCTCTTCGATCAAGCGGAGGTAGTACTGCCGTCCGTCTTCATCGGGTGGACGCGCCAGGATGAATCGATAGAGAAGATCGAGGCCGCGCGCCGTGTTTTCCTTCGGGATCCTGTCCGCGCGCCGGAGCGCGGGAAAGACGAGTCGTCGAAGCCGCCGCATCTGGCGGACCACAAACGCCGGCGCACTATGCATGCGCCAGTTCGTCGGCGATCGCGGCAGCGGCGGCGCGTGGATCCGGTGCGGAGATGATGGGCCGCCCCACGACGATGTAGCTCGCTCCGGCCCTGATGGCCTCCGCAGGTCCCATCGTTCGCGATTGATCGTTTCGTTCGCTACCGGCGGATGCGCCGCGGATTCCCGGCGTGACGATCTGAAATTGCGGGCCGCAGGCCTCTCTGATGGCTGGCGTTTCCTGGGCGGATGCGACGACCCCTTGCAGCCCCGCCTGCTGAGTCAAGCGGGCCAGCGCGATGACCTGCTGGAGCACAGGGCGCTCGATGCCAATTGCACGCAGCGCCTGCTCATTGATGCTGGTCAGGACGGTTACCCCAATCATCAGCGGCGCGGGGCGGCCGAGTCTCGTGGATGTCTCTCGAGCGGCACGGGCGGCCGCCTCCATCATCGCGGTGCCGCCGGATGCGTGGACGTTAATCATCCAGGCGCCCGTGCCGACCGCCGCTTCGACCGCCTGTTCGACGGTGTTCGGGATGTCGTGATACTTCAGGTCGAGAAACACGCGCGACCCAGCGTCGACGATCCGCCGCACGAGCGTCGGGCCTTCGGTGGTAAAGAGACGATTGCCGATCTTGAAACCACCAGCGACGCCTCGCAGCGTTGTGACCAGTTGCATCGCGCGATCGGCGCTCTCGACGTCGAGCGCGACTAGGAGCTTATCCACTCTTTTTCGCGAGAGGTCGTGTCGATCGTCCCCACCAGATCGCCGATAAGGGAGATGTTGTGGCGGCGCATGTATTCGGTGATCCCGTCAAGCAGCTTCTGCCAAATGAATGGGTCGACGAAATTGGCCGTGCCGACCTGTACCGCGTCTGCGCCGGCGATGATGAACTCGAGCGCATCGCGGGCGCTGGCGATGCCACCCATTCCGATCACGGGAATCTTCACCGCGCGGCGGCACTCGTACACCATGCGGTGAAGATTCCCG
>Ga0207659_10001099_pt1 | contig 16022 bp, 7 predicted proteins | sample KBSM43metaG_FD_184330 | JGI IMG/M metagenome (GOLD analysis project Ga0207659, IMG submission 184330) | Miscanthus rhizosphere microbial communities from Kellogg Biological Station, Michigan, USA - KBS M4-3 metaG (SPAdes) (version 2) | ecosystem: Host-associated > Plants > Roots > Rhizosphere >...
ATAGACGGCGTCGAGCCCGACCGACACGAACGCGCTGCCGTCGCCGCGTACGGAAATATTCCGGTACTCGAGAAGATCGGGCGTGACGCGGCGTGGCTCGCCGCGCGGATACGGCTGCAACCATACCTTGCGAGGTATTTCCTTCAGGGCGTCCACCTGATCGGCAACGAACAGAATTCCCGATCCATCAGGCAGCCAGGCGGTGAACGTCGCGTCCTTGAATCGCTCCGGAAACGGCTCGATCTTTCCCGACATCACATCCACGGTCACAAGCCCGGCATCGCCCGTCCTCGCATCGTGAATGGATGCGGCAATACGTGACCCATCAGGCGACCACGAGGGCGCCGCGAAGAACGCTGGGACGAAGAACTGCTGCCCGCGCGTCGTCGCGACCACGCGAGGAGTGCCACCCTCCACATCGGCGACGATGAGCGCCGACGATCCACGCTCGGGAAAGGTGGCGCGATAGAACGCGAACTGCCGTCCGTCTGGTGAGAGCGTGATCGTGCTGTCGATCCCGTCAACGAGCGGGCGCGGCGTTCCGCCCAGCACGCTCACGACGTACAGACGTCCGGCCGGCTCTTTCGCGCTCTTCGTCGTATAGAAGACGCGCGATGCATCATGCGAGAACGCGATCCCCCAATATCCGACCGGCGCGGGCGGCACGAGCTCGATGCTGCGATCCTCACCGAGCTGACGCACGCGGAGCCCCTGCATCCCGCCCAGCGATTCGACCCACGCGAGATATCGGCCATCGCGCGAGCTCGCGGCGTCAATGGCCGTGCCGCTCAGCGTGAGACGCTGGATGCCGACGGTCGTTGGCGCGCGTCCAGGGAGACCCCCTTCCGTCGTCCACCACGCGGCGAGCACCAGCGCGACGATCCCGGCTGCGCCCGCCAGCAGGCGACGCCACGGCACACGGTCGGCGGTCTCGCGATGCGTCGCCGCCTCGAGCCGACGGAGCAGGCCGCGCATGTCCTGCGACAGCTCCCGCATCGACTGATATCGATCGTCGGGGTTCTTGGCCAGACACCGTCGGATCATTGGCTGGAGCTGCACGTGCGGCAGCGGCTCGACAATCGGCTCGGGCTCCTCGGCCAGAATGCGCTTGAGCGTCTCGAAAGACGTCGTCCCCTGAAACGCGCGACGTCCGGTGATGGCCTCGTAGAGCACACAACCAAACGAGAAGATGTCGGTGCGCGGATCGAGCGGCTTGCCCTGTACCTGCTCCGGCGACATGTAGCCGACCGTACCAATCACGCCGGCAGAGGGTGCCGAGTCGGATTCCGCTCCCGGCGGCGCCAGGTCAGCGCGCAGCTTCGCCACACCGAAGTCGAGCACCTTGGCGTACCCGCCGTCGGCGATCATCAGATTCTCGGGCTTCAGATCGCGATGGATCACGCCGGCCGCATGTGCGGCGCCCAGCGCATCGACGACCTGCAGGAGGTACTCGAGCGCCCGTTTCGCATCGAGGCGCTTGGACTCAATGGCCTTCCGCAGCGTCTCGCCTGAGACAAGCTCCATCGCGATGTAGAGCACAGGCGGTCCCTGCGCGACACCGTTGCGCTTCGGGGCACTTTCACCGATGTCATAGATCGCAATGAGATGCGGGTGGTTCAGCGCCGATGCCGCCCTCGCCTCCTGCACGAAACGCTCGAGCCGGTTCGCATCCCAGGTGACGTCCTGCCGGAGGATCTTGAGCGCGAGATCGCGGCCGAGCACCGAGTCGCGGGCGAGATAGACCTCGCCCATGCCTCCCCTGGCGAGCAGGCGCTGAATGTCGAAGCGCCGGATCGTGGTGTTGGAGAAGTCGAATTCGGCCAGCATCGCCATGGAGAATGCGCGTATTTTAGCCCGTCGCGCTTCCGGGCAAGCTCGTCCCATGAACGAACAACCCCGGCTCGAATACCGTCGATCGAATCGCTGCGAACCCGAATCAGGACGTTCAATCCCGCCGGTCGCACCCATGGCACGCGATTTGACGATGGCCATGTGAGTCATGAACCTGGAAACGTGGCCAATGACATCGACTGATGCAGCTGTTTCGCGCCGGGTGCTGATCGCCGACGATCAACCTGACGTCGTCGCCGCACTTCGCCTGCTGCTGCGCGGTGCCGGTCTCGAGACCGACGCCGCCTGCTCGGTCCAGGAAGTGCGCGATCGACTGAACGTGAAGGACTACGACCTGCTCCTCATGGATCTGAATTACGCCCGCGACACGACGTCGGGGCGCGAAGGTCTCGAGCTCCTCAGCGAGGTCCACGAGCGCGATCGTCTGCTGCCGATCATCGTCATGACCGGTTGGGGCAGCATCGAAACGGCCGTCGAAGCGATGCGCCGCGGGGCAAGGACCTTCGTGCACAAGCCATGGGAGAACGTCTCGCTCACCGAAACAGTCACGCGCGAACTCGACGACGCGCGCGCGCGGCGGGACGCCGACGCGCACGCATCGCGCGAGCTCGAACATGCGCAGCGGATCCAGCGCGCGCTGCTGCCCTCACCGCTGCCCGAGATCGACGGCTGCCAGATGGCGGCGCTGTGGAAGCCGGCGACCGCGTTCGGCGGCGACTGCTACGACATGCTGCGGTTCTCGCCCACGCGGCTCGGTCTGTCGATCGCCGATGTCGCGGGCAAGGGTCTTCCGGCGGCGCTGCTGATGGCGAACCTGCAGGCCTCGGTTCGCGCGTTCGGCGTCGATGATGCGCGGCCGGAGACGGTGACTCGGCAGGTGAACCGTGCCCTCTGCCGGCACACACCGCTCGATCGCTTCGTGACGTTCTTCTACGCGGTGATCGACACCTCGACCGCCACGCTCGCGTGCAGCAACGCCGGTCACAGTCCGCCGATTCTCGTCCGCGCCGACGGCTCAGTGTGGCGTCCCGCGAGCGACGGCATGGTGCTCGGGGTGCTGGAACACAACACCTACTCGCAGAGCGAGGTACCGCTGCGCTCCGGAGATCGGCTGGTGCTGTTCACTGACGGCATCACTGAGGCCGGCAGCCATGAGGGCCGCGAATTCGGGGACGATCGTCTGGTCGAGTTCGCGGTCGCGCATCGCCATCAGTCCGCGCCCGACCTGCTCGACTCACTGTTCCGGGAAGTCAGTGCCTTTACTCGCGGCGTGTTCGCGGATGATGCGACGCTCATCTCGGTGGCCATCGCGTGAGCCGATCGGCTGTGGAGGAGCTCCGTGAACCCAACCAGTGATTGCCGCGTCTACGGTGTTTCGAGGCCTCAGCGTGAACGACCGTTGCCGAACATCCCCGTCCCAGAAGCGAACATTGGCCGCTATATGGGCGGCGAGGATTACGTATCAACCTCTGCGAAACAAAACACTTACCTTGACGCGGCGACTGGCATACGCTTTGACCTTGTTGAACCGGTGACGCATGCCTGATATCGTCCGCGACCCCGCGATTCTCAAACGAAAACGGCTCCGCCAGGCCGGTTATGCCGCCGTCGGCGTCATCATCGTCATCGGTGTCTCCATCGCCTTGGCGCGGATGGAACCGGCGGCACCGAACGTCGAGCGCGCCACTGTTCTGGTGGACACCGTCAAACGGGGCTCCATCATCCGGCAGGTCCGTGGTCTCGGCACCCTGGTGCCCGAGGACACACGCTGGCTCCCGTCCCAGACAGAAGGGAGAGTCGAGCGGATCCTGCTGCGTCCCGGCGCGCAGGTCGGCCCCAACTCAGTGATCCTCGAGTTGAGCAATCCCCAGGTCGAACAGGAGGCATTGAACGCGAAGCTGGCGCTGCAATCGGCCGAAGCCGCCCTCGAGAACCTGCGCGTCAAGCTTCAAAGCGACTTTCTGACCCAGCAATCACAGGTCGCCGCGCTCGATGCCGATTTTCAGCAGGCCAAAATGCAGGCCGAAGCGGACGAACAGCTCGCCAAAGAGCAGTTGATTTCGGAAATTACTCGCAAGCAGTCGCACCTCAAGGCCGACACGCTGATGAAGCGGCTCTCGCTCGATATGGAGCGGCTCTCCACCGCAAAGCAGTCGATCGACGCGCAGATTCGCGTCCAGGAGGCTGCTGTGTCTCAGGCCCGCGCCGTGGCCGCGCTTCAGGCAAGCCGAATGACCGCACTGAAGGTTATGCCTGGATTCTCCGGGGTTCTGCAGCAGGTGCCGGTCGAAGTCGGTCAGCGTGTTGCACCGGGCGCCAATTTGGCCCGCGTCGCAGACCCGGGCCGGTTGAAGGCCGAGCTGAAGATTGCGGAAACCCAGGCCAAGGACATCGAAGTCGGCCAGAGCGCGGAAATCGACACCCGCAACGGTGTGATTGCCGGCCTCGTCAGCCGCAAAGATCCAGCGGCGGCCAACGGAACCGTCACTGTTGACGTCTCATTGACCGGCGAGCTCCCGCGTGGAGCGGTCCCCGACCTGAGCGTGGACGGCACGATCCAGTTGGAACGTCTCGAAAACATTCTCTACGTCGGACGGCCGTCGCTCGGGCAGGAACAAAGCACCGTGGGCCTGTTCAAGCTCACGAATGCGGCCGGCGACGCGGAGCGGGTGCAGGTCTCGCTCGGCAAGAGCTCGGTTAATGCCATCGAGGTGAAGCAGGGGCTCAACGACGGAGACCAGGTGGTGCTGTCAGATATGTCCGCGTGGGATGCATTCCCCAAAGTGCGTTTGCGATGAATCGACAAGGAACACCATGAATCAGCCGCTCATCAAGCTGGAAGGCGTCCGCAAGGTTTTCTACACGGACGAAGTGGAAACGCACGCCCTCGACAACATCAACATCGAGATCGCCAAGGGCGAGTACGTGTCGATTGCCGGGCCGTCAGGCTGCGGCAAGTCAACGCTGTTGTCGATCCTCGGCCTGCTCGATACGCCGACCGACGGCAAGTACGTGCTGAACGAGCGGCCGGCGACGGCGCTGTCGCTCTCCGAACGTGCCCGCGTGCGCAACCGCGAGGTCGGGTTCATCTTTCAGAGCTTCAATCTGATTGGTGATCTCACCGTGTACGAGAACGTGGAACTCCCGCTCACCTATCGAGGCATGCGATCTGCGGAGCGCAAGCAACGCGTGACCGCAGCGCTCGAGCGCGTCGGCATGGCGCACCGCGCCAAACACCTGCCCAGCCAGCTGTCCGGCGGTCAGCAGCAGCGTGTCGCCGTCGCCCGTGCGGTGTGCGGCGAGCCGTCGATCCTGCTCGCGGACGAGCCGACGGGAAACCTCGACTCGAAGAACGGCGAAGCCGTGATGGATCTGCTCAAGGAGCTGCATTCGAGCGGCGCGACGATCTGCATGGTCACGCACGACGCGCGCTATGCGTCGCACGCCGAGCGCACGATTCACCTCTTCGACGGCCGCGTCGTCGAGGAATCGGTCGCCACGTCGCAACACTGAACCCGTTCCACGTTCCACGTTCCTGGTTCCACGTTCGTTTGTTCCGCGTTCGTCAGTTCGAACCCGGAACACGGAATGTGGAACCCGGAACTTCCCGATGCTTCAAGATCTTCGCTACGCCATTCGCGCCCTCGTACGACGGCCGCTGGTCACGAGCGTCGCGGTCCTGTCGCTTGCCCTCGGCATCGGGGTCAACTCCGCCATTTTCTCTCTCTTCGACCGGCTGATCCTGCGCCGGCTGGCGGTGCCGTCTCCAGACGAGATCGTCCTGGTGACCTCTCCCGGTCCACACCCCGGCTCGCGATCGACGGGCAATTTCAGCGGTGGCGTCGACGCGATCTTCAGTTACCCGTTGTTCCGCGATCTCGAGCAACTCAAAGACGACGGTCTCCAGTTGGCTGCGTATGCGAGCTTCGGTGCAAATGTCGCGTATGAAGGCCAAAGCTCTGAGGCCAACGGGGTACTCGTTTCCGGGCAGTACTTCCCCGTCCTCGGTGTCACCCCGGCACTCGGCCGCCTGCTCGGTCCGCAGGACGATCGTGTCCCGGGCGGCCATCCGGTGGTCGTTCTTGGCTACGACTTCTGGCGCACGCGCTTCGGTGCCGACGCCGGCATCCTGAATCGCACGCTGATCGTCAACGGCGGAGCCATGACGATCGTCGGCGTCGCACCGCCGGGCTTCGCCGGAATCACGGCACTCGCGCGCACGCAGATATTCGTTCCTCTGTCGATGGCCGAGCAGGCGTTTCGCGATCCCGCCTGGAACGGGCTCGCGGCCAGGAACAACCACTGGCTGTACTTGTTCGCGCGTACTGAGCCAGGGGTCTCGAGTCAGCAAGCCGGGGAGCGCGTCAACATCGCATTCACCGGGCTCATTCGCGACGTCGAATATCCCGCGCTGTCGACGGGAATGGGCGATACCGATCGCCAGGCGTTTCAGAAGCGGCAGATCTATCTTCAGGACGGCGCCAGAGGCGCCAACAGCAACCGCCGCGAGATACAGATTGTCTTCACGCTGCTGTTCGCCGTCACTGGCTTTGTGCTCGCGATCGCCTGCGCGAACGTCGCGAACATTCTGCTGGCGCAGGTCACGACCCGCTTGGCAGAAATGGCGGTTCGCCTGTCGCTCGGTGCCAGCACCTACCGGATCGTTCGGTTGCTTTTGAGCGAGGCGGCGCTGCTCGGCATACTTGGCGGAGCCGGCGCGCTCCTTGTCAGCCACCTGACGATCAGCGCCATGCTCGCAATCCTCCCAACGGATGGTCCTGTTCTTCAGTCTGTCCTCGACGCCCGCCTGCTCGCGTTCACGCTCATGCTTGGACTGGCGACGAGCGTCGCGTTCGGACTCTTCCCTGCATTGCATGCCGTACGCACGGCGCTCGTGGGCAGTGTGAACACGCATGGCGCTCGAGCCTCGGGCTCAAGAACAGCGGCGCGCTTTCGCACGTCGATGGCCATCACGCAGCTGGCGCTCGCGACGGGATTGCTCGCCGTTGCCGGCTTGCTCGTCGTCAGTCTGGTGAACACCCTGCGCGTGGATCTGGGTATCCGGCGTGAGGGCCTGATTGCGTTCGGTCTCTCGCCGACCCTGAACGGCTATGCACCTGACAACGCCGCCAGGTTCTTCGATCGACTGGACACCGAGCTTCGCGCGATGCCGGGCGTCACATCCGTGACCGCGACCACCATTCCGATTCTTGCGCAGAGCAACTGGGGCAATAACGTGATGGTCGAAGGCTTCGAGGCCGGGGCCGGCGTGAACACCAACGCGTCCACCGCACGAGTGGGCGTGGATTACTTCCGCACGCTCGGCATCACGCTCATTGCCGGACGGGAATTCACCGACGCAGACACCAAAGGATCTCCGAAAGTGGCGGTGGTGAACGAAGCGTTCGCCCGAAAGTTCAACCTCACGGATCGGGTCATCGGCAAACGGATGGCGCTCGGCTCAGGCAACAAGCCGCTCGACATCGAGATCGTCGGGCTTGTTCGCGACGCCAAGTACGACGAGGTTCGGGAGCCAGCACCGCCACAATTCGTGATGCCGTATCGGCAGGCGGACATTGGTGCGCTCACGTTTTACGTCAGGGCCGGCGCCGACACCCTTGCAGTGCTCCCTGCGATCGCTGCCGTCGTTCGCAAGCTGGACGCCAACATCCCGATCAGCAATCTGCGGACGATGGAGGAACAGATTCGGTACGACACCAGCGGCTATCGTGCACTGACCACGATGTCGTCGGCATTCGCGGGCCTTGCAGTTGTCCTGGCCGCGATCGGTCTCTATGCCGTGCTGGCCTACGGTATCGCGCAGCGATTCCGTGAGATTGGCATCCGCATCGCGCTCGGCGCCACGCCGGGCGACATTCGCCGGCTCGTCCTCGGGCAGGTCGGCCGCATCAGCATCGTTGGCGTGGGGATTGGCGCCGCGCTCGCCTTCGGGCTGGGGCGCCTGAGTCAGGCGATGCTGTTCGGCGTCGAGGGCACGGCTCCAGCGATCATCTTCGGCGCGGTCGTGCTCGCGCTCGGGGTCGCCTTTGCCGCGGCGGTGGTGCCTGCACGGCGAGCCACATTGGTGCAGCCGGTCGAAGTGCTGAAGGCCGAGTAGATCGTTCGGACCGTTCGTGTCGTTCGGACCGTTCGTGTCGTTCGAACGGTTCGTTCGTTCGAACCGTTCGTGTCGTTCAAGCCGTTCGATTCGTGCGCGCGCTCCAGGTCGATCAATACGGGGCGAACGGTCTCGACGAAGAACGATCCGAACGTCCGAACGTCCGAACGTCCGAACGTCCGAACGGTCCGAACGATTGACGTGTTCGGGCCCGAACAGGACGTCCCATCTGCGAACACCCCGACTGAAAGGGGTAGCATCAACACGCGAGAACGTTCGAGAAACGGCCCGCTTCCCCGCTCCTTCGTGGCACGGGCTTTGACCGTGGAGCGTTGACGTGTCAGAGATCCGCTACGCACTGCGCTCGCTCATCGAACGGCCAGGACCCACCCTGGTCGTGGTCGCGACCTTGGGTGTCGCCATCGCATCGGCCACCGTGATCTACAGCGTCGTGGACGTGGTGTGGCACTTCATTCCAGCCGTGAATCAGGACCGGCTTGTGTATGTCGCGTCCACTGACACCCGCGTGGTGCAGGCCGAAGGCGGGAGCCGCAGCGTGGTGCTGCGAGCCCCTGCCTCGATCCCCGACCTTGCCGATTGGCGTGCACGGTCCTCGACGTTCGAGCAGCTCACGGGATTCAGGCTGGGCTCTGCGAATCTGACTGGCCTCGACCTGCCGCAGCGCGTCACGAAGATCGAAGTGACCGCGAACCTGCCCGACGTGTGGGGCCTCATACCGTTACTGGGTCGCGCCTTTCGTGCCGAGGACGGCCTCGTCGGATCGGCGCCGGTGACGCTGCTCTCGTACCGGTTCTGGCAGCGCCAGTTCTCGTCAAGCCCTCGCGTGCTCGGACAAAGCGTCACGCTCGACACCGTGCCGCACACCATCGTGGGTGTCCTTCCACCAGAAGCGGGAACTGGCTTCTTCAATGACGCGGAGGTCTTCACGACGCTCGTGGTTGATCCGCTGCGTCGCGGCCGCGATGTCCGCGATGTGGTCGTCACCGGGCGGCTCAAATCAGGTGCGTCTCGGCAACAAGCCTCAGCCGAGCTCGACACAATCGCTCGTCAATTGCGTGCGGAACATCCCGATACGAACTCACAGATCGGTGCGTCGGTGCTCCCGCTCGTCGAAGCCTCAGGGTTCAACGTGCGAGTCCTCCTAACGATCCTGTCGCTGATCGGCCTGCTCGTCGTCGTCGTTGCCTGCGCGAACGTCGCGAGCGTCATCGTCGCGCAGTCGATGGCCCGGCGGCATGAGCTCGCGGTCCGCGCTTCGCTTGGCGCCACGCGTGCCGATCGCATCCGTCAGCTGATGACCGAGAGCGGGATCGTGTCGGCGGCTGGCTGCATCGTCGGGATCATCCTCGCCGCCTGGGGCATTGCGGCGCTGCGATGGCTTGGCCGCAATGAGTTCGGCTTCGCCGACATGCAGATGAACGGTCGGGTCTTCACCGCCAGCCTCCTCATCGCGTGCGCGACGCCTCTCGGCTTCGGACTGCTTCCCGCGCTGAGACTCGCGGCGCCGGATCCTCAGGAACTTCGCGACGGGACACGCGCCGCCGGTGCCACACGTCGCGGCCGCCGTCTGCGCCACACCATTGTCGGGTTACAGGCCGCGGCCGCGATGATCCTGATGGTCCAGATCGGCCTCTTCATCCGCACGACGTGGAAGCTTTCTGATATCGCATCCGGATTTGAGCCGGCGCAGGTACTGACGTTCCACGTCGGCCTTCCTTCATCCCGCTACCAGGGTGCGCCGGCGATTCAACGCTTCGTCACCGATCTGACGACGCGTCTCGGCGCGCTGCCCGGTGTCACGTCGATGGGCGTCGTCGATCGGCTGCCAGTCTCCGACCGCGAGGACACGACCCGACTCACTATCGAAGGCACCGTGATTGGTCCGAACGAGACCCGGCCGCTGGTCTCCCGTTCATCGATCGCCGGCGACTATCTCCGGACGTTGCAGATTCCGATCAAGAGAGGCCGGCCAATCTCGGATGCTGAGATGACAGGCGCGGCCCCAGTCGCGATGATCAACGAGGAAGCCGCGCGACGGTTCTGGCCGGGCCGCGCGGCGGTCGGCGCACGCATCGCGCTCGGCGACACCGGTCAGAACGTCTGGCTGGAGATCGTCGGCGTGGTGGGCAACCTTCGCAACTCAGACATCGATCAGGGCCCGCTGCCGCAGGTCTACGTCGCCATGTCGCGGCAGTCGAGCGCCGATCTGGCTGTCGTCGTGAAGTCCGCGGGCGCCGATCCGCTGCAACTCGTTCCCGCGATTCGGGCGCAGGTCGCGGCCATCGATCCGAATCAACCCATTCACAGCGTCGCGTCCATGTCACAGGTGCTGTACGACGACCTTGCCAGCACGTACATCCTGACGTCGATTCTCAGCATGATCGGCCTGATTGCACTCTGCCTGTCCGCAGCGGGGATTTACGGGCTGGTGTCGTACTCGGTGGCGTTGCGCCGCCGCGAGATCGGCGTGCGGATGGCTCTCGGCGCCCGGCCCGAGTGGATCGTGCGGATGATCGTCGCACATACCTCGCGGCCGGTCGTGACGGGCGGCATCGTCGGCCTCGTTGCGGCGATTGCGCTGTCGCTGGTTCTGACCACGGCCGTCCGGGAGATCGATCCTCGCGATCCGATTAGCTACTCGGGCGTGCTGCTGATGATCGCCATCGTCGCCGTCATCTCGAGCTACCTTCCGGCCCGCCGTGCCGCAACCATCAATCCGGTAGACGCATTGAGAGCTGAATGATGATTGGCACTCTCTGGCAGGACCTCAAGCACGGCGCACGGATGTTGCGAAAGAACCCTGGCTTCTCGTTCGTCGCCATGGCCTCTATCGCGATCGGCGTCGGCGCCAACGCCGCGATGTTCAGCATGGCCGACACGCTCGTGCTGAGTCCGCTCACCATTCCCCGCGCGAGCGAGTTCGTCACCGTCACCGCTGTCGTCCCTAAGTCCGGCTTCGCGAGCCCGACCTCATTTGCGTTGTCGTACCCGGACTACCAAGACGTGCGCGACCAGGCCAGGAGCTTCTCCGGCCTCGTTGCATTCCGCCTCATCGTGGCCAGCTTCGCCGATCGCGCCGATCAACCGGCGCAGCGCAAGTTCGGCATGGCGGTCAGCGGAAATCTGTTCGACACACTCGGAGTCCAGCCGGCGCTCGGCCGCGCCATCGGCGTGGACCATGACCGCGTCGTCGGGCGTGATCCGGTCGTCGTCCTGGACCACGAGCTCTGGCAGCGAGAATTCGCCGGAGATTCTGGCGTCGTCGGACGACGCATCCGTCTGGGCGGCATCGAGATGACCGTCATCGGTGTCATGCCGGCGGGCTTCACCGGGCCCGATCAGTTCGTGCAGCCTGCCTTCTACGTTCCGTTTGCGATCACGCCCGTCCTGACCAACGGTAGCGACGCGATCGAGTTGGCTCGCCGGGACATCCACAACATCGCGGTCAAAGGCCGGCTCAAGCCGGGTGTCTCAGTCGAGCAGGCGGCCGAAGATGTCGCGCTGATCGGCAGGAACCTGGAGCGCGGTTACCCCGACACGAATCGCAATCAAGGCTTGACGGCGCGGACGGAGTTCGAGGCGCGGGTCGAGGCAAGACCGCAGCTGGCCGTGGGCGCGGTGATGCTGATGACGTTGTCGATGACCGTGCTGCTGGTCGCCTGCGCGAATGTGGCGGGTCTGCTGACGAGCCGCGCCCCGGTTCGCGCCCGCGAGATGGCTCTACGGCTCGCGATCGGGGCCGGGCGTGTACGCCTGACACGGCAGTTGATCGTCGAAAGCCTGCTGATTGCCGCCGGCGGAAGCGCGATCGGACTGCTCATCGCCTCGGCCGTGATCTCGATGTTCCAGCAGCTTCAGTTGCCCACCGATGTGCCGCTCAAGCTGACGTTCGAACTGAACGATCGGGTTTTGGTTGTCGGCCTCGTCGTCGCCGCCCTCAGCGCAGTTGGATCGAGTCTCGTCCCCGCCTGGCGATCGACCCGGACGGATCTCGTGAGTCACCTCAAGACTCAGTCGAGCGACACTCTTCGGCGATCGCGACTGTGGGGTCGCAACATTCTGGTGTGCGGCCAGGTTGCGCTGTCCCTCGTGTTGTTGACGGTGGCGGTGTTTCTCTTCCGCGCCTATCAAAGCGAATACGGCCGCGGTCCCGGATTCCGCACCGATCACGTGCTGTTGATGTCGTTCGAACCCGATCTTGCAGGATACGACGCGCCGCAAGCCGATCGCTTCTACGACGAACTCAGGGAGCGCGCCAGCGCCATTCCAGGCGTCACGTCCGTGGCCCTCACGTCATCGGTGCCGTTCGACGGCATCAGCATCGAGAACACTGCGGTGGCCCCGGAAGGCTTTCAGCTCCGCCCGGGAACGGAGTCTATACGGGTGCGCTCCGCACGCATCGACGAGGGGTACTTCGACACGCTCGGCATTCGCATCGTCGATGGCCGCCCCTTTCGTCAGGCCGATGGGCAGAACGCGCCTCGCGTCGCCGTCGTCAACGAAACGTTTGCGGCGCGTTACTGGCCGGGCCGGAACGCCGTCGGCCGACGCTTTCGGTTGCTCAACGACGCTGGCACGACGACAGGGGTCGAGATCGTTGGTATCGCCAAGGATGCGCGCTATCGCAACATCTCCGAGAGTCCCACAGAGTTCATCTACTACCCTCGCCGCCAGATCTCGGCGCCCGATGCCACGATCATGCTCCACACGAGCGGCGATCCTCAGGCCTTTGCGTCGCCGCTGCGCGCCGCTGTCCGCGCGATCGATCCCAACATGCCGGCCTTCGGCGTCAGAACGATGGACGACTTCTACCGCGCGAGTTCGGTCGCCGTGACCGACCTGCTGGTGGACATCGTCGGCGGAATGGGTTCAATGGGCCTCGCGCTCTCGATCGTCGGATTGTATGGACTCGTCGCCTATTCGGTGAATCGACGCACGCGTGAGATTGGCATTCGCATGGCAGTGGGCGCGCAGTCCGGAGCTGTCATGTGGATGGTGATGCGGCATGGTCTGCTACTCGCCAGTGGCGGCACGCTGCTCGGTGTGCTGGCGAGTGTGGCCACGGGGACGCTGCTCCGCGGAGCGTTTCCGTTTCCGAACGTCGCGAGCGCGGACGTCGTGACCTACGCGCTGGTTGTTCCGACCTTGTTGGCCGTCACGCTCCTGGCCGCATACATCCCCGCACGCCGTGCGTCGCGGATCGATCCGCTTCGAGCGCTGAGACAGGACTAGAGACCATTGTGGATTGGTGATTAGTGATCGTTGATTGGTTGGTGATTGTTGATTGCTGAATCGTTGATTCCGAGTCTCGTCGGAGGCGTCACACCGCCGTCACGCAACGCTTCGAATCAACAATCGCGGATTCGACAATCAACAACGAATCAAGGAATCACAGATCGGGACATCAACAATGATTAGAGACCTTCAACACGGCCTCCGGGTGCTGATCAAGAACCCCGGCTTCACGTTGATCGCCATCATCTCGATCGCAATTGGTGTCGGGGCCAACGCCTCGATGTTCAGCGTCGCCGACGGGCTGGTCTTCCGGCCGCTGCCAGTGCCCCGCGCCAGTGAAGTGGTCTCCATCCTTGGCGAGGCGCGCGACACCGGCTTCGGCAATCGCAGCCTCTCGTACCCCGATTACCAGGACCTGCGCAAGCGGTCCACAACGTTCGACAACATCGTCGCCTATACCTTCGCGATCACCAGCTTCACGAATCGGGCGAACGAGCCGGCGCAGCGGAAGGTCGGGATGGCGGTCAGCGGCAACTTCTTCGAGGCGATGGAGGTGCATCCGCCACTCGGTCGGGTGTTGCGTGCCGACGAAAACGAGGTACCAGGACGCAGTCCCGTCGTCGTCCTCGATTACGACGAGTGGCGTCAGCAATTCGCGGCCGACCCCTCGATCGTGAACAAGCGCATCACCCTCGGCGGCGTGGAGTTCACCGTGGTCGGCGTGGCGCCGGACAACTTCACCGGCATCGACCACGACGTGAAGCCGTCGTTCTACATTCCGATTGCCATGTACATGTCCGTTCAGCCCGGCGTGCAGCCGGACCTGCTGACGCGTCGAGACGCCCGCACCTTCACCGTCAAGGGCCGTCTCGCCAGCGGCGTGACAATGAACCAGGCGCGCGCGGAGATGCAGCAACTCGCGTCGAGCCTCGCGCAGACCTACCCGGACACGAACCGCAACCGCGACTTGATGGTGAAAACGGAATTTGACGCGTACCGCGATCGGCCAGGTGGCGGCGACACGAATATCGTCGTCATGCTGATGACGCTGGCACTGCTCGTCCTCGCAATCGCGTGCGCGAACGTCGCCGGGCTGTTGGCGAGCCGCGCCCCGGCACGCGCGCGAGAGGTCGCGCTGCGTCTCGCGATCGGGGCTGGCCGATGGCGATTGCTTCGCCAATTGCTCACCGAGAGTCTGCTGCTGGCGACGGGCGGAGGGCTGCTCGGGTTGCTGCTCGGTTACGCGGTGATCAGCGCCTACCGCACAATCGAATATCCGACGGATATCCCGTTGAAGCTGACGTTCGACCTCGACACGCGCGCGCTCATCGTCGGCATCATCGTCGCGGCCGGAAGCGCCGTGCTCTCGAGCCTGCTACCCGCCTGGCGGGCGACGCGAACCGACCTGGTCGCTTCGCTGAAGGATGCGGCTGGCGTGGAGCGCGCGAAGGGCGGACGCCTCTGGGGACGCAGCCTGCTCGTCTGTGTTCAGGTCGCGCTCGCGCTGATGCTGGTGACGGTGACCGTCTTCATGTATCGCGCTTTCGACTCGCGGTTGTTCCAAGGTCCCGGGTTCCGCACCACGGGTTTGATTTTCGCGAGCTTCGATCCCATGCTCGCCCGCTACGACGATGCGCGCGCGGAAGCGTTCTTTCGCGACGTGAGGGACCGCGCTGCAGGCCTGCCTGGCGTCACGTCGGTCTCGCTCGCCTCCACCGTCCCGATGCGAACCGACAACCTGCAGGTGTCGCAAGTCGCACCGGAAGGCTTCACGTTCGCGCCCGGCATCGAGAGCGCCGTATGTCCGTCGGTGATGGTCGACGAGGGGTACTTCGACACGACCGGCATTCGAATCGTCGAGGGCCGGGGATTCCGGGCCACCGACACGCGTGATACGCCCCAGGTCATGATCGTGAACCAGCGGTTCGCCGAGCGCTACTGGCCGGGCCAGAGCGTCATCGGCAAGCGCGTGAACATCCGGGGCACCACGCCTCGCACGGTGGAGATCGTCGGTCTCGCCGCCGACTCGCGCTACTTCTTCATCGTCGAACCGCCGCTCGAGTTCATGTATTTCCCGCACGCACAGAGCCCGGTGTCGCGGCGTTCGCTGATACTGGCCACGTCGGGCCCCGCCTCAGCACTCGCCGAACCGCTGCGAGCAATGGTCCACTCGATGGATCCGCAGATGCCGGTGCTCGGCTTACGCACCATGGAGGACTACTACGCGTCGCGCGTCATTCACATCAGCCGGCTAATCGTCGGAACCGTGGGCGGCCTCGGCGCCATCGGCGTGCTGCTAGCGGTGATCGGCCTGTATGGGCTCGTCGCGTACTCCGTCACTCGCCGCACGCGCGAGATCGGCATTCGAATCGCAGTGGGTGCGGCTCCGGCATCGGTCCTTCGAATGGTCCTCAAGCGCGGGATGATCCTGGCGGGCGTCGGGATCGCGCTCGGCATCGCCGGCAGCATCGGGACGAGCGGCCTGTTGGCAGGCGTCTTCAACGGTGGCACGGGCGCCGCCGCAGGCAACAACGTGTGGAGCTACGTCGTTGCAGTGCCAACGCTCGTCGCCATCACGTTGGTCGCCGCGTACATTCCCGCGCGCCGCGCGGCGCACACCGATCCGCTGCGCGCATTGCGGCAGGACTAGTACATTAAAGGCATGAGCATGCGTGGCGCATTCCGCTTCGTGATCCTGGCCGCAGTGGCCGTCGCACCAGCGACGACGATCGGCCAGACGACGCCATCGTGGACGCAGTTCGGCGGAGCCGGTCGCGACTTCGTGTCCGACAGCAAG
>Ga0207659_10001100_pt1 | contig 16022 bp, 12 predicted proteins | sample KBSM43metaG_FD_184330 | JGI IMG/M metagenome (GOLD analysis project Ga0207659, IMG submission 184330) | Miscanthus rhizosphere microbial communities from Kellogg Biological Station, Michigan, USA - KBS M4-3 metaG (SPAdes) (version 2) | ecosystem: Host-associated > Plants > Roots > Rhizosphere >...
TGCCAACATCAAACTGCGGGCCGACGGGACAGTCAAGATCCTCGACTTCGGGCTCGCGAAAGTGCTGGAGCCCTTTCCTACGGGGTCTGATGCCAGCGCCTCGCCGACCATTATGTCGCCAGCGATGACGAACACCGGCGTCCTGCTTGGCACGGCCGCGTACATGAGTCCCGAGCAAGCGCGTGGCCAGCACGTCGACCGGCGCGCCGACATCTGGGCGTTTGGCTGCGTGCTGTTTGAGTTGCTGAGCGGCCGCCGCGCGTTTCCTGGCGACACGGTGACCGACACACTGGCGTCAGTGATGCGAGACCCGCCGCCGCTCGACGCGCTGCCCGCCGAGACGCCGGCACGCGTCCGGCTGCTGATTGCGCGATGCCTCGAGCGCGATCCGCGGCGGCGCCTGCGTGACATTGGGGATGCTCGCCTCGAACTCGAAGCGCCGGACCGGACGGCAGCCGCGCCGAAACAACCGCCGGCGCCAGGCCGGAGTGTCCGCAACTGGCGATCGCTCGTTGCTGGAGTGCTGCTCGTCGCCGCAGGCGCTGCGACAACGTGGTGGATGGATCGCCGGAAAGCCCGCGAAGTGCCGGCCGGGGCGCCGTTGATGCGCCTGACGGCAGACGCTGGATTGACGACCGATCCGGCGCTGTCGCCGGACGGGAAGCTGGTCGCCTACACGTCCGATCGCGCCGGCGCCGACAATCTTGATCTCTGGGTGCAACAGATCGACGGCAGCGCGCCGCTGCGTTTGACGTCCGACCCTGCCGACGAACACGAACCGTCCTTTTCTCCAGACGGTACGCGGATCGTGTTTCGATCCGAACGTGACGGTGGTGGCATTTATGTCATTCCCGCCCTGGGCGGCGAGCCGCGATTGATCGCCAGGGAAGGCCGCCAGCCACGCTTCTCGCCGGACGGGTCGCGGATTGCCTACGTGACCGGCAGGGGCACCAGCCGTGGCGGGGCGACTGAAGGAAGCCTCTTTGTCGTTCCTACGAACGGCGGCTCCGCCCAGATGCTCGTGCCCGGAGACGTCGGCGCCGCTTCTCCCGTATGGTCGCCGGACGGCGCCGCCATTCTCTTCGCCGCGGGCCGGTATCGGATCGCGAGCTGGGGCGTTATCCCTTCGGATCGAGGCGACCCGGTTCTCCTGACGCTCGCTGGACTGCGGCAGGTTGGTCTCGCCGATCCCGCGCCTCGGGAGTGGCTCGTCGGCGACCGCATTGTCTTCGACGCGCGATCGGGCGACAGCTCTCATATCTTCGAAGTCGGCGTCTCCCGCCCGTCGGCGATCGCGAAGGAGTGGCGGCTCGACGCCTCGCCGCGTCGGCTGACGTTCGGGACGACCCAGGACGAACGGCCGGCAGCCGCTTCCGTGGTTTCGTCAGCGGGGCTTCGCCGGATTGCTTTCGCCAGCGTGTCTCACAAGGAAAACGTCTGGAGCATCGCGCTCGATACTAACGTCCCGGGTTCGGCGGGCCCGCTCACACAGCTCACCCATGGAACGTCGTCACAGGTATTTCCGTCGGTTTCCGCGGACGGTACCAAAGTGACGTACATCACCGACAACGCCTACAACGATCAAGTGTGGCTCCTCGACGTGGCGTCCGGGAAAACCTCTCTGCTGTCGCCAACCGGGTCCACGAAATTCAGAGTGCGCATGCGCCGCGATGGGTCGGATGTCTTTTATGGCGACGCACCGGCCGCAGTGGTCTACGCCGTCCGTGCGTCTGGAGGACCTCCTGAACCGATCTGTGAAAAATGTGGTTCGTGGGTCTGGGACTGGTCGCCCGACCGGCGATGGTTGCTGGTGTTCGCAGTGTCAACGCCTGAGAAACCATGGGTGCCGGCAGACATCGTCGATGTCGGGTCGAAGAAGTCTCGCCGATTTCTCGAACGACCAAACGAGGACCTTTTCAATTTCGAGATTTCACCTGACGGCAGATGGATGGTGTTCCGTGCGCAGGCGGCGAGCCGGTCGCGCGTCTACGTGGCGGCCTTCAATGGCGACCAGGGGCCGGCCGAAAACACCTGGATTGAGATCACCGACGGCTCGACGATGGACGACAAGATGCACTGGTCGCCCGACGGCCGATGGATTTACACGCTCTCCAGTCGGGATGGATTCCAGTGCATCTGGGCGTATCCGCTGGACGGGCAAACCAAACGACCCGTCGGGCCGCCGGTGGCGGCGCTTCACTCGCACGGCGCCCGCTTGTCGATCCGAAACGCCAATCTCGTGCCGCAGGATTTTTCCGTCGCCCGGGACAAGATCGTGTTTAATCAGGGCGATATTACCGGCAACATCTGGATGACCGAGATCCGCGATAAGGATTGATCAGCCCGGCGGATTTCAGGCTGCTTCGCAATCCTAGTGAATGCGCTTCAGACGGGCGCGTGAATACAGCTCGAAGGGCTTGCCGGGCTCGGACAGCTCGAATAGTTCCTCAAATTCGTCCGGACCGAGCACCGTGTACGTCTCTCTCGCCCGAAAACCCGGTGGAATGTTTTCGATAGCTTCGCTCGCGAAGACGATCTTGCGGCCTTCGAGTGCGGGTGTTTCGGCAGCGTACTGATTAACGAACCCTTCTACGTGGAACTGACGGAGCACGGCACGCCGCCGTGATTTGTCGAAGCTGATCACGCTGAAATGCTCGTGGATTTCGCCCTTCGGATTTTTATCCTGAGGCGGGTACACGGTGCGATTCTGTTCTCGAATGAATTTTGAATTCAGCACGCGCGTGTACTCGCGCTGTAGCGTACCAGAGCCGGGCTGGCCTTCGGAGGTGCCCTCCCAATGGCCGACCATGAACGCCAGCGGCTCGAGCGGGTCTACAACGCCCGTAAACTGTGCGCCTCCTGAGCTGGTTTCGATCAGGACGATGCAGGCAACCAGGACAACTCGCTCAAATCTTCGTGGCATAGGCCCTCTATACTGCTTTTTAAACATCCGCATGGGATCCATTACCGAGTCGCGCGCGATGCCCAGACCACGGCAGCGCACAATCGACATTTATGTTCGGCAATGTAAACTTTCCCGCCGCTGGAGAGCTGGGCCCGGACACTTGCTGGGCGTCGAATCAACGAGGGCCGGACGGGTGTCGAGGGCACGGTGGGAGCCTTCGAAGTTGGCAGGTGCTTAGAGAGCGCGACGAAGTGCCACGAACTCCCAAGCGGTACGGCGGCCCGTCTGGACGACCACGAGCCCCGCGTCTTCGGCGGACTGGCAGAGCAACCTACGAGGGTGCACGAACACCCGAAAAGATCTCCCCATGATCCGGAAACTGGTGTTCAAGACCCGCACGACAACCCGCACCACGAAACGATCACGAGGGAAGCTGAGGAGCAGCATTCGCGTCGTGAGGCGCGCTGCCGCCCCAGTGAGTCGGATGCCGTCGGGCGAGCAGCACACGACGCGGTTCAGAACGACGATCTCGGCGGGCTTAATGTCTCCGGGTTGTTCCAGAATATCTGCGACGCGGAAAGCAACTCGAGCCTCGAGTCCTTTCTCTTTCGCGAGTGCGCGAGCGTAAGGCTCATACGCAGCCACGAGCTCGACGATCTCTCCACCGGCCGCACCGGCGCTAAGCAGCTGAGCCTGAATCGCTCCGATGCCCCCTCCGATCTCCAGAACTCGAGCGTCGACGAGCACGTCCCTCGGAAGACTCTCGATCATCGCCTGTTCGATCTTATCGAGACCCTTTTTTCGGAACCGCCTGAGGCTCTTTCGTGCAAACCGCGCCTTGAACATCTGCTCGCACGATCCGGAACGGCAGCAGCCGGGCACGGTGGTCATAATACTAATTCCCGTGAGGCTGAAAGCGATGGCGCGCGCCGTATCAGAAACCGGTTCGTCTCAGCGCGCTGGCTGTGGTACCCAGTTGACCAGCACGTTGAGCTGTCGGCCGACCAGATCCTGATCCTTGTCGCGGATCATCAGGAAGCGCTGGCCGTCGCCGGTGACATCGTAATTCGCTGACGTCGGTCCAGGTACGCCGCACGACGAGCTCATCCCGGCGGCGTAGTGGCCCGTCCACAGCAACGTCGTCTTGGCGAGAACTAATCTCTCGCCGGGTGTCACCTTGGTGACCATCATCTTGTCGCCGTTCCGGTAAAACAATTCGCTGCTGTTTCGGGACCACAGCGGATCGGTGCCACCTTCGGTGGAGACCTGCATTCTGGGTCCGCCGGGCGGCCACGATTGCGTATAGATTTCCGGCCGGCCCGATTCGGTCGACGAATAGGCGATCCACTTGCCATCCGGTGAGAATTTCGGCGAGCCTTCCGTGAACCTGCTGTTGGCGATCGGGATCGGCGCGCGCCCGCCTTCAGTCGGCAGGACGTACACGTCGGACCCGGTATCGGGATTCGATTGGGTAAATGCGAGCGCCTTGCCGTCAGGCGACCACGATCCGGCGCTTTCACTCACGGCGCTTGTCGTTAAACGCTCCTCGGTTCCGCTGCGATCGGCGGGCATCGACCACATCGTGAACGCGTTGGTCCGGAACGATCGAAAGGTGATGCGATCGCCCGCGGGCGTCCACAGCGGCCAATGGCTCATGCCGTCGAGTGTCAAGCGTGTGAGCGTGCTTCGAGCGAAGTCGTAACTGTAGAGATCGTGAGTGGCGCCTTCGATTTCGATAGCGAGCTGTCGCTCGTCGCGCGACAGCCTCGGATGGAGATAGCTGCGCGGCGGAAGCGGCAGGGGCTCGGCGTTCCCTTGCCGATCGACCCAGACCGGAACCCGCTCACCGCCTTCCACTTCGCCGGGCGAATAGATCAAAGTGCCATCCTGGGCGATGTCGAATTCTGCAAACCCGCTGTTAATGCTCATGAACACGCCGCGCAACACTTCAAATGGCGGTCCGGTGACTCGCAACGCGCCGGCATCGAACGGAACGGCGAGGAGCGAACCGTTGCGTGCGTAGACGATGTGGCCCGACGCCGAATAGCGCGCGCTCATGCCACCCTCGATCAGCGTCTTCTTCGCGCCCGTCTCGAGGTTCAGCGCAACAATGCGGGCATCGTCGTAGGTGGCCGATTCGTCGGTCGACACCGTCAGCAACACGGTCTTGCCGCCTGGCAGGAACTGCGGTGCTCGGAACCAGCGTTCGCCATGAGCCGTATCCGGCTTCGCGGTTTCAATGATCTCGCCGCCGGCAGCCGGCACGCGAAACAGCGAACCGTTGATGAAGACGACGGTTCCGTCCTCGCCCCACGCGGCTCCCTGGGCCCCGTTCGGTCTGGCGATCAGCACCGGTGCTCCGCCGGAGAGCGCCACTTTCATGACACCGCCGCCTCCGGCTCTGAAAAATCCGAGCCATTGCCCGTCTGGCGAGAAGAACGGTCCGGTCGCCTCGCCGAGGTTGTCGATCGGCTTCCCCTCCAGCTCGTCAACGCGGCGCACATACATTGTGCGTTGTCCATTGCGCCGGCCGACGTACGCGATGAGCGTACCGTCCGGCGAAATCGCCTCTTGACGGTTCTGCGTCGGGTTGATGTAGCTGTCCGACGGGAGCTGAATCGTAAATCGCACCTGTCGCGGCTTTGCGGACGGGATGCTCCGCGAACCCAACACCTGCATTGCGATCGCTCCGATGGCCACACCGGACGCCACCGCGGCGGGGACGGTCCATCGGGGCAGCGGTCGGATCGCCGTCGCCGGTTCGTTGTCGCGATTTGCGAGGACGTCCTCGATCGCCAGGCGCGCGTCACCAATATCCCGCAGCCGGCGGCGCTGGTCTTTTTCAAAACATCGGCGCAGCAGCTGCGTGACAGCAAGCGGCGTCGAGGCCGGCAGCTTCGCCCATTCTGGCTCGCGTTCCAGAACGGCTACGATGACGTCGGAAAGCGTTTCACCGGAGAAGGCGACTTCGCCCGTCACCATCTCATAGAGGACACAACCGAACGCCCAGATATCGGTGCGCTTGTCGACTGGTTTGCCCCGCGCCTGTTCGGGACTCATGTAGGCGGCGGTGCCCAGGACCACGCCGGCTCGCGTGGCGCCAATGGTCGGAAGGTGCGAGGCCTTCGGCTCATCGTCGGCACCCTTGGCCAGGCCGAAGTCGAGCACCTTGACGACACCGGCCGGCGTTATTTTGACGTTGGCCGGCTTCAGATCCCGATGAACGATGCCTTTTTCGTGGGCGGCCTCGAGAGCATCGGCAATCGCTCGCGCGATGGCCAGCGCTTCGCGAAGCGGCACAGGCCCTCGGCGGATCACGTCCTCGAGCGTATCGCCCTCGACGAGTTCGAGCACGAGCGCATATTGCGATCCCCGTCCGTCTCTTGAGTCAGGGACGCCGACTTCTACGCCATGAATGGTGGCGATGTGCGGATGGTTGAGCGCCGCGAGCGCACGCGCCTCGCGCTCGAGGCGCGCGACACGGTCAGGCGCGGCCGCCACCAGGCCGGAAAGAATCTTAATCGCGACGTCGCGCCGAAGATTGGCGTCATGGGCACGATACACTTCGCCCATGCCGCCCGCGCCGAGGAGCGATACGACTTCGTATGGGCCAACGCGGGCGCCGACTGAAAGGGCCACGACTCGGAGTGACGGAGCTGAAATTATAAGCCCAGGCGGCCCTCGGCGGCCGCACGCGGACCTGGGCGAAAGGACAATTTCTCAGCGAAGGATGAGGGTTGGCGGGCACGACCGAGGCAATCCATCTTGTCATCCATCGTAGCTGTGCTCGATCTCAGAACGCTACCGGGGCTGAAGTAGATGTTCAAGATCCGCGATGAGTTGATTGTGCGTCACCATGATCGGGTAGCCCCACGAGAGTGGTATGGGCGTCGGGTCCTGCCATCGAGCGCCACGGCCGTACACATAGAACGCGTCCCACATCGCGTCGGCTGTCGGCACAACGGTTTCTGGCGCACGCTGGGCCAAAATCGCGGCCAGATTCGATAGATAGCGGACTCTCACCACTCGCTCTTGATCCCAGTAGTGCAGGACTCGCTGGTCCGTCAGTAGACCGTCGGGCCACTTCGATCGGGCGTCGCCCGGATACATATTGAACCAAAGCGCGTAAATCCGAAGGTCGTTGGTCTTGAACCGATGTAGAAGTTCTTGCTGCGCCCAACGGGCGGCCGTTAGGCAGGCGGGTCACGTCGGCGACAGCAGCATGACGACGCGTATCTTGTCGGCCTCGCTGTCGAACAACCCTTGCAGTCCAGTTGCGCCGTCCAGATTGTGGAGTGCAGGAGTCGTCGCCGCCGGGGAGTCGTTCGACTGGCCCGTAAGGATTGACGATGCGGTTGGTACGAACATCTCCATCGCGAGACACCAGGACGCGACTGAACGCCTCACGCTCATCTCAGCTCCCCGGTTTCCTCGGAGTCGCGCTGGCGGTCGATTGGCACGACGCGTTGGTTGCGGTCAGGCACAGGTTGCCGACAAAGACGTTATTGTTGCCAGGAGGCGGTTGATCCCAGATGTCAACGCCACCGCTCGTCGGCAGGCTGTTCGATTGTTGAATCGGGGGATTGCCGACGGCGACATTCTGCCGAATCGAGTTATTGGCAGCGTTGGGAAAGACCACGATCCCATTTGAATTACCGACGCCGGAATTCGCCTCGACGATGTTGTTGCTCCCCATGATGCCGACGCCGAAATTCACTGCCGCACCGCCCGCGTACCCGTTGCCGCTCGTCTCGTTCCACCGGAACGAGTTATTGTTTCCCTGGATTCATATGCCGCCACACGCGGCGGCTGGGGTGCCGTTTCGGACCGCCACGTTGTTTTCGACGCTGATTTGCGACGACGTCGGACCGACCCGGATTCCGGACATGCAGTTGGTCGATGTCGTGACGCCCTGTACCCACCCTCGAACCGTTGCGTTGAACAAGTTTCCATCGTCTCGGAACCGCTGCACGATTCCCGGGCCTCGAATTCCAACATTGCTCTGCGCGTTCGTGTTCACGCCCGCCTCAGTGCCGACATTCGTGCCGCTGCACCCTGTGGTTGGGTCGTTCGGGCCTGTAATCGAGAAGCCGTTCAAGTTGGCGGCCGAGCTGCGACGCGTGCAGTTGAACGTACTCGGAATGGATTGAACGTTCTGTGCCCACGCCGTGAGCGTGGCCATCAAGAAGCTCGATGGGGTTGAGTCCGTAGACGTCTCCCTTGAGAAGGCGAGCGCAGACATTCGCCTCAAGCCCGGCAACGCGATTACGCTGCCGCAACTGCGGCGGATCATTCGCCAGTCCGGCTATCCAACGAAGGATGCGCAGGTCGAGGCGCGAGGGACGATTGTCGAACGCAACGGGAAGCCGGCGCTAGATCTCAAGAACGGATCTTTCCTGGAACTGGCGACCAGGCCCTCAGTGCCGTCCACGGAGCCCATCGACGTGACAGGGCTTTCCCGAGTCGTGGATAAAGACCGCGAGGTTCTGAAGATCTCCGATAGCAAATGAGTCGACGGCACTCGACGGTACGCCTCCGTCCGCATCGGTGCAACCTCGCCGTAGTTGCGATTTCCGCTCAGCAGGACCACAAACGAAGCGCGCTCAGTCTAGGAGCAAATATCCGAGCCGCGTACCATACGTCTTCTTTTAAGATCTACGAGACGTCCGGCCTTAGATTTCGCTCACCGAACATCTGACGCTGCTCGGGCGCGCCTTGCTGCGCGCTAGCGAACTCGGGTCAGGCGGCTTCGGCTGTACAGCTCGAAGCCTTTGCCGGGTTCCGCGATCTCGAAGATCTCCTCTAGCTGGTCACGACCGGAGAAGACGTGGGTCTCTCGGGCGCGGAAACCGTTGGAAATGCTCTCAATCGCTTCGCTGATCCACACGAGTCGATCCGACGTGGAGTTCGTCTCGAGCAGGTACTGATTAACGAAGCCCTCGATATGAAACTGCCGAAACACGAGACGCTTCCGCCCCGTGTCGAAACTGAGGAAGCCGATGTCCTCATGGGTTTCGCCCTTCGGATTCTTCTCCTGGGGAGGATACCGGCTTCGGTTACGGACTTGGATGAACTTGGAGCCGAGTATCCGTTCGTACTGCCGTTCAACTTGGCCCGTTCCAGGCTGTCCCTCTGACGTACCGGCCCAACGCCCAACGAGTTGCGCGGCAGACGCGAAGGGATCGTTCGACGGCGAAGATTGGGGCCGAGCGGCCGAGGGTCCGGCCAATAGGATGGAAAGGATGACCGAGCCTATTAGCGCCTTCGACAGCATGAGTGCCTCTAACAACCTTATTACACGTAGACAGCGATCTTCTGTACGTTTCGGCGGCTCAGTGCACGCGCCTGAACCGACAGTACACGGATGCGACCTTGGCACCGATGAAGGCCCCCGTTCGTGATACGTTCCGGATTTAGGTCATGCTGTGGAGGTTCCTTGCCGTCGAGCCTTGCGCCAAGAGCCGGACCGAGCTGACGCTGTTCGACATCACTCGGATGATTGAAGCGGACTCCATTCGCGAGATGTTCATATATCTGTTGCAGCCGCTCAAATCTGTCCGAGAGTCGCGACTCATCCCTATGGATCGGCGACCACGGATAGACAACCAACTGAAGTTTGATGCTCTCTCCAGTGCCTCAAACACCTGTCGCCAGAATGGATCTACTCGAGCGTGCGCCTTAGCGTGTGGATCGATCGCATTGAATCTCGCTGATGACAAACTGATCGAGGTAGACGACCTTCTTGAAATGAGGTGGGTCCTCCAGGCTCATCGTCTCGGGCTGAACCGAAAGCGATCTGGCGTCATCGGAATGGACGGATTATCGCACCGAGAGTGACAGCACCGGTCATTCCCGCCACGCCGACTCGGGATCGACAATCGCCGCATACCCGTGCCGACGCTTCGGACCCCTCGAGCAAAAGGCACTTTTCGCCACGCTGGTCGACGTGTTCGCGCCAACACCGGCGCAAATCGCGCCATTCCTCGATAGCCGTCGCCGCTCTGGATCATCGCCATCAAGCAGGGGCTCTCGCAACCCCCCAACTCAGCGCGATGCGAGTTTCGCCAACCAGATGTTGCCCGTGCGCTCTCTGCTCGGATACACCAGCTTGTCGGGGCCGACCGACAGTTGGATGCCCGCAAATTCGTCGGGATCATAACTGAGGCGCGCCTGATGGAAGTGACGGACGGCGAACGGCTCGCCTTCCGGCCGTTTCGTGTTGGCATCCAGCCGCTGCGCCCAGAAACATCGGAATCCGTCACGCTCGGACAGGAAGTAGACCAGAGTGCCGTCGGGTGCCCAGACGGCGTTGCGGTCGGGTGTGCGGCCGTTCGTAAGCGGGATCCACCTCGACTCGGGTGCCGCCTGCCAGCCATGAATCGGCGCCACGAAGATTTGCCGCTGTCTCTGGTTGATCACCGTCTGAAACAGTATCCATTGGTCGTCCGGCGAAAGACGCGGAAGCGCGAGCGAGTACTGTGGATGTTCGATCAGAACCACGTCGGCGCCGTTCTGGGTGTCTCGCACTCTGACGCGCGCTCGACCGGCTGGCTGGTCGCGCCAGATCACTTTCGTGGCATCGCTCGACCAGCCGTACAGCGGGCCGTCGCAATCCGCGCACACCTGTCGAGGAACACCGCCCGCGGCGTTCACCACCCAAAAACTGAAGGACGGCTTCTGGTCTGGACGAAAGATGTAATACAGAACCTTCGAATTGTCCGTGCTCAGAAATGGTGAAAACTCATTGACGTCAGTCGCGGTCAAGACCGTTTCGGTGCCGGCTCGCAGGTCCTTGATCACAATGTCCTGGTTCCGCTGCCTGTCGGACGAGAAGACGAGCGTGCTGCCGTCTGTTGAAATCGATGCGTATTGGTTCTCGAACAGATTGGTGGTCAGGCGCTCGGGCTCGCCCGTGACCTTACCAGCGTGGACAGGCAGCGCCCACACGTTTCTGTTGCCAGGTGTGCTCGCAGTCATGAGCGCGAGTCGAGCCGTCCCGTCCGATCCGTGCGCGACAGAAGGCTCCGTCTCGGCGCCGGACGCGATAGTCAGTTGACGCGGTTCACCCTCGATGCGCCAAGGATTCGGGGCGAGACGCACGCTCCAGATGCTCGACTGGTTGACCAGCCCGGTGCTGAGCACGGTCGCATATTGACCGGTCGACGCAGCGAACACAATCGAATCGTCAATCCAATCGCCCGGTTCGCGCCACACTGGCGACACGCCCTTGCTGCGAAGGGCTGACAGCGCGCCGGTCGCGAGAGGCATTCCGCCGGCAACCGGGACGACCCACCAATCGTACCGCTCGGCGACGGGCTTCTTGTCGTCTTCGGCACCGAGAAACAGGATGTGCTGCCCGTCTGGCGACCATAGCGGATCGTCGGCCGAGAAGAATGTGGAGGCCAGTGGGCGAGGCTCGCCGCCGGATGACGCGACGATATAGACCTGATTCCTCGGGAACTGCTGACGCTGTTGGCCGACCCAGTACGCGATCCACCGACCATCCGGTGAAAAACGCGGCCTGCGGCCTTCGTTGGCAATTCGCCGCGACTCACCGCCGAGTGCCGGCACGATATAGACGCCGCCTCCGTCGCGCTCCGATCGAAAGGCGATCATGGTCCCATCCGGGGAAAACGCGGGCTCGGTGTCGTCTACGGGTCCATTGGTCACGCGCACCGGTTGACCTCCAGTCACCTGCTGGACCCAGATGTTCATGATTCCGCCGGCGCGATCTGAAGCGTATGCAAGCAACTTCCCGTCACGCGAGAGGGCCGGGTAGTCAGTCAAACCCGGGTCGGAGGTCACGCGCGTGAGTTCGACGGCCTGCAACGTCGGTTCGGCTCGCCGCGACACGAGCACGATAGTGGTGATGCCGACCGCAGTCGTCGCAGCGGCAGCAAACCACCAGCGCGGCCGCCGCACAGTTGGGCGGAGCCGCGACTGCAGCGCCTGTAATGCTGGCAGGACTTCTGACGCGTGCTGATATCGCTGGTGCGGATCCGGTTGGAGCAGCTTCAGCACGATCCGGTACAACTCCCGATCGAGCTCCGGTGTTGCGGGCGGGGCCGTCCAGTCGAACCGCGTCGGGAACGCCCGTTTCCCCGTCGCCATTTCGTACAGGACGGCGCCGAATGAGAACAGGTCGCTGCGAGCATCGACCGGTCGCCCCTGAGCCTGTTCGGGCGACATGTAGGACAGCGTTCCGAGAGCCGTGCCTGGCTGCGTCAGCGTGTGTTCGTCCATCACCCCTTTCGTGCTGGCGGAGGTGATTTCAGGAAGTTCGATCTCCGCGACGAGCTTGGCGAGCCCGAAATCGAGGACCTTGGCCTGACCGCGGTCGGTCAGGAAGATGTTCGCTGGCTTGATATCCCGGTGCACGATGCCCTTGGCGTGGGCGGCATCGAGCGCGCTGAGCACCTCGATACCAAACCTCAGGACATCCTCCGGCGGGAGAGGCCGTCCTTCAATGCGGTGCTTGAGAGTTTGCCCCTCGAGCCGCTCCATGACGAGGAACGGCTGGCCTTCCTGCTCGCCGATATCGTGAATCGTGCAGATGTTGGGGTGATTCAGAGCGGAGGCGGTGCGCGCCTCGCGACGAAATCGTTCGAGTGCATCGGCATCCCGCTGAAATGACTGAGGAAGAAACTTGAGCGCTACGTGCCGGCCCAGACGGACATCTTCGGCCGCGTACACCACACCCATTCCACCGCCACCCAGCAGTGTCATCACGCGATAGTGTGAAAAGGTTCGACCGATGACGTCAGGTACTTCGGCGGTGCTGTGTGTGAGAGCCGTGGCGGCGTCAGTGTGCACCGCATCTGCCAACCGCGGTAGCACAGGTTCGCTGAAACCGTTCGCTTGCGCGTTCGCCGCCAGCAGAGATCGAACTTCCTTGCCCAGGACTGAATCGTTAGCCGTGGCGCGTTCCAGGAAACGCTCGCGTTCAGCGTCTGGCAGGGTCAGCGCCGCGTGGAACAGCTCTTTCACACGCGCCCATTGCTCCGCGTTCATGTCCCCGCGCCTTCCGAAAGCTCGCGCTGCAGCCAGGCTTTGGCAACAGTCCACTCGCGCTTCACCGATCCCGATGACCAGCCGAGGACTTCGGCAGTCTCGTCGATTGTCAAGCCGGCGAAGAACCGGAGCTCCACGAGCCGCACCTGATCTGGATCGACGGACGCGAGTCGCTGCAACGCATCGTCAACAGCAATGATGTCGATCTGGTTGGCCGCGCTGATGGCGAATGCATCATCGAGCGCGACGTGCTGGCACCCACCACCGCGTTTCCCCGCTGCACGTTCCCGCGCGTGATCAACGAGAATCCGACGCATGAGCTGCGCGGAGACACCAAAGAAATGCGCGCGACTTTGCCAGTGAACGTCACGCTGGTCGATCAGCTTGAGGAACGCTTCGTGAACCAAAGCGGTCGGCTGCAATGTATGCCCGGCGCGTTCGCGCCGGAGATAGCGGGCCGCCATTCGGCGCAGTTCGCCATAGACGACTGGCACGAGGGCGTCGAGTGCTTCGCCGTCGCCATGGGTCCAGCGCGAAAGCAACTCCGTGAGGTCGCTCTTCGGCGGTGCCTCCATGTGTCCAGGGCGACCAGCATAAGGCGTCTCGCTGCAGATCTCAACTAGAGCCAACGAGTTACGGGCGGCGGTGCCCGCCTTGATCCTCCGTCGTGCGATTTTCCGCGTTAAGAGTGCGACAACCGCCGGTGAGGCGGTCAGGGGAGGGGATCCGATCTTGCCCGCCGTTTCGCTGCGGACCGCGCCGCCCAATTCTACGGCATGAGCACACCGCGCATGCGGCGGTGGAGTCGGACGGGCAGAACCTCCTGACCATGTTTTGAGAGAAGAGGCCTGTGGCAGGTATCGGCGGCCGCTTCGAGAGGAGACGACCATGGCGGGACGAATCGTTGTTGGACTCGGAATACTTCTGACAAGCGCGGCGATGGTGGTGGTCGCTGCGGCGCAGGACGCCGTTCCAGCGCTGGTGCAGATCAGCGGCGACTTGGTCGATCAAAAAGGTAAGCCGCTGACGGGCCCGCAGGGTGTCACCTTTGCGCTCTATAAAGAACAATCCGGCGACGCGCCGTTGTGGGTAGAAACGCAGACCGTGACGGCGGACGCACAAGGCCATTTCGTTGCGCTGCTCGGCGCGACATCGCCCAGCGGACTGCCGCTCGATCTATTCAGCACCAACCAAGCGCGATGGCTCGGCATGCAGGCGGTCGGTCAACCGGAGCACCCGCGCACGTTCCTGGCGAGCGTCCCGTACGCGTTGGCGCAGCTGAGCGCCCCTTTGACGGGCACTCAAGGTATTGAGAGTCACGCGAGCATCACTCCGTCCGCTGAACCCGAACAGAATGCTTCGACGACGACAACGGCGGCGGCTCCTCTCTCATCGGGCCCGCCGGCCGTGCCGATCTTCAGCATCGTCACCGATGCGACCAGCGGACTGCAGAGCGCGAACAACGGAGCCGGAACGGTGACGCTGAGCCTCGTGAAGAGCTGCGCTGCCGGTCAGTTGCTGAAATGGAATAGGACCGCGTGGGATTGCACGGCCGATACGGACGTCAAGATAGGTGTGACGGGCGGTGGGCTCAACGTGCTCGCGAACGGCACGAGCCCGAACATCGTCGGCGGCTTCAGCGGAAACACGGTGACCACCGGCGCAGCGGGCGCGACGATCGCCGGCGGCGGCTCCTCCGGCATCCCCAACAGCGTTACTGGAAGCTTCGGTTCAATCGGTGGAGGCCACGGCAACTCTGCGGACATTGCCGGAACCGTGGCGGGCGGCACACTCAACAGAGCTTTCCAGTCCGCAGCGGTCGGTGGTGGCATATCAAACGTCGCAAGCGGCGAACTCGCCACGGTGCCGGGAGGTTTTAGGAATACCGCCGGGGGTGCCAATAGCTTTGCTGCGGGGTTTTATGCGGACGCGAGAGACGGAGGCGCATTCGTCTGGGCCGACCCTTCGTACAATCCTGTCACCTTTGAGCCGATCCCGTTCCATTCGACCGGACCTAGTCAGTTCCTGATTCGTGCCTCTGGTGGCGTCGGGATCGGAACGAACGTCGTCGATCCCGCGGTGGCGGCTTTAACTGTGGCCGGCCGCGTGAAATCAGATGGACTCTGCCTTGGCACGGACTGCCGCAGCGCGTGGCCGTCAGGTGACAGCGGGATCACTGGTGTGACCGCGGGCGTCGGGCTGATTGGCGGCGGGACGACCGGGAACGTCAGCCTCGGCGTGGACTTCGGCGTTGCTCAGAGGCGCATAACTGGGAGTTGCGGGAGCGGCTTTGCCGTTCGAGCGGTGGACGAACAGGGGTTTGTCGAATGTGCGGCCGTTGTCAACGCCGGGGTGACGGGCACCGGCGGCGTCAACTTCCTCCCGAAGTTCATCGGGTCGAACGCCGTCGGCAATTCAATGGTCTTCGACGATGGGTCGACTGTCGGCATCGGGACGATTTCCCCTCTGGCGAGGTTGGGTGTCACTGGTGGATCGGATAGGGATGGCGGATTTTTCCAAACGGCAAAGCGAGGCGGCATAGCTTTGCGAGGCGATAGCTTCGGCGACGATTTCAGTGCCGGCCTATTGGGTATAGGTTGGGGCCTCAACGGGATGGGCGTTTCTGGCTTAGGAAGTGTCGGCATTCGCGGTATCAGTGACGATCCTGCGGGGGTAGGCGGGAAGTTCGAGAACTTCTATCCGGGCGGCAAGGCGCTTGTCGCTTTCGGTACGTCATCCGAAGCACTAACCGTCCTGAACAGCGGAAAAGTCGGCATCCAAAATGAGACGCCAGCCGAGGCGCTCGATGTCAATGGCAACGTCAAGGCGTCGAAGTTCATCGGCGACGGGTCGATGCTGACGAACCTGCCATCGGGCGGTGGAGGAACGATCACTAGCGTGACGCCGCTTCAAGGGCTGACTGGCGGCGGGACGACCGGCAACGTAAGTCTCGGCATTGCCGATCACGGCGTCACAAACCTCATGTTGCAAAAGTGAATCGTACCGGGACCGTCGGAGAGCAGTTAGTGTGAGTCACGCCACCGCCGCCTGCTCATCGTAGCGCGCTTCGTACTCGGCCGGCGGCATGTAGCCGATGGGCTCGAGC
>Ga0207659_10001104_pt1 | contig 16001 bp, 13 predicted proteins | sample KBSM43metaG_FD_184330 | JGI IMG/M metagenome (GOLD analysis project Ga0207659, IMG submission 184330) | Miscanthus rhizosphere microbial communities from Kellogg Biological Station, Michigan, USA - KBS M4-3 metaG (SPAdes) (version 2) | ecosystem: Host-associated > Plants > Roots > Rhizosphere >...
CGGCTCGATCGGAGTGTAGTGATCAAACGGAAGCTGCGCGCGACTGAGCGCCTCGCCAAGCTGCGCCTCATTGAAACAGGGTCCCCAGAACACGTCGGCAATTGGTTCCGATCGCGCGCTGCTGCCGTTGAACGCGAGCAGCGCGGCCCCCGTGCCGCAGCCGCCATCCCCCATGTTCGGGTGCACGAACAGGCGCTCGACGCCCGGCAGCTCGCGCAGCCGCTGATTCAGCTTGACGTTCGCCACGACCCCACCAGACAGCACGAGATTCCGAAGTCCCGTCTGTCGAAGGTAATGAGCAACATAACGCGTGGCAACGATCTCCAGGACATGCTGGTATGCCGCGGCGACATCGATCTTTGGAAACTGGGTGGAGAGCATCCGCGCGAAGAAAACGTTGTTGCTCTCGAGGATCTTGAAGTTGCCGTCCTCGATGGAGAACCGCGCGAGCAGCACATCACGGAGTACGGCTGGATCGCCGTAGGCCGCCAGACCGACCACTTTGCCCTCGTGACGGCTTGGCTGCATGCCGAGACCAGAGGTCACCGATTCATAGAACGTCCCCAGTGAGTGAGGAAACTCGACGCCGTGCAGGCGTTCGATGTGGCCATCGCGGCCGACACTGATACTGCCCGCGAGGCCGGAGCCGTAGCCGTCGAGGGTGACGATCAGCGCGTCGGAGAAGCCGCTCGTATAGTAGGCATTCGCCGCATGACTGAGATGGTGGTCCACTCGCTTGAGTTTTCCGCCAAGGCCAAGCTCGACGAGCGACGACTCGAGCTCGTCATGCCACTGCTTGTGAAACGCCGTTGCGGTGCGCCCCCACTCTTCCGATCCGCGTTTGGCGACGTTGCGCGAAATAACGCTGTCGCTGGCGAGGAGCCGATACGCGATCGTTTTCGCCAGCCCCTTGTCCATACGCTCGTTGGGCTCTCGCAGGCCGGGAATCGATCCCGTTCGAGCGGGCACGCGTGAGGCCGCCTCACGCAGCAGTTCGGCCGTACGCGTGTTCGGCGCGTCTTCGAGAAACTCGCGCTCATTCGACAGATTCCGCTGGAAGAGACGCGTCTCCTCCTCCCAAGGCAGGAACGGATAGGTGACGCATTCGATCTCGTCGATGGTCGTGCCGGTCCTCTGCAGCGCATCGTCGAGCGCCTGCCACGGAAAGCCGTCCTGCAACTTCACGCGCGTGAACCGTTCCTCGGCCGCCGCGTAGAGCATTCGGCCGTCTTCCATCAGCGAAACGGTCGAATCCTTGTCGAGCGGCGACATCCCGAGTACTTTCATGCGGCAGCACCTCCAGCAACGTGCAACTGTCGAAACTCATCGAGCGTGGCGGGCACGCCAGCGATCTTTCCGAAGAAGAACTCACAATACCCGGCGATGCGGTCGAGAAACGCCCGCAGATCAGCCGCGGTGCGTACATAGGCCGTGTGGCCAGGTTCGACCGACGGACTGTGCAGCGTGAGGGAGAACGTGCGGACGCCGTCTGCGATCAGAGCCTGGGTCAGAGCCTGCATCTCGGCGAGCGTGCTTGTCTCCGGCGATAGCATGATCTTGTTGAGCGCTCCCGATCGCGACAGGATGCCCGGCAGCCGCACGGTGCGCCACGTCTTCGTGTCTACCAGACGATGTAACGGACGTCCGTAACGGCGCAGGAAACCTGCGAACCCGAGGGTGCACGGCACTTCGAGCAGCACCCCATTGCTGCCAAACCAGAACGGTCGCGGATCGAAGCGCTCGAAATTCGGACCGCGTTGATCGCTGTAATCCATGTATGGATTCACGCTGACGTCGATGGCGTAGTCGAGTTGCTCGAGCACGCGCACCGTGGATGGACCGAAGCCATAGCGGCCAGCCTTGTAAATCCGAGGACGTACGCCGATGTGCTCCTCAACGGCGTCGGTCAGCGTCGTCAGCTTCGCGCGCTCCAGGTGATGACCGAGGTTCGACGCAAAGCTGTTGGCGGTTGTCAGTGCCTCCTCGTACGGAGGATTGACCCACGGGTGCAGATGCGAGCCCACCGCGCAGCGGCGCGATTCGTATAAATCGCGAATCACCGGCGCAGAGATCGGACTCGTGGCGACCGGGTAATCGATAACGTAGGTTGGCCTCAGCTGAAAGCGGTCGAGAAGAGTCTGCAGAACAGGGAGTTGGCGGATCGCGCTGACGCTCGTGTTCTCCCGTGCAAACGGCCGACTCCAGTCGAACTCCTCCTCCGTATCGACGACGACAAAGAGCATTGGCGGCGCGTCGACCGGGACGCTGACCGTTCGAGCGGCGAGCGCCCGGTGGCCCGGAGAGAAATCGGAGTCGTGCATGGGATTGCCCAACGGAAGTGGAAAGTGAGCAAACCGAGGTCCGGTGCGCCTCCCGCTGCGCGATTATGTAAGTCCAATCAATACAGTTACTTACATGGCGCACAACGCAGCGGCCGATTCTGGAATCTTTGAATTGGACGACAAAAGTCTGACATGCAAAGAGATTACGGAAGCGCGTTACGTAGAGGAAGACTTCCAGCCAGTTTGCGAATGAGGCGCTTACGGGATGTTCCTGACGATTGCGGGACCAAACGCTTCCGTGACCCACAACGGCAGGCGCTGCCAGACCGCGATAGCCGCGGCAAACTTTGCGTTGGTCGGTCCGTGGTCAGGCACCGCGGATTTCGTGAGGAGCAGATATTCCCAGTGAAGCGGCGTCTCTGTGGCGCCCCATTGCAGCTTGAATTGATGCGTGCCCGCACCGCGCGTGGAGCGTCCAAAATCGAACGTGCTGATACCCAGCTGGGACGCGTGTTCGAGCATGGTCCAGTACAACAGCATGTTCGGGCAGTGTTGGCGGTGCTCACGCAGCGATGACGCCCACGGGACGATGATGGTGTCTTTGAACCGCAGTGCGATCGCGGCAGCGACGGGTACGCGCCCGAGCCGGACGATGTACAGGTGGAACCCTTTTGAAAACAGCCGCGCCGTTTCGGTAAACAGAGTCTTCGGATACACGGGAGTACCGAGATCCCGCATGTTTCTGGAAAAGACGCTGTAAAAATCAGCAATCAACTCCGAATGACCTGTTTGCGCAGTGAGGCCGTCTTTTTGCGCCTTTCGCACCTGGTTGCGCACCTTGCGGTCGACAGCCGACCACAGAGCCTCGGGAGTTGAGGGCAGCGTGCGGGTCAACTTGAGTTTGTGAGCGCGGCACGGCAGACCATCGAACTGCCGGCTTGTGTTGCGCAACTCGACGTGCGACGCACCAAAGCCGTGCGCCACATCGCGAGCCTCTGCCATCAGCGCATCAGCGGCGGCGGCATCGGATGCCAGCACCCCGCCGTAATTCAGAAACGGGACGGATACGAGAAAGCGCCCAAAGAGCCGCGATCGGAAATGAACGAGCGGAAGGAGTCCGGCGACAGCACCATCGCGGCGCGCCACCAGATACGTACTCTGGTGGCCGAACACACGACTGAACAGATCACGCCAACGCCAGAGATGATCGATGGTTCCTTCAGGATGGTTGTTGACGTACTGGTCCCATTCCTCTGCGCCAATCCGATCCGATACGGTCAGGTGGGCTTCTCGAGCCGCCGGACGTGATGCAGCCAACATCGACGGGCTCAGAAGGAGTAGGGCAGCGGCAGCGCGTAGCGGCTGTTTTCAGCCAGTTCGAGTCGCGCGTCGGCGACAAGCTTCTGCACGGTGTCGAAGCGGAAGTCACTCAGGAGACGACGCAGCCGTACTTCCGTGGATTCGAGGTTGCGGTAATGGCGGAACCGGCCGAGGCGACCCGCGTGCAGACGCGGCTGAAGCGGATCGATCTCCCACGGATGCAGGTAGAAGACCGCGGGCCGGCGCTCGTCTTCGTTCACCCGGTTCACGCCCCAGCGGGTCCACCAGTAGGGGAGAATTCGAAAATACCCACCCCCGGCAATCGGAAAGTTCAATAGCCCCAGTCGAGTCGTGGACGCCGGCACTTCGATGATCGAGCTGCCGGCCCGATCGACCCGATAGGGTCTCCGATCGGATACAGGGATGCCGTAACGGTCGTGGCGAATCGGAAAAATGCTCGAGTCGTACGCGTATCCCTCCTCGATGAGGATGTCGAGCGCCCACAGGGAGCGGGGCGTAATCGAATAGCTGGGCGCCCGATACCCGATCACCCGGCGCCCGGACGCATCTTCGAGAATCGCCTTCGCGCGTCGCACATCGTCGCGAAACGCCGCGTGGGTCTGGTCGTAGACGAGACGATGCGCGTAGCCGTGCGACGCGACCTCATGGCCCCGGCTGGCGATTGCCTTAACGAGTTCCGGATGCCGCTCGCCGACCCACCCGAGAACGAAGAACGTGCTGTGGACTTCGAATTCGTCGAACAGATCGAGCAGCCGCTCCGTGTTGCGTACCACGCGGCTCTCCATCGTGCCCCATTGCGACCGCGGCACGATTCCGTCGAAGACACTGACGTGGAAGTAGTCCTCGACGTCGATGCTCATCGCATTGACGATCACGTCAGGCTCCCTTTCGCAGCAATACGGTCTTGACGGTGTCGAGGATGATGAACGCGTCGAGCGGGAGCGACAGGTTCTTGATGTAGAACAGGTCGTACTGCAGTTTCTGCAGCGCGTCCTCGACGCTGGCGCCGTAGGTGTAGCGCACCTGTGCCCAACCGGTGAGTCCCGGTCGCAAAATATGCCGCTGACGATAGAAGGGGATCTGTCGCGTCAGTTCGGCGACAAACTCCGGTCGTTCCGGACGCGGGCCGACGAGACTCATGTCGCCCTTGAGGACATTCCACAGCTGCGGCAGTTCGTCGAGGCGGCTGCGTCGCAGGAACCGGCCGACCGACGTCACACGAACGTCGCCCTCCTTCGCTGCCCACACGGGGCCCGTCGCTTTTTCGGCGTCGGCCGACATCGATCGGAACTTATGCAGCGTGAATATGCGGCCGTATTGGCCAACCCGCTGCTGGTGATACAACACGGCGCCTGGCGATGTCAGCCGGATAAGGGCCGCGATCATCAACATGATCGGCGTCGCAATGACGAGACCTACGGCCGCAGCCATGATGTCGATCACGCGCTTGGCCGCAGACAGCACCCGACTCTTTCTGAAACCCGGCGAAAAGATCAGCCAGCTGGGACGGAGGTTTTCGACCGCGATTTTTCCCGTGTACTCCTCATAAACGGACGCGAGGTAGTCGAACGACACCCCGTCCAATTTCATTTCCAGCAGCTTCTCCATTGGGAGCATGCCGCGAGCTTCCGCGAGGCTGACGACGACGCGATCCACATTGCGAGCGCGGACGATGGACGGAATGTCCTCGACGGCGCCAATGACACCCGGATTGATCACCGGCATTCCGACGCGCAACGGGTCCATGTCGACGAAGCCGACAATCTCGACGCCGAGCTCATGGCGCAGCTCGAACATCTCGCGCGCCAGCGCCACTGCCGCTGGATTGGTGCCGACCAGCAGGAGGCGCTCACGAGGCGCCAGGTGACCGCTCGTCCACTCGAAGGCAATCCTCCAGCCGATGACGAATGCAATCACCAGCAGAGCCGCGATCAGAAATACGCCGCGTCCGATGATCAAGGCGGGGAACCAGAAGTAAATAGCCGCGAGGATGAACGACGCCGGAGCGAGCGCCTGAAGCAGGCGAGTGAAGAGTTCCCGGCGATCGCTGAGGAGCCGGAGATCGTACATGTCGGCGTAATAGAGGCACGTCTGCGTGACGAGCGCAATCAGCAGCGCTTTGCCGATTCCGTTTTCGTTGCGGGCGATCTCCCATGCAAACTCGCCGAGTCGCACGTACGCCGCGATCGCCACCGCCGCGATGATCAGGGCGGTCTCGAGAACGATCAACGTCAGCGACCGCGCGCTCAGGCGCTGCATCAGTACGCGCATGACTACTGCTTCACTGCGCTACCGGGGCCGAATAGGAGTTGTAGTAGTCGTAGTAGCCCGTCGACGGCAGCTGGCCGGTGACTCGATTCAGCACGACGCCGAGCGTCCGCTCGCGCCCGACGGCCTGCACCGCGCGGTCGACGAGATCCCATGGTGTTTCGCCAGCCTTGACGACGATCAGAGCGCCGTCGGTCATGGCGGACACCAGGCTTGCGTCGGTCAGCAGCGCGAGAGGTGGCGTATCGAGAATGATCCAATCGAAGGTCGCCCGGGCTTCCTGGACGAGTTGGCGCATGCGATCTGAGGTGAGCGCTGCAATCGGGTCGGATGTGGGACGCCCGCCGGTCAAGACGCCAAGGCCCGACGAAACCAGCCGCACACGAATCTTCTCGTTCTGCTCCGCTGTGAGCGACTCTGCCAGGCCGGGATAAGGCGGAATTCCGAATACGGCGTGAACCGATGGACGCCGGAAATCCGCATCTACCAGCAGGACCTCCTTCTTGTACGATTCGCTGAGGGTCATCGCGACGTTTGACGCGGTCAACGTCTTGCCTTCGCCGACCAGGGCGCTCGTGACCATGACAACCTTGATTCCAGACACGGCCTGGGCGTGATGGAGGCTGGCGGCCAGACGTCGGTACTGCTCGCGCGACTGCGGCGACACCGCCGTGTCAAGGACGATCTTTCCTTTGTACCGAACGTCCACGTGCTCGAACAGCCGCGACGGAGACTGCCTGGGCGCCGTCGCCGGCGCGGCAGTTGAAGGCGCGGGTGCGGCCGCCTCCTCTCGCACTGAGGGGGACGGTGCGGACATCGGTCTGAGTTCGTGCTTTCCGACAGGGTCGTCTTCCGACTCAGCGACTGTCGGTTGCGTTGCGATGGCTTCGGCCTGCAGCTGCGAGAGCACGTCCTCTTCGAGGGTCGCCGTTGCAGCCCAGGCTGGGGCGACCTCCGGTTGAGAGGCAGTTCCTTTCTGCTCTTCCGCCTTCCGGCGCATTGCATCGTACACGCGCGTCATGCGACTCCCTTCCGGCCTGGAAACGCGAAGCGCCGTGTCTTGCCGGCGAACGACGCAAACAGGCTTTTACCGTGTTGGTCTCTCTTGTCGGCAACAGTGGCGCTGGGCGCGCCGACAGACGTGCTGGCAGCTGTGGTCGTGCCGTTTGGCGGCGTCGCCGGTTCGGTTCCAAGCAGCAGGGTGTTGCCCTGATTCGACGTGCCCGAGCCGTTGCCAGAGTCGATGCGGAAGTCCTGGACGATCTCGGTCACGATCTGCGACGTCACAGGCGACTGCTGCCGAGCAAACGCCGCGAGGAGCGCGTTATCAGCCAGGACGTTGATGGTCCGTGGAATCCCCGCAGCCGTCTGATGCAGCAGCGTGGCCGCCTCGCGCGTGAAGATCCGCGAGGTGACACCGCCCGCCGCTCGAATGCGGCCCGCGAGGTACACCAGCGTTTCGTGCAGTGTGAGCGGGCGGAGCTCGCATCGCAGCGCGATGCGCTGCTTCAACTGACGAAGCGATGCGTCGTCCAGCTTCGAGCCGAGTTCAGGCTGACCGGCGATGACGAGCGTCAGCAGCTTCTCGTCATTCGTTTCGATATTGGCAAGCAGTCGAATTTCTTCGAGAAGTTCGGTCGAAAGGCTCTGTGCTTCGTCGACGATCAGCACCGTTGCTTCGCGCGTTTCGTAGCGTTTCTGGAGAAGCGACTCCATTTCGAGCAGCAGCGCCGTCTTCGACCGCCGGGCCTCGTCGCTCAGCTCAAATCGCGCGGCGAGCATCTCGACGAATTCGTTCCGGGTCAGCGCAGGGTTGTGGAGATGCACGCAATGCACGCGTGACGTGGCCTGTTCGACCGCGGCCCGGATCACGGTTGTCTTCCCTGAGCCCGCCTCGCCGAGAAGCAGCGTGACGCCCTTGCGGCTGTCGATCGCATATTCGAGATTACTGAGCGCCTCACGATGCCCGTCGGTCATCACGAGGAACCTTGGGTTCGGAGTGAGGTCGAACGGACGCTCACGGAGGCCGAAAAACTGTTCGTACATCGTCACTCAGTGGATAAAGGTGTACGCGACGATGGCCAGGCACGCCGCAACCGTGGTTCCGAAGCCCAGCGCGAGGCATATCCGTCGCCGCAGCGCCCACTTCTGCTCAGCGGCCGTCCGCATCAGCGGGATGACTGCGAGCACCGGCAGCGACAGGACTCGGGCCACTTCCTCATCTGTCGCGAACGTCCTGTCGCGGTATTCGAGCAAACCGACGAGCAACAGGCTGATCGCGAGGCCGGCCGCCATCCCGATCATGTTCAGCCGGATGCGATTCGGACTGAATGGCTTTTCAGCAATCCTGGCTGGATCGAGCAGCTTGAACTGCTCGCCGATTTGCCGTCGCTCGAGGTTCGCCGCGATCTTCGATTCCTCCTTCTTCGCAAGAAGGCTCTTGTACAGCTCCTGCAGCGTCTCGTAGTCCCGGTTCATTTCGGTCATTTCCGACTCGCGCGCCGGTGCTGCCTCGACGCGCGCCTGGTACACTTTCATCTCGTCGCGCAAGTGCTGCTCGTCGGTCTGCTTCTTCGCCATCTGTCGGTCGAGCATTTCCAGCTCTGCGTGCAGATCATCGATCCGCTTGCGACGTGTGAGCTCGCGCGGTGATGGCGTGTCCTCAGCCGTCCCGCCGTCATCGGCAATCTTCTGTTCGAGGTCGCGAATGGCGCGCGACAGCCGCTGGACGTCCGGATGATCCGGTTTCAGCCTCAGCTGCATTGCCTGCAGGGAGTCTTTGAGCTTCGCCAGTTGCTGCGGCGGAGTGAGTACGCCCGACGCAGGCGGAGCAGACGGTTCTTCGGGCTGCTGCTCGAAGTCCGCGAGTTGGCGCTCGAGCAGCAGATGACGCTCTCGGTCGCGATCAAGAGAATCGGCGATCGCCGCCGACTGCGATTCCCCGCTCTTCAGTACCTGCAGGTTCGATTCGAGCTGCGACGGCAGTTGTCCGGCGTACGCTCTGCGATAGCTTTCGACCTTCTTCTCCTGCTCCAGCAGTCGCCGGCGCGCGTCCTCCAGCTGCGCCTCGAGAAATTGATTCGTGTCCTCGGCCAGTACTTCGCGGTCGCGGAGGTTCTCCTCGATGAACAGCGATGCGAGCCGTTCTGTCACTCGCATCACCATGCGCGGGTTGTCGCCGATGTAGCTGATGCGGAACGAGTCGCCGCGAAGCACCTGCACGCCGATGTCACGGCGCATCTGCTCGATCACATCCTCCATGATTCCGGTCTGGCGCTCTTTTGCGTACAGATCGAGGTCTTTCACGATCCGTTCGAGGCGCGTGCGGCTCAGGATCTGCTGGACGAGCGACTGGAGCCGATCTTCGATGCGCGTGGTGACCGTCGAGCGAACGTAACTTTCGGGTACGCGCTGCGGCACGACGAGAATGACCGTCTCGGAACGATACTGATCAGGGAGATGGCGGACCCACACCGCAGTACAGGCGGCGATCATTGCGAACGGCAACAATAAGACCCAGATTCTCGACTTGAGAACCTGCAGCACATCTTCCGGTTTATAAACCTTACCGGGTAGCATTCCCTCTCCTTCCGCGCTCGATGATCGGCACCCAGGCCTTCACTGACACGAGAACGATGTGGCGGCCAAGGTCGGGGGTATACGCGGTCCAGAACGCATTCGGGTTGTCGAGCGAGTAGAACAAATAGGCGTATTGCACGCCGAGGGCGGCATTTCGCGTGAGGGCGATCGTCAGCGTCGTGTCCGCGACGCCAGTTACGAACCGGTTCGACTCACCCGATCCTGTCGTGCGGCCGACATCGCCGTAGGTGGCGCCGGCCGTCGAGCGGAGCCCTACACGTCGCGACATGAGTCCGCCGAGTCCGACGCTGAGACTGTCGTAGAAATACGGAGCGCGCAACGATTCGAAAAACGCGACGTTGCGGTTGTACGAAACGATGGCACTCCACGTTCGACTGATTTCGCGGTTCAGCCACGCTGCGCCCGTGACGCCGTATTGAGTGCCCTGGCGGTCGAGGGGCAACTTGACGTTCGAATCGATGGCGGACATCCCGCTTGAAAACCCGACCTGAGTTTTCCGCGTCAAGGACAGACTTCGGTTGAAGTCCAGCCCCGCGTCTAATCCTCGTGCGCGGTAGCCAGTCGGCTGCCCACCGAACTTCGCGTCCGTGTAGCTATAGCCAACGTGCCAGCCCAGACTGCGGGTGATCCCATGCGCATAGCGAAGTGCGGCCGCCTGCTGCTCATAGTTGCCGGCCAGTCCCGTGAAATTCGCGACATCGTAGGAATAGGTTGCAGAAACCGTCGATCGCCGAGACAGCTGTTGAGAGATCGACGCCCCCGATGAGTAGGTCCAGTACGACCCATTGAGAACTGCAACCTCACGTATCGGTGAGACGACCTGTCCGAAAGCCGGGTCCGTCAGAGCGGCTGAGTAAATGGTGTTGCCCCACGGTTGATACGTGGCCCTACCGAATCCGCTCACCGTCGTGCGGCGACTGAGTCGCACCGTCAGCTCCGAAGACGCCAGGTGGCTCGTAATCATCGCGAACCGTGAATAATCGCGTGCCGCTGACTGGAACGCGGCGGTGAAATCAAGACGATCGGTGTGGTCCAAATAGGAAATTCCGCCTGCAAACAAGCTGAAGACCGATTCGGACTTGAAGAATGAGGAATTTCCAACGCCGCCATCTATCGGGTGCCGGTCCACCAGCAGACCGGTTTCGTAGCCGGTACCCATTTGACCAGTCACTGACAGGACCTGCGCCGCGTTCCTTTCATCCGGACCGAACAGGCCTCGATAGGCGCGACCCGGACGCGTGTCCTGTGCCGCGGCAGGAACGCACGTCAGCAGAAGGGCAGATGCCGCCGCGAGAAAACGCCGGCCAGTCATTGTGAATCTATGGGACAACGATCGTGTCCCCTGGTTTCAGTTCGATGTTCTGTTGCAGATTCTTGCCTTCACTGACTTGCTTGTAGTTGAACCTGCGGCTGACCGTGCGGCCATTTTCGGTCCGCATCACAACGATTCGGTCCTCTTTCGCGTACTCCAGCACACCGCCCGCGGTGGCAATCATCTGCAGCACCGTCGTCGGGCCCGAGAGGGGATAGGGTCCGGGCTTTGCGACCTCGCCGGTGATGAACACCTTGCGGCTGTTAATCGCCTTGACGACGATCGTGACCGCAGGATCCTCGACGTACCTGTTCGCGGCCTTCGTCAGGTTGGCGCGCAGCTCCTCCGGCGTCAGGCCAGACGCCTGAATCTCGTTCAGCAGTGGCAGCGAAATCTTTCCATCGGGGCGGACCGCCACCTCGCTGGAGAGATCCTGCTCGCGCCAGAAAATGACCATGAGGACGTCATCAGGACCGATGACGTAGTCGGTTGGCGTCACCACGCCTGCCGGCACCACGGGTGTCGCGGCGCGAGGCGGGGCAGCAATTGCTGTCGGAGACGCAGGTGTCGCCGTCGGAGGCGCAGGGTTCACAGTCGCAGACGCAGGGGCGGCTGGAGCCGGTGCTTGTTTACCCGCGGCGGGTGGCGCTGGTTGTTGTGCAAACGACGACGCACTCCAGAGCGTCCACACAGCGATTCCGGTGATCAGCGTTCGCTTCATCCCCCATCCCTCCCTGATTACCGATATTCCTTGAACGGGACTTGACAGTCGTGCTTCCGGAGAAAATTGAGGAATCGCTTGTAATCGCCCTGCTCCATGTTGAACAGACGTGCGACGATCTTGTAGTTCCCCCGGGCTTCCTGCAGACCTTTCCGGACCACGTCTCTGACATTCGACCGCGTGATCTCACGCTGCATGTACAGCGGATACACGACACTCCAGAACGACTGACGTTCTTCAACGAGCCGCTGATACAAATCGTCGGCGATCGTGCGGCGACGCTCCTGCTTCGGCCGCATCGTGCCGGCGCGGCGCGCCTTGATTTCCGACGGCAGGTCTTCGGGTTGAATCGCCTCGCTGCCGCTGTTGACCGCGATGCGCTCGATGACGTTCTGAAGCTCACGCACATTCCCCGGCCACGAATATGCGACCAGCATCGTCATCGCATCGGCAGCGACTTCGCGCGGCGCGTCGCCGTTTTGGCAGAACGCCCGTAGAAAATGAGTGATGAGACCGGGAATGTCCTGCTTCCTCTCACGCAGCGGTGGCACGGACAGGTGAATGACGTTGAGCCGATAGAACAGATCCTCGCGGAAGAGCCCCTGGCCAATCATGTCGCGCAGGTTCCGGTTCGTCGCCGCGACCACGCGGACGTTCACGCGCCTGGTGACGTGATCGGCGCCGACCTTCTGCAACTCACCGGTCTCGAGAAACCGCAGCAGAAGGCCCTGCATCCGCAGCGTCATCTCTCCGATTTCGTCCAGGAACACGGTTCCGGAGTCCGCCATTTCCAGCTTTCCGAGCTTGTCGCGGTACGCCCCGGTGAAGCTGCCGCGCACGTGTCCGAACAACTCGGATTCGAGCAGCGTCTCGGGCAGCCCTGCGCAGTTGACGGCCACGAATGCTTTGTCCGCGCGCGAACTTTCATTGTGGATGGCCTGCGCGACCAGTTCCTTACCGGACCCGCTTTCGCCGGTAATGAGGACCTTCGCATCGGAACGCGCCACTCGCCCAATCTCTGACTTGAGATCGACCATTGCCGGGCTGTCGCCGACGAGCAGGTTACGTCGCGTGTCTCTCATCGCTTGTTTTCCTCACAAAAGCACACGGATGTTCACCTCCGGACGTTCTTACGAATTCGACACGAACCCTCAATGACAAATATGGAAATTCGGTTCGGCGGATTTGCCGGAGGCGTCTGAGCAAGAAAGTCGCCACCCGGGCGGACCATAGGCGCGTAACGCGGCAAGTGCAATGAGCCGAGAACTTAGGCCTTTACTGCAGTCGTAGGACTAACGTCGGATGCCGGCACGAAGAAGTCTGACGCAGGCCTGAAAGGTCTGTGAGAAAGGTGAACAAAAGTCTGCCGCAAGGATCCCTCTTGTCATTTGCGGCAGACCCATGTTGTCTCCGGCGTGCAGAACTATGCGCGACGAAGTGCTCAGAAAAGCAAGGGTTGCACCCCGGAGCGACTCTGTACTCTAGAGTCCTCGGGTTGCGCGCGCCTGCATGCGGCTGCGGCGAACGGGTCGCGTTGGCAGCCGCCTCGGCGTGATCGGGTACTCGCGGCTACAGTCAGAAAATCGCGAGCAAGAACAGACCGAAGTCCGCTGGACGTTTGACTTATCCGGGCGAATAGTCGCGTATTCGCCGCGGACTCAGCAGGCACATGCCTTGCGAAATCAGAACGCGCTCCCATGTCGGTCACGGCCACGCCAAGCGTCCGCGGCTTCATCGCCGATCTCGACTGCGTCAGGTCGGATCCTGCGGCTGCTGTTCATCGCCTTGCCGTGGCGCTTGGTTGCTCGTCGGGAGTGCCCGATGTGTCGCGGATCGTTCTTCGCCACGTCGCGGGCGCGTTGCGCGCCAGCGGCGCCGCGATGGCGGTCCCTGGGCCGGCCATTCCATTCAGCATCATCGCCACGCACGGCGCACCGCAGCTGGCAACCGCCGCGTTGCGTTCGATGCTGAACGCCGATGAACCAGACGATGCCTCATCCGGGCACGGTATTGGGCGGGTCCTCGTGCAGGAAATCACTGGCGGAGGGCAGGTGCTCGCGGTCATCAGCTTGGCCGAGCGTCTCGACAGCCGGCCGTTCACGCGAGACGATGCAGCGGTTCTCCGGGCGTTGACGGCACCGGCTGCGCTGGCCTTCGAGCGCGAGGTAATCCGGCGTCAGGCCGCGGCATTTGCTCGCGCGGCGGCCATTGATCCGCTCAGCGGTCTCTATAACCGGAGGCACTTCCACGCTCGCCTCAAGGAGGAATTGCAGCGCGCCGAACGACGCGACAGCACCGTCGGGCTTTTGATGATCGATCTCGACGATTTCAAACGCATCAATGACACGTTCGGCCACGGAGCGGGGGATACGACGATCAGGGCTGCCGCGACGATCATCCGCCGTTCGGTCCGTCCGTTCGACATTTGTACGCGCTACGGCGGCGAAGAGTTCGCGGTCGTGATGCCCGACAGCAGTGCCACGATCGCGGAAACGGTTGCGGAACGGATTCGGAGTCGGATCGGCGCATGGCGAGCCGCAGATGATGCACTCGGCGCGATGCAAATCACCGCGAGCATCGGATTCGCGTTAGGGCATCGCACCGCATCGGCCGATGAGTTTCTCGCCCGCGCAGATCGGGCCTTGTACGCCGCGAAAAACGCGGGTAAGAACCAGATCCGGGCCGCCTCCTAAAAAAGACTGTGCAACCGTGGACAGGCAATAGCCGCCCACAACTACACGCGAATAATCGCGACGTCCTTCAGTAATTCCGCTTTTGTAACGCCGAGCTGGTCGATCCGCGCTGCGCACACCTTGATGCCAGACGCCTACCACCTGTAAGATCGCGTTTCTTTGCGTGAACGATCCTTGACATTTCGGATCGAAGATAGCGCGCGCGTACGGATGCACCATTGAGCGCGCCTATGTGCTCTGCAACTCCCCCGGAGGGCAACGAAGATGCGGTCGATCGGAAAGTCAGTCCTTGGATCTGCGGTATTGCTCGGCGAGAGCGACACGACGGTTGCTTTGCGCCGAAGCATCGAGATGGCCGCGCGCAGTAGCGCGAAGGTGCTGATCCTCGGGGAGACTGGAGTCGGCAAAGAAGTCGTTGCGCGTTCGATTCACGACGAGAGCGCGCGTCGAGGACGTCCCTTCGTCGCCGTCAATTGCAGCGGAATTCCGGAAACCCTCCTCGAGTCCGAATTGTTCGGCCACGTTCGTGGAAGTTTCACCGGCGCGTACCGCGATAAGCCGGGAGTGATTCGGCAGGCGCACGGGGGCACGTTGTTCCTCGACGAATTGGGCGAGATGAGCCCGCGCATGCAGGCGGTGTTGCTTCGATTCACCGAGAGCGGCGAGATGCATCCAGTTGGGGCAGATGCGCCAGCGCCGCCGAGCGACGTGCGGCTGATTACCGCAACCAATCGCGACCTTCGCGCGCAAATCGAAGGTGGCACGTTCCGTCAGGATCTGTACTACCGGCTCAACGTGATCGAAATCCGCGTGCTGCCGTTGAGAGAACGGCGCGACGACATCACCGTGCTCTTGCGGCACTACCTCGATCGCTCTGCCGAAATGCACAACACCACGCGTCCAGACCTCGCGGCTAGCGCGGAAGCGGCACTCGGCGAGTACTCGTGGCCAGGAAACGTCCGCGAGCTGAAGAACATCGCGGAACGGCTCGCGCTCGGCGACTGGCGTCGTCCGATCGAGGCCGATGACCTGCCGTTCGAAGTTCGTGCGAACGGCCGGCCGATCATCCAGGCGATGCCGCGCGATGAACGCGCGACCACCAAAACGGTCGACCAGCAGTCGGTCGCGCTCGCGCGCTTGTTCGATCGCTTTGCGGCAGGCGAGGACTTCTGGACTGTCGTGTACCAACCGTTCAAGGCGCGTGAACTGACCCGTCAGGATCTCGTCGATCTGATCGATGCGGGATTGCGGAAGACCTCCGGCAGTTATCGCGAGCTGCTCGCGGTGTTCAACCTGCCGGCGACCCAGTACAAACGCTTTCACGCATTTCTCTATCAGCACAACTGCAATCTGCCGGTAGGTACCTATCGGCGGATGGCCAAGGCCGGCCAGCGCCCCGACGCCATCGCGCCGCGGCGAGTCGCCGCCTGTTAGCGCCCCGCCCGACAGTCGTCGAATAAGCAACAGACATCTCCTACTGGCGCTGCCTTCTTCATCTGGTGGCGCCATCCGATTGACGCGCACATGCCGCAGGCGTAAGGTGAGCGCGGTCAGAGAGGGACCACCATGACAAAACGAACGCTCATTGCTGGAGCTATGTGCCTCGCTTTCGCCGCCGGCATTCTGGTGAGCAATAGAATCGGCGTCGTCGAGGGCCAGCAGACGAAGACACCCGGAGAAGGGTTCGCGGCAGTCCCAGGACTCAAGGGCGGCAACGACGCGTTTGGTCCGTACGACCCGGTCCAGAACTGGCCGCGACCCTTGGCGGAGAGTCTGCCGAATCA
>Ga0207659_10001106_pt1 | contig 15987 bp, 9 predicted proteins | sample KBSM43metaG_FD_184330 | JGI IMG/M metagenome (GOLD analysis project Ga0207659, IMG submission 184330) | Miscanthus rhizosphere microbial communities from Kellogg Biological Station, Michigan, USA - KBS M4-3 metaG (SPAdes) (version 2) | ecosystem: Host-associated > Plants > Roots > Rhizosphere >...
AACGCCTCGATCTCCACACTGCGCTCATGTATTTCCTGCAGTTCCGACTGCAGGTGGTCACGAGTCGACTCGAGCACGAGCTCGAGTCGCTGAAGAAGCGGATTCATATCCTCGAAGGATTCGAAAAGGTTTTCGATGCGCTGGACGAAATCATCCGGATCATTCGTAAGTCCGAAGGAAAGGCCGATTCAGCGGAAAAGATCATCAAGCGTTTCGGCCTCGACGCCGAGCAGGCCGACGCCATCCTCGAACTGAAGTTGTACCGGCTTGCGCGGCTCGAAATCCTCGTCATTCAGAACGAGCTCGCAGACAAGCGGAAACGCGCGCGGCAGATCAACAACCTCCTCAAGGACGAGGAGGGACGCTGGAAGGTCGTCCGCGACGAGATCGAAGAGATTCAGCGCAAGTATGGCGGCAAGGAGGACAAACGACGCACGCTGATCGAGAGCGAGGAGGAGGTCTCCTTCACCGCCGATGATTTCATCGTCGAAGAAGACAACGTCGTCATCGTGTCGCGCGACGGCTGGGTGAAGCGCCAGAAGGAGGTTCGCGATCTTTCGACGACGCGTCTGCGCGAGGGTGATTCGGTGCTCGCGGTTGTGCAGGGAAGCACGCGCGCCGCGGCGGTGTTCTTCAGCAACTTCGGCGCAGCCTATTCGTCGCGCATCATCGACGTTCCGGCGTCGACTGGTTACGGCGAGCCCGTGCAGAAGCTGTTCAAGCTCCGCGACGGCGAACGGATCGTCGCGGCCTTCAGTCTCGATCAGCGGTCGATCGGCGATATTGCCACTCGCAAGGAAGGCGAGCCGCCGCCTGTTCATGCGATTGCCGTGACGAGCGACGGATACAGCCTCAGGTTTAGTTTCGAACCGTTCGTTGAACCCAGCACCCGCGCAGGACGGCGGTATGCACGGCCAAGTGAGGGCGTCGAGGTCGTCGGCGTCGCGCGCGCGACGGGCGAGGAAATCATCATTGCGGCGACGGCTGACGCACGTGCGCTTCTCTGCCGCGCCGACGAAGTCAATTACCTGTCGGGACCCGGCAAGGGCGTCATCCTCATCAAGCTGACCGGTGATGAGGATCGAGTCCTCGGGTTCATCGCATCGAGCGGCGATCGCGACCTGCTCCGCGTCGAGACGAGTCGCGGCGGCGAACAGACAATCAGCACCGCGAAGTACGAAGTCACCGGTCGAGGCGGGAAGGGGCGCGAACTGCTTCAGCGCGGCCAGTTCACGCGTATCGTTCCCAACGATCTCGAAAACCCTCAGCCGCTCGAAAGCGTGACATAGGTTCGCGACCCACGGGTTCTGGCGTGCCGTCCTTTGGTGGTCCGCCTATAATTAACCGATCGAATTTCGATCCCTCTGATTGAGCCGGGCACCCCGCCCGGCTCCTCGACTCCGGTCGAGGCAAGTGAAAGCAAACGTGAATATCCCCACAACAACGACAAGCAGTAACCGGATTGCGGTGTTCATCGATTTCGACAACGTCGAGATCGGAGTCAAGAACACCATCGGCAGCCAGTTCGACATCGGCCTGATTCTCGAGGCCATCAAAGAGCGCGGCGAGATCGTGACGAAGGTCGCCTACAGCGACTGGAAGCGCGCGGGAGACTACAGCCGAGTCCTCACGCAGCACGCCATTCGTATGGTCCAGCGCAACATGACTCCCGGTGGCGACAAGAATGGCGCCGATATCACCATGGCCCTCGATGCGCTGGAGATGGCGTTCACGCACGACCATATCAACGCCTTTGTGATCGTCGGCGGCGACAGCGATTTCATCTCGCTCGTAGAAAAGTTGAAGCAGTACGGCAGGAAGGTGATCGTCGTCGGCGGGCGACAGTTCACCAGCCTGACCATGCAGAAGAACTGTCACGAGTTCATCGCGTATGAAAACCTCGCCGGCGCGCGCTCCGGCCGCAGCGGCGGGCGCGGCGAAAAGCCGACCGGCGCGTCTGCAGACATCGCGAAGGTGCTGCCGCTCGTCAAGCGCGCGCTGAAAGTGCTCTCCGAGCGTGAGGTCGCTCCACAACTTGGCCTGCTGAAGAGCACGCTGCTTCAGCTCGATTCGACGTTCTCGGAGCGCGAGTACGGCGCCAACAGCTTCCGCGATTTCATGGAGAAGGTGGCGCAGACCGGTGCTGTGACCTTGAAGAACGCTGGGCGCAGCATGATGGTCGAATCGCGGGAAGACGGCGAAGTGGAAATCGCCGCGCCGCAGGGCGAAGCATCAGCCGCCGAGATCCGCGACGATGACCGCCGGCGTCACGACGACGGAGGCCGCCCTCACGACGATGGAGGCCGGGTCCTTTCGGAGCCGGCAGACGACGAGGAGTCGCTCCCGCAATCGCCAATGACGATGCAGGACGGCATGCGCGCGGTGCAGCAGGCGTTCGCGCAGGCGTCGCCGCCGCCCCGCTGGCCGATGTACGTGCGTCAGGCAAAGCAGTTTCTCAAGGCTCGAATCGAAGGCTTCGACGAGCGGAAGTACGGCTTTGCGTCGGTCGTCGATGTGTTGCGCGCGGCAGCAAAGGACGGCGTGCTCAAGCTCGAACGGGACCGTCACGGTGCCTTCCGTGTATTTGCCGGGCCGAAGCTGACGGCTGTGCCGCAGCCTCGTATTGAGGTGGAGGAGCCACCGATCGACGTCGCGGGCGAAGTCATCGCCGAGCAACCACCGGTCGAGGAAGGCGAGTCGATCGAGGAGGCACCGATCGTCGACGCGGAACCGATCGAGACGCCCGCGTCGGTCGCCGTTGCTACGGCTGAAGCGGAAGCCGTCGTGGATGGCAGCGCGGAAGTTGCGGAGCCGCCGAAGAAGAGTGGCCGCAAGCGGAAGGCAGCGCAGCGCACCAGAGCTGGCAGAAGCGACGCGAGAAAATCGGATAAAACCGCGCGGCCACGCGCGCGCAAGAGCTCGCGGAGCAAGGCTGAAGCCGCGGATCGATAATCCGCGGCACGCCGCTATCGCGCGAGCGGATCGGGCCGAAGCTGAATCTTGACCGCCTTCGGCTGGTTTGCCGTCCCGCCTTCCAGGTGGAACATCGTCCGCGTGCCGTAGGTCGACCAGAGCGCGCGTCCCTTCCAGCCAGTGTTCGCATCGTCGATCCGCGCGTCCACATTCTTCGCAAAAAACCCCATTGGGTACGGCAGCGTGATGTTGATGAAGCGGCCGCCGACCAGGGCGAAGATCGAACTATTGAGGTTGCCCATCGCGATCGGGACGTTCCTTCCAAGCCCCGCTACGTCGAACCGATCGATCCAGGTGTAGTAGCTCGCCTCGGCGCTCCCTGGTTCGGTGACATCTTTCAACTGCGGCCCCGGCAGTTGAAAGAACGTCCATCCCTCGGCGCATTGCTCGCCGGTCGCCGAAGGCTTCGCGGTTGAGTGACACTTCCGGCGATCAAAGCTCGCAAGATGGCCGCTCGCCAGCGACACCCAGTACACGCCGTTGCTGTCGACGTCACCGCCACGCGGTCCGAAGCCGGGTGCGGGCGGCTCGTATATCTCGGTGAGCGCCGTGTGCGTGGGATCGGGCCCGGGCACGACGCGCACAATCGCTCCACGGTAGCCGACCACCGTTCCCCAGACGGAGCCATCGGCTGGACTGACGGCGACCGCATAGGTGTTGACCGCAATGCGGGTGTCCTTCGCCGGATTGGATGGTTCACCAGGCTCGACGTATGCGTCGCGCTTGCCATTGCCATTGGTATCGACGACGAACGGCGTCCAGCCTTGCGAGCGCACCTCGTCATGCGTTTCCTCGAACATCTTTCGATTCAACCATCCGATGACACCCGGCCCCCCGATGCCCGCGCTCGTCCACAGTGTCTGGCTCGCGTCGTGCGCGAAGTTGAGATGGTGAGTCGGAAAACAGGTGCTGATGAGCGTGAAAGCACCGGTGGCGGGATCGAACATGGACAGGTTACGGCCGGAGCTCTGCAGCGGAAATGCGCGCGCCGACGGATGATCGGAGCCCTGCTTGCAGAAATCCGGATTCGCATCCGGACGCACGCGCGGCGTGAACCACACGCGACCCCGCTCGTCCATCATTGGATTGTGATTCAGCGTCTTGCCATCCCAGATCGGATCCGGTCCCCAGAACGCGGAGGGTGCCATCGGGTTCGTTTTTGTCGATGGCGTGTTCGGATCACGCACCGGATGCAGCACTTCGCTCGCGGCGTTCGTTTTCGGATCGAGGATTGGCACGAAGTCGGAACTGTCCTCGGGCGAGCCATAGATCTTGCCGTTGGCGTTGACGCGCGGGTTGCGGGGGTCGGTGGAGACTGCGTCGTGCAGGTACGCGGTCGGGCGTCCCCAATCCCACTGCGTGATTACGACGTTGCGTTCGATGCCGCGCGGCCGTTCCGGTTTCGCGAACGGGAGTTCGCCCGCGGCAATGCGGTCGGTCCAGTCGCCGAATAGCCGGAGCGCGACCGGTGTGTCGAGCCGTGTGATGTCCCTCGCCATGAGCGCCGATGCCTGCCCCGATCGGAGCCGGCGCTGCCATGCCTCGGCGGAATTCGCGAACGTGCCGAGCTCCTTCGAGATCGCGCGAGTCCCAGGCGTTCCAAGGGCATGACATGACTGGCACGCGCCGGTCTTGATGATGTTCAGCCACTCTCCCTGACTCTTGATCTTCGGCAGCGGGAACTCACGCGCTGTGGGCACGTGCATCATCGAGAACCAGTAGATTGGCGGGTAATACTGCGCCGCCGCCGCAGCGGTAGGCGCGGCGGTCGCGCGAAGGTCGAGGGTGGTGCCGGGAGCCGCCTGCGTTTTCGCCGAATCGACGAGTCCATAGCCGCGCACCCAGACGGAATACCGCGCGTTGGGCAGGTCCGGCACGAGGTAGCGTCCCCGGTCATCGGTGACGACGATCTTTGCGAACTTCGTTGGGAGGTCGGTTGTTTCCGCGATCACCCAGACGCCGGCCTCTGGTCCGTTATTGCCGGTAACCACGCCGCCGATGTCATCGCGATCGACCGCGACAGCGGCGGGTGGGAGTTGCGTCGCGGCTCCACTCGACGCGACGGCCGCAATGGCCGCGGCGACCGAGAATGAAAGGGCCACAAGTGGTCGGAAATCTCGCAATGTTCTCTCCGGCAAGAGAGGGCCGGCTAAAGCGGCCCAGAACTAATAACTCGTTTCGACGAAGCCACCATTCGGCGTCCATTCGATGCGTCGCGTCAGCGTATTGCGCGGGCTGCCGATCGGTCTGACGTATACGAGTACTTCTTCGTACCGGGAGCGAAGCGGCGCGACGATCTCTTCGGCAATGCTCCGCGCATCCTGCGGCTTGTCGGCTTCGACATCAATGACCATTGCCCGCCGTGCGGAGGTCGCGCGCGTGACGATCCACGGCTCGTGTCGCGCAAACGGCGACGGTGTGGTCATCTTATTCAGGGCCCGGACGAGGTCGTTAACCGCGGGCGGCGTCGGCGTCGGTCGCGGACGCGCAGAATACTCGACGAGCGCCGCAAACGACCCAATCGCGGCGAGCCACGCAACGCCGGCGACGAGCAGCCGGAGCATAAGTGGATCCAGGCCAGGTATCAGGTACCGGGTTTCAGGCCTGAATTTCAGGTGTGAGGTTACAGCCGCGAGGTTCCAGAATGAAGAAGAAAATACCCACGGTAACCTGTAACCTGAAACCCGTAACCTCCTGACACCTGATACCCGAAACCTGATACCTCCTGTGGCCACTAACTACACAGCAAAAGACATTACCGTTCTGGAAGGTCTGGAGCCCGTTCGGAAGCGTCCAGGCATGTACATCGGTGGCGTCGGCACTGCCGGCCTGCATCATCTTGTGTGGGAAATCCTGGACAACGCCGTGGACGAGGCGATGAACGGGTATGCGTCGAACATCGCCCTGACCCTTCACGAAGACGGCAGTTCGATCACGGTCACCGATGACGGCCGCGGCATCCCGGTCGACAAGCATCCGAAATCGAAAACGAGCGCGCTCGAGGTGATCTTCACGACGCTCCACGCCGGCGGCAAATTCGAGCAGGGCAATTACAAGACGGCTGGCGGGTTGCACGGGGTCGGCGCCAGCGTGGTCAACGCGTTGTCATCAGAGCTGCGCGCGAGCGTCAAGCGCGATGGCACGACGTGGGAGATGTCGTTCAAGCGCGGGAAGCCGAGCGGGGCGCTGAAGAAAGCCGGGGCGGCGCGCGGCACGGGTACGATGGTCTATTTTCATCCCGATCCCACCATCTTCCCGAAGGTCGAATTCGACCCCGCGGTCATTCGGGAACGCCTCGAAGTGGTCAGCTACATCCACAAAGGCGTGCGCGTGACGTTCGACAACGAAGTCGAAGGGAAGAAGGAAGTCTTTCAGCACGAGGAAGGACTTGCCGATTTCCTGAAGAAGATCGTCGCCGAACGAGGTGCGAAACCGATTCACGACGTTCCGTTCACGCTCGCACGTGACGGCTCGCCTCGGCTCGACCTCGTCCTGCAGTGGACCGAGGCCACTGACGAGCACGTGCGCAGCTACGTCAATGGGATTCCGACCGGATCGGGCGGCACGCACGAGAATGGATTGCGTGCCGGCCTGGGCAAGGCAGTTCGTAATTACATCGACACCCACAACCTGTCGCCGAAGGGCGTCACCCTGACGGCCGAGGACATCCGTGAAGGCTTGACCGGCGTGTTGAGCATTTTCATCGAGGAGCCGCAGTTCCAGGGTCAGACCAAGGACCGCTTGAACAACCCGGAGCTCACCTCGGCGATCGACTCAGCGGTCCGCCCGGCGCTCGAGCACTGGCTCAATACGAACCGTACGGTGGCCGAAGCGATCGTCGGGCGCATCATTCTCGCGGCGCGCGCGCGCGAAGCCAGCCGCGCGGCACAGGCGGAGGTCACGCGCAAGACTGCAACGTCGGGCCGCCTCAATCTGCCGGGAAAACTCAGTGATTGCACCGGGAGCGGCCGCGAAGACAGCGAGCTGTTCATCGTCGAAGGCGATTCGGCGGGCGGATCCGCCAAGCAGGGACGCGATCGCAGCCGTCAGGCGATTCTTCCGCTGCGCGGAAAGGTGATGAACACGGAAGGGATGACACTGGCGAAGGTGCTCGAGAACAAGGAACTCTCGGACCTCGTCACGGCGCTCGGCTGTGGGCTCGGAAAGAATTTCGATCTCTCGCGGCTTCGCTACGGCCGCATCATCATCCTCGCCGACGCCGATTCCGATGGTCATCACATTGCGACGCTGCTGCTCACGTTCATCTATCGACACCTGCCGCAACTGATTACGAGCGGCAAAGTGTTTCTTGCGCAGCCGCCCCTCTACCGGATCGACATCGGTAGGGAGACGTTCTGGGCGCTCGACGATGCGCATCGTGACCGGCTGCTGAAGCTGCATGGCAATGGGCGTTCGAACGCCGAGATCACCCGGTTCAAGGGCCTCGGCGAAATGATGCCCAAGGTGTTGTGGGAAACGACACTGAACCCGCGCACGCGGCGCCTTCAGCGTGTCGAGATCGCGGATCAGATCGTCACGGATCGCATCATCAACGAGCTGATGGGGAAGGATGCGTCGGCACGGTTCCGTTTCATCATGGAGCGAGCGGAAGATGCGCAGGAGCTTGACGTTTAGCCTCGTTCTCGTGGCCGCCGTGGCAGCAACGATTCAGGCGCAGCGATCGCCGGCTGTCGGTGTTCGTGCGCTGGCAAACGTGCGCGAGCTGCACGACATCATGATTTCGCCCGCATCCGATGCGGTGTTCGCGGCGAGCTCGAATCAGCCGCTCGATGCGAAAGGCTGGGCGGACGCGCGCAACCAGGCGATTGTGCTCGCTGAATCCGGCAACCTGCTGATGGTAGGCGCGCGCGTGCGCGACAACGGCAACTGGATGAAGATGTCGCGCGCACTGGTCGATGCAGCCGCTCTTGCAGCGGCGGCTGCCGAGAAGAAGGATGCGAAAGCACTCGAGGCTGCCGCCGATCCGATCACGGTCGCGTGCATGAACTGCCATCAGCCGTACCGCGATCAGGGCCGTCAGATGGGCGCGCCGCCAAAATAGCCGGACTAGTTTTTCGACTGTTCCGCCATCCATGCGTACAGGCGCTGGACGCCTCTGAGCTCGGCGCCGCGCCCTTGAATCTGCGGGAACGAAGTTCTGTACGCGGTGAGATCGACGCGCTGCGCCGCGGCGTCCGCGGTGACGCCTTGCTTTCGTAAATCGGCACCCTGTTTCATCAGGTCGCGCAGATATCCCTGGAATGCGGTGATCAACTCTTTTCCCTTGAACGGCATGCCATGTCCCGGCAAGTCCGTATCGAAATCGAGTCTGTTGAGCGCGTCGAGGGTCGTGACCCATTCGGCGAACTGCGCGTCGCCCATGTATGCGATCTGCGATTCCATCAGATCGCCGGTAGCGACGATCTTCTCTTTTGGCAGGAACACAACCGTGTCGCCATTGGTGTGACCGCGGCCGAGAAACAGCAACTGCACTTCACGCCCGCCCAGATCGAGCACTGTTTTCGTTGAATACGTCACGTTCGGTGCCGTCGGCTTGATTTCCTTCAGTTGCTCGAAGCCTTCCTGTGCCACTTTGAGCTGCTGCTGAATCATCTGTCTGGCTGCCGCGTCCTTGGCGCCTGCAAGCTGTCGTTTCAAATCGTCGATCCGCCGCGGAACGTTCACAAGCTGCGAGGTCTGATACGGCTCTCGATGCAGGACGTCGAGCGTCTGGATCGCTTGCTTGACGTAGTCGTGCGCGATGATGTCCGCCTTACCTGCGTACACCTGATTCCCGTCGGTGTGGTCGTAATGAAAATGCGTGTTCACGACATAGCGCACCGGCTTGGTCGTGACGAGCTTGAGGTCGTCGATGAACGCACGCGCCGCCGCAGGCGTCGTGCCGGTGTCGACGACGAGCATGTCTCGACTCCCGATGATTGCGACGTTGTTGCTGCCGGTTACAAGGGAGCCCGTCGCGGTCGCGTAGTAGACGCCTTCAGTAATCTTGTCGAACCTGTAAGCCTTGCCGGTGAGCGCAGGACTCGGAGCCTGCAGGAGAACCGCGAGAAGCAGACTGAGCAACTTCATGTTCGCCTCGCAAGTGAGGGAACATTCTGCGTCATCGCAAGCGGTTTCGGTAGACCATTCGGTCGAAAGACGTGTAGTAGACTCGCGCGATCGAGCACATGGCAACCGCGACCGAGTCCGCTGCGAAAACGTCCCGCTACGATCGATCCCTCATCGAAGGGCCGATCGCCCCGGCGGTCTGGAAGCTCGCCTGGCCGACGATGCTCCAGAACGTTATCGCCGGGCTGCAGGGGATCATCGACCACGTGATGGTGGGCCATTACGTCGGCTACGTCGGCAACGCGGCAATCGGCGTCAGCTGGCAGATCATCCTCGTCGTCATCGTCTTCATCAGTTCCGTGTTCACAGGGATGGCGGTGCTCGTCGCGCGTTTCGCGGGCGCCGGCGATGCTCACAAGGTCAACAGGGTTGTCTATCAATCGTTCCTGACGGCTGCTGGTTTGTCGATCCTGCTCGGCGTGGTCGGCTACATTGCAGCGCCCTGGCTGCTGACGCTGGTCAACGCGGCACCCGAGGTCCGCCGCGAGGCGCTGCCGTTCCTGCGGACCATGCTCGTCGGCAGCGTCGGGCTGATTCTGTTTTTCATGCTGAGCGGTGCGTTTCGCGCGGCCGGCGATCCACGGACGCCGCTACGGCTCGGTTTGGCGATGACGGTCCTGACCATCGCGCTGAATGTCACGTTCATCAGCACGTTCGGGACGATCGGCGCCGCGTATGGAACCGTGATCAGCAGCACGGTGATCAGCTGCTACGGCGTCTGGCGGCTGACGCGTGCTGATTCGGTGATTCAGTTGGAACAGGGCATGGACCGTCGGCCGGACTGGACAATCATCCGATCGCTCTTCAAGTTCGGCCTTCCCACTGGCGTTCAAGGCATCGCGATGAATATCGGCGGGGTGTTCCTGCTGCGGTTCATCGGTTCGCTCGAGCACAGCGCGGCCGCACAGGCGGCCTTTGCGGTGGATTACACCGAGCTGTTCTCGCTCATCACGTGGACGTCGACAGGCCTGCTCGGCGCGTCCGCAACCATCGCCGGTCAGAACGTCGGTGCAGGCAATCCGGACCGCGCCGCTGAAGGCGTCCAAGTCGCGTCGCGGATCGGCCTTGCCGCCGCGGCTGTTGTCGGCGCCGCGTTTCTGCTTGTGCCCGAATACCTGCTGGCCGCCTTCGGCATGACCGATCCGCTCGTTCTCTCGATCGGAAGACAACTGCTCGGATACCTGAGCATCTCCGGTCTCTTCATCACCGTGGCGCTCAGCTACACCGGTGGGCTGCAGGGAACGGGCGATACCCGCAGTCCGCTCTATATCTCCGTCATTTCGCAGATTGCAGTTCCGCTTGGACTATGCACGATCGTCGAGGCAACGCGGACGTTAATGCCAGCAGATATCTGGACCGCGATCCTTCTTGGGCACTTCACCCGGTGCGTCCTCAGCGTCGCCCGATTCCGACAGCAGAAGTGGCGAACGATCGCGGTAGATATCGAGCCCGCTCGTCCGTAACTTCAATGAGGCATTTGCATTTTGAATTTTGCATTAGTGTCCTAGGATTGATTTATGGCTGTTCGCACTGAATCCGTTGTCTCTGATCAGCCTGCACGCGCGTCCCGGTCCGTGGGCAAACCGTCAACCGGCATCGCGGGCACTAGCCGCGTTCCACCGCCCCTCAACGAGCCGAACCTTGGGTATCTCCCTGGTTCTCCAGAACGCGCGGCGCTGAAGGATCACCTCAGGTCGATGGCTGCCGAGCGCATCGATATTCCGATTGTGGTCGGAGGGCGTGAGATTCGGACTGGCCGGACGCAACAGACTGTCATGCCGCACGACCATCACCACGTGCTGGCCGACTGGCACGCCGCGGATCCGGAACACGTCCATGAGGCCATCGCCGCGTCCACAGCGGCAGCCCGCGAATGGGCGAGCTGGCGGTGGGAGGATCGCGCCGCGATATTTCTCCGCGCAGCCGAGTTGTTGACGACAACGTGGCGGCAGACGCTCAACGCCGCGACGATGCTCGGCCAGTCGAAGACGGCGTTTCAGGCCGAGATCGACTCTGCGTCGGAACTGGTCGACTTTCTCCGGTTCAATGCGTTCTTCGCTCAGGAGCTCTACGCCGAACAGCCGTCGAGCTCGCATGGTGTGCAGAACCGCATGGACTACCGGCCGCTCGAAGGCTTCGTCTACGCGATCACCCCGTTCAACTTCACCGCTATTGGAGGCAATCTTCCGACGGCGCCGGCGCTGATGGGCAACACCGTGATCTGGAAGCCGGCATCGAGCGCGATGTTGAGCGGCTATTACATCGTGCGACTGCTCGAACGCGCCGGTCTGCCTCCAGGCGTGATCAATTTCGTGCCCGGCGATGCCGCGCAGATCACCAACATCCTGCTCGATTCACCGGATCTGGCGGGAATCCATTTCACGGGCAGCACCGCGGTTTTCAACAGCATGTGGCGAAAGGTCGGCGAGAACGTCGGCCGCTATCGGTCCTATCCGCGCATCGTCGGCGAAACCGGCGGCAAGGACTTCATCGTCGCGCACCCATCCGCGGACCCGCAGGAGGTTGCGGTTGCCGTCGCGCGCGGCGCGTTCGAGTACCAGGGTCAGAAGTGTTCCGCGGCGAGCCGTATCTACATTCCGCAGTCGCTCTGGCCCGACGTCCGCGATCGCGTCGTCGGCATGATGCGTGACATGAAGATGGGCGACGTCGCGGACTTCCGCACGTTCCTCGGTGCCGTCATCGACCGCAAGGCGTTCGACAAGATCGGCTCCTATCTCGATGATGCGAAGAAAAACGCGAAGGTTATTCAGGGCGGCACGCCGCGGGGCGAAGTCGGCTACTTCATCGAACCGACGCTGATCGAGACGAAAGACCCGGCTTACCGTCTGCTGTGCGAGGAAATCTTTGGCCCCGTCGTGACTGCGTACGTTTACGACGACGCCGCCTGGAGCAGGACGCTGGAAACGATCGATCGCACGTCGCCGTACGCGCTTACCGGATCGGTGTTCGGCACCGATCGCGCCGCGATTCTCGAGGCGACGGATACGCTTCGAAATGCCGCCGGCAACTTCTATATCAACGACAAACCGACGGGCGCTGTCGTCGGGCAGCAGCCGTTCGGCGGCGCGAGAGCGTCGGGCACCAATGACAAGGCCGGGTCAAGACTCAATCTGACGCGGTGGGTGAGCGCGCGAACGATCAAGGAGACCTTGTCGCCGCCGCGCGATCATAAATACCCGTACATGTCCGAGGAATAAGGCGGGGCTTTACGCGGCGCCAGCTCCATCACGATTCGAGCAGCAAATTCCCTGGGTCCTCGATGTACTCCTTCACTTTGACGAGGAACTGCACCGCCTCGCGGCCGTCGACGATGCGGTGGTCGTAGCTGAGGGCGAGATACATCATCGGGCGAACGACGACTTCACCGTTGAGTGCCACGGCGCGGTCTTGAATCTTGTGCAGGCCGAGGATACCGACCTGCGGCGGATTCAGAATCGGTGTGCTCATCAATGAGCCAAAGACGCCGCCGTTGGTAATCGTGAAGGTCCCGCCCGCAAGGTCCTGGAGCGTCAACGTTCCGTCTGCCGCTCGTTTTGCAAAATCACGAATGGCACCTTCCAGCTCCGCAAACGACATCTGATTCGCGTTGCGGAGAACGGGGACCACCAGTCCGCCTTCCGCTCCCACAGCCAGGCCGATGTCGTAGTAGTGCTTGATGACGATCTCGTCGCCCTGGATCTCCGAGTTCAGAAGCGGAAACGCGCGCAGCGCGGCGATGCTCGCTTTCACGAAGAACGACGCGATCCCGAGCGAGACGCCATGCTGCAGTTTGAACGGCTCCTTACGGCGCTCTCGCAGCGCCATCACGGCACTCATGTCCACTTCGTTGAACGTAGTGAGCATCGCGGCGTTGTGCTGCGCCTCTACGAGCCGGCGAGCAATCGTCGCGCGACGCTTCGACATCCGTTGGCGCTCTTCCCGCCGCTCCGCGTGCACTGAGGCCGGTCGGGCGGGTGGAGCTGATGGGACGGGTGACGGCGCCTTGGTCACCTGTGGCGCGACCAACTGCGGCGCGGACCCTTGCGGTCCGCGTTCCGACCCTTCCCCTGGCGCAATCGCCTTCTGCACGTCCTGTTTCATGACGCGGCCGGCCGCGCCAGAACCCTGGATTGATGCGAGGTTGACGTCGAAGTCCTTTGCGACGTTCCGCGCTGTCGGAGTTGCCCGCGTATCCTCCACGGACTTGGTCACCTGCAGCGCGGGCCCTTGTGGTCCGCGCTTCGAACCATTTCCCGAGGACTTCTGATCTGGGGCACTGGCAGTCTCGTCCATCACCGCCAGCACCTCGCCAATTTTCACATCGTCGCCTTCCTTGTGCTTGATGCTCGTAATGACGCCGCCGCGGTCGGCATTGACTTCGAGATCGATCTTCTCGGTTTCGAGTTCGACGACAGGGTCGCCGACTTCGACGCGCTCGCCTTCCTTTTTCAACCAGCGCGCCACGCGCGCTTCGACAACGGATTCACCAAGCTCGGGAACGACGATGTTGGTCATCGGAGTAGTCAGACTTCCTTCGACAGCACCATTGACGATTCGGAAATGGTGCCGTCGATGTCGAATGCTTGCTGAATGAGCTTCTGCTGGTTGGCGTGGTGCCATGCCGCCGAGCCTTCCGACGGACTTGCGCTTCGCGCGCGGCCCACGTAGCGCAGCGGGCAGCGGTCACCGATCAGTTCCTCGAGCAAAGGCCGCATGAACTGCCAGGCACCCATGTTCTCGGGCTCCTCCTGCAGCCACACGACGTCGCGCACGGATGGATAGCGGCCCAGCACCTCGTTGAGCGCAATTTTCGGGAACGGATAGAGCTGCTCGACGCGGCAGATGGCGACGTTGCGTGCGGTGGCGCGACGCTCGCTGGAGATCAGATCGACGTAAACTTTCCCGCTGCACAGCACCACACGATCGATGCCGCCGGCGCGGCCGCGCCCGTCCTCGTCATCGATGACCGACAGGAAGCGGCCGTCCTCGAGCTCGCGCGGCGTGGATGCGACCGATGGATGGCGCAGCAGGCTCTTGGGCGTGAGAACGAAGAGCGGCAGTGGATCCCGTTCGAGCAGTGCTGCCTGGCGCCGAAGCACATGGAAGTACTGAGCCGCCGTGGTGCAGTTGACGAGACGAAGATTGATATCGGCCGCCGCATCGAGAAAGCGCTCGGGACGCGCGCTCGAATGCTCAGGCCCCTGGCCTTCGTAGCCATGCGGCAGCAGGAATACGAGCGACGGCCTCAGTCCCCATTTCGCGCGAGCTGAGGTGACGAACTGATCGAGCATCACCTGTGCGCCATTGATGAAATCGCCGTACTGCGCTTCCCAAATCACCAGCCGCTTCGGTTCCTGGACGTTGTAGCCGAACTCGAAGCCAACCGCCGCGTTTTCACTCAGCGGGCTGTTGTGAATCTCGAACGACGCGCGCGCCTGCGGAAATTCCTGCAGCGGAATCAACTGCGTGCCGCTGCTGGCATCATGAAACACCGCGTGACGATGGCTGAAAGTGCCACGTTCGACATCTTCGCCTGTCATGCGGATCGCGATGCCGTCGACAAGGATCGTCGCCAGCGCCAGTTCCTCGGCTGTGGCCCAGTCGATCGAGCGCTCATCGGGGTTCGCGAAGGCCGCGCGGCGCCGCTCCATTGCGCGCTCCAGCTTGCGGTGGAACGTGAAATTAGCCGGGCGAGCCAGCAGCGCATCGTTGATCTCGCGCAGACGCTCGACTGACACGCCCGTTGTGACCCTGGACGCGGTACCCGGCGGAGCTATTGCAGGTAGCGGTGGAACGTATTCCTGTTCCGGTTTCAGCGCCGCGTAGGCGGCTTCGAGCTCGTCGAAGTGTTTCCTGACGAGTGCCTCCGGCAGTTCCGGTGAAATGCTTCCCCTGTCGACGAGCGTTCGAGCCCATTGTTCGCGAACGGTTGGATGCGACCCGATGGCCTTGTACATCATCGGCTGCGTGAACGATGGCTCGTCGCCTTCGTTGTGTCCGTAACGACGATAACCAACCAGATCGATGAGAAAGTCGAGCCCGAAACGGACGCGGTACTCCCACGCGAGGCGCGCAGCCTCAAGGCACGCGACCGGATCGTCGGCGTTCACATGGACGATTGGAATCTTGAATCCGCGCGCCAGTCCGCTCGCGTAACTCGTGCTGTAGGAATCCTGAGGGGTCGCGGTAAATCCAAGCTGGTTGTTGGCAATGACGTGGATTGTGCCGCCGGTGGAGTAACCGGGTAGCCGCGAAAGGTTCAATGTCTCCTCGACGATGCCCTGACCCGAGAAGGCCGCGTCGCCGTGTATGAGAATGGGCACGGTGATGCCGCCGTCAAAATGCGCGGGGCCTCGTTGATTGGCAGAGGTTCCTGCCGCACGGGCCATGCCGACCGCGACTGGATCGACCGCTTCGAGGTGGCTCGGGTTCGGCGGCATCGTGATGAACATCTGCCCACGCGGCGCGGCCGTCCGCGCCCCCGCGTGATACTTCACGTCTCCCATCCATCCGAGGTCGGTCCGCAATGCTTTGGCGGCGACTGGATCTTTGAACTCCGCAAGAATTTCCGCGTAGGGCTTGTCGAGGACGTGGGCGAGGACGTTCAGGCGGCCGCGGTGAGCCATCCCGAGAACGGCGTGCCGTGCGCCATGCTCGGCGGCGCCACAGATGATCTCGTCGAGAACCGGCACCAGCATGTCGAGTCCTTCGATCGAGAAGCGCGTCTTCCCCGGAAATGTGCGGTGGAGAAATCGCTCGAACGCCTCGCCCTGGGTGAGACGATCGAGAATGGCTTCGACGCTGTTGGCGTCCATCGGTGGCAGGAACCGTCCGGATTCAGCGGCATGCCTGAGCCACTCACGTTCCTCGGGCACGAAGATGTGT
>Ga0207659_10001109_pt1 | contig 15962 bp, 13 predicted proteins | sample KBSM43metaG_FD_184330 | JGI IMG/M metagenome (GOLD analysis project Ga0207659, IMG submission 184330) | Miscanthus rhizosphere microbial communities from Kellogg Biological Station, Michigan, USA - KBS M4-3 metaG (SPAdes) (version 2) | ecosystem: Host-associated > Plants > Roots > Rhizosphere >...
CAGATTGATCGCCCAACTCGGCTACAGCCGAGGCCACACCGATCACGCCTTCGGCCCAGAACCTCGTTCGAGTGGGATCCGATCGCACGTCGGGCGGCAGCATCTTCCAAGTCGGGAACAACTGGACAACGCGCTCGAGATGGCGGCTCGCCAGTTTCTTGAGCGCGCGGATGTCCGAAGCGGCCGCGGCCGCAAACAGCGCATCTCGCAAATCGTCGTCCGTGACTTGCTCGCGGCGAAAGCTGAAGAATCCCACTAGACTGATATTCGAAGGAAACGCACGTGAGCGTCGTCGGAATCGATCACATCCAGCTGGCGATGCCCGCGGGGCAGGAAGATGCGGCCCGACGCTTCTACGCCGGTCTTCTCGGCCTGAGCGAGGTTGCCAAACCAGCGCATCTCGTCGCTCGCGGCGGCGCGTGGTTCGAAAATCTCAACGTCAGGATCCATCTCGGCGTCGACCCGGACTTCCGACCGGCTAAGAAGGCACATCCCGGGCTTGTTGTCAGCAACTTGAACGCCCTGGTGGACAGGCTCAGGACTGCAGGCTACCCGGCAGCCGACGGTGACGCGCGCGAAGAGTACGAGCACGCCTATGTCGACGACCCCTTCGGAAACCGGCTTGAACTGATTCAACGCGTCTGACGCTCGCTCTCGATCCGGCTGAAGAAGACGTCATCAAAGACGAGAAAAGCGTGCGGAATATATGCCCCCGCCGAGGGCGAGTCAACGACCTATAATCAGCGCGTCTTGAGGAGGTTCGAGATGATTCGTCGCTCGGCTCTGGCGCTCGTCATGATCCTCGTGGTCGCGTTCGCCTTTACGCGGTTCCCCGCGGCGCAAACCGCGACGTTGCCGGGCACGGCGACACTGACGGGCACCGTCGAGTCCTCCACACCGTATACCGCTGCCCAGGTGTTCATCCGCAACACCGACAAGCGGATGCTCTACATGGTCTACACGAATGCGAAGCGCTTCCGTGCGGTCGCGCTCTTCCCCGGCAACTACGAAATCAGCGCCGCGACCGGAGCGCTGAAGTCCGACGTGCAGCGGCTGTCCGTCAAAGCCGGCGAGAGCCCGAAGGTGACGCTGACCTTCGCGCAGCCGGCCGCCGCCGCCGATCGCGCAATTGTCAACGCCAACGAAGGCGAAAGTCAGGGCGTGTCGAGGGTCCGACTCGAACAAAGCTACGACCAGGTCTATCCACCGGGACCCGGACGCGAGATCGCCGAGCGGACGTGCATGATCTGCCACGGCGAGAACTTCCTCTCGACGCAGCCGGCCACGGTCGGCACTTGGAACCTGCGGCTCGATCGCATGATGGGGAAGAATCTGTTCGACAAGGCGCCGGCGTCGTACGCCGAAGGCTTGCTGACCTATCGGGCATCGGAGCTGCGCTTCTCGCGCGAAGATCGCGAGACGCTGCTGCAGTATCTCGTCGCCAATTTCGGTCCGGCTGCGCAGCCGAAGGCGGTCAAGATCGATAAGGAGCTTCCGCTCGAGGAAGCGAAGCTGGGGAAAGCCGAGTTCATCGAGTACTACCTGACGCCCGATGCGCCCGGTCAGGGAATCAACGATCCGCAATTCAGCTCATGGAAAGGGCAGTTCGCCGGCCGCCGCGTCGGTCAGGATGTCCGCTTCGATGCCGAGGGGAACGTCTGGTTGACCGATCGCGGGTATCCGAATCGGCTCGTCAAGCTCGATCCACGCACCGGCGCGCAGAAGGCGTACGTACTGCCGGATCCGCGGAACGGCAACCACGACGTCAACATCGATCGCACGGGGATGATCTGGCTCGCGGAGGCCGAAGGGCAGAAGCCGGACGGCGAGAAGCACCTGCTCGGCTTCAACCCGAAGACGGAGAAGTTCGAGTTCATCATCCCGATGGATCCGGACCACGTGATTCGGAACCAGAAGAAGTGGCTTCAGTCGATGGCCTTCGACTCACAGAACAACGTGTACGTCGGCTGGATCATGGGCGGCGCGATTGCGAAATTCGATCGCGCGACGAAGAAAGTGACGGTCTTCCCGATCCCGACGCATAACGCCATCCCGTACGGCATCATCGCGGACAGAAACGACAACATGTGGATCGCGCTGTGGGACTCGGGCAACATCGCCAAGTTCGACACGCACAACAACCAGTTCACGATCTTCGCGCCGCCGACCTATCCGTCGCAGGTCCGCCGCCTGAACGTCGACGCGCAGAACAACATCTGGTTCGGCATGTGGTCCGCTGGGCCTCGCCCTGGCAAGCTTGGCAAGATCGATCAAACGACCGGTCGCATTACCGAGTACGTGGTGCCGCGCCGCAATGGGAATCCGTACGACGTCTCACAGGATCCAGAGGGGAACATCTGGGTCGCGGACGTCGGTGGCTCGGCGGCGTCGATCTACAAATTCAATCCGCGTGATCAGTCGTTCACGCTGTATCCGAAACCGCAGCGGACGGCCGATACGCCGAAAATCCAGATCACGCGCGACGGTGCAATCTGGTATTCGCCACGCGGCAGTCAGGACGCGCCGGCGTTCGGAGTGCTCTACCCGGACATGGACAAGATCACGAACCTCGGCGCGTTCTACGTGAACGGGCCGCCGGGATATCCATTCAAGCCCGGCGTTTCAAACGCCACGAAATAGAGCGAGGCGTCTCATGGAACGAGAGATGTTGCAGGCACGAGCCTCAGAGACGCGGAGACTCAGAGTCAATCTATTTATCTCTGTGTCTCTGAGTCTCTGCAGCTTATATCTGCTGTGCGGGACAGCACAATCGCCTGTCCTCGCACAAACGACGAAAGTCGCCGCGATGCACGTGCATCACGTGCACCTCAACTCGGTCGATCCGGCGAAAGCGGCCGCGTACTATCCAAAGCCGTTCGCCCTGACCGCCACCAAGACGACGTTCAACGGCTACGAGGCGGTGAAGACCGGCAACGTCTACTTGCTGTTTACCAAGGTCGCAACGCCGCCCCAGAACGAGCTGACGGGACCGCAGACGTCGGTCTGGCACTTCGGCTGGAACACCCCAGACTCGCGCAAGTACAACGAGAACTTCCACCAGATGGGGCTGAAGATCGCGCAGATGTGGGATGCGGCCGACGGCAAGCTCGTCGACATGTCGAGCGATACGCTACCCGGACTGCCGACGCAGGAGCAGATTCTCGAGATGCGCGCGAAGGGCATGCAGCCGACACGCGAAGGCGGTTTCGGCTACCTGCGCGGGCCCGACGGCATCATGATCGAGAACGCCCAGGCCGGTACCGTCGAGCGCTTCAATCACATTCACATGTACCACGAGCACCCGATCTGCGCGATGCAGTGGTACATCACGCATCTCGGCGCGACACTGCCGCAGGGGCGCGGCGGTGCTCCGGGCACGCTGCCCCCTGGCGACTGCAAGCAGCTGTACGCGCCGCCGACGTGGCCATCGTTCGCCAAGACCGGCTTCGTTCGCGATCCGGCAGGCGCGGTGTTCTTCGACGACATCTCGATCTCGATTCGCCCGTGGCCGGGCGGCGGCCTTGTCAGCACTCGCGGCCACCTCGTCGATCACTGGGCGCTGAGCGTCGCGGACCTAGATGGAACGGTGACGCGGTTGAAGAGCGAAGGCGTCAAGTTCCTGGAAGAGATTCACCCGTGGGGCAACATGCGCGCGGCGATGATCGAAGGGCCCGATCGCATCGCCATTGAGCTCGTGGAGGTCAAATAGGGAGATCCGTATGAGAGGCGTGACCGAACGGTGCCTAATCGCTACGGTGGTGCTCCTGACGTCAACGTCCGTCTTCGCGCATCACGGCACGAACGCATCCTACGACCCCACGAAAGCCGTGACGCTGACGGGCGTCGTGACGAGGTTCACCTTCAGGAATCCGCATTCGTTCGTCGAGTTCGACGTCAAAAACGAGCAGGGCGAGATGGTGCATTGGGTCGGCGAAATGAACAGTCCAACCGTCCTGCGGGAGGCAGGCTGGACGGCAACCACGATCAAGGCCGGCGATGAGCTCACGATGACGCTCAATCCCTCGCGCGCTGGCACGCCGCGGGGTGTCGTCAACCGCATGCGCCCAATCCTGGTCAACGGCAAGCAGGTGCTGGGCACTGGCGGCAGCAACGAGAACTAGCGAGGTCTGGTATCGTGCGAGCACTTTTCGCTATCGCGATCGCCATGCTGACGGCGGCAGTTCCAGGACACGCACAGGCGCCAGCCGGCGGCGGAAGACAAGGCGGCCGGGGCAGCGGCGAGACCAGGCCCGCGGTGTCGGTTCCCCATGACCCGCGAGACCTATCGGGTGTGTGGACGCGAACAAGCCCGTTGCTGACACTCAGTCAGACACCTCCGCCCTTCACGCCCCTGGGCAAGAAGTTGTTCGACGCCAACAAACCGTCGTACGGACCTCGGGCCGTGCCGCCGGCAGTCGGCAACGATCCGATGGGCAACTGCGACCCGATCGGGCTGGTTCGCAACGTGCTGCTCGAGCTCGTCGCGGTGTATCCGATGGAGATTGTTCAGACACGGGATCGGGTGTTTCAGTTCTTCGAATGGGGCCACTCGTACCGCCAGGTGTGGACTGACGGCCGGCCGCTGCCGAACGACGCCGACCTGACGTTCAATGGCATCTCCACGGGCCGATGGGAGGGTGACACGTTCGTCGTCACCTCCGGGTTCTTCGATGACCGCAGCTGGCTCGATCACTTCGGAACGCCTCATTCCACCGAGATGACGCTGGAGGAGCGTTATCGCCGGCTGGATCGCGACACGCTGGAGTTGAACATGACGCTGACCGATCCGAAGATCTTCACGGCACCGTGGGTGAGCGAGCGGAAGGTCATGAAGCTGGCGCCGCGTAATCGAGAGATCGCCGAACAGTTCTGCGTCCCATCGCAGGAGGCGGAGTTCAACAGGATCGTGCGCGATCCGGCCGGCGGGGTGGTCCGTTAGGCTTGAGCATGGGGCGAGGTAGAGAGCCTATGAAATGCACGGTCGCATTTGCGATCGCCTTCTCTTTCGGCGTGCTCGCCGGCGCGCAGCAACGAAATCCCTTTCCACAGCCGACTCCCGCAAAGGAAGTGACCGTTACCGGTATCCCCGGAGTCATCGCCGCCGGCGCCAAATGGAAACTCGTCTGGCAGGGCCCTGATAACGCGGACGGCATCATCGGGACGAAAGACGGCGGGCTGCTGTTTGCGCAGGAGCAGCCGAGCACGGTTGGCATGCTCGATCCGAACGACAAGTTTTCTATTTTCGTCAGGGACACCCATGGCACCGGTGCGCTGGCGTACGACGACAAGGGCCGCCTCATCGGGGCAGAGAGAACGTGTTCGGATCCGGGCGGCCGTCCTGCCGAGTGCAAGGAAGCGGCGGAACTGGTTGTCCTGCATCCGACACGACTGGTCCTCGCAAGCAAGTTCGGAGAGAAAACCTTCTGGCGTATGGGCGAAGTCGTGGCCGATTCCAAAGGTCGCGCGTATTTCTCCGACGATGCGGGAACGTACGTCGTCAATCCCGCCGGCAAAGTGAGTCTCGTTGCGGGGAAGGAAGTGCGAACGAACGGGATGGCGCTGAGCCGCGATGAGAAGACGCTCTATCTCACGAATGGCCGGACTATCGTCACGTTCGACATCCAGCCGGATGGCACTACGACGAATCAGCGGGATTTCGCGACGCTACAAGGCGCCGCCGGTGGCGACGGGATGTGCATCGACTCCGAAGGCCGTTTGTACGTCACCGCCGGTGATACTGGCATTCAGGTGTTCAGTGTGGACGGAACACACCTGGGCACTATTCCTCTGCCAAGATCGGCCTCGAGCGTGGCGTTTTCCGGACCCAACAAGAAGGTGCTTTACGCGAAGGGCGCGGGCATGACGACGCCGGACGGCAAGGAGTACAGAACTCCCGAGGGCGTCAGGAATAACGCCAAAGCGATTTACAAGATCGACACGATCGCGCAGGGATTCACGGGCCGCCCGAAATGAGCGTCCCGATCCGCCATTGAGCTTGTGGAGGTCAAACAGCCATGAACAAGAACTTCCTCCGGTTACTGGCGCTGGTGTGTGCGGCCAGCCCCGCGATGCTCTCGGCGCAGGCGCCGAAAGACGCGATCGTCATCACCGACACCGACATCAAGGCGGTGCTCAAGATGGCGGCGGACACCAAGCGCACTGTCCCCGACAACAGCCTTCGCGTGATCGACATGGGCAGCTATCAGCTCGCCGTCGGCATCGTCGCGCGCGGCAAGCTGGCCCCCGCACCCGCGGCTGCCGCGCCCGCTGCGGCGCCTGCGAATACGCAGCCCGCGTGCGGTCAGCAACGGGCCGGGGCGACCGGACCGAACGGCATCTACCACGACAGTACGGCGGAGACATACATCGTCACCTCCGGCAGCGGAACGCTGATTACCGGAGGAACGATCGTCAACGGACGGCGCTCACCGGCCGACAGCGAGGTGACGACGATTCTCAACGGTCCGTCGTGCAACGGGACGATGGTTGGTTTCACCAGCCGCGTGATCAACGTCGGCGATGTGATCGTCATTCCTGAAGGCGTGCCGCACGGCTTCTCGGCCATCCCCGACCACATCACGTACCTCAGCGTGCGGCCGGATCTGAAGAAAGTTCTCAAGAAGAACTACGTCAACCCCGCGCTCGCCGGAAAACAGCGGAGTGCGGTCGCTGATGACGCGACGGGTGGCGCCGGCAGGGGCATCCCCGCGGCGCGCGCAGAGGCGACGAGCGCCGACAGGCGCGTAGGAGCCGCGAGCACGGAGCGGGGAAAGCCGGCGACAGGACCCGTCGCGTCGCGTGCCGTCGGCACTGCGGGCACGCGCAGCCTTCCGACGTTCGATATCGATCGGAACTGGCCGAAAGTCCCAGCGCAGTGGAAGCTCGGCGACGTCTCCAGCTTCTCGGTCGACGCGGACGGTCGCATCTGGGCGCTGCATCGGCCGCGCACGCTCGTCAAACCTGAAGACGTGCCGAAGCGCGCACCAGCGGTGATGGTTTTCGACGCGGCCGGTAACTATGTCAAGAGCTGGGGGGGCGATGGCGCCGGGTACGAATGGCCACAACGCGAGCACGGGATCAACATCGACAGCAAAGGCTTCGTGTGGATCACCGGCAACAACTGCCCCACGAACGGCATCGCCAATCTCAAGCACGTCGCGGACGATCAGATCCTGAAGTTCACGCAGGACGGCAAGTTCGTGATGCAGATCGGCCACAGCAACCAGAGCAAAGGCAACGCCGACACGACGAACGTACATCGCGCGGCCGATGTGCAATACAACGCGCGCACCAACGAGTTGTTTGTCGCCGACGGCTACGGCAACCACCGCGTCATCGTGTTCGACGCCGACAGCGGCAAGTTCAAACGGATGTGGGGCGCGTTCGGCAACAAGCCGGTGGACGACGACCATTGCGAGGTCGTCACGCCGAAGGAATTTCCAGCTGGAGACGGACCGAAGAACTTCAGCATCGTCCACGCCATCCGTCTGTCAAAGGACGGCACCATCTACGTCGCGGATCGCGAGAACCGCCGCGTCCAATCGTTCACGCCGGACGGCAAATTCGTGAAGCAGATCGTCAAGACCGACACGCAGTTCGCGCGTGACCTGGCGTTTTCGGCCGATCCGAACCAGGAGTTCCTCTACGTCGGCAACGGCAACGACATCGTCATCGTCGATCGGAAAGCGATGCAGATCGTCGGCAGCATCAAGCTGCCCGGACAGATCGGCGGAGGCCATCACATCGCGACCGACTCGAAGGGCAACATCTACATTGCCGGGACGACGATGGGGCTGCAGAAGCTGACGTTCAAGGGAATGTCGACAACTTCAACCAACTGACAGGCTCCCGGCTGCCGACTTCCGGCTCCCGGCTTCGATGAGGCCGCTAATCGGGTGTCGGACGCCGCGTTCGCCTCTCCAGTCCTCATCGGCGCAGGAGGTTTCTGCGAGTGGATCTCGGTCTCAGGGGAAAGCTCGCTCTCGTGAGCGGGAGCACGGCCGGTATCGGTTACGCGATTGTCGAAGCGCTGGTAAAGGAAGGCGCCCAGGTCATCGTCAATGGACGGACCGCGGACTCCGTGGAGGCCGCCGTCGCGAAATTGAACGATATTGCGGCAGGCAGCGCGCGGCCGTTCACCGCAGATTTGAGCACGCCGGACGCCGCGCAGCAGGTCGCGCGGCAATTTCCTGACGTCGAAATCGTCGTCAATAATCTCGGCATCTTCGAGCCGCAGGCATTCGAGGACATCACCGACGAAGAGTGGATCCGATTCTTCAACATCAACGTGCTGAGCGGCATCCGCCTCGCGCGGCTGTATCTGCCCTCGATGAGAAAGAGGAACTGGGGCCGCATCATCTTCATCTCGAGCGAGAGCGGCGTGCAGATTCCACCCGAGATGATTCATTACGGCGTGACAAAGATGGCGCAGCTCGCGGTGTCGCGGGGTCTCGCGGAGGCGCTCGCGGGCACCGGCATTACGGTCAATTGCGTCCTCCCGGGGCCCACACGGAGCCGCGGCGTTGAGGAGTTCGTTACCGCTCTGGGAAAGCGCGAAGGCAAGACATTCGCGCAGTTCGAGACCGAGTTCTTTCAGAAGGTGCGCCCGACGTCACTCATCAAGCGATTCGCGAAGCCCGAGGAAGTGGCGTCGCTCGTTGCCTACGTCGCCAGCCCACTGTCATCGGCGACGACCGGTGCAGCGTTGCGTGTTGACGGAGGCGTCGTCAAGAGCGCTGTGTAGGGCGGGTTAGCCTTCGCATTCGGAATAGTTCGACGTCCCATTTCGTGCTGCCTTCGGTCGCCAGATCGACGGCGATTTCGCCGACAACACCACAGAACTTGAAACCGTGACCTGAAAATCCTGCCGCGACGATGACGTTCTCAGCCTCGGGGTGACGGTCGATCACAAAATGAGCGTCGGGCGTGTTGGCAAACATGCACACCTTCATCGCGAGCGTCGGTCCGTCCGCGTCCGGGAAGTAACGGCGAATGCCTTCGCGAAGAACCGCTTCGTCCTCGGGGTAACAGTCGCGGTCGACGGCGTCGGCGTCGACCGATTCGTGACGGTGGTGGTACTTCCCGATCTTGAACCCAGGCACGTGGTGTACCGGAAAGCCATAGAAACGACCCTCCGACACTTCCATGTTGAAGATAGGGAAGCACGCTCGCTGAAAGTATTCGGGCTTACGCGGTTGAGTCCACAGCAGCACCTGGCGCTCTGCGACAACGAATGACGCCAGGCCAGTCACGCTCTTCGGCGTCCAAGGTCCAGCCGTAAGAACCAGCGTTCCTGCTTCGTACCGAGCACGGTCGGTGGTCACGGTGACATGCCCGGACGAAGCGTCCCAGCCACGCACGCATTCGCGAGCGTGAACTTCCGCCCCATGTGCGAGTGCCGCGTTGACATGCGCAACCACGCATCGTTCGGACATCAGCAAGCCGCCGTCCGGTTGGTAAACAGCAACCATGTGCGCGGGCAAGCGGTAACCGGGGAATCTCCGGCTGACATCTGAGGCAGACATGACGTCGTGGGCGACAGCATGATCGCGGCACGACTGCAGCGATCCTTTGATCGTGTCGCTGCCTTCGTCGCCTGCGTCGATGCCGCCGGTGATGAACAGCAATTGCTCGTCCGCGACCCTCTGCAGATCCCGCCAGAGCTCGTACGATCGACGCAGCAAAGGAACGTATTTCGGATGCTCTGAGTAAGCGAGACGGATGATCCGGGTCACGCCCACGGACGCGCCAAGCACGTTCGGGATGTCGAATTGATCCAGCGCCAGCACTCGTCGGCCGCGCCGCGCGAACTCATACGCGGCCGCGCTGCCCATGCTGCCAGTGCCGACAACGATGGCGTCGTAGGTCGTTATCGATCCTTCCCGTCTTTACCGTCCAGAGGGGCACCGGTGCCTGAGGAGCCGAGGAACAACTTCCGTCCGTTCGGAAAGGTGAGGTCTCTCCCGTTGCCTCTCATCGAACCATCTTTGGCCTGGAATCCTTCGACGACGATTTCGATTCCAATCGGCAGCGAGTCCCTCGTAAATCCGCGCCGGTAGAGCGCATTCGGCGGGCCGCCTTCGATCATCCAGCGCTCTACTTTGCCATTGGGCCTCTTCACGTCGATGTGGATCCATGTGTGTGGATTGATCCATTCCATCTTCGTGACGGTGCCCTGCAATTTGATTGGCTTCTTCGCATCGAATTCGGCCGCAAACGCGTGATGCGCGCGCACCGGCATTGCGGCGATCACAATGGCAAGACCGGCAACAAAGACCGCCACGTTCGTCCGCATCACACGTCCCTCACCTTCCCGCCGTCTTGCTCGCCGCGTTGGCGCGAGCGCCGCTCAGCAGATTCGGCATCGCGTAATTTCCCTCGTGACAGGCGTACTCGTAGATCTGCGTGCCGTCCGGAACTTTTGAAATAGGAATGACTGCGGTCCACGGCTTCACAAACGTCGTCGGATCTTCGACGGTAATCGTATATTCGAGCGTGTCCGCGTCGGTCCTCTTGAACCGCTCCAAAAGATGGAGCGTTTCGGACGGCCTCGTCCAGATGCTCGCCCACTCGTAGTTGGTCTTGTCGACGAAATTCGTCGTGTCGACAACGAGCGTGTCGCCCTGCCAGTGGCCGACCGAGTCGCCGAACCACTGACGGATGTTGCTGTGCGGACGACCATCGACGGGGATGATGCGTCGATCGCGGTACTCCTCGTGAAGAATCGTCACGTAGCCGGGACTCTGCACGATCTGATTGTGTCCACCGTTGGGACCTTGCCACATCATGCCGGTGACGCCGTCAGTCAGGCAGCGTTCGCCGGTGTCAGGATCCAGATACGATTCGTATGGTCCGACGCCGTACCGAGCGGCGGCACGCGCGTCGGCTTTCTGGGCGTCAGGCGTATACGGAATCCGCCCGTCGCGCGGATCCGTAATCAACGACGTCTGCTTGTAGACCTTTCGCGGTCGTCCGTGGTCCTGCCAGAAGCTGTTGTACTCGTTGCCGCGAATCGGTGACGCGGCGATGGATTGGCGGCCGACCGCCTCGCCTTCGACACCAGCAAGCCGGTTGGCCTCCTGATCTTTCTCCGTTTGCTGGATCTGCGCGATCTCCGCATCGGTCAGGAATTCCCGTCCGCCAAACCGCGCGGGTCGTTCGAGCGCAATTACCGCCTCGTATCTCCAGACGCCCTGGAAATCAGGATCGCCCCAGGCGGTCCGCGCAACAGGCGTCGTGCTATGTGTGTCTGATGCCGGCGCGGCTGTCGAATTCCGCGCCGCCGACGCCACGGCGAACACCGCCGCCCCGGCGACAACAGCCAGCGTCAGAAGGATCGCGACGGATCCGTATCTCATGTCAGATCTCCGTCACTTGTTCGTGTGTCCGGTCGCAGGATCGACGACGCCAAGATGGCCGTACATCGCCTCTTCGACAAATTCCACGCACTTGTATTCGAGTATCCGCTTGTCTTTCTCGGTACGCCGATAGAGTGGCATCCGCATTTTCCACGGCCGCGTAAACACTTTCGGATCTTCAACGGTGACTTCGTACATCAGATGGTATGGACTCACCGCCGTGTACCGCTCGACGATGTGCAGCGCGTCGCTATGGAAGTTGCCGGCCCGGTCGAACCAGGTCTCATCGTTGAAATCGGTGACGTCGACGACGAGCGTGTCGCCTTCCCAGCGGCCGCGTGACAAGCCCATCCACGATGGGCTCGGGCTGTTCCCGACCTTGTTCATGTGGATGGTTCGCGTCGTTCCTGCGAATTCATACGCGATGAGGATCGTGTCGGTGCCTTGAAGGATCTGAAAGGGATACGGCATGTAGGTCGCGCGCGGAACACCGGGCATGAAGCACTTGATTTCCGGATCGCGCTCGAGCCAGTGCTCGACGTTTTCTTTCTTCTTCGCGGCCGCCCACGGCTGGTACGGGACCTCATCGCCGTCGACGACGCCCTCGCCGGCGGGCACCGCGCCGACCGCCCCGAGAGCACGCACTGCCGGTGCGGGAATGTCGGTTGGTGTGGCGCGGACAAGTCCCGCAACGCCTGTACGTGGCGCGGCTGGAATCAGCGCCAACGCCGGTCGCGCCGGATGGGACTGAATGTCGAAGTTCGCGGTGTTGAGGGCCTGCCACACGCCGCTGAGATCGGGTTTGCCATCGGCCGTGCGCGCGGGCTGGTAGCCGGCGCTGCGACGTGAGGAGCGTACTTGCGCCCAGACCGAGCCGACGACGATAGCGGCGACGATCGCAACCAGCGCGGTTTTGAACCAGGTCGGCATCGCTGAGTCCTCTTGTCGGCCGAGATTATGGGACAACTGAACTCCCAATTGCCAACTTCCACCGTCCAACAAGGTTTGGGAATTGGAAGTTGGGCGTTGGAGGTCATCAGGGCGATCTGGCGGTAGACTCCCCGCATGGTGACGGCGTCTGTTCTGTCTAGAATCGCAGTGGTCGCGGGCCTCGCACTGCTCCTCGCCTCAGGCACCGCCGCGCGACAAGCCGCACCCACATCCGAACGATGGGTCACCGCGTGGGGAACCTCGCAGAGCGGGCTCGGCACTGGCGCGGTGTCGAACACCACGGTTCGGATGATCGCGAGGGTGACCATTTCGGGTCAGGCCGTCCGCATTCGACTCGACAACACGTTTGGGTCATCCCCACTCGTCATCGGAAAGGCGTACGTCGGACACCGGATTCAGGGTGCGGCGGTTGCACCAGGATCCAATCGACCGATCACGTTCAACAAATCCGCAGGTGTAACCATTCCGGCCGGCGGCAGCGTGACGAGCGATCCGGTGCCGATGAATGTATTGGCGCAACAGGACCTGGCGGTGAGCCTGCACATTCCTGGCGCTGATGTGCGGTCCAGTCAACACGGCGGCGCGCAGGTGACGTCGTATCTCGCACCGAATGGCACTGGCGATGTGGCGTCAGAAGACGCGGCCAAACCCTTTACCGGTACGACCACTTCAATGTTCTGGCTCAAGGCCATCGATGTGTCCTCTTCCTCCTCCACCGGTTCGATTGTCGCGTTCGGCGATTCCATTACCGACGGCACCTGCACGACGGTCGATGCGTACGATCGATGGGAAGACCTGCTCGCGGTGCGTCTGGCGCTCGATGCAGCCGGCCGTGGAGCCAACGACGCGCACAAGGCGGTCGTCAATGAGGGGATCGGCGGTAACACGATCACGCGTGAGAACCTTCAACCACCGCCCGACAGCCCTCCCGGCGTCGAGCGCCTCGAGCGCGACGTCCTGACTCATCACGGGGTGACACATGTGATTTTGTTCATGGGGACAAACGACATCCGCCGCGGTGCGTCGGCCGCGCAGGTCATCGCCGGAATGCAGGACCTCGCCAGACGCACGAAGGCCCGTGGGCTGAAAACGATCGGCGTCACGATCATCCCGCGACACAACCGGCCTCCCGAGCCGAACAACACGGGATGGGATGCGGCCAAGACGCAGGTGCGTCGCGAGGTGAACCAGTGGATCCGCACCAAGGGGCCCTTCGACGGGGTCATCGACTTCGACAAGGTCGTGCAGGATCCGAAGAACGTCGACCTGCTGCTTCCGGCGTTCAACTGCGGGGACGGCATCCATCCGAGCCCGCGCGGCTATTACGAAATGGGCCGATCGGTGCGGCTCGGACTCTTTCAATGAGTGGTGTAGGGGCGGGTCTTAAGACCCCCCTACACGTGAATCAACGAATCCGATACGACAGCCCGGTCAGGACGCGCAGATCGCGGACTGTGTCGTCCGTCGTGCGATCCAACGTGAGCAGGAGCGACACGGTACGACCAACATTGATCGAAGTCGAGCCGCTCCATCGGTGCGTCCGCGGTCGACTTTCGATGATGATGCCGTCCAACCGCTCGAATCGAATGACCGAGAGTGACGTCGAGTAGTCGACCGATGCGTACGCGGCGCGACCGATGCCACGGCCGACCGACACGTATCGCGAGTGATACGCGCCGGTCGACTGGTCGATGCGCGCATCCGAGAACGCGGCGTCCACCCCGGTCCTCATGACGTCTCCGGCCTGTCCGCCAAACGTCACGCGTCCGGTGGGCGCATCATCGCGATTGTTGCGGTCGCGCGCATACGACGCATACACGTGAACACCGCGGACGGGTTGCACCGTTACACGGCCTCCCGCCGATTCGTACGTGAGGCCTTCCACCGCCTGCTGTGTCAAAGATCGGCCCGTGAGAAGGTCGGCGGTCAGCTGACGTGCATCGAGCGCCCGGCCACGGTTGTAGGTGCCGAGCACTTCGAGCCGCGATGCCGGACTGACGCGGACGTTTGCCAGAAAGTACGAGAGCCCGCGCTGCGCCGTGTCTTGCGCGGGACCACGGACTTCGTACTCCGCCGCCTGGTACACGTTGACCGCACGTCCCATCGGAAGAAAGTTGGTGGTCGACAGAACCGAGCGTTCCGTCATCGAACCCTGTTGAACGCGTGTGTAGCCAATGACGTGACGTTGGAGATATCCGCGCTGAACGGCTGCGTAGACTCCACCTTTACGGACATCAGGTGCATACCCGACGTCCAACGATTTCGGTTCGAGGCCCATGAAACCCCCGACTCGAACCCGCGTTTTGGTGCTCGAGGGTCGCTGCGCGATTTCCACTAACCCGCCGGCGACGTTGCCAATCGTTCCCAGATCGGGCAGCCACATATGACCCGCGCGTACCCTGACCCCGGTCTCGCCGCCGACGCGCGTGCCGACGAACCCCGTGTACAGGGACAAGCGATCCGGATGTGCTCCAGTGAGCCACCGGGACTGACGGACGTCCAGCCCTATCTCCAAGCCGTTTGCAGCGTTCTCACCTTCGGTGGTTTCGAATGTCGCGGCGGTCGTCACCATAGATTCCCACTGCGGCCCCAGTCCCTCCACATCGCGTTGCGCGGCGTCCGTATGTACGCTGACACGCCCGGATATCCTGCCGGTGTTCTGCGGTGTCGCGACCGCGGGAACGATCAACAGCACTCCCGCAAGCACCGCACCGCGCCTCAGCGCATCCGACGCCACGACGAGTCGCTTAAGACCGTCCATTGGGGTGGCAGCTGAAACAGGCGAGAGAGTCATAACGGTAACCAGCACGTCCGCGATGCTTCGCGTCCATGGTGGCGCGGTCGTGTTCGTGACACACGAGACAGGTGAATACCGCATAGCTGGCGCTCGTCTGATGGCACGTCGCGCACGACTGGCGATGCGGACCCGAGGAGATTGGGAATCGGTGACTGAACGTCCCCTGGTTCCACGATGTGTCGGTTGCCCGATGACATCCTTGGCACGTCGGAGGGAATCCAGCAGCAAGGTGGTTCGGCGAGGTCGTCCTGTCGTACAGGGTTCGATGGCAGCCGACGCAGTCGCGGGGTGTGCCGACGTAGACGTTGTTCACATGGCAGGCTGAACACACGGCCTGCGCATGCCTGCCAACCAGAGGGTAGAACGTGTGAGCGGTCGCGCCGCGGAAGCTCGTGTCGCTGGCCCGGTGACACATCTCGCACGTCGTGGAGAATCCCGCCGCAACGTGATTGGGCGCCTGTGTGGCCTGGTAGTCCTTTTCGTGGCACGCAATACACGTCGCCTGCGTCATCCGAAACGTGCCGTTCTGATGGCATGACTGGCACGACAGCGTGCGATGCGCCGCACCGAGTGCCATGCCTGTCATCCCGCCGTGGTTCCATTGAACCGACGTCCAGGCCGACGTGCGGTGGCAGGTCTCACACTGCACCCCGAGCTGCAGCCGGTAACGATCGTCCTGACGACGCGTCCAGTGACAGTCGAAGCACTTGGTCGGCGTGCCCTTGTATGTGCCCTGGAGATGGCACGATTCGCACGCGACGTCACGGTGGCGACCGTCCAGGTGGAACGGCGTCTGATTGTGAAAGGCGCGGCTTGTCGGATCGAACTGGGCGGCAGCAGGTGCCGCGCACAGCAGG
>Ga0207659_10001110_pt1 | contig 15947 bp, 10 predicted proteins | sample KBSM43metaG_FD_184330 | JGI IMG/M metagenome (GOLD analysis project Ga0207659, IMG submission 184330) | Miscanthus rhizosphere microbial communities from Kellogg Biological Station, Michigan, USA - KBS M4-3 metaG (SPAdes) (version 2) | ecosystem: Host-associated > Plants > Roots > Rhizosphere >...
CGGCGCGTTGAAGCGCGCGATGGTCGTGCCGGACGGTGTCGAGGATCTGATCAAGACGCCGACCGCCACGCTGAAGACGATTGCCGCCGAGAATCCGCGCAGCTATCCCGTGCAGGTGGCACTCGGTCGCGCGTTGCGCCGCGACGGCCAGCTCGACGAAGCGGTGCAGGCGTTCGAGCGTGCTGCGGCGCTGGTGCCGATGGCGCGCGGCGCCGGCAACCCGCACGAGCAGATCGCGGCGATCGCGGTGCAGAAGAACGATCAGCCTCGCGCCATCGCCAGCCTGACCGCGCTGGTGAAGAACGATTTCAATAACGTCGACGCCGCCCGCCAACTGGCCGGGCTGTTGCGTCAGGCCAATGTCACCGATCCGGCGAAGCTGACGCCGGTTTACGAGCGGATCCTGTCGATCGACCCGTTTGACGGCGAGGCGCACGCCTCGCTCGGGCGGCTTGCGCTGCAGAAGAACGAGGCCGAGCAGGCGGCGCGCGAGTTCCGCACCGCGCTGGCGCTGAACCCGGTCGACCGCGCCGCGGCCCTTACCGATCTCGCGGAAAGCTATTACAAGAGCGGCCGCAAGGCCGACGCGAAGAAACACACGCTTGCCGCGCTCGAAATCGCGCCGTCCTACGAACGCGCGCAGGAACTGCTGTTGAAGCTGGTGGACGCGCGATGAGAGTCCGGGCCGCGCTGGCGCTGGCCGGCCTGATGGCGATGATTCCGGCGTTGCAGCCGAATCTCGACGCGCAGCTCGGTCCTGCACCGGACAATAAATATGCCGGCTTGCAGTGGCGTTTCGTTCGCATCAAGTATCACTACGCCACCGAAGGTACCCACATCCCGCAGGACTTTTACGGCGAGCCATGGGGCATCGACGCACCGGCCGCAGAGCAGAACCTTTCACGGCGAGTGAAAACGGCGACCGCGATCCAGGTCGAAGATCCGATTCTGCTGACCATCGACGACCCGCGGCTGTTCGAGTACCCGTGGATTTATTTTGTCGAACCGAGCAGCATGAAACTGCCGGAAGCCGACCTCGCCACCCTCCGCGAATATTTTCTGCGCGGCGGATCTGCCTACATGGACGACTTCCACGGTCAATTCGAGTGGGATGCGTTCGTACGCGAGATGAAGCGGTTGTTTCCCGACCGTGAAATCGTCGAGATCCCGAAGGACCATCCGGTTTTCAGCTGCTTTTACAAGCTGGATGGTTTTCCACAAGTGGCCGGTCTCGGGTCGTTTCTCGCTGGCCGCTCGTGGGAAAAAGGCGGTGTCGTGCCGCATCTGCGGACGATTCTCGACGACACCGGCCGGCCGATGGTGTTCATCAACTTCAACACCGACATGGGCGACGGCTGGGAGTGGTCGAACGCCGAAGCCTATCCTGGCTACATCAAGTACACCGCACTGGCGTACCGAATGGGGATCAACGAGATCGTCTACGCCCTCACACATTAAGGACGGACATGGAATCGTCGGCAGCCCCGGTCAGTACTGTCAGTACCGTCGGCGCGGATCGCCTTGCTGGCGGACGCGAGCGGATACTGACCGAACTTCGCAAGGTCATTGTCGGTCAGGACGAAGTCGTCGAGCAGGTGTTGATCGCGCTGTTCACCGGAGGCCACGTACTGATCACCGGGGTACCGGGACTGGCCAAGACCCTGTTGATCAAGACGCTCGCCGATGTTCTCGATCTGGAATTCAAGCGCATCCAGTTCACGCCCGATCTGATGCCTTCCGACATCACCGGCACCGAGATTCTCGACGAAGAGCAGGGCACCCGGCGGCTGCGCTTTGTGAAGGGGCCGATTTTCGCGCAGATCATCCTGGCCGACGAGATCAACCGCACTCCGCCGAAAACCCAGGCGGCGTTGCTCGAGGCGATGCAGGAATTTCACGTCACCGCCGCGGGCCGGACCTATCCGCTCGAGCAGCCGTTTTTCGTGTTGGCCACGCAAAATCCGATCGAGCTCGAAGGCACTTATCCGCTGCCCGAGGCACAGCTCGATCGCTTCATGTTCAACGTCGTCATTCAGTACTTGAACGAGGACGATGAAGTGACCGTGGTGACGCAAACCACCGGTGCCGATCGGGCGCTGCCGCAGCGCGTGCTGACCGGCTCCGACATCCTGCAGTTTCAGGATCTGGCGCGGCAGGTGGTGATTGCCGAAGAGGTTGCGCGCTACACGGTGCGGCTGGTCAGCGCATCGCGTCCAGGCGTGACCGGTGCTCCCGATTTCATCGACAAATGGGTGAAGTGGGGCGCCGGATTGCGCGGCTCGCAGGCGCTGGTGCGCGGCGGCAAAGCGCGCGCACTGATGCATGGCCGCTACCACGTCTCGATTAAAGACATCCAGGCGCTGGCCAAACCGATTCTGCGCCACCGCATCATGACCAACTTCTACGCCGAGTCGGAGCGGATTAACTCGGACGCGATCATCGAGCGCCTGCTGGCCACCGTTCCGGTGCCAAAGAGCGGAATGTAACGTGTCGCCGTGGACCGCGCACGACCGGCCGTTTCTCGATCCGGCGGTGGTGGCGCGCCTTGGCACGCTCGAGCTGAAAGCGCGGACGATCGTCGAGGGATTTCTTTCCGGACTCCACCGCAGCCCGTTCAAAGGCTTCAGCGTCGAGTTCGCCGAGTACCGGCAGTACATTCCCGGCGACGACCTGTCGACGATCGATTGGAAAGTCTACGCACGGAGCGACCGCTTTTACGTCAAGAAATTCGAAGAAGAAACCAACCTCGATTGCCACCTGATGCTCGACGTCAGCGGGTCGATGGGCTACGGCGGCCATCACGCGATGACGAAGTTCCAGTACGGCGCATGCCTCGCGGCGTCGCTCGCCTACTTGATGAACCGGCAGCGCGACGCGGTGGGCCTGACCGCCTTCGACGAAGACATCGTGACGATGCTGCCGTCGAGTTCGCGAACCGGGCACTTGCGCGCGGTGTTGCTGACGCTCGATCGCCTGAAAACCGGCCAGCGGACCAATGTGTCCAAGCCACTGCATACCCTGGCCGACTCGTTGAGCAAGCGTGGCATGGTCGTGTTGATTTCCGATCTGCTCGACGATCCTCAGTCGGTGATTCGCGGACTGAAGCATTTTCAGTTCCGCGGCACCGACGTGATCGTGTTTCACATTCTCGATCCGGACGAGGTCGAATTCCCGTTCGACCGAGCGACCCGCTTCGAAGATCTCGAAACCCAGGACGAAGTGATGGCCGTGCCGGGCGTCGTGCGCGACCATTACCTGCAGGAAATGGGTTCGCTGATCGAACGTTATCGGCGCGACCTCGGGTCTGCCGGGATCGATTATCAGCTATTGACCACGAATCACCCGCTGGAGCTCGCATTGATGTCGTACCTGTCAACGCGGGCGAGGTCGCTATGACCTTTCTGTCGCCGCTGTTCTTGCTTGGCGCGATCGCGGCGGGGGTTCCGATCGTTCTGCACTTGTTGAAGCGCGAACCGGAGGCACGCATCAAGTTCGCCGCGGTCAAGATGTTGAAGCACGCGCCAGTAGAGCACACGGCACGGCACCGGCTGCGGGAGTTGCTGCTCCTCGCGTTGCGGGTTGCAACGCTGCTGCTGCTGGCCCTTGCCTTCGCGCGGCCGTTCATCCTGCGCGGCGGCGCTGCCACGGTCAGCGGCATTCGGATTGTCGCGCTCGATACCTCGTTCAGCATGTCGGTGCCCGGGCGCTTCGCGATCGCACAGCAGACGGCACGCGACGCCGTCTCGCAGGCGGCGATCGGCGAACTGGTTGGCGTCGTCACGTTCGCCGACGACGCAACGATTGCGGCACCGCCGTCGGCGGATCACGTTCTGGCGACCTCAACGATCGACCTGGCCGAAGTCGGCTTCGGCGCGACCCGCTACCGCGCGGCGTTGTCGGCGGCGGTGCAGGCGCTCGCTGGTCGTCGCGGCACTATTGTCGTCGTCACGGATCTGCAAGAGAGCGGCTGGGACGCGGGCGATCGCGCCGTGGTTCCGGAAGGGACCACCGTTCAGATTGCCGACGTCGGCGCCGTAGCGGCGAATCTCGGCGTGGCGAGCATCCGTTCCTCGGGCGAACGGATTGTCGCTGCGATTTACAACGCCGGCGCTGTCGCGCGCGAGGCCCACGCGCACCTGTCGATTGACGGTCGCGGCGCGGGCGATGCGAATACGACGGTTGGACCACGCCAGACTGGCGAGGTGGTGTTTCCGGCCGTAGGACGAGGCTCGACCGTCGCCGTATCGGTTGACGACAACGAAGGCGCCCAAGCTGACAACGTCCGATATGCCCGGCTGGGCGGCAGCGGCCGTCCGAGCGTCCTCGTGGTGACGGGCAGCGGTGTGGTCTCGCGCGAAGCGTTCTATGTTCAGCATGCGCTGACTGCCGGAGACGTCGACGGCCGCTCGTACCGAGTCGCGTCCACGAGCGGTTCGCAATTGTCGGCCACCGGGGATCCCGGTTTGAACGCGCACGCGGCGGTAATGTTGCTGTCGACCCGTGGTTTGGAACGCCGCGGGCGTGAAGCGCTGGCTGCCTATGTCGGCGATGGCGGCGGGTTGTTCATCGCGGCCGGGCCCGACGTGGATGGAGAGGTGGCCGCAGACGTCCTGGGCGGCGGTCAGGCATTGCGAATCGTCTCCGCGTTGCCTGGCGGCGAAAGTCGTGAAAGTCGAACCTTCGCACCGGCGGACGTGCGGCATCCGGTGTTTCTCCCATTCTCGGGTGGCTCGGCGACGTTAGGGCTGGTGCGGTTCCAGCGAGCCGCGCACATCGATGGTCCGGGCTGTCAAACGCTTGCTCGGTTCACCACCGGTGACAAGGCTCTGATCGAGTGCGCGGTCGGCGAGGGACACGCGCTGGTGCTCGCGTCGGACCTCGAAAATCGCTGGAACGACTTTCCGCTTCATTCGAGCTTCCTTCCGTTCATTCACGAGTCGGTTCGCTACTTAGCGAGCTCGCGCAGCGGCGACGGTGAATATGTGGTCGGCAACACTCCGGCCGGTATTCCGAAGCGGCCTGGGGTGCACCAGGTTGCGGCGGCGAAGCCGGGTCAACCGGCCCGAACCATAGTGGTCAATGTCGACCCGCGTGAGATGGACAACTCGCGAATCAGCGCGGAAGAATTCCAGGCGGCGGTCGCGCCTTTGCGAGACACCGCCGGCACGGCCGGCCGCGTCGAAGCCCGGCAGCTCGAAGACGATCAGCACCTGTGGCAGTACGCGCTGGCGCTGATGGTGCTGCTGCTTGCCGTTGAAGGGGTCCTTGCGGCACGAACGGCTTAGTGTTGAAGTAACGAAGTGACCAGCGGCGAGTGACGAGTAGCGACGTCGGAAGCTGGTAGTAGGAAGTAGGAAGTAGAGACGGCGATGCATAGGTTCGAGGAAATTCGCGCGTTGCTCGCCCGGGTTCGCAGGCGCTGGAGGGCGCAGCGCGCGTTTCAGGCGACCGTCCGGGTCGCGCTGGCGGCGTCGCTCGTCGTGGCGGTGGCGATGGTCGTCGCGCGGTTTACCACCGGCGCACCCATCGTGCTGGTCGCAACGGCGCTCACCGCTCTGGGGCTGGTGGTTGCCGGCGCTGTCTGGGGCACGGCACCGTTGCGCGGCATGCCGGACGACCGGCAGGTCGCCCGGTTCATCGAAGAGCACGACAGCTCGCTCGACGATCGCTTGGTCAGCGCGGTTGATGTCGCTGAGCACCCGTCGGCTGCTGCGGGCCTTGCGGAACCGATGCTCGCGGACGCGGCGAAGCGTCTCCGCGATCTCGACATCGAAACGATTCTTCCAAGTGAAGCCGTCCGGCGCGGTGGTTTCCAGGCAGCCGCTGCAGCGCTCGTGCTGATCGTGCTGATCGTGTCGGCCCGGCACACCATCAGGCAGGCCTTCGATGCGACGGCGCTGGTGCTGTTTCCGTCGCGGGTGACGCTCGATGTCACTCCCGGAAATGCGCGAATCAAGGCCGGCAGCGCGCTGTCGGTTCAGGCGCGGCTGGTCGGCAACCTTGCGCCGGTTGCCGCTCAACTGCAGATCGCCGCCGGCGACAACTGGCGATCGGCGGAGATGTCGGCGGACAAACCGGGCGAGTTCCGCCTGGCGCTCGATAGCATCGTCACTTCCTTCAAGTACCGCGTCGTCGCCGGTGCGGTCACGTCGTCAATTTACGACATCACCGTCGTGAAGCCACCGCGGGTTGCGCGAATCGATGTCGACTATACGTATCCGGAAGGTCTGAATCTCAAGGCACGGACCGAACGTGACAGCGGCGATATTTACGCGCCAGCGGGTACCGACGTCCGCGTCCACGTGATCACCGATCAGCCGGCCGCGAGCGGTCGGATGGCGCTCGGAAACGGAAAATCCGTCGATCTCGAGGTCGCGGGCACGAACGAGCTCGCGGCATCGCTGAAAGTGAGCACAGACGATTCGTATCGGTTGGCGCTCGCCGATCACGAGGGTCTGTCGAGCGATGGTGACGTCGAATACTTCATCCGCATCCTCGAAGATCGTCCGCCCGATGTCCGGGTGCTGAAACCAGCCAGCGATCGGTCCGTCACACGGCTCGAGGAAGTGGAGATCGATGCGCAGGCGGAAGACGATTACGGCATCGATCGCCTGGACCTCGTTTACTCGATCCGCGGTGAAGCGGAAAAAACGATCTCGTTGAAGATCCCACGCGGCGAGACGACGGTTGCCGGCCATCACACGCTGTTTCTGGAGGACATGGAAGTTCAGCCCGGCGACTTCGTGTCGTATTACCTGCGCGCCAGGGATTTGACCCGTGGCACGCGTCCCAACGAAGCGCGCAGCGACATCTTCTTTCTCGAGATCAAACCGTACGAACAAGAATTCTCGCTGGCCCAGAGCCAGGCGTCGGCGGCGGGTGGCGCCGGTGGCCGCGGATCGATCGACGAGCTGGCAGCGGCGCAAAAGGAAATCATCGTCGCGACCTGGAAGCTCGACCGACGCGCGCAGCTCACGAAAGGCGCGAAATCCGAGCAGGATGTGAAATCGGTCGCGCGTGCCGAAGCCGAGTTGAAAACGCGCGTCGAGAGCGCGTCGAGCGGCTTCCGCGAAACTGCGATGCGCGACCCGCGACGGCGGTCGCAGCCGCAGCGAGGACGCGGCGGCGTGCCGCTGCCGCCGTCGACCGAGCCGCTTCGCGCCGGCCAGACGATGGCGGAAGAGGATGCGATGACGGCGGCGGCCGAAGCGATGGGCCGTGCGGTTGTCGAACTGGACGCGCTGAAAACCGCCGACGCGCGTGCGCCGGAGATGGAAGCGCTCAACTACCTGTTGAAGGCGCTCGCCGAAGTCAAAAAACACGATGTTCAGCGGCAGCAGGCCGGTAGTGGCAACGGCAGCAATCGCAGCAACTACGACGTGTCGTCACTGTTCGACAAAGAACTGCAGAAACAGCAGCAGACCAATTACGAGACCCGTTCGACCGCCGAGCAGAAAGACGATCCGAATCAAAGCGCGCTCGACAAGATCCGCGATCTGGCGCGGCGGCAGGACGAGCTGCTCAAGAAGCAACAGGAACTTGCGAAAAACCGCGCGGCGATGAGCGCCGAAGAATTGAAGCGCGAGCTCGAGAAATTGACGCGCGAGCAGTCCGACCTGCGGCAGCAGGCCGAACAAATCGCGAGAGAACAAGGTTCGCAGGGTTCTAGGGGTTCGCAGGGTTCACAGAGTTCAAGAGGTTCACAGGGTTCAAGGGGTTCAGAGGGTTCAAGGGGTTCAGAGGGTTCTCGGGGTTCGGAGGGTTCTCGGGGTTCGGAGAGCGCGGAGGGTTCGCAAGGTTCCCAAGGTTCGCAAGGCCAGCAGATTCGGGATGCTGCGGCGGCGATGGGTAGCGCGGCGAACGACCTGCGGCGTCAGGACGCGGAGCAGGCGGCCGCGAACGGGGCGAAGGCCGCCGAGAAGCTCCGTGAGCTCGAGCGGCAGATGCAGGCCGGCCGCCCCGATGAAAAACGCCGGGCGCTCGGCGAGGCGCAACTCGAGGCGCGACAACTCGCCGACGCGCAGCGGCAAATCGCATCTGAACTGAGAAAGAGCGCCCCTGGTGATGCCGGCAAAGACACGGTTCGCCGCCTTGCTGGCGAGCAATCACGTGTCGCCGATCGCGCACGGAAACTTCAGGATGCGCTCAAGCAGCAGACGGCAGGTGCGGAAGCCGGCAAAGAGGCCGAGCGACAACGGTTGGCCGAGCGAGCGCAGCAGACGGCCGACGCGCTGCGCACCGCCGCCGAGCGCGGTCCGGGAACCCAGCGCGGCAATACCGCGGCGCAATCACCCGGAGATGAGGCCCGCGCACAGCTGGGCGCCCAGGATGAACTGGCGCGGGCGTTCGATAAGGTTGCGGATCGTATTGCGGCATCGGGCGGCGCTCCAAAGGATGGAGACAGCGGCAAACTGTCGGACCAGCTGGCGCGCGCCCAGGAACTGCAAGCGCGTCTCGATAAGCTGTCGGAAGAAATGAAACAGCTCAATGGCGGTTCGCGAGTAAATGGCGGTTCGCGAGGTTCAGAGGGTTCGCGAGGTTCACAAGGTTCCAGGGGTTCGCAGGGTTCACAAGGTTCAGAGGGTTCACGGGGTTCGCAAGGTTCAGCGGGTTCGCAAGGTTCCCAGGGCTCACAGGGTTCGGGTGGGGGGAATCCGAGTGCGGCGGACGCGGCTCAATTGCGCGACGACATTCAGCGCGCCTTGCAGCAGACCCGTGAATTGATGGAGCAGCTGCGCCGCGACGATCCGAGCGCGATGACGTTCACGCGCGGCGGCGGTGCGGGATTTACCTTCGAGGGCCAGGGCATCGCAACGTCGGCACCAGGCACCGAGAGCTTCAAGCAGGACTTCGCGAGGTGGGAAGATCTTCGCCGCCAGATGTCGATGGCGCTCGAGCAGGCCCAGACGTCGATCGCGAAAAAACTGCAGAGCAAGGATTCGAAGGAGCGGCTTGCCGCTGGCGCCGACGATAAAGCGCCGCCGGAATATCAGAAACAGGTCGACGCGTATTTCAAGGCGATCGCCGCGAAGAAAAAAGGCAGTTAGTGCACCTCGCGTATCCCCTTCCGTGGTGGCTCGCGGTGATTCTCGCGGCGGGCGTCGCCGCCGCGGCATTCGTGGAATATCGTCGTCCGCTGGCAGCGCTGTCCTCGGCACAGCGCGTCGCCCTGGTCGCGCTGCGCGTCGTCACGCTGTCCTTGTTGGTCCTGTTTCTGTTCCGGCCGATGGTGGTGCTGCCGCCTTCCAGCGTGCGCAACGCGGTCGTGCCGATCGTCATCGATGCTTCGCGCAGCATGCGGATTGGCGATGCGGACGGCCGGTCGCGTCTGGCGTACGCCACAGCGCTGTTGAAAAACGATCTGCTTCCGTCAATCAGCGCGCGGTTTACGACCGAGCTCTACACGGTCGGCGATCGGCTGGCGCCGCTGACTGCTGAAACCATCGACAGAGTCGGCGCGAACGCGCGGCGAACCGAGCTGGCAACCGCGCTGGCCACGATTCGCGATCGCTATCGCGGCCAGCGGGTCCCGGGCATCGTCCTGCTCTCGGACGGTGGCGACACGGGCGGCGCAGGCGGCGTTGGCTCCACAGCAGCAGCGGGCAGGCCGGAGAGCGGCGCGAGCGACGGCCCGCCGGTGTACGCGATTGGAGTCGGTGCGCCGGAGGGCCTTCACGATCGCGAAATACTCGGACTGACTGCTGGCGATCCGCGCATCGATCGGGCCTCGGTCGATCTGCACGTTTCCGCCGTGAGCTTCGGATTTGGCCGGACGCCATTTACAGTTCGTGTCCTCGCGAACGGCAGGTTGCTCGAAGCGCGACGCGTCACACCGACGACTGACGGTTCACCAATTGACGAAACGTTCACCGTGTCGCCGGACCCGATCAGTCCAACCGTCTACTCGGCGGAAATTCCGGTTGACTCGTCGGAGCCGGTTGCGGAAAACAACACTCGCAGTGTGCTGGTCAGCCCGGCGGGCCGACCGCGCAAACTACTGATCATCGAAGGTGCGCCCGGCTTCGAACACAGCTTCATGACCCGCGCCTGGGCCGGCGATCCGGGTCTTGAAGTGGACGTCGTGACGCGCAAGGGCCGCAACGCCGAAAACGTCGATACATTTTTTGTTCAAGCGGGATCGGGACGCGCCGCCGCGCTGACCACCGGTTTTCCCGCGCGGCGCGATCAGTTGTTCGCCTACGACGCTCTGGTGATCGCGAACGTCGAACCGGACGCCCTTACTCGCGCCCAATTGGCGATGGCCGCCGATTTTGTTTCGGAACGAGGCGGCGGCTTGCTGGTGATGGGTGGCCGCTCGTTCGCGCAGCGCGGCTTATCTGGAACGCCGCTCGAAGAAGCGCTGCCGGTCGAATTGAGCGACCGCCGCGGCGGCGTCGTCCAAACCTCGAGTGGCGACGATGTTCGCGTTCCCAACAAGATGACCGTGACCGCGGACGGCGAGTCGCATCCGATCATGCGTCTCGGCGACTCGGTCGGCGAAACGCGAAAGCGCTGGTCGGCATTGCCGGCGCTGGCTGCGAGCGCGCCACTCGGTGGTCCGCGTCCCGGCGCCACGATTCTGGCGATGACCACCGCACCGGGCGGCGCGCTTCATCCGGTGGTCGCGATCCAGCGCTATGGCCAGGGCCGCTCGATGATTTTCGCGGGCGAAGCGTCGTGGCGCTGGAAAATGATGGTCGCTTCGTCTGATCGATCGTACGAGTTGTTCTGGCGCCAGGCCGCGCGTTGGCTGGCGGCCGACTCGCCCGAACCAGTGTCGATGACCTTCCCGGAAGCATTGGAGCCGGGCGATGTCGGATCCGCGTCAATCGACGTGCGCGACGCGTCGTTCGCGCCGGTGGCCGACGCGGTCGTCGACGGCACTCTCACCGCGCCGGGCGGAGACACGACGCCGTTGAAGTTGAGACACATCGACGGTGGTGGCGGCCGTTTCGCCGCGGCCTTGTCTCCCGACCGTTCAGGCCTGCATCGGGTCCGGGTCGAGGCACGAAAAGGCAGCACCACGCTCGGTGCGGCAGACCGCTGGCTGTACGTCGGCGGCGTGGACCGCGAGTTTGCAGACCCGCGCTTGAACGAGCCGTTCTTGCGGCGATTGGCGCGTTCCAGCGGGGGACGCTACGCGCGACCGGCCGAGGCGGCACAGGTTGCTTCCTGGCTTCAAGCCACGGTTCCGACAGACACGACGCCTGAGCGCCGCGACTTATGGCACGAACCGTGGGCATTCGTGGCGATCGTTTTGCTACTCTCTGCCGAGTGGATATTGCGGCGCCGGTGGGGATTGCGGTGACGGTGCAGCGCGGAGGGCGGGCGACGCGGGCAAGAAGGGCAGCGCGTGTCGCGGTCGCGTGCGGCGTACTGCTGCTCGGCGCGGTCCGCGCGTCGGACGGTGAAGAGCGTTACGCCGTGGTGATCACCGGCGCATCCGGCGGCGACACCTACGCCCAGAAGTATCAGAAGATCCGCAACGCGTTCGTCGCGACCTTGCGCGACACGTTCGACTACAAGGTCGAGCAGACTTTTGTGTTCGCCGAGGAAGAAGGCGACGGCGTTCAAAAGGCAACGCGCGAAAACGTCCAGCGGACGTTCGGGGAGCTGCGCAAGCGGCTCGCCAAGGACGATCAATTACTGGTCTTGCTGGTCGGGCACGGCACCGTCGACGGCGGCGAGGACGCGAAGTTCAATCTCGTCGGTCCCGACTTGACGGCGGCCGAGTGGGCAGACCTCGTCAAAGCGATTCCCGGCCGGCTCGTCTTCGTCGACACCACTGGCGCAAGCTTTCCGTTTCTGAAGAAGATCGCCGGCCGCAACCGCGTCGTGCTGACGGCGAACGATTCGGCGGCGCAGCAGTTCGAAACCGTCTTTCCGGAATTTTTCGTCAAGGCCTTCGACGAGGACGCAGCGGACGCCGACAAGAGCGGCCGCGTCTCGATCTGGGAGGCATTCCAATACGCCAGTGCCGCGGTTCAGCAATACTTTCAAGAGAAGGGTCAGCTGGCGACCGAGCGCCCGATGCTCGACGACACCGGCGCCGGCGTTGGCCGGGAAGCGCAATCGCCGGGCGCCGACGGTGCGCTGGCGCGGATCACGTATCTCGAGCCCGAACCGGCGCTCGAACTGCCAGCCGACGCGGGGCTCGCGCTGCTGGTTCGCCGTCGTGCCGCGATTGAACGGGCGCTCGAAGAGTTGAAGGCGAAAAAAGAAGGCATGCCGCCGGATCAGTACGACGCCGAGCTGGAACGGATTCTCACCGAGCTCGCGCGCGTGTCATCACAGATTCGCGCGAAATCGTAGTAATTCGCACGGCAGCTGTTTAACGCAAAGTCCGCAAAGTTCGCCAAGAGTAACTATTTTCTTTGCGACCTTCGCGACCTTTGCGTTTTGATGCTATGGAAAGACGCCGACCCCGATCTCGAGCTGCCGAAACGCGCGAAGGCAGAGCTCGCGGCGTTACGCTAATGATCGTGGTGACGTCACGAGAAGATTCTCTTTGCGAACTTCGCGACCTTCGCGTTCAAGCGCTGAACTCGGCGCCCCAATAATCCCGATCGCGCCGCCTGAACACGAAGATGCCGGCGGCACCGGCCACGAAGCCGACGACGTGTGCGGCGAAGGCGACGCCGCCGCTGTTTCGCGCCGCCGCCGTGACCGCGACCGTGCCGGCGTTGATGAACTGCATCAGGAACCAGACGCCCAGCAACAGAATCGCCGGCAGCTCGACGATCTGGATGAAGATCCACGGAATCAATGTCAGCACCCGCGAGTGGGGATACAGCACGAAATAGGCGCCCATCACGCCGGCAATCGCACCGCTCGCGCCGACCATCGGTGCCACCGAGTCGGGCGACATCAACACCTGGCCGTATGCCGCCGCAATGCCGCACAACAAATAGAAGACCAGAAAACGGCCGTGCCCGACGCGATCCTCGACGTTGTCTCCGAAAATCCAGAGGTACCACATGTTCCCGATCACGTGCGACCAGCTGCCGTGCAGGAACATCGAGGTGATTAAGGTCGCTGGCGCGAACGCGGCGGGAACGACGCCGTAGACGAAAAGAAATTGGTTCAGCGCCCGCTCGGTCGGCATCGACAGTTCATAGAACCAGGCCAGAGCATTGAGCGCGATGATCGTCGAAACGATGTAGGGAGTAGTGCGGGACGGGATGACATCCCGGAGGGGGATCACCGCTTAATTGTAGATTGGAGACTGCAAATTGCAGATTGAAATTGCGAATTGCAAATTGCAGATTTATTGATCACTCAAGGTGCATTCAGCACTCTGCATTTTGCATTCTGTCTACACTCCATGTCCGTAGCCGACTGCCTCGACGTGGTGAGAAGTCGAGGCGAGCGACGCCTGGGCTTGCGGCGATGTGACGCGGTCGACGATGCGGCGCAGGTCGCCGTCGCCGATCACTTTGCGAGTCTCGCCGAGCGCGATCACCGCGCGATAAACGAGGTCTATTTCGTTCGCGGCCAGCGTGAAACCGAGCGCCTCGCAACGCAGCCGGACCGCGTGGCGGCCGGAATGGCGGCCGAGCACGAGCCGGGACGAAGCGGACTGGCCGACGTCTTCCGGTTTCATGATTTCGTAGGTCCGGACATCTTTCAGCACGCCGTCCTGGTGAATCCCCGCTTCGTGCGCGAAGGCATTGCGGCCGACGATCGCCTTGTTGGCCTGCACCGGTTCACTGGTCAAGTTGGACAGCAGTTGGCTCGCCTCGAACAACTGTGGCGATTGAATCGCCGTATCGTACGGCAGGCGGTCCTGACGCACGCGCAGCGCCATCACCAGTTCTTCGAGCGACGCGTTGCCGGCACGCTCGCCGATGCCGTTGATCGTGCATTCAACCTGTCGCACGCCTCCCTGAATCGCTGCCAGGCTGTTGGCCACCGCCAGACCGAGGTCGTCGTGGCAGTGCGTGCTGAATACGGCCCGCCCGGCGTTCGGAACGCGCGCCAGGATTTCGCTGAAGAACTCACGCAGTTCGTCCGGCGTGGAGTAGCCGACGGTGTCCGGCAGATTGATGGTCGTCGCGCCGGCGGCGATCACCTGCTCGATGACGCGGCACAGGAAATCGCGATCGCTGCGGGTTGCGTCCTCGGCCGAGAATTCGACATCGTCGGTGAAACGGCGGGCCAGCTTAATCGCATCGACTGCCTGATTCAGGCAGTCCTCGCGCGAGATCCGCAGTTTGGCCTGCAGGTGCAAATCCGAGGTGGCCAGGAACGTATGAATGCGCGACCGCTCGGCCGGTTCCAATGCGCGGCCGGCTTCCTCGATGTCCTGAGCCCGGGTTCGCGCCAGCGCTGCGATCACCGGCCGGCGCACGGCAGCGGCAATCTGTCGCACGGCCTCCGAATCGGCCGGCGAGGCGATCGGAAAACCCGCTTCGATGATGTCGACTCCGAGCGCGTCGAGCGCGTGCGCCATCGACAGCTTGGCCGGCACATCGAGCGAGAATCCCGGCGCCTGTTCGCCGTCGCGAAGCGTCGTGTCGAAGATGGTGATTCGCGCAGGAGTACTCATGAGACGAGTGTGCAGGCCCTTCCACCTAGAAGTCAAAGTGATATAAATTACGTTAAGATAAGAACAAATTATGGATTTGGCAGCGCTGAAAATCTTCCTTGCGGTGGCGCACGAGCGCAGCTTTTCGCGGGCGGCGGCGAAAGTGCACCGCACCCAACCGGCGGTCAGCCAGGCGGTCAGGCGACTCGAACTGGAACTCGGCGAACAACTGTTCGACCGCTCGTCCAAAACCGGAACCCTGACCGAAGCCGGCCGGATGCTGCAGAACTACGGACAGCGGCTGGTCCGCCTGGCGGAAGAAACGGAATCGGCGGTTCGTGAGCTGCGCGACCTGCGGCGCGGCCGTGTGCTGATCGGCGCGAACGAAGCGGCGGTGCACACGCTGCTACCGCTGGTCGCCCGCTTCCGGCAGCGCTACCCGTCGATCGCGATTGACGTCCGTCGCGTCCCTGCACGGCAGATCGCGGTTGAAGTGCAGCAGGGCAGTCTCGATTTCGGCGCATTGACCTTTCACCCGGCAGAGGAGGGGCTGCTGGTCGTGCCAGTCGGTACCGACGAACTGGTACTGCTCGTCCCGCCGTCCCATGAACTCGCGAAGCGGCGCCAGGTAGCGATGGAAGACGTCGCCAAGGAGCCGGTGGTGGCGCACAACGACCCGTCGCCGGCACGCGAGCGGGTCCTGCGGCTGTTCGAATCGAAGCATGTGCCGTTGAACATGGTCATTTCGCTGCCCAGTCTTGACGGCATCAAGCGCGCGATCGAGATGAAACTTGGCGTCGCGCTGCTGCCGCGGCGCTGTGCGATTACCGAGATCGCGAGCGGACGGCTGGTTGCGGTGCCGGTGGCGGGCGTCTCACGAAAGAGGCAGGTGATGATTGTCTGCAGGAAGGCGCAACGGTCGCATGCGTCGGATGCGTTCCTGGGGGTGGCGCAGGCGGAAGTCAAACCGTAGGTTTGAACTCATGAAACCACGCAAACTCTGGAAGTCGCCTCCGCGCTGCTGATCGGGGCCAGGCTTAGAGAATCGGTGCGGTCGATGAGCTGCTGGACTTGGCTACTTGTCGATACTGAATCCCCACACCAGGCGCAACGGCTCTTCGCCGGAGGCCGCGTCGATTTCTATGACGTACGTGCCGGGGACCAGCCCGGCCGGCATCACGCGCATGTCGAACGATCCGTCGCCGCGCGCCTGCGGAGCGGGCAGGTCGGACATGCGATCCCCCTGCGAGTTGAGGAGCCGCGCCGTCAGCGTCGGGTTCGTGCCGCCCGGGCCGTACGCGCGAACGCGCAGCAGGATCTGGTCGCTCCGCGCGAACTGCCGTGCAGCCGTGGGGAGCGCCGTGCCGGATGTGCGGATCCGCTCGAACTCGCCGGCCGTCCTGGCGCGGTAGACCAGCGG
>Ga0207659_10001111_pt1 | contig 15946 bp, 10 predicted proteins | sample KBSM43metaG_FD_184330 | JGI IMG/M metagenome (GOLD analysis project Ga0207659, IMG submission 184330) | Miscanthus rhizosphere microbial communities from Kellogg Biological Station, Michigan, USA - KBS M4-3 metaG (SPAdes) (version 2) | ecosystem: Host-associated > Plants > Roots > Rhizosphere >...
GTCGAAGAAGAGCACCGCGTTCTCGTCGCCCGCGGCGCGAAAGAGCTCGGCCACGTTCTTCGGCGTCTCGCCCATCCACATCGACTCGACTTCCGCATAGCGGACCACCAGCAGGCGGCGGCCCAGTGCGTGCGCGATCGCTTCGGCGCAGATGGTCTTGCCGGTGCCCGACGGGCCCGCGAAGTTGAATACGAGCGCCTGCCCGGTCGCGTAGCGCTCACCGAGCCCCCACTGGCGGAAGATCAACTCGTGCCGCCGCACCTGCGTCATCGCGTGCTCGAGGGCGCGCCGCGTCGCCTCGGGCAGGACGACGTCGTCGAACGTCAGCCGCGGCCTGATGGATTGCGTCAACGGCCGCGAGTCGGTGAGGCCGATGGTGTCGGAGATCGCGCGGAGCAGAGGATGAGCGGCCACGAGCCACCATAACAGGCCCGAGTTGACGCTGACTACCTGATCCGCTCCTGCTCGACCGTGTGGAGGATGCCGTCGATCGCGCTGCTGACGACCTCCGGCACCTCGATCGGCATCTGATGCCCGCTGCCGGGCACGTTCGTGTACTGCGCCTGCGGGGCACGCTCCACCATCGCCCTCCAGGCTTCGTGCACGCGCCGCACCTGCTTCACGTTGGGACCGGTGATGCCGCCGGCCGTGAGGACGTGAACCGGAATGTCGGGCAGGTCGGGACAATCGCGGCCCAGCGCCGCGAGGGACGGGCGAATGCCGGCGCCCTCGGAGCGCGTCGTTCGCAGGCCTCTCTGCCACTGCTCACGGTCACCCACTCGCTGCTCCATGAGCGCGCGATACCGGGGCGTGGCTCCAGAGGGGCAGAACTGGGCAAGCAGCCAGCGCCGCCCCGCCGCGAAGCGGGGCGCCACGCCCATCAGCGTGTACATCACCGGAAGCAGCGCGAAGCCGCGGGAGTCGATCACTTCGTGCGTGGCGTCCACGAGGACGAGGCCGGCAACATCCGCCGGATAGGCATGGATGAACGTACGCGCGACCACCCCACCCCAGCTATGGCCGACGAGCACATAGGGCGGGCCGACGGCCAGCGCCGTCAGCAGCGTCCGCAGGTCGGCCGCCATGTCGTGGGCCGTCCTCGCGGCCATCCGTTCGCCGGCGTGCGTGGCCCGGCGCCGGTCGTAAACCACCGTCCGGGCGCGCTCCGCCAGGACCGGGGCCACGGCCTCCCACGACTCGAAGGCGGTGGCCAGGCCGTTCTCGAATACGACAGTCACGGGCCCGGCGCCCTCGACCACCGCGTCGAGCCGGGCGCCGCCGATGTCGATGCTCCGACGTGGCATGGGCTGCTCCTGGAGGTTGTGAAGGGCCCGACGTCTCGAGCGAGGCGGAGCCGCACGCTGCTCGATCCGACGCGTGGCCTCGCTCGGCTTTGGACACCGGCCGGCTGGATTCGGATTCCCGGCCCGAGCGCCGGCGGTCCGCGCCGGTATAATCGCCCCTGATGGGCCGCGGCTTCCTGGCGTTCGCCGGCGGACTGCTCGTCCTCGCGGGCTGGGTCTCCGTCCCGCGGGCGCAGGCCCCATCCACCGCCCCCTGCAATGTCACCACGACCGAGCGGGTCGTCGCCATCGGCGACGTGCACGGGGCCTACGATCAGTTCGTCGCGATTCTGCGAACCGCCGGCCTGGTCAACACCCGCGATCGCTGGAGCGGCGGACGCGCCGTCCTGGTGCAGACCGGCGACATCCTCGACCGCGGCAAGGACTCCCGCAAGGTGATCGAGCTGTTGCGGCGGCTCGAGCGCGAGGCCCGCGGCGCCGGCGGCCAGGTCATCGCACTCACCGGCAACCACGAGTTCATGCGGCTGGCCGGCGACTGGCGTTACGTCAGCGCCGGGGAATACGAGGCGTTCCGCGACGGCAGCTCGAACGAGTTGCGCGAGGCCGTCTTCGCGCGGGTGTCCGCCGCCGAAGAGGAACGGGCACGCGCCGAGAAGCGCCCGTTCGACGCCGCGGCCTACAAGGACCAGTTCCTCCGCGAGATTCCGCTGGGCCTGATCGAGATGCGTCAGGCGTTCGCGGCCGGCGCCCCCTACGGCGACTGGATGCGCGCGCGGCCGGCGGTGGCCAGGGTCAACGGCATCGTCTTCCTGCACGGGGGCATCAGCGACGAGGTGGCATCGCTGGGTTGTGAGGCGATCAACGACATGGTGGCCAGCGACATGAAGACGCTGCCCGGCGACCCGGCTCAAATCGCGACGCTGTTCTCATCCCGGGAAACCGGCCCGCTCTGGTATCGCGGGCTGGCTCAGGAGCCGGAGGCCGCGTTTGCGCCCACCCTCGACTCCATCCTCAAGCGGATGGGCGCGCGCGCGATCGTGGTGGGCCACACACCCTCGATGGGGCGCATCACGCCGCGCTTCGGCAGCCGCGTGGTGCAGATCGATTCGGGCATGCTCGACGGCACGTTCTTTCCCGGCGGTGCCCCGTCGGCGCTGGTGATCGAGGGCGGGGCGATGACCGCGGTTTATCTCGACCGGCGCGAGCCGCTCGGCAGCCTCCCTACATCGTAAAGAGCACGATGGCTTCGCCGAGCAGGGCGACGCGGTCCTCGAAATGCTTGACGAGGAGATCGCGCCGCACCAGCACGGCCTTCATCTCGTCGTCCCTCATCACGTCACCCATCGCCTTGTCCATCGCCTCGAAGGTGAGCGTGCGCAACGCCGCGAGCAGCGCGCGGTCGCAACGCGACAGCTGGTCCGGTTTCACGAGGGTCTTACCGAGGCGGAAGGCGCGCGTGTGGTCGATCAGCCAGAGCGTCCAGTCCTTGGTCCACAGCAGATTCCCCTGATTGCGGTCACGGTTCTGAATCAGCTCGTCGAAGACCAGACGGCTGGCAATCTGTTTCACCGTCCGCTCCGGGTCGGGGCCCTGCCGGGGGGTCTGCTTCAGCCGGCCTTGCTCGTCGAACTGCACGTCGTCGATCCACCAGGTAACGGCCGCGTCCTTGTTGTCGACGACGCGCTTCACCGACATCGGCACGTTGGTCATGCCGAGCAGACGCGCCAGCCGGTAACCGCCGATGTTGTAGCGGTAGGTATCCTTGAAGTTGGTCTCCGAGGCCTTGCCGGCCTCGAACACCGTCTTTTCGATGTCGACGTCCTGAATCTGCGCATCGTGGGTGATACGTCCATCCGAGAGGGTCACCCGGATGGTGTCGGTCACGCCTTTGTTGATGTTCGCTTTCTTCGTGATCTTCGCCGTCCGGAGAAACACGTCCATCTCCTCGGGCGAGAGAGTGACGGAGGCTGGAGCCGGAGGCAGAGGCAGAGGCTGCTGGCCCCGCAGAGCAGGGGCCACGCTGAGAAGGGCGAGAGCGACGACGAACGCGGGGCGTGTGCGAGACATGGGGAGCCCCTCCTGCGAAAGAGAACGTCTGACGGTCGAAAATCGATAGAAGTCTACGGCAACTCAACCGTTTGCGCGACTCGGGAGTGCAGGACGCCGCTGAACAGGACCTGCATCAGGTCAACGTCGTCGCCGACCACATCGAACAACGGCTCCCGGTCCAGGCGCAGCGCGTGCCCGGGCTTGGTGACGGTGGCGCCGGTCCCGGCGGGGAGGCCCGCGAGCGTCTCGGCGACGCCAAGCACCGTTCCAGCCCGGACGGTAACGGGCGCCCCCTGCGCGCATTCGAGCGCGACCTCCCCGCTCATCACGACGTAGACGGCGGGCGTGTCGCCGGTGCGGAAGAGCGAGGCGCCCTCGGCCAGCGGCACCTCGACTGTCGCCGATGTCAGCGCCAGCAACTGCGGAGCCGAGGCCCGCTCGAAGAGCGGGTGATGCGCCAGCGCCATGGCGGCGTCGAAAACCGGCCCGTCGCGGCCGATATCGGCCGGCAGCAGCTGAGCCCGGAGGTTGCCGGTGGGCGCGAGCAGCATCCGGAACAGGCCCTGAGCCAATTGCACGTTGTCCGACAGCACCGTGAGCAGATCCGCGGCGGCGATGCGCAGGCAGATGAGCGGCCCGGACGCCCGGATCGTCGACGCAGCGGGCGCGCCCTCGAGCACCTCGTAGAGGCCGAGGACGGCCGGCGCAGCGGTGACGCTCGTATCGTCGGCGACCGAGCCGTCGAGCAAGAACTCCACGTACGACGCCGGCGCGCCGGCGCGAAACGATTCGCGGCCCGCCGGGTGTCGGACTTCTTCCCCGACAGCCGCGATGCGGAACAGCTCGTCCACCGACACGAACTCGAAGAGCGGGATGGCCCGCACGCGGTCCACCAGTTCCACAGCCGGGAGCGCCGCTCCGGCATCGCCGGCCTGGTGCGGCTGGGGCCTCTGCCGCAGAGCCCATTCCGCGGCTTCGACGACGGCGGCGGTCAGCGTCGTGCGATGAGTGACGACGTACTCGAGGTCGTCCGTAATCGCCCACCGTCCGCCCCGGGCGGCGAAGTGGATCGCGGAGGCCGCCACCACGGCGTCGTCGTCGTGAACGAGCTGGGCCAGCGTATCGTCGAGCTCACGCGGGCGGCTGTTGAGCAGCGCGTTGGCGTGGCGCACCTTCTCGGCCGCCGGCGTGTCCTCGAGCAGCGGCAGTACGCGGCGCCTGATGGGGCCGGCGAGCAGGTTGTCGAGGTACTCGAGCGCCCGGGCACGCCGGCGCGCGTCGCCGTGCTCGATGACGGAGCGCGCCGCAGCGATGTCGTCGACCCGGTACAGCAGGCCGAGCAGGCGGTAGATGCGGTCGACGGCCCGCGCCATCTTGTCGGTGAGGGCGCGGCCCAGCAGCGACTCACGGGCGCCGGGGTCGTGCCGCTGCAGGTTGTCGTGCAGGGTCAGGCTGTTGCAGTAGCGCGAGGTCTCGTCCGCGAGCAGCTTCTCGACGGTGGCGCGTGGAAAGGCAATGGCGGGATGGTCCCGTACCAGCCGCTCGATTGCGGCAATCGCCTTGTAGCGGAGGAAGCCGTCGGGCTCGCCGAGCGCGGCGACGAGCGCGTCCATCGACGCCTGCGTCGGGATCAGCGCCAGCGTCTTGGGAATGTGGCGGCGCAGCCAGATGTGCTCGCGGCGGTCCCGCAGTGCGTGATCGAGTGCGCTGACGATGGTCTCCCCGTAGCCCACCAGCGTGTCTCGGGCGTCGGCCTTCAGCGCCCGGTGGCCCAGCAGCGTCATCAGGCCGGGCAGAAACAGGCCGTCGGTCGCGCCCATCACGCGGGCGCTGCGGATCGCCTCGCGCACCACGCGCGTGTCGTGCTCGTAGAGCAGCGGGACGAGCAGCGAGCGGAACTGCGGGTTGTGGATGTGCGCGAGCGCGGCGGCGCACTCCACCCGCCCCGCCACCGCGGCGTCCCGGAGATCGCCAATCAGCCGCCGCAGCGCGGTCTCCGCCGCCTCGGCGTCGGCCGGATCGCCGCTGTTGGCGAGCGCCGTGGCGGCCGCGACGGCCACGCGCGGTTCGGGGTCGTCGAGGTGGCGGCGCATCAGCGCCGAGGCGTCCTCGTGGGTGAGCACGGCCAGCGCCCGCAGGGCGGCCGCGCGCACGTCGACGTCGGCGTCCTGCGTCATCCGCTCGATGGCGGGCGTCCATTTCCGGGCGATGCGGGACTGCGTCGAGGCGAGCGCCATCAGCGCCCGCTGCCGCACCTGTGGCGACGCGTGCTGCAGCAGCAGCGGCGTGATCAGGTTGCGCTTGTCGAGCGCCTCGAGCATCGTGATCGCATAGAGCACCGCCGGCTCGTCGGGATTGGACAGCTCCTCGACGAGCGTCTCGATCGTGGCGCCGTCGGCGACGTCGGCGCGGATGGCGTCGGGCGCAAGCATCCGGGCGCCGATGCTGCGGCGCAACGACGACAGGTACTCGCGGCGTGCCACCAGCGTGCCGCCGACCCAGATCCCGGCGAGGGCGAGGCTGGCGTAACCGAGCTCGCGCCAGTCCAGGTCGAGGCCCCAGGGCTGCACGAGGACCAGGAGCACGATCGCCGCGAGCGCTTTCGCGAACCGATCCATGGTCACGTCGATGAACGGCTTGGCCCGGTACTTGATGTCGGCCGGCAGCGGCAGGAACAGGATCTCCCGCGTGGTCTTGTCCACGGTGTAGCGGAGCGTGGAATCGAGCACGCGGGCGATTTGCGGCGCCCAAACCGCACCGGTCAGCAATACGACAGCCGCGGAGGATCCCAGCGTCAGCGGCAGGAGCAGCAGCGCGAACGCCAGACCGAGCGAGCGGTGGATGCGGCTGGTGAGCCCGATCTGCACCACGAAGCCGGCCAGCGACAGGTACATCGTGATGTTGGCCAGGAACGCCGTGATGCCGTCCTCGCTGGCGCCGGTGGCCTCGGCCACCATGTTCACCTGCTGCTCGACGATGGTGGAGCCGGCGGCCGCCAGCCCGATCACGAGCGCGATCACCCGCAAGTGGGGTGATTGCGCCAGCATCCGCAGGGCCTCGGCGCCGCCAACCCCTCGCTCCTCCTCGAGCAGCGATTGCCCGGCGTTGTGCCGCCGCAGAATGACGGTGACGATACCGGTGCAGCACGCCAACGTCGCGGCGCTGACCAGCAGCAGGTTGAGGCTGCCGATCTCATCGACCAGCATCTTGGTGAGGCCGGCGCCGAGCGCACCGCCCAGGCTGGCGCCGCCGCCAATGAAGCCGAACACACGCTTGGCCTGGCGCGCGTCGTAGATGTCGTTGGCGAGGGTCCAGAACTGGCTGATGAGCAGAATGCCGAGAATCTGGCCGAACAGGTACAGCCCCGCCGAGGCCGCTTCCGAGCCCGTCTGGAGGAGCGCCCAGAACGCGAGCTGCAGAACCACGATGCCAGCCAGCGTCACCGGCACCACGGCGCGGCGCGGCAGCCTGCGAATCGCATGCGCGTACTGGTGCATCAGCACGCCGATCAGCAGTCCCGACGCCAGCAAGACCCAGGGAAGGTTGTGGGCGCCGAAGCTGGTGATGAACCGGGATCGCGTGATGGGCCTGAGGATGTTGTAGGAGGTCATGGCCAGGAAGGAGTAGGCGAACATCAGCACGACGCTCCTGCTTTCGCCGTCCCGCAGGACGACCAGCTGGTCGAGCGCCCGCCGCGCGAATTGGCCCATGAGCTCCGGACGCTACCGCGTTCTGCTCAGTTGGCGCAACACCTCCGTGGAGTCGGTTCCTGCTATCCTTCCCGGCGGTACGGCACTCCCTCTCCGAACGAGGCACCCATGAAGCGACTCGGACTCCTGCTCGCCCTCTGCGGCGTCGTAGCCCTCATCGAGCGGCCGGCGGCGATGATTCCCGAACAAATTCGCATCGACACCGGCCTCCTGGCCGGCGTCGCCAGCTCCACCCAGCCGACCGTCCGCGTCTTCAAGGGGGTGCCGTTTGCCGCGCCGCCGCTCGGCGAGAACCGCTGGAAGGCACCGCAGCCGGCGGCCAAGTGGGACGGCGTTCGCAAGGCCGACGCCTTTGGCGCGCCGTGCGCCGCCGGGGCACCGTTTGGCGGGCGTGGCGGCGGGCGTGGCGCCGCCCCGGGCGCCGCGGCTCCGGCCCAGGCACCCGCGGCTCCGGCCGCGCCGCCCCGCGAGCCGGCCCGCGCCGAAGATTGCCTCTACGCCAACGTCTGGACGAGCGCGGCCTCGGCGAACGACAAGCGGCCCGTGATGGTGTGGATCTACGGCGGCGGCTTCGCCGGCGGGTCGGGCGGCCAGACCTGGTATGACGGCGAGAACCTCGCCGCGAAGGGTCCGGTGATCGTCACCTTCAATTACCGCCTCGGCTCGCTCGGCTTCTTCGCGCACCCGGATCTGGCCAAAGAGGCTGGCCACCCCGGGTCGGGCAACTACGGGATGATGGACGCGATCGCGATGTTGCAGTGGGTGAAGCGCAACATCGCGGCGTTCGGCGGCGATCCGACCAAGGTGACCATCGCCGGCGAGTCGGCCGGCGCGATCATGGTGGGCGCGCTCGTCGGCTCGCCGCAGGCCAAGGGCCTCTTCGTCCGCGCCATCGCGCAGAGCGGCGGCTGGATGGGCCTGCAGATGAGCCGTATGCGTCCGGCGAGCGCCGCCGAGGCCGACGGCGTGAACGCGATGAAGACGCTCGGCGTCTCGACCATCGCCGAACTGCGCGCGAAGCCGCTCAACGACCTCGCCATCCAGGGCCAGTCGGGGCTCGTGATCGACGGCTACCTGATTCCCGAGGACACGTCGCTCACCGTGCAGGCCGGCAAGCAGAACGTGGTGGACGTGCTCACCGGATCGAATGCCGACGAAGCGAACTTCGGAATCTGCCCCGGCGCCGGACTGAACGGCCGCGCCGGCGGGCCATCCACGACCGTCACGGCGTTCAAGGAAGCCGCGCAAAAGAGGTTCGGCGAGCTATCGGAGCAGTTTCTGAAGCTCTATCCCGCCGCAACCGACGACGAGGCGCGGCTGTTCGCCCACAGGGCGTGTGCCGACGAGATCAACTGGAACATGCGGCAGTGGTCGGTGGCGCAGGCCGCCAAGGGCAAGAAGGCCTATACGTACTACTTCGCGCACATCCAGAACGTGAACGGCCAGCCGTCGCCCCAGGGCGCCACGCACACGGCCGACATCTCGTTCACGTGGAACAACCCGAAGGGGCAGCCGAACCAGACCTGGACCGACGTGGACATCAAGCTGGCCGACCAGATGTCGTCGTACTGGGTCAACTTCATCACCAAGGGCGATCCCAACGGCAGCGGGCTGCCACCGTGGCCCGAGTACAAGAACCTGACCAGCGGCAAGGTGATGGTGTTCGGCGACTCGCCGCAGGCGGAGCTGGCGACGCCGGCGGAGAAGCTCACGTTCTATTCGGCGGCGTACCAGCGGCTGCTGCGGAGCTCGACGAACTAGCCTGGGATCAGCGCGCCCCCGGCCCCGCGCTGGCGGCGCGCTCCTCGACCCGCGCCGCGCGCAGGATGTTCTCGAGCCCGCGATTGCCTTCGTGGCACGCGTACTCGTACATCGGGCCCTGCGGCTCCAGATCGAGCACGGCCGTCCACGGCCGCTCGAAGGTGTGCGGGTCGTCGATCGTCACCTCGTAGCGAATCGCGTCCGGCGCCGTTCGCGTGTAGCGCTCGATCAGCCGCAGCGTCTCTCCCGAGCCGCGGTAGTTCGTCTTGGGGTGGAAATTGGTGACCTCGATGACGAGCGTGGCACCCTCCCACCGCGCGCGTGAGTCGCCCATGTACTGGCGAATGGCCGGCGACAGCCGCGGCCGGCCGTCCAAGGGGATGACGCGCGTGTCGTGCATCATCTCGTGCGTGATCGTGACGTAGCCCGGCGCCTGGAGGATCTGCACGTTGTTGTTGTAGCCGGTCGGAAACATCACGCTCGGCAGTCCGACGGTGATGCAGCGGTCCCACAGGCTGCGGTCCTCCCAGGAGTCCGCCGGACCGCGGCCCCGGCGCGCGTCCGACGCCGCCGCCGCACGGCGGCGCGCGTCCGGCGTGAGCGCCGGCAGCCGTCCGTCCGGCGGGTCGATGATGAGCGAACTGCGGCGCGACCGCGCCGTCAGGTTCTCGTACCAGTGCGAGGGGCCGGCCCCGACCACACCGCCGTCGGCCACCGCCGCGATCGTCTTCGCGCGGGTACGCAGCGCGTTCTCGAGATCGGCGCCCTCCAGCAGTTCCTTGTCCTTGACGTCTGCCGGACGCTCGAGCGGAACCGAGAAGTTGTTGTCGCTCGTCCAGACGCCTTCGAGATCGGGGTCGCCCCAGGGCATGCGCGGCTGGGCCGGAGGGCGGGCGGCCGGCTCGCGCGCCGCGCGCTGTTGCGCAACGCCTGCCGCACCGGCAGCGAGGGCGAAGCCGAGCGCAAGCAGCACGACGCGCGTCGCGACCGCTGTCATCGTCCGCGTGTCCCCATCGGCCTCGATGGTACGGGGACTCGCAATCGAACGATATGCCCCGAACGGGTAGGCTGTCTCGACGTCCACGAACTCGACCAGCCGGCGGGTGGCGTCTGGCGAACCACGCCGGGCGGGGCTATCATCTCCATCCAACAGGCTCAGGACCTATGAAGCGGGCTCTCTGCATCGGCGTCGCTACTCTCGGCTTGACGGCCGTCGCTCTCGCGCAAGGCGGACAGCAGAGCCCGGCCACGCCGCGGGGAAACCGCGGCGCCGACCAGGCGCGCCAGACGCTCGACACCTACTGCGTCGGCTGCCACAACGCGCGCGCCAAGGCCGGCGGTGTGGCCCTCGACACCCTTCCGCTGGACGCCGTGCACGACAGCGCCGACGTCTGGGAAAAAGTCGTGCGCAAGATGCGGGGCCGGCTGATGCCGCCACCGACCAGCCGCCAACCCGATCAACAGGAGATCGACGCCTTCATGGCATGGATGGAGGCGCGGCTCGACGCCGAAGCCGTGCGCGGTCCGGTCGCCGGGCACGTGGGGGCGCAGCGGCTCACCCGCACCGAGTTCGCGGCCTCGGTCAACGACCTCCTTGGCATCGAGCTCGATGCCGGGCAAATCCTGCCGGCAGAGATCGAAGTCAACGGCTTCGAGAACATTGCCGCGGCACTCAGCGTCTCGCCCTCGTTCCTTGATCAATATGTGGCGGCGGCGCGGTTTGCAGCCAGGCTCGCGGTGGGCGACCCCACCAAGGTAACGAGCGCCACCTACCTGTTGCCGCCCAGCGAGCAGCCGGACCACGTGGACGGGCTCCCGCTGGGCACGCGCGGCGGGATGAAGTTCCGCCACAACTTCCCCGCCGACGGCGAGTACCGCTTCACGATTCTCGATCTCGGCATCGACCTGTACTCCCGCGTCCTGGATTCGCGCCACACCGCGGTCATCCTGGTGGACGGCCGCGAGGTGTTCCGCGGCGCGCTCGGCGGGCGGGAGGATCTCCGCACCGTGGACCGCCAGGGCGCGCCCGGACGCGCCGAGGTCACGACCCGTTTCGCCAACCTGCCCGTGCAGGTGAAGGCCGGCACCTACGACGTGGCGGTGACGTTCATCGAGCGGGCGCGCGTCGCGTCGGACGAGTTCGTCGGGTTCCTGCCCGGCGACGAGTTCAGCCGCGGGGATCGCGAGCCGCGTTTGGTGAGCGGCGTGAAGGTGGACGGCCCGTTCAACTCGCCGGGTGTGTCGGACACTCCGAGCCGCCGCAAGGTCTTCGTCTGCCGGCCGGATGCCAAGGCGCAGGAGCGCGCGTGCGCGCGGCGCATTGCCGCGAGTCTGGCGCGCGGCGCGTTCCGCCGCCCGGTCACGGAGCCGGAGATCGACGACCTGATGCCGTTCTTCGACAAGGGGCGCGCGAGCGGCTTCGACGCGGGCATCGAACAACTGGTGGCAGCGGTGCTGGTCACTCCGGATTTCCTGTATCGGACGATTCATACGCCGGTTGCCGGGTCCAACGACCCGGCGCCGCGTACTACGTTTCCGCTGACCGATCTCGAGCTGGCGTCGCGCCTCTCGTTCTTTCTGTGGAGCTCGGGCCCGGACGAGGCGCTGCTCAAAATTGCGGCGGCGGGAAGGCTGAGCGCTTCGGGCGCGCTGCAGGCGCAGGCCCTGCGGATGCTGAAGGACCCGCGGGCGGAGAGCCTGGTGCGCAACTTCGCGATCAAGTCGCTGGATCTCGACAAGATCGATCAGGTGGTGCCGGATCCCAACCTGTTCCCGAGCTTCAGCAGCGCGCTGCGGCGCGACATGTCGGCCGAAGTCGAGTCGTTTCTGCACAGCGTGCTGCTCGAGGACCGCAACATCTCCGACCTGCTCACGGCCGACCACACCTTCCTCAACGACCGGCTCGCGCGGCACTACGGCATCACGTCAGTGTTCGGTCCGCAGTTCCGGCGCGTGACGCTCGAAGACCCGCGCCGGTGGGGATTGATGGGCAAGGGCGCCGTACTGCTGCGGACGTCGTACGGGGATCGCACGTCGCCGGTGCTCCGCGGCGCGTGGGTACTGGGTAAGCTGATGGGCACGCCGCCCACACCGCCGCCCCCGGACGTGGATACCGACCTGTCCCAGGCTAAGGGCGAGGCGCCCAAGACCCTGCGGGCGCGTCTCGAGCAGCACCGGTCGAAGCCGGGCTGCAACCAGTGCCACGGCGTGATCGATCCCATTGGCCTCGCGTTGGAGAACTTCGACGCCGTCGGACGATGGCGCGACGTGGATCGGGAGGCCAAAGCGCCGATCAACGCCCAGACGGTGCTGCCGAACGGCAAGGCGGTGGACGGCCCGGCCCAGCTCCGCGACGCCCTCTTCGGCGGCCGCGATTTGTTCGTGCGTGCGTTCACCGAAAAGCTCATGATGTATGCGCTGGGGCGGGAACTGCAGGCGTACGACATGCCCCAGGTGCGCGCCGTGGTCCGCCGCGCGGCGCTCCAGGACAACCGGCTGTCGGCCATCGTGTCCGGGATCGTGTCGAGCGATGGGTTCCGCATGCAGGCACTGCCCGTGACCAGGACGAACTGACATGTTTCTGACGAGACGCCACCTGTCGCGACGGACGGTCCTGAAGGGCGCTGGAGTCACCCTGGCGCTGCCGCTGCTCGACGCGATGGTCCCGGCCGCCACGGCCTGGGCGCAGACCGCCGCGAAGCCCCGAATGCGCATGGGGTTCTTCTACATCCCGCACGGCGCCATCATGGGCAACACGTCGCACGGTCCCGAGATGGACAAGTGGACGCCGAGCGGCGCGGGCGCCGACTTCAGGCTCAGTCCCATCCTCAAGTCGCTCGAGCCGTACAAGAAGTACGTGACCTCGTTCGGCAACCTGCAAAACCAGGCGATGGTCGGCGGCGTGCACGGTTTCGCCCCGGCCACCTGGCTGAGCGGTCACCGGCCGGAGAAAGGATCGGCCAGCGCGAGCATGTCCACGACGCTGGATCAGGTCGTGGCGCAGCAGATCGGTCAGAACACGACGCTGCCGTCCCTGGAGCTGTCCTCCGAAACGACGCAGCAGGCGGCAGCTTGCAGCGGTTCGGCGTGCTTCTACAACACGACGCTGTCGTTCCGCGACGCGCACTCGCCGCTGCCGATGGAGTTCAACCCGCGCAAGGTCTTCGCGATGCTGTTCGGCGAAGGCGACACGCCGGAAGAGCGCGCCGAGATCCAGAACCGGACGCGGAGCCTGCTCGATCGCATCACGGGCCGCACCCGCGCGCTCCAGCGCGACCTTGGCGCCGGCGATCGCGTGGTGCTCGACAACTATCTGGAGACGGTGCGCGAAATCGAGCGGCGGGTGAACCTGGCGTCGAGCCGCGACCTGTCGATGATCACGGTGCCCGAGGCGCCGATGGGCGAGCTGAACGTGTTCGGGGAGCAGGTCGATCTGATGTTCGACCTCATCGCGCTGGCCTACCAGGCGGACCTGACGCGGGTGGCCTCGTACATCATGGTGGCCGAAGGCACAAACCGCACCTACAACCACATCGGCGTCTCAGATTCCTTCCATCCCGTGTCGCACCACGCCAACGACGTGGGCCGGCTCGAGAAGCTGGCGAAGATCCAGACCTGGCACGTCGAGCGTTTCGCGGCGTTCGTGAAGAAGCTCGCGGCGGTTCCCGACGGCGACGGCACGCTGCTCGATCACTCGATGTTCCTGTACGGCTCGAACATGTCGAACAGCGACAAGCACAACGGGCACCCGCTGCCGACGATCCTCGTGGGCGGCGGCAACGGCACGCTGAAGGGCAGTCAGCACATCGAACCGGGTCAGCCCACGCCGCTCGCCAACGTGCACCTGACGATCCTCGACAAGATCAACGCGCGGCAGGAGTCGTTCGGCGACAGCACGGGATTGATCGCAGAAGTGTGAGAGCGTGGGGGCCGGCTTTGAACGTGGGGGCCGGCTTTAGCCGGCCCCTGCTTCGCTCGGACTACTTCCCTCGGGACTTGAGCATCCGCTCGTACGACTGCTCGCCCTCGAGGCAGAACTCGTCCACCAGTTCGGTGTCGAGCTCAATCACCTGCGTGAGCTTCACGGTGAACGGTTTGGAGTAGTGCTTCGGATCGTCGATCGTGAGGTCGATGTCGAGCGTGCCGTAGTTCGGCCGGGTGATCCGCTCGGTCATCTTGGCGGCGGAACCGAGAGGGCTGCCGTTCATGTCAGCCCACAGCCCATCGCGGAAGCCCTCGGTCCGCACGACGAGCGTGTCGCCCTCCCAACGCGAGGTCGAATAACCCATCCAGCTCGGGTTCATATCAGCGGGCAGCGGCCGTCCGTCGATGTGGATCTGCCGGTACTGCGCGTTGACTTCGTAGAGCACGGCCAGCAGCTTCGGCGTGTGAATGAGCCGGCTGAGGTGCGGCAGGTTCCAATGCCGGGGCGGATTGTCCGGAAGGCAGCGCACGTGCGGGTCGTCGCGGCCGTCGTCCGCCTTGCGGTGCTCCCAGAGTTCCCTCGCGGCCGGCAGGTAAGGCAGGCCGCCCGGTGTGTCGGCGCCGAGGTCGCGCGACAGCCTGGACGCGCCGATCTCGCTGTCGCAGGCGATGAACTCGCCGGTGCCGGGCACGCACGGGCGCCGGTTCGAGGCGTGCCAGATGCCAGAGAAATCGGGCTTCCCGTCTGGGAGTCGCGGCGTGGGTGCCTTCAGATTGGGCGTGCCGTCCGCGTTGCGCGGCACACCTTGCGTTGGAAGCTTCAGCCACTGCCCGACGCCGACCGCCGGCACACTGACCGCGGCAATGAAGACAAACCCGAGCACCGCACGCCGCATACGTCCTCCATTGACCTGTTCCGCCGCGTCTTGGCGGCCGCTCACACCAGCTGGGAACCCACGCATAGTACGGTGCCCGGGGAAGGTTGAATACCCGCCTGATCGAGGGATGCCCTTCGAGGCACAGCGCCAAGCTCATCGCCGCGCTACGTAAGCGACCTTCTCGCCTCGTCGGATTCGGCCGCGAGAATCGCAGGAAACCGTTCAAAGCAGCGAGCGTTGGCGTGGTACGTCGGTTGCTCCTTCGGTGGTGTTCCCCCGAGGAGTTACCGTGTCGCACCATCTCGACCACAGTCGTTCAATCTCACGCCGTGAGTTCACTCTCGAGTGGGCGCTGGCCATGCTGGCCGGCGTCGCCATTACCGTCAGCGGATGCGGCTCGGACAGTCCCAGTTCGCCGACGCCGGCGCCCACGGGCGGCGGCGGCGGCGGCGGCGGAGGCACAAGTACTGACGTCAACGGCGCCGTCAGCGCCAATCATGGGCACGTCGCCACGATCACCGCGGCGCAGATCACCGCCGCCGGCGCGCTGAGCCTCAACATCATGGGGAACGCCACGCATCCGCACACGGTCACTCTCACCGCACCCCAGGTGCAGCAGATCGGGGCACGGCAGCAGGTGGCCGTCACCTCGACCACCGATTCTGGCCACGATCACGCCGTCACGTTCAACTGAAACGGACCGGGAATGCACCTGGGTTGATCGCAGGAGTGTGAGAACGTGGGGGCCGGATTTAGCCGGCCCTGGGCCGCGTGGGGGCCGGCTTTAGCCGGCCCTGGGCCGCCTGAAGGCGGCCCCTACTTCCCTCTCGATCGAATCATCCGCTCGTAGGACTGCTCGCCCTCGGCGCAGATCTCGTCCACCAGCTCGGTATCGAGCTCGATGCTCTGCGTCAGCTTCACGGTAAACGGCTTGGTATAGACCTTGGGATCGTCGATGGTGAGATCGATCTCGAGCGTGCCGTAGTCCGGCCGCCGGATCCGCTCGGTCATCTTCGCGGCGCTGGTCATGGCGCTGCCCGCCGTGTCGAGCCACAGATCGTCGCGGAACCCCTCGGTCTGCACCACGAGCGTGTCGCCTTCCCAGCGCGCGGTCGAATAGCCCATCCAGGACGGATTCATGTCGGCGGGCAGCGGCCGGCCGTCGATGTGGATCTGCCGGTACATCGCATTCACCTCGTAGAGCAGTGCCAGCAGTTTCGGCGTGTGGATCGCCCTGGTGAGGTGCGGCAGCGTCCAGTGCCGCGGCGGGTTGTCGGGCAGGCAGCGCACATGCGGGTCGTCGCGGCTGTCGTCCGCCGTG
>Ga0207659_10001114_pt1 | contig 15923 bp, 15 predicted proteins | sample KBSM43metaG_FD_184330 | JGI IMG/M metagenome (GOLD analysis project Ga0207659, IMG submission 184330) | Miscanthus rhizosphere microbial communities from Kellogg Biological Station, Michigan, USA - KBS M4-3 metaG (SPAdes) (version 2) | ecosystem: Host-associated > Plants > Roots > Rhizosphere >...
CGACGATGCCATAGCGGCTTTGCGCAGCGTCCCGCCGTCGGATCCCATGTCCTCGCAGGCCCGTGATGCGGAGGTGCGCGCTCTCAGCGATGCCGACCGGCAGGCCGAGGCCCTTCAGGTTGCCCAGCGTGCCGTTTCCTCCGGTGACCCGGCGGTTGGAGACTATGCCCGCCTCGGAGATGTGCTCGCCAGCCTGAAGCGTTATGAGGAAGCCGCCGCCGCATATGCTCGAGCGCTGCAGCTAATCGGCCCGAACGCCAGGCCGGAAGAGCGCTGGCCCTTGCTGCTGCTGCAGGCCAGTGCGCTTGAAGAAGCCAATCACTGGCTGCAGACGCGTCAGCTGCTGACGCAGGCGCTTGCGCTGGCACCCGATGAGCCGCTGATCCTCAACTTTCTCGGCTATGCGAAGCTCGAGCGCGGCGAGGACCTGGATTCGGCGGAGGCCATGATCCGCAAGGCCAGTGCACTTGCCCCGGATGATGCCTCAATCACGGATTCGCTCGGATGGGCCGTCTACAAGCGCGGGCGAACCCAGGAGGCGATCGAGATCCTCACTCGTGCCGCCAAGGGTGGCCCGACCCAGGCGGAGATCCAAGAGCATCTGGGAGACGCTCTTTACAAGGCCGGTCATAAGTTCGAGGCGCGTTACGCCTGGTCCGCGGCGCTGGTGACCGCGGCGGACGAGGTAGCCGTCCGGCTGAAGGCGAAGATCGATACCGGGCTTTCGCCGGCCAGTGCCGCGCCCTGATGCAATTGACGGAACCGGCTCCGGCCAAGGTCAATCTTGCGCTCCATGTGCGCGGCAAGTTGCCGGACGGACGCCATCGTCTTGAGACGGTTTTCGCCTTCTGCACCGACGGAGATAGCCTTGCTGCCGAACAAGCGAATGAGCTGACGCTTCAGGTGATCGGCCCGTTCGCCGACGAGCTTGGCGACATTGGCGATGAGAATCTGGTCATGCGGGCGGCGGGCGCCTTGCGGGAGGCAGCCGGTGTGCGCGAGGGCGCCTTGCTCATCCTGACAAAGAAGCTGCCTATTGCCGCTGGTGTTGGCGGGGGGTCAGCCGATGCTGCCGCGGCGCTCCGGCTTTTGACGCGCATGTGGGGCGTGGACCCGTCGCATGCCGCGGCAGTCGCACCGGCCATCGGCGCAGATGTACCGGCGTGTCTGCTCAGCATGACCTCGCGGGGAGATGGAGCGGGGGATGAGCTCCAGCTCGTCGATGCGGGGGTCAGCAATATGCCGATCCTGCTCGTGAACCCGCGCGTTCAGCTTTCGACTCGCGAGGTCTTTGCCGGCTGGAATGGTGAAGACAAGGGGCCGCTCGGCGACTGGCGCGCTGGCCGGAACGACCTGGAAGCTGCCGCTGTGGAGCAGGTGCCGCTAATCGGCACCGTCCTTGCCTGGCTGGGGCTGCAACAAGGCTCGCAGTGCGTCCGGATGTCGGGCAGCGGGGCAACCTGTTTTGCCTTGTTCGAAAGCGAAGAGGCGCGCGACCAGGCCGAAGTCGCAGTTCCGCGCGAATGGTGGCGGCTCGCAAGCTTCCTGCGCTAAGGCGCGCGCGATGACCGGACGCCCTATCCTGACCACCGCAGCAATGGTCGCCGCAGAGCAGCGCGCCATCGATGCCGGCACGAGCGTCGAGAAGCTCATGGAACGGGCAGGGGCCGCACTTGCCGAAGCCGCCTATCGATACGCCGGAAAGATGCCCGCGCTCATCCTCGTCGGTCCAGGCAACAATGGCGGGGACGGCTATGTCGCGGCCCGTCACCTCGCGGATCGCGGCGTGAGTGTGCGGGTTGCCGCGCTGGCCGAACCTAGAAGCGAAGCTGCGAAATGGGCGAGGGGCGAATGGAAGGGGGTGGTCGAACCGCTTGACGAAACGACCGTGAGTTGTCCGATTCTGATCGATGCCTTATTCGGAACAGGCCTGAAGAAAGGCCTTGAACCATCAGTATCACAAAAACTTTCCGAGCTGGCAGGCCGTGCGAAAGTCAAAATCGCCTGTGACGTTCCAAGTGGCGTGGACAGCGATACCGGCGCGGAATTTAGCCCGGTGCCCGATTTTGATATGACCGTTACGTTCGGAGCGCTGAAGCCTGCGCATCTGCTCGCGCCGGCCATGCACAAATGCGGTCGGGTTGTGACCGCGGACATCGGCACCGGCGCGACAAGCCAGTGGCACGAGATTTCCGCTCCTCAACTCCCGGCGCTAGATCCCGGCGGCCACAAATTCTCGCGCGGTCTTGTTCATGTGCTGGCCGGCAAGATGCCCGGCGCGATTGCATTGGCAGCCAAGGCGGCAGCGCGCACCGGCGCGGGCTATGTCCGCGTCAGCACTTCGCGAAGCATCGACGGGCTTCCGGCCGCGATCGTGCAGACCGACACGGCTGAGATTAATGACGAGCGCATCGGCTGCCTTCTGGTCGGGCCGGGCATGGGCGAAATCCCGCAAGTCCTCACGCTCGCGCTTACATCCCGTGCGCCGAAGGTCATCGACGCGGATGCGATTTCGCAGCTCGGTGAGCCGGAGCGGCTTCGCGGGCAAAGTGCCGTCCTCACGCCGCACGAAGGCGAGTTCGAGCGCCTTTTCGGCAAGCTGGAGGGATCGAAGGCTGACAGGGCCCTCGAGGCAGCGCGGTGGTCGGGGGCGGTGATTGTCTATAAAGGGCCGGACACGCTCATCGCAGGTCCTGACGGTCGCCTCGGTTTCGCGCTGGTTGCGCCGGCCTGGCTGGCGTCGGCAGGTACGGGCGATGTGCTTGCGGGAATGATCGCTGCGCTTCGGGCGCGGGGGCTTGCCGGCTTTGAGGCAGCCTGTGCCGCCGTCTGGCTCCACGGGCGAGCTGCGGAGATTGCCGGCCCTTCGATGATCGCTGACGATCTGGTTGCAGCAATTCCGCAGACCCTCGCGCTCCTTGATGGCTGAGGAGGTCGTCCGCATTGCCGCACGCGGTGACGGCGTCACCGCGACCGGTAAACATGTGCCCTTCGGAGTGCCCGGCGACACGCTGCTCGACGACGGAACGCTCGTTGATGGGCCGCACCACCAGGTGCCGCCATGCCGTCACTTTCCGGAATGCGGAGGCTGCCAGCTCCAGCATGTCGATGATGAGGCCTATCGGGGCTACCTCATCTCGCGCGTTGCGTCGGCGCTCGACCAGCACGGGCTAGAGACGGAGATCCGAGACCCGCATCTTTCGCCGCCGAACAGCCGCCGCAGGGCCAGCCTGCGTGCGCTTAAAGTCGGGAAGAGCGCAGTCCTCGGCTTCAACGCAGCCAAGTCGCACCGCATCGTCGACATGCGTGAAAACCATATCCTCCGGCCCGAGCTCCTCAGCCTTGTGGCGCCGTTACGGGAGCTTTTGAGCGGGCTCCAGCAGCCGCGCAGGACCGCCGAGGTGCAGCTGACGGTTGCCGGCCAGGGCGTCGACCTTTCGCTGACAGGTATCCAACCCAGAGGCTTCGAGGCGATGGAAGCGCTGATCGCCTTCTGCGAGCGCAACGGGCTTGCCCGGCTTTCGATCGACCAGGGTCTCGGTCCCGAGACGCTCTACGAGCCCGTTCCGGCGACGATCACCTTGTCCGGCGTTCCAGTGACTTTCCCCATCGGCGGTTTTCTGCAGGCGACTGAGGATGGGGAGGCCGCGCTAATTGCATGCGTCCGTGAGGCAGTGGGCGATTCCGGCAGGATCGCGGACCTTTTCGCCGGCCTTGGCACGTTCGCTTTGGCGCTTTCCGGGAAGATCTACGCGGCCGAGGCGTCGCGTGACGCGGTTCTGGCGCTCAAGCGGGCAGCGCCGAAGGTCGCCGTAGAACATCGCGACCTCTACCGGCGGCCGCTCGACGTTACCGAACTGGGCAATTTCGACGCCGTTGTTCTCGATCCTCCGCGGGCCGGGGCGGAAGAGCAGGCGAAAGCGCTAGCGGCATCACAGGCACGCAAGATTGCTTATGTCAGCTGCAACCCTGCCACCTTCGCCCGCGACGCGAGGCTGCTCGCCGATGGCGGCTACAAGCTCGAGTGGGTGCGGCCGGTCGGCCAGTTCCGCTGGTCGACCCATGCCGAGCTGGCAGGCGCCTTCAGCCGCTAGAGGATGCCGCAGTCATGCAGGATGCGTGCACCGGCGTGCACCGTCAGGCCGAGGAGGCAGAGCGTAGCAAGTGCGAACAGCGGGAAGCGGATCTGCACGACGTTGACGGTCGACTGTACGATGCTGTGCACGATGCGCAGGGCAACATAGCCCCAGGCCAGCCACAGGTTGATGCCGCGGCCCATGTCCATCAGCGCCAGGGTCAGCGCGATCGCATAGAAGATCGTCGGCTGCTCCATCAGGTGCATGTAATTGTGAGAGGGCCATTGAGCCTCGTCAGGCGCTTTGCCTTCCAGGTTTACGCCACGTGACCCGCGCGGAATGGTGCTCCAGCTGATCCCGAGCTTGGCGAAAGCCGTCCGCCGCGCGACCGCCATCCAGAACAGCATGACCAAGGTCCATGCGACGAGCGCCACGACGGGCCCGAGAATTGGGCTGTATTCCATGTGAGAGCCTCCCCTTTTCGAGGGGAAGAGTGCGCCAAGATTCGTTACGGGTCCAGCAGGACTATTGCGTGGAGCCGGCCTTCGACTTCGCTTCGATAAGCAGGGCGTCCAGCGCCTCTCGGTCCAGCCATTTCCCGTGCAGCACGACGCCGCGGATCGATCGGGTCGCCTTGATATCCTGCAGCGGGCTGGCGCCGAGGATGAGGATATCGGCCGCCTTGCCCTCAGCCAGAGCCCCGTAACGGTCCGAATGGCCCAGGAATGCCGGGCCGGTAATCGTTGCGGCAATGAGCGCTTGTTGCGGCGTCAGGCCCGCTTCGACGTAACGGTCCAGCTCCTCGTGAATGCCTTCACCGGGATAGTTGAAGCTGTTGAGATAGCCGGCGTCCGTCCCGGCGAGGATCGGGATGCCGGCCTCCGCAAGCATCGGAATGACCTGCTTGCTGAGTTCATATTCCTTGTGGCGGGCGGCGATCTGCTCCGGCGTAGCTTTCGCAGCCCGCTCGACGCGCCAGTCGTACGTCTTCCGAAGGCCGGGGCCGATGTAGGCAAGAGCGGCGTCCTTTGAGTGATCTTCTCGATCGAGATAGGCGAGGATGCGGCCCATGTTCAGCGTCGGCGTCACTGCGATGCGGCGTTTGGCAAGCTCGCGGTAGACGCCCTTGGCATGGTCTCGATCGAAGGTCTCGACGAAGGCGTCGGAGGCCTGGCCGTAACTCAGTTTGCCGGCGGCGTATTCAGCGCCGATCTCCGCTTCCTTCGGCGAGCCGGCCTTGATCAGATAGTCAACGTGCTCGACCGAGCTGAGGCCGGCATCGGCGGCCTGCACGATCGTCAGCGCATACGGCGTATGCGCCGAAGTCTTCATTCCGCGCCGCTTCGCTTCCTTGACGGCGTACAGGAAGATGTCGGGTTTCAGCGTGTTATCGGTGATCTTTACGAAGTCGACCTTCATCGCCTGAAGGCGGTCGAGCGCCGCATCGACCTCAGCGGGCGTGCCCACTTCGATCGTGCCTTTCCAGAGCGGCCTGTAGCCCTCGAGCTTTGGACCCGAAGTGAAGATGCGAGGTCCCAGCAGACGGCCTTCAGCCACGGCCGAGCGCCATTCGAGAACCGACGGTGCGATATCTGCAGCGCAGTCGCGAACTGTGGTCACCCCGTAGGCGACATAGAGCGGCAGGAGGTTCTTATTCTCTTCGATTAGGTCCTGTCCGCCGCCGAAGTGGACGTGCATGTCCCACAGGCCCGGCATGACGAACTTTCCTGCCGCATCCACATTGCTCTTGGCGGAGTAGCGGCGAGAAACAGAAGCGTCCGCTCCGACCGCGCGGATCGTGTCGCCGGAGACCGCTATCGCCTGATTGGCGACCGTTTTCCCGCTGGCGACGTCAATGACGGTCGCATGCCGGATCAGCAGGTCGGCCTGCTCGCGCGCTGCGGCGGGAGCCGCGGCGGCAAGCAGGACCGCCAGTCCGGTCAGCGACCGAACCATCAGTCGAAGAGCTTGGCGAAGCGCCGCTTCTCGCGGTTGCGCCAGGCGCCGCGATGCCAGGCATCGCTGGCGAGCAGCGGAAGGACGCTCGTTGCCTCGGCGAACACCATCTGCTCCATCGCGGTCGAGACCTTGCCCCAGCTGGCCGCTTCCTGAAGGGTTGAGGAGGAGCAGGCGCCGTCGCGCACGTCGGCGACTGTGATCTGCACCGCGTATTTGTGAACCTCGACGTCGTCGTGGCCGAGGATTTCGGCGCAAACGACGGTGTCCTGCGTGAAGTTCTTCGGAACGCCGCCGCCGATCATCAGAAGGCCCGTGGTGCCCGCCTTGATCTTGATGTCGGTCAGTTCGCGGAAGTCGGCAATCGCGTCGAGCACCATGTAATGGCCGCCGCGCTTCATCGCATCGACCTGGTGCTTCACGAGACCGAAGCCGGCCGACGAGTCGACGAACGCCGGGCAGAAGATCGGGACGTCATGCTCATAGGCGAGCTGGACGAGGCTGCCCTGCTTTTTCGCATTGCCCTCGGAGAGCCACTTGCCCATCTCGCGGATGAAGGCGCGGCTGCTGTAGGGGCGGGGCTCCAGGCTGTCGGCGATCTTGCCGATCGTGAAGTCGCAGTCCTGCAGCTGCTCTTCGTCGATGTACGTGTCGTAGATGCGGTCGATATAAAGCGAGCGCAGCGTATCATCATCAGGGATTTCATTGGCTTGGTAGTGCTTGTGGCCAAGCGCTTCGAAGAAATCCATGTCCACGATCGTGGCGCCAGTTGCGACGATCGCGTCGACCATGTTCGACTTCACGAGTTCTGCATAGAGGTCCATGCAGCCGCCGGCCGAGGTCGAGCCGGCAACAACCAGAATGATCGAGCAGGTCGGGTCCTCGATCATCTGATTGTAGATGCCGGACGCGCGGGCGAGGTCGCGGCTGGTGAAGCTCATCTTGCCCATCGACTCGATGATCGGGCGCGCATCGAACTTGGTGATGTCGATGTGCTCGATCGGCGTCGAAAGCAGCTCGGCCTTGCGGGTGTCGTTGATGCGCTCGGCGTCCTGAACCTTGTTCAGCGTATCGGTCGTCATGTCATGCTCCAATGGTTGCCGCGCCTATAGGAGCGGCAGCGGAAAAGGGCATGTCGTTTTTGTTTCGGGGGACAGCCTCACCCCAACCGCCAGAGCGGCATTCCCCTCCTACGCGAAGCAGGAGGGGAGGGTTTCTTACAGCGTTGCCACGTTGGTGCGCTGAGCCTGGCCCGCATAGAGCGTCGCCATCGGTTCGTCGTCGACGATTTCGGTGCGCTCCGCCCCGAAGCCGTTGAACGTCGTGCGCATCGCGCAGCCGTATGCACCGAGCATCCCGACCTCGATATAGTCGCCGGCGGCCACGTCGCCGGGAAGCCCGAACGGCCCGGCCATATGGTCGAGATCGTCGCAGGTCGGCCCGTAGAAGCTGAAGTCCATCGGACGCACGTTCGATCCGCCCTCGCGGACCAGCCGAACCGGGTAGCGCCAGCCGATGTGCGCCGCATCGAAGAGGGCGCCATAGGCACCATCGTTGATGTAAAGCTCGTTCCCGCGGCGCTTTTCGACGCGCACCAGCAGGCTCGCATATTCCGCGCACAACGCGCGGCCCGGCTCGCACCAAAGCTCAGCCGAATAGCTGATCGGCAGGTCTTCGAAGGTCGCGTGGATAACCTCGAAATAGGCCTCGAGCGGCGGCGGTTCCATGCCCGGATAGGACGAAGGGAAGCCGCCACCCACGTCGACGATGTCCACCGTGACGGCCGCTTCGACGATCGCGTCGCGGACTCGGCCCATGGCCTCTGCATAGGCTGTCGGCGACATCGTCTGGCTGCCGACGTGGAAGCAGATGCCGAGCGCGTCGGACGCCTGACGAGCCGCGAATAGCAGAGCCTTCACGTCTTCCGCCTGGGCGCCGAACTTTGCGCCGAGGCTGAGCTTGGCGTGCTCGTTGTTGACCTGGAGACGGACGAGCAGGTTCAGATCGCTCGCGGCAACGCCGTCCTTCGACGTGGCGCGGACGATCTTCTCCAGCTCCTCGATCGTGTCGAGGCTGAAGGTCTTCACGCCATGTTCGAAATAAGCCTCGGCAATGGCCTCCTCAGCCTTCACCGGGTGCATGAAGCAGAGCACCGCCTGCGGAAGCGTGTCGCGCAGCAGCCGCACCTCTCCGATCGAAGCCACGTCGTAGTACGTCACGCCTTCGTCCCACAGGATCTTCAGCAGGTCCGGCGACGGATTCGCCTTCACCGCGTAGAGCGCCCGTCCCGGGAAGTTATCCACGAAGAAGCGGGCCGCGCGGCGCGCGGCATGCGGACGGAGAAGCGTCACCGGTTGGACCGGTCGGCTCTTTGCGATTTCGGCAACCGGGTTGCCGATAGGGGTGGCAGCTAGCCCCAGCGCGCTATGATGCTTGTGCAACTCAAGGGACCTCCAACTGGTAGTCGACAGAAAGAGCTGCCTTGCGGTTGGAAGTCCCATGGGGCAGCGGACGCGCGATATATGTAGGGGGTACCCTCAAGTAAAGAATTTTCGGAACTCTTAAGCGCGGGAAGGCAACTTTTGTCGCCGAAGAGCAACGGTTGATCGAAAGGGATGCGAAATCAAAGACTTGAACGTAACGGGACGCGTAACGCGCGATGATGTCACGGCTGCGGCGGCGCGGATCGCTGGATCGATTGAGCGCACTCCGCTCATCGAATCCGAGCTAAACGGCCAGAAGATATGGCTGAAATGCGAGTGCGTTCAGACAGGCGGCGCCTTCAAACTCCGGGGAGCGAGCAATAGGCTTCTCCAGCTTTCCGCAGAGGAGCGGAAGCGCGGCGTCGTCGCTTTCTCCTCGGGAAATCACGCGCGAGGGGTGGCCATCGCGGCCCGGCGCCTCGGGATCCATGCGATCATCGTGATGCCCTCGGACGCTCCGGCGGTGAAGGTCGACGGCACCCGTGGCGAGGGCGCCGAGATCGTCTTCTACGATCGCTACCGCGAGAGCCGGGAAGCCATTGCTGCCAAATTATCGCAGGAGAGCGGAGCCACGGTCGTGCCGAGCTTCGACGATCCGGACATCGTCGCGGGGCAGGGAACCGTGGGGATCGAGATCCTCGAGCAGATGCCGGAGTCTCCGCGCAGGATCATCGTTCCCTGCGGCGGTGGCGGACTGGCGTCAGGCATCGCTTTGGCATGCCCGGACGCCGAGATCGCGATCGTCGAGCCTGAAGGCTGGGATGACATGCGACGCTCTCTTGACCTGGGTGAGATCGTTCCCGTCAGCTCGGACGCGCCGTCGACACTCTGCGATGCGCTCCAGACCCCGCGCGTGTCGCCCATCACCTTCGGCATTCTGCAGGAGAGGGATGCAAAAGCGCTGACCGCCAGCGAACAGGCGGTCCGTGAGGCGGTCCGATGGGCATGGGACAAGCATAAGCTGGTCGTAGAGCCGGGGGGCGCAATAGCGCTCGCGGCGCTGCTGTCGGGCGAGGCCGAACCCGCGGAGGGGACGGTAGTGGTTCTGTCAGGCGGAAATGTTGATCCGGCTCTTCACGCCGAGATCGTCAGCGAGGGGGCCTAGGCAGCCGCTGTCTTGTACTCGCCCGGTTCCAGATGCATCGGGCTACTGCGCTCCACCGCACGCGTGAGTTCCTCAAGCTCGGCCGCGAGAATTTGCAATTCGGCGGCGAGAGCCTTCGGATCGGTCTGCGCAGCGCCTTCGGAGGCTTCCAGAAGTGACTCAAGCATCATTGCAATGCAGGGAAGGATCGTCTCTTCGATCCGGTCAAACGCCTCTTCAAGGCGTGCCTGCTGCTCATCGATCGGCATGGCGGTATGATGCACCGCGATCAGTTAAGCCTTGGTGAAACGGGAGAGTGATTTGGCAGGTTTGGGCGCAACACTGATGGCGATTGCGATGATTGCGGCCTTCCTGCTGATCTTCGGCGGCATCAAGCTCGCACGGCGGAAGGAAGATCGGGGCCGCGGCTTCCTGATGATCGGTGCCGCGGCCGTGGTCGTGATGAACGTCCTGATCTGGACGGTCTGAGATTTAGCGCTTCGTGATCGCAGGCGCCGGCTTGTCCGTCGCAAGCCGCATGTCGAGGTAATCGTCGACGCTCTTCATCAAGAGGTCGAGTTCGCTCGCGAAGAAATGGTTCGCGCCAGGGATCACGTCGTGATGGATCGTGATGTGCCGCTGGGTCCGGAGCTTGTCGACCAGCTTCTGGACGGCGCTTGGCGTCACGACTTCGTCAGCCTCGCCCTGAATGATGATGCCCGACGAAGGGCAGGGGGCAAGGAAGCTGAAGTCGTACATGTTCGCCGGCGGGGCGATGGAGATGAAGCCCTTGATCTCCGGGCGGCGCATCAGAAGCTGCATTCCGATCCATGCGCCGAAGCTTACGCCGGCGACCCAGGTCGTTTCCGCTTCCGGATGGATCTGCTGCACCCAGTCGAGCGCGGAAGCCGCGTCGCTGAGCTCGCCGATGCCGTTGTCGAACGTCCCCTGGCTCTTGCCGACGCCGCGGAAGTTGAACCGCAAGGTCGCGAAGCCGCGCTTGACGTACGTCTGGTACAGCAGCTGCACGATCTTGTTGTTCATCGTGCCGCCTGCCTGCGGGTGCGAATGCAGGATCATGGCGACGGGCGCGCGCGGGCGAGTGCCGGGGTGGAAACGACCTTCGAGACGGCCCTCGGGACCAGGAAAAATGACTTCAGGCATGGATTGCTTTGGTGCTCGCGTAACGACAGTGAGCCGCGAGCGCGGGTGCGCCCCGGCGGCGGCTCCTATATAGGGAAGGCGCTTGGAGTAGCAATCTACAGGAAATCTGCCGACCTTGACCGTCCAGAACAGGCTCTACCTCGACCATGCTGCGACCACACCCGTGCTTCCCGAAGCGCGAACGGCGGTTGCGCAGGCGCTCGATCGTTGGGCCAACCCCAGCTCGCCGCATGCCGACGGCCGCGCTTCCCGCGCGGCGCTGGAGCAGGCGCGCAGGGACATCGCCGATGCGCTAGGCTGGCGTCACGACATCATCCTGACCTCCGGCGCGACCGAGGCGATTGCGATCGCCGCTGCACGAGCGAGGGTCGCTGGCCGCTCTTTTAGTGCAACCGAGCATGATGCGGTCGGTGCCGCCATGGGATCGGAGGCGACGATCCTCCCGGTGGATGAAGCCGGAGCGGTCGACCTTCCGCAACTGAGGGCTGCGCTGTCGCGCGGGCCAACCCTGGTGGCGGTTCAGCAGGTCAATAACGAGACGGGCGTGATCCAGCCGCTTATGGAAATCGCTGAACTGATCCGTAGCGCCGGCTCGCTGCTGCTTGCCGACTGCGCGCAAGGGGCCGGCAAGCTCCCGCTGCCCGATGCGGATTTCATCGCCGTTTCGGCGCACAAGCTCGGGGGTCCTCCCGGGATCGGTGCCCTGCTGGTCAAAGACGTCGCTATGCTCGCCGCGAGCGGTGGCCAGGAGAAGGGCTATCGCCGAGGCACGGAGAATGGGCCGGCCGCAGCCGGCTTCGCGGCCGCGCTGCAATCGCGGGCGTTCGCTGACGCCATGTCCCGGTTCGAGCAGCATCGGAACAAGCTGGAGCATCTGCTTTTTTCAGAAGGCGCTCTCGGCATCGCGTCGGCGGCGGAGCGCAGCCCGGCGATCGGCGCCTATGCGATGCCGGGTGTCGCCAGCGCGAGCCAGCTCGTGCAGTTCGATCTCGCAGGGATCGCGATTTCCGCGGGGAGCGCGTGCTCATCCGGAAGCATGAAGCCCAGCCGTGTTCTGGAGGCGATGGGCGTGCCCGCGGACATTGCGGGCACGGTGATCCGCGTCAGCTTCGGGCCCGATACGACGGACGAAGATATCCACAGCTTCGTCAGCGAATGGCGCCGCATCCGGGACCGTGCCGCGTCGAGGGCGGCATGATCTACCTGGACTATCAGGCCACTACTCCCCTCGCGCCCGAAGTGGCAGCGGCCATGCAGCCCTGGATCACCGAGAAATTCGCCAACCCCCACGCGCCGTCCCGCTGGGGCCGGGAGGCAGCGGCGGCCATCGAGGTTGCCCGCAAGCAAGTGGGCCAGGCGATTGGTTTCCCTGGAGGACGGCTGGCGTTCACCGGGAACGCGACCGAGGCGCTTAACTGGGCGATCAAGGGGACGATGGAGAAGGCTCCTGAGGGCCGCAACCGTATCGTGACCGTCGCTACGGAGCATGCGGCGGTGCTCGATACGTGCGAGTGGCTCGAGGGCAGGGGCTACGACGTCGTTCGCCTGCCGGTCGGAGCGGACGGGGTGATTGACATCGACGACGTCAAGGCAGCGTTGGACGAGCGCACTGCCTTGGTAGCGGTCATGCTGGTGAACAATGAGATCGGAGTCATTCAGCCGGTCGCCGCGGTGGCAAGGCTGGCCCAGGAGGTCGGCGCGCTGATGCTTTGCGATGCAGTGCAGGGACTGGGTCGCGTCGATATTCCCGAAGGTCCTGACCTCATCGCTATATCCGCCCACAAGATACATGGTCCGAAGGCGATCGGGGCGCTGTGGATGCGTGACGGCGTTGAACCGGCGGCGCTCATCCATGGCGGCGGGCAGGAGATTGGCATCCGTTCAGGCACATTGTCGCCGGCGCTCTGCGTGGGATTCGGAGCTGCGGCTAAGCTGGCGTCAGAACGTCGTTCGACCGATCACGCTCACGTGGAAAGGCTTTGGGACGCTGCGACGGGCGAACTTGGTTCAGCCTGGATGATCAACGGCAGCGCGGACCGGCGGTATCACGGCAATCTCAACCTCCGCCGCGAGGGACTGGATGCGGCAAGGCTGATTTCGAACCTGCGGGACATCGCTTTCTCGCTGGGATCCGCTTGTGCGAGCGGGTCCGGGCGGCCGAGCCATGTTCTTCGTGCGATCGGACTCAGCGATCGGGAGGCGCGCTCATCGGTTCGACTAGGCTTTGGCCGGTACACCGCGGAGGAGGAACTGGTCTCCGCGGTCCGGCGCATTGACGCCGCCGCCCGCGCCCAGCAGGGGCTTGCGGCGTGATCAAGGTGCGTTTTCACAAGGCGGACGGGACGCTCGACAAGGAAGTCGAAGCGAAGCCGGGTTCGCGGCTTCTCGACGTGGCTTGGGCCGCCGGCCAGCCATTGGAAGGAGCCTGCGAGGGCGTGATGGCGTGCTCGACCTGCCACGTGATCGTCGACAAGGGCGACTTCGAGAAGCTGCCGCGCGCGAGCGACGAGGAGGAGGATTTGCTCGACCTTGCAGCCCACGCGACCCGAACTTCGCGGCTTGCGTGCCAGATCATCCTGACCAAGGACATGGAGACGCTCGACGTCCGCATTCCCGTTAGCGCGAAGAACTGGCTCTACGGCTGAATTCGATTGCCCTCAGCATTCCACCCGGCTGAAGGAACCGGATGGGCCGCCAAGGTCTGGACCTAGTCCCCTTCAGGCAGTGGCAGACCGATTCTCGTGTCGACGGCATTCTTGGGGCGTTTGGCGCGGTGGCCCTCCTTGGGTCGGGAAGGCAGGAGCACTTCGAGTTTCTGCAACGTCAGCTTGCCTGAGCGATCGCCGTCCAGCAGTTGAAAGCGGTACGAGGCGGCGCGCCTGAATTCGTCCAGCGAGACCAGTCGGTCGAAATCGGCGTCGGAACCGGAAACTGGCTCCGGGAGATTGAGCAAGCCGTATCGGGCGGCGCCCTGAAGGCCGTCCAATTGATATCCGTCGATATCATTGTCCCACCGCCGCCACCGGTCGCCACGATCCGCATCATCACTCGGCCGAGCCTCAGCGGCGGTTTCCTGCCGGGTGCGTTTCCACTGTGAGTTGACCTGAACTTCCGGCGCGATTTCCGACTCATAGGTCATGCGTTCCATGGAATCGATTTTGCCGTCATGATTGCCGTCCAGCGCGGCGAAGAATCGTTCGGCATCGGCGCGCATCTCGTCGGCCGTAAGCATCCCGTCCCGGTTTCCGTCGGCTTGGTGAAACCAGCGGACAAAGGGATCGTCATCCGGCGTGCGTGAGCGAAACGGCTCTCCCATCGGGCTGAGGAAGGGCGCCCAGCGATATGCTGTGACGGTGATCGGCCTCGGTGGATCCTCCGCCAGCGCGGCGGTAGCGAGAATCGGGATCACGGCGAAAAGGAGCATGCAGGCGGCCTCCGGCTCGGCCATTGCGACATCCGGCAGGCCGCGTGAATGGTCTATGAAGGCGCATGATATGCGGCAAACTTGCGCCTCCCAAGGTCTTCACCCATATGCGCCGCGGGAGTCGGGCGGACGAGGCTGTCGCCAACCTGGTCAGATCCGGAAGGAAGCAGCCACAACGATTTCGTCTCGGGTCGTTCCGGCTCCCACCTCAAGCCCTTGGCGCGGACGCGGCAGCACCCCTAAACCATTGCTGATGGACGAACCCGAATCGCCTGGCCTTGGCCTCGACTTGCCTGAAGTGCCCCAAACGGCCGCAGCTTCTCCCTATCGCGTACTCGCGCGCAAATACCGGCCGCAGAATTTCTCCGAACTCATCGGTCAGGATGCGATGGTGCAGACGCTGGCCAATGCCATCGAGCGCGGCCGCATCGCTCACGCTTTCCTGCTCACGGGTGTTCGAGGCGTCGGCAAGACTTCCACGGCTCGCCTCGTGGCAAAAGCACTCAATTGCATCGGCCCGGACGGGAAGGGTGGTCCAACGATCAGCCCTTGCGGCGTCTGCGAGCAATGCCGAGCAATCGCCGAAAGCCGACACATCGATGTGATCGAAATGGACGCCGCATCACACACTGGTGTGGACGACGTCCGCGAGATCATTGACGCGGTGCGCTACGCATCGGTCAACGCGCGTTACAAGATCTACATCATCGACGAAGTTCACATGCTTTCTAAGAGTGCTTTCAACGCTTTGTTGAAGACTCTTGAGGAACCGCCTGAGCATGTGAAGTTTCTGTTCGCGACGACGGAAGTGGACAAGGTTCCGCTCACGGTACTGTCCCGAACCCAGCGCTTCGATCTCCGCCGTATCCCGGCCGAGAAGCTCGCCGCTCATTTCGCCGAAGTGGCGAAGGCCGAGGGCGTCGAGGTCGAGCAAGACGCGCTGCGAATGATTGCTCGGGCGGCGGAGGGCTCTGCGCGCGACGGTCTTTCGATTCTCGATCAGGCGATCGCGCATGGCGGAGGCGGGGTCACCGCCGAGCAGGTACGCGACATGCTCGGCCTCGCCGACCGCGGCCGCATCCGTCGCCTCCTCGAACATGTCCTTGAAGCTGATGCCTCCGCGACGCTCGCCGATCTCGACGAAGCGCACGACCTCGGCATCGATCCCAGCGCGCTTCTTCGCGGTCTTATGGAAGAGCTGCACCTGGCGACCAGGACCAAGGCCGGTGCAACTCCTGAAGCTCTTCCCGTCGAGCAGCGCGAGGCCGCAGAGCGGCTCGCGGATCAGCTTGGCTGGGGACAGATTCACCGCGTCTGGCAGATGCTTTTGAAGGGCCTGGCGGACGTCCAGGTGGCACCCGATCCCAGGGAGGCGGCGATGATGGCGCTCCTCCGCATCATCCACGCTGCCGATCTTCCAGACCCCGCGACCGTGCTGTCTCGGCTGTCCGGAGAAGCCGCTACGACCGCGCCAGCTCCTTCAGCGGCGCCAGCCGCACCGAGCGCTCCGGCTGCTCAGCTTCCAAGCGACTTTCCATCGCTTATCCAGTTGCTGGAGAAGCGCGGCAAGCATCAGCTTGCTGTTCAGCTCCACGATCAGGTCGGCCTCGTGCGCTTCGCCCCGCCCGAACTCGTGCTGAAGCCCACACGACCGCTCGGAACGGATTGGCCGCGCGACCTGACGGCGGTGCTGAAGGACGCGACCGGGAAGGCCTGGAAGGTCTCGTTGTCCGACG
>Ga0207659_10001121_pt1 | contig 15878 bp, 17 predicted proteins | sample KBSM43metaG_FD_184330 | JGI IMG/M metagenome (GOLD analysis project Ga0207659, IMG submission 184330) | Miscanthus rhizosphere microbial communities from Kellogg Biological Station, Michigan, USA - KBS M4-3 metaG (SPAdes) (version 2) | ecosystem: Host-associated > Plants > Roots > Rhizosphere >...
GACCGCATGGCAATTCTTCTACACGAACTCTGGATTGAATCTAGCGAAGAACAAACGTTTTGCCTCGCTGGTCCGATGGGTGACGAAGCCCGGTCGCTTATGTTGCCTGGTGCCAAGAAGGTGTGGACTGTAGAAGCCGAAAATCATTTCGACGCCATGACCAAGTACTACGGACACATGGGTTGGGGGCAGTACACAACTGAGCACCCCGCCGACTATGAGCCCTATCCAGACGAATGGCTTCGTGTACCGCAGGGTCGCAGAGCCACATGAGATCTCGCATCGGCTCGACGACTACTTCGGAACAGACCTTGGTCTCGACCCTGGAACTCCCGTTTGGCGCTTGGTAGATCGGATCAAACAGCTTCGACCGGGCTGGCCGGACGAACCGGATCCATCATGATGCGATCGTCGGCCACACGAACTTAGACGGCTGGCTAACAGGCCGCTGCACCTGACGGCACCGGGGCCCGCGGCACGCAAGGGAGTTTCTAGATGAGATCTTGTTACAGGATATCCCTTGTCGTGAGCATTGTGGCGAGCATGTCACCAGTCGCGCGAGCGATTGAAGCAACGGATCCCAGGCAGGCTCCCGGAGCGTTCAGCCGCGCCGGCTCAAACGGGTGCGGGCTGCTTCTGTTATACGGGTGGAACCGGCAGCGGACCGAAGTCATTGTCGTCGAAGCAGATCAAGGAACACTTCAACTCGACAAAGGTTCGAAAACATTCGACCTTGCGAACGCCGATCATGCCCTGCGCGTGCATTTGGATGTATACGAGAAGAGTCAAGAACGATTCGATTACTGCAGCGATCTTAAAATACCGCTGTCAGAGAAGAAGGCTGAAGTGTGGCTCGCTCAATCGGGGCAGATAACTATCGAGGTAGGCGGCCGCACCGGTTTCCACCAGGCGACTGCCCAACTTAATGATGTCGTCTTTCGGAAGGCAAATGGCACTCTGGTCAAATTCTCCGCGCCGATCTCCATAGCGGCGACTGTAGGTGGGTTTTCCGGGTGAGTAGCGGCCTAACAGCAACTGGAGCCGGCGGCGCCCTGAGGAGTGCGCGCCGCGGCTCGGTTGCGTGCCGTTAGGCGCCCACACGCCGAAGAAAGGACGATACACGTGAGACGACTCGCTGCCATTCTTGTGACTTTGATGGTGTTGTCTGCAGGCGCTGGGATCAAGGCTCAAGGACCGCCGTCATCAGGTGGCGATCCGAACATGCAGGTCATCCTCCTTGGAACGGCCTCGGGACCCACTTTCAATCCTCAACGACTTGGCATCAGCACATTGGTCGTGGCCGGACCCGAAAGGTTGCTGTTCGATGCCGGACGCAGCTTGACGACCGGGCTGGCTAGGCTGGCGCTGAACCCGGCCGATGTAACAAAAATATTTCTGACCCACCTACATTCCGACCATGTCATCTCGCTACCGGAACTTCTGCTATTCCCCTGGACACAAGGCCGCAAGACACCCTTGGAAGTATGGGGACCAACCGGAACTCGTTCCATGATGCAGAAGCTTCAAGAGGCGTTCGCCTTTGATATTCACGTCAGGCGCGATGTGGACGACAAGTTTCCTGCGGATGGGGTAAGAGTCGTCGCGACCGATATTCGAGAGGGTGTCGTCTACGAGTCCAACGGTGTGAAGGTCACCGCATTTCTCGTCGACCACGGTCCAGTGACGCCCGCGTTCGGCTATCGCATAGCCTTCCGTGGCCACTCGCTCGCGATCTCTGGAGACACCAAGCCTTCAGAGAACTTGGTGAAGTTCGCATCCGGCGTTGATTTGCTCATTCACGAAGTCGCGAGGTGGAAGCAGGATCCGGTGTTGACGGGCCCACCCGATGAACCGCTTCCGAATTCCAGAACGACTCGGAGACAGGCAAAAGCGATTGCGGAACACCACACCGACGGTGCTGAAGCGGGGAGAGTGTTCGATCGAGTCAAACCGAAGCTTGCCGTATTCTCCCACTACAACGTGGATCCGCAGGCGACGCTTGCGCTTGTCAGGCAGAGCTATTCGGGCCCGGTTGAGTTTGGCGAAGACCTGATGACAATCGAGATTGGCAGCCAAGTGAGCGTGCGCAGGTTCACCGCGACAAATCGGTAGTCGTCGAGCGACGACAAGCCGATGGACAGATGGCGAGGCGGTGCCGTTCCCTCTCAATATGCGGCTCCTTCTCGCCCTACGGGCCATCTTCTTCGTCCTGCTGCTGCCCGGCACCGTAGCCGGCTACGTTCCCCTCGGGATACTCCGCGCCGCGGACCGTCTGCGTCTCCCCGAGCTCAGCCCTTCCTCGGTCGGTGCAAGCATCCTCGCCATCGCCGGTGCGGTCGTCCTGCTTCGCTGCGTCTGGGACTTCTTCGCCAAGGGCAAGGGCACTCTCGCACCCATCGACGCTCCGCGAGTCCTCGTCGTATCCGGTCTTTATCGCTTTACCCGAAATCCCATGTACAACGGCGTCATCGCTCTGATCGTCGGCGAGGCGTGGCGCTTCGGCAGGGTGTCTCTGCTCCAGTACGCACTCCTGGTGCTCGTCTTCTTCCACCTATGGGTCGTTCTCTACGAGGAGCCTACTCTCACGTCACAGTTCGGGGAGTCCTATCGGGTATACCGGCGAGCAGTGCCGCGCTGGGGCTTCACCACGCGGCCATTTCAAGAGGGCACCGGGAGCACCGCCTAACATGCCGTTGCCGCCGGGCGTTAGACGGATAGTGGATCCCGGGAACGCCGGGGACGTTTTTTCTTCGGCCGGGCCGCGGAGCAGCAATCGGTGGCGGGGTCAGGTGTTGCGAAGCGCACAGATGTTACCTTGGCTTAAAGCGATCGTTGATTGGATCTTCGGTCGCCACTCCTCGCTAATCCAGCTCTCGCTTCAGGCGCTGAACGCAAGTGGCCAGCGATGAAGGCTACAGGCGATGGACCTGGCGAAGCCCGCCTGCGCGCAGCTGACGTCAGCGACGCGATGACTCCTCGTTGCCAATCGCGCAGGCGGCGCCAACACGTCATCCCCGAACCGCACTCGAGTTCCTGCGGGAGCATCTGCCAAGGGATGCCGCTGCGGAGGACGAACAAAATGCCGGTCAGACACGCGCGATCCGAAATGCGCGGCCGTCCGCCCTTCGGCCGACGTGGTGCAGTGGGCAAGAACGGTTCGACTAGATCCCACAATGGATCGGGAAGCAGCGCTGCAGCCATACCCGTTCACGCTACTTCGCCGGCGAGGATCAGGTTTCGGAGGTTTTGTTACCTGCTCTTAGCGAACTTCGCGTTGAACTTTGATTACGATGTCCCCGGCACTGATCGTGCCCGCCTGAACGACCTTCGCGTTGATGCCGCGGAGGTGCAATTCGCGGCCGACCGCCGAATTCACGAAGGTCGCGGCATCGACGCCAAATCGCTCGACGAACTTGGCGCAACCGGTATGCGGTTCGGCGGTCACTTCCAGGACCGCCGTGCCTACCTGCAGCCACGTTCCTGCCGGCAGGTTCGCATCGGTCAAATCGATGTCGATGAACAGCTGATCGCCGGCGAGCGGCCAGCGTTCTTTGTGCTGCGCCACCAGGTCGACCACCCGCGAGTTCATGATGTTGATTTGCATGTCGGGATGCGGCGATCCGTCGGCCGTCCGGCGACTGGTGCGCTGGCGCCAACTGTCGCCGACCAGGCCTTCGAAAACGTCCAGTTCGGCATGTTCCAGCACTTCACGCACGCCGACCGCTGGCCGACGCACAATCATCTGCAGCACCCCGCGGTCGCGCGGTGATTGACGGATGGATTCAAGACCCGCTTCCAGCTCGGTGGCGGTTTTGTGTGTAATCGTTGTGCTCATTTTCCTGGCGAGTCCAGCAGCGACTGATACAGCGTCGCGCTGAAACGCTCCGCGATGCTGGTCGTATTGGGCAGCATCTGAATCATCATCACGGTGACAGTCTTGGTTTTCGGATCGACGCGGTAAGTCGTGCCATAAGCGCCGGCCCATCCGAACGAGCCCACAGACTCCATGCCATTGGCGCCGTAGCGATCAGTTGTTTCAAACCCGTAGCCGTAACCTAGACCGTTTGGCGAGTGCAGTGTGCCGATTTGATTGGTGGTCATCAAATCGACGGCCCGAGGCGACAGCACCCTGACGCCGTCGAGTTCACCGCCGCGACGGATCATTTCGAGGAAGCGCGCGTAGTCGCGCGCCGTCGACAATAGCCCCGCGCCGCCAGCGAAACTCTTGTGCGGGCCGTCGATGTAATGCCCCTGGCCGCGCGCGCCGTCGGGCGCGCGAACGATTTTGCCGTCGGGTCCGCTCCCGTATACCGCCGCCAGGCGCTCGCGCTGTCCGGCCGGCAGGTAGAACTGCGTATCTTTCATTCCCAGCGGGCCGGTAACGCGGGCGCGGATGAATTCGTCCAGCGACATCCCGCTGGCGCGTTCGACGACGCAGCCGAGGATATCGGTGTTGTAGCCGTACACCCACTCTGTGCCCGGCTGCGCCACAAACGGCAGCGTTGCGAGCGTTTCCATCGTCGTGCAGATCGGCTCGCTTTTATCGGCGGTGTACCAGCCGTAGCCGGCTGCCGGACCGAGACCTTTCGCTTCGTACTGCGCCGCGACCAGCGGATTGGTGCCGTACGAAATACCGGCGGTATGGGTGAGGAGATCGCGGACCAGAATCTGCCGCCGCGCCGGAACGATCTTGATTTCGCCGCCAGAACCGTTGGCCGAGTCCGCAGGCATCGCAACGGTTGTCCTGGCGAATCCTGGGATGTAGCGGCTGACCGGATCACCGAGTGCGATCTTCCCTTCCTCGACGAGCGACATCACGGCCGCGCTGGTGATGGCCTTCGTTTGAGATGCGATCCGGAAGACTGTGTCGGTCGTCATTTTCCGACCAGCTTCCTTGTCGGCCCAACCGAACGCCTTCTCGTACACCGGTTTGCCGTCACGTAGCACCAGCGCAACTGCTCCGCCGAGCCGATTGTCGTCGACAAATGTCTGGAACAGATGGTCGATTCGAGCGAGCCGGTCCGGGGCCTGCGCGACAAGCGCTCCGCCGAGTACCAGGATAATGAGTGCCGTCGAGAGATTTTTCTTCATGGTTGATCCGCCTAAATCGCGGTCTTGTGCAGCGGTTGATAAATCCCAATCTCGCCGCCACTCGGCAATCGAAGCTGGCTGACGATTCCCCACGGCTGGCGCTGCGGGTCGGCGAATGTGACACCCTTCTTGCCGAGCTCGGCGAGCGTCGCGTCGAGGTCGTCGCACATGAAATAGACATGCGCGGTCAGCATCGGATGATCACGACCCGTATCGGCCCCCTGATCGGCCGGATGCACGGCCGCTTCCGAAGGCGGCATCGCGAAAATCATCCAGCCGTGGCCGATGTCGATAGCCTTCAATCCAATCACATCGCGCAGGAATGCGCGGTCGGCTTCAGGATTCTTGCTGTACCAGAGCGTATGGGCCGCAGTAATCACGCCGGCCTCCTGAACAATCCCACGAAGACAGCCTTGCCGCGCACGTGCCCGGCCATCGCGGCGACGACCGCGGCGCGGGCCTGCGCCGGCGTTTGTCCGACCGCCGGGACATCGACGAGGGCATCAAGCGCATACAACTCAAACACGTAATGATGCGGCGGTCCCGCCGCCGCGGCACCGGGACCACGGTAATGCGGCGCCGTCGCGCCGATCTGGCGCGTGCCGTCCGGCATCTGCGCCATCGACGGCAGATGCTCGGGCAGGCTGGTGGTTGCGGCCGGAATGTTCCACAGCATCCAGTGCGTGATGTCGTCGAGCCCATTACCGATCGCCGCGTCGGCATCGTGGACGATCAGTACGAAGCTGGAAACGTTCGGCGGCAGGTTGCTCCAGGCGAGCGGCGGCGAAATGTCGTCGCCGGCCTGGGTATATTTCACCGGAATCATTCCACCATCGGCCCACGCCGATGACGTCAACGTCATTACCGGAATTCCGCCTCGCCCGCCGCCACGGCCACCCCCGCGTCCGGCCGGCGGCTGCCCAGGCTGCTGGCCCGGTGGAGGCGACGGCGGCGGCGGTTGTGCCGCGCCGAGAGCCGGCAGAACAGCGATCGAAACGAGCAGCACGAGTGATGCGAGCTTCATGACTATTTGAACGATGGCGGCTGCTTCTTCCGCCATTCGTCGTAACGCATCCGCAGCGTCTTGACCGGATTCAGGTTCTCACCCGGCTTGATCACATTCGGACCGTGATCACTGCCCGGTTGCGCCACGTTGATGTACATCGTGTACTTACCGTTGTTGTGCGAGTCGCCGCTCGTATCGTTCTTCTCGGCCATCAGAATGTAGGCGACATGCGAGGTTTTGCCGTCGCACGGAATGGCCGGTTTCGATCCGTCGGTCGGCCACGGCGGACAAGTGCAGCGACTGTCGCCGCCCGAACCATCGGCCGCTTCCATTGCCGCCATCACCCGATCAGTGATCGCACCCTTGGTATTGATGAACGCCTGGACCGCGTTTGGCACCACTAATCCAGGCCGAAGAATGTTGCCTTGAATCGAGTAGAACACTTCGGTTCCCGGAACCTGTCCCTGGACATCCTGCGACACGAATCCGTTCGTCAAACCGGAGTGGCCGCCACGGCGACCCTGCAGATCGAGAATGCCGAACTGCCGCGATTGAAACGCGGGATCCGTACTGAGGAGTTCGATGATCGCCTTCGGATCGGTGCCCTTCTGCAGTTCCTGGAACACCAGCATCTGATTCTGGTGCGTGTTGTCGACGCCGGCCTGGCAGGCGGCAACGCCCTTCCCCGGCACGACGACCGCTTGAACGCCTTTGAGAAATTCGTCGTTCTGATCCACACAGGTCGCCGACGCAATGACCACACGGCCGGTCGAACGATCGACCGCGATGACCGACCAGGTTGCAAACGCCGGCGACGGCGCGACTGTCAGCAACGCCAGCAAACAAGACATTCGGCGCATGGCGCGCATCATACCGCCGTTTGACGGCGCGCCGTCACCTCGATCTCGACCTTGATTCGACGATCGATCAGGCCCGCGACGATCATCGTCGCGGCCGGTCGAACCTCGCCAAATGCCTGCTGCAACGCCGGCCAGCAGCGTGGAAAATCGTCGCCGTCGGGCAGGATGTATCGGACGCGCACGACGTCTCGAAAGCTCGATCCCGCCTGCTCCAACGCCGACTGAATGTTTCGCAAGCACTGCTCGGTCTGAACGACGACGTCGTCGTCGATCGTCATGGTCTTGTAGTCGTAGCCCGTAGTGCCGGAGACGAAAATCCAGTCGCCGTCCACCAACGCGCGTGAAAATCCGATCTCCGCTTCGAATTTCGAACCCGAACTGATCAGCCGTCTCATAACGCAAGCTCCATAAACGTCGTGCCTTCGACCGGATTGTACCGATAGGCGGGAATTTCTCGGAAGCCAAGCGCTGCATACATCTGACGCGCCGCCGTCATCGTCGGCAGCGTGTCCAGGCGCATCGCCAGGTAGCCACGCGCCCGTGCGTCGGCGATCAGCCGGATCGCCAGCGCTCGGCCGATTCCGACCCCTCGGCCGGCGCTGGCAACGTAAAGTCGTTTCATCTCACAGGTGTGCTCCGAGAGCCGCCGGAATGCGCCGCAACCAACGAACGAATCGTCTTTCTCGGCCAGCAAGAATGTTCCGCCGGGAGGACCGTACTCGACTCTGAGCGACGCGATTTCATGCTGAAAATCCTGGAACGACAAGTCGACGCCGAGTGACGCGGCGTATTCTTCGACCAGCCGCCGGGCCAACGCCCAGTGCTCGTGGGTGGTCGCCGTCAGGATGTGCACGCCGGCAGCTCCGACAGAAACGCCAGGATGACCCCGATCACCTGGTCGGGCCGTTCTTCATGCGGCATGTGACCGACGCGTTCGAGAACGTGCTGGCGCGAGCCGGCGATGTCCTGATGCAGGCGATGCGCGAACGCCAGCGGCACCGCGCTATCGCGGTCTCCCCAGATGATCTGCGTCGGCACGTCGATCGACTGAATCGCCCTGGTGACAGCCGCGAAGCTTTGCGGAAGAATCTGCAGGGCGGTTTGCGCCGACGCGTAGTCGGATCCGGGAATACGCCGCGGAAAGGCGTAGCGTTCCACCATCGCGTCGTCGACCAGGGATTTGTCGACGAACAGCGCGCGTAAGACCGTCCTCGTCCCTCGTTCGACACTCGTCAACCGACCGAGCCAACGCGTCACTCGGTGGCGCAGGAACTCGATGAAAAAGGGCAAGCGCTGTTCGTACGATGCGGCATCGATCAGCACCAGACCATCGACGCGCGCGGCTGAACCGTTGCGTAATTTGATTGCCGCAATGATCGCTACTGCCCCGCCGTAGGAGTGACCGACCAACACGACGCGCCGTAATCGCTGGCGCGCGATCAGTTCGGCAACCAGTTCCGCGTTCTCATCGATCGAGTATTGATCGTCGCGCGGGTGGCCTGACAGACCGAAGCCTTTCAGGTCGAGACTCAGCCAGGAGTTCATCGCGGCCAGTGCCGGTGTCAACCGATCCCAGGTTCGCAGCGATGCGCCGAAACCGTGAATGAATACCAGCGTCGGCCCGCCGGAATCGATGGCGTGCGTCTCGACATTGATGTCGACGCCGCGCAGCCGGACGATCACCAGCTGAGCGTCGGCAAGCCAGCGGCCTTCAACGCTGCATTCGCGGCCGCCAGGTCTACGGCCTTCGCCGTATTCCAGGCGGCAATCGCTTCAGCCGCTGCGGTGCGCGCTCGGGATACCGCGTTCAACTGGATCGCCGTCGGCCGCACGTCCGCCTCAGTCAGCGAGTTCATGACACGCGCAAGTCCTTGCAAAGCGCCGGCAATGCGTTCGAGCTTCCCGTCCGCGGCTGTCAACGTATCGGCGGCCGCGCCAGTGGCTTGCGATTTGATTCGGGCGATCTGATCGCGAACGTTCTTTGCCTGCTGCTCCGCCTGCTGCGCGTCAACCGCGCCGTAGTACATCGCGTAGGACAGCGTGTAGATCTGCTGCAGCGTGGCGGCTGCGGTCTTCACGCGCGGATCGAGTTTGACGGTCAGCGGCTGCGTGAACGACTTCCCGTCAACAGTCAGCTTGACGGTGAATGTCTCTGGATTCACCCACGGTGTCGTCGGGCTGGGAACCGTGTTGTGACCGACAGCGGCAATCGGCAGCGCCGCACCACCCAATTTGCCCGGCCCTGTCAGCTGGTCGAGCGGTTGGTAGTGCAGGTCCCATGTAAAGCGGTGCATGCCAGCCTGTTTCGACAGCGCTGTAAGCGTTCGGTACCAATAGAGCGGAATCGTGGTGGTGGTCACATCCGGCTTGAATAGCTGGTCTTCGCTCGAATAGCGCCGGACCAGCTTGCCGTCTGCGCCGGTGATCTCGATCGTGACCGGTCCAGTCGCCGCCGTTTTCAAGTAGTAATCGATGATCGCGCCCTCCGGAGGATTCGGCGCGGTCGGTTCGTCCGGCGGCAAGGGCGTGTCGGTGTTCATGTTCCAGCGCACTCGCCAGGCATCCTGCGGCTTGAACAGAATCACGTCGCGATCGGCCGCCGCCGCTCCCAACCCGGCGATCTGGCGCAGCGGCGTGATGTCGTCGAGTATCCAGATGCCACGGCCGTGCGTCCCGGCGACCAGGTCGTCATCCTTGATGATCAGATCGCGCACGGACGACGGGGCCATGTTCAAGCGTAGCGACTGCCAGTGATCGCCGTCGTCGAAGGAAACGTAGACCTGCGTTTCCGAACCGGCGAACAGCAATCCCTTTTGTTTGGGATCTTCGCGCACCACGCTCAGCGGTGCGCCTGGCGGAATGCCGTTGACGATTTCCGTCCACGTCTTGCCGCCATCGTGGGTGCGGTAGAGGTGCGGATTCATATCGTCGATTCGCAGCGTGTTGACGGCCGCGTATGCGGTCAATGCATCGAAACGCCCGGGGTCGATGATGAATACCTTCATGAACGACTTCAGGGGTGGCGGCGTGACGTTGTCCCAGTGCAGACCGCCGTCGGCAGTGGTCGCGATGACGCCGTCGTCGGTGCCGATCCAGATGCGGTTGATGTCTTTGTAAGACGGGCCGATCGTGTAAATGACTTGCGCGGGGATCGAGCCACGCGTGCGCGATTGAACGCGCGAAGTGTAGCTGCCGACGCTCCCTGGAATGTCCCAGGATTCGCGCGTCAGGTCCGGACTGATCTGCTTCCAGGTGATACCGCCGTCGATGGTTTTCCACAGCACGTTGTTGCCGTAGAACAGCGCGTGCGGATCGACGGTGGAAAACACCACCGGTTGTGTGCGCACAGTGCGATAGCGCGGCGGTTCACCACCGCGTCCACGTCCGCCGCCTCGCCCGCTCTCAACCGGACCAACGTTCGACACTTGACCGGTCCGTCGATCATAGCGGGTGACCTTGCCGCCGTAGACAAGGTCGGGATCGAGCGGATCGGGCGCGGCGTAACCGTATTCCTCAACGCCGACCGGATGCCACTCGCGAAACGTAATCTGGCCGTCGTTGCCACGGCTGGCCACGCACACTGATCCGCTGTCTTGCTGGCCGCCACACACCCGGTAGGGAAACGCATTGTCCGCCATCACGTGATACAACGCCGCGGTCGGCTGCGTGTACCACGAACTCCACGACTGGCCGCCGTTCAGCGTGACGACCGCGCCCTGATCGACAACCAGCAGCATGATGTCGGGATTGTCGGGATTCCACCAGATGTTCTGGTTGTCGTCGCCACCCGGCGCGCCCTTGAACGGCACGAACGTCTTCCCTCCATCCGTCGATTTGAAGCTGACGACGTCGGTGACGATGATGGTGTCGGGATCCTTGGGATGGACGTGCGGCACCGCTTCGTTGACACGGCTGACCATCCGGGTGTCTGGAGTTGTCCGCGTCCACGTTTCACCAGCGTCGTCTGACCGGTAAAGACCGGTGTCGTTGCCCGATGCTTCAACGGTGACGTAGACGCGCCGGGAATTGGTCGGCGCGATCGCGAGCTCGGCGTTGATGATGCCATCGGGCAAACCCTGCTTCAGCTGCTTCCACGTCGCGCCGCCGTCGCTCGACTTGAAGATGCCGCCGTTGGTGCCATTCCAGGCGCCGTTCTCCCACGGACCCTGCCGCTGTTCCCAGAGCGTCGCGAAGACCACGTCGGGGTTCGACGGATCAATGTCGACATCCTTACCGCCGGTGTTCTCGTCCTTGAACAGCACCTTCTCGAAAGTGCGGCCGCCATCGGTCGAACGGAAAATGCCGCGTTCCGCGTTCGGGCCGTAGGGGTGGCCGAGGGCCGCGACGAACAAGCGATCGGGGTTTTTCGGATCGATCGCGAGCTTCGGGATCTGTTGCGCATCACGCAAGCCGAGATGCGTCCAGGTTTGTCCGGCGTCGGTAGACTTGTAAATTCCGTCACCGACCGCAAGGTCTGGACGCGGCAGCCCCTCGCCGCTGCCGACATAGAGAATGTCGGGATTCGATGGCGCCACCGCTACCCAACCGATCGAACCGGTCGTCTGATCGTCGAAGATTGGTTTCCAGGTGCGCCCGGCGTCAGTGGTTTTCCAGACGCCGCCGTTCACCATCCCGATGTAAAAGGTATGCGGCTGACTGGCATGGCCTGCCGCGGCCTTGGTGCGACCAGCGCGGTGCGGTCCAATGTTGCGCCATTTCATCTCGGCGAACAGGCGCGGGTCGAGTCGTGGTGCCTGCGCCGGGATGACGACCGCGAATCCGGCGATGAGAGCAAGTGTTGACGAACAGATCGTCAGCGTGCGGCGAAGCGGCATGCGCCGATTCTAACGCGTCGGTCCTTCGAGGATTGTGATCTCGACGATCAGCATCGCGTTCGGTGAAACCGAGCCCGGCACGCCGCGTTCGCCGTAAGCAAGGTGCGGTGCGATTTCGAGACGGCGCGTGCCGCCGACGCGCATCCCCTCGACGCCGTAAAACAACCCGTTGATCAACTGGCCACGATTGATCCGGATTTCGGTGGTCAGCGTCTCACCATCGTCGTCGAGCGCCGCGCCACCGCCTGGCCCCCACGCCTGCTGCCAGCGAACTGGTTCACCGTGATTCAACCAATGGCGCAGACGAACCCGGTAGTTGTGCTGACGGCGCACGGGTTCGCCAGTTCCGGCCACGTCGCTCAGCAGCGTCAGGCCGGATCGCAGGCGCCGCCGTTCCGGTTGGCCGCGTCGCTCGAGCAGCGTCACGATTTCCGAATAGCCGGCAGCCTGGGCCATCTCGAGCGGCGTATCGTACTCGTCGATGCGGGTTCGCAAATCGGGATCCGCGCCGGCGTCGAGCAGGATCTGGACGGCGGCCGCGCTGCGGTAATTCACCGCGACGTGCAAGGGCGTCCAGTCGTTGAGACCACGCTGGTTGGGATCGGCGCCAAACTTCAGCAGAAGCCGCAGCACTTCGTCCACGTCCGTCCGCTTCGGCGATCCCGCATGATCGTGGGTCTTTCCGATCGCCGCAATCAGCGTCGGAAAACCATCGTCCACCGGGATGTTCGGATCGGCGCCGGCTTCGAGCAGCGTTCGGATGAAATCAAGCGGACTGTGGTAGATCGCGTACACCAGCGGATAGCCGATGGCACCGTGCAGGGGGCCGTTGGGAATCCGCGCGGGATCGTCAACGGCCGCACGCAGTGCTTCAAGATCGCCTGCGGCGAACGCCTCGTCGATACGCTGCAGCTTTTTGGCTTCGGCGCAGCGTTCTTCCTCCGATTGGCGCTGGCTCACGCGGGATACTTTGCCGCAAGCTTGCGGACGGTTGTGACGTTCCGCATCGTGCCGATCGCACCGACCAGCTTGCCAAGCGGGACAGCGGCGGGCGACTGGCCGAAGCTTCCGCGTGTCATCCAATACAACTCGCGCTTGTGCGCGTGGAAATCGTCGTCCTTGGTGCGAAGCGCCTCGAGTTTCTGCATGATCGCCTTGCCAGCGGCTGCCTTCAGAAAGGCGACATGCAGTTTACAGTCGCCCGGTAGATCAAACGGGTGGTGTCCGGCGACCGCCGCAACCTCGGCGCACGAGCGAACGAACGCGCCGACTTCATAGCCGAGCGCTTTCTCCAACGCCCGCTCGATTCGAGTTTCAAGCGCCGCCGCGTCCGACGCCCGCGTGTCGAAGATCACGTTGCCGCTGGCGATAAACGTTTCGACCTTCGTGAAACCCATCTGCTCGAACAGCCTGCGCAGGTAGTCCATCTTCACGGTGTGATTGCCGACGTTGATTGCGCGAAGAAAAGTAATGTAGCGCACGGTCTACACCGGACGCCTGGCGCGCTGCTTCGCCGACACGGCGCGGACGATCATCTTCCGGCGCCCGCCCGCGTCGAACCGCACACCCGATTCGGCCACCGCTTCATCCATCAAATGTTGAACCGCCGGCAAGTCGAGCGTCGACGCATCGACCAGTCGGATGTGGCGGACGCGCGAACCTTCGCCGCACAGCAGTCCGGCCGGATCCGGCAGCAGGGCCCCCTCGAGGAAACACAGCGTGACATGACGGGGATACAACACGAGCGAAAAGATCGCATCCGAAGGGCGCTCGGTCTTGCCGAAGCCCATCACCAGCGCGTTGTAATTGTCGTAGACGAATTCGATCGCACCGGGCAGCCGGCGCCGCATCCTGGCGATGGCACCGCGTGCCACCGTGCGCACTTCCGGCGAGAACTTCGCGAAGCCACGTGCCCACTGCTGCGCCGGAGTCACCGGCGGAATTATACGGTCAGTGGTTCGTGACCTTCACGACCTCGCGTGGCGGCAGATCGATATAGTCCGCGTCGGCAAGGCCGCCGAATTCGAGCGGCTGATGCGCAAATGCCCAGTCCGCACACGCCTGACAAATCGGCTGCGTCCGGGCCTTCCGCTCTGGGGCCTTGATCACCGTGCGGTTACACCACGCGCAGACGATGGTGGAAGTGTGCACATCCATGTCTCACTCCGCGTCGAGTTGGGGGAACATCCGTGCCGGTAAGCGCAAGCGCTATACCAGTGAAATAGTGGACCGGTAGCGCACACGACGGACCAATTCTGTCAGTAGCGTGTGCCGTTCCGCGGCACGCCATGACAATTTTGGTATCGGGAGCTGGGGACTGGGGACTGGGGACTGGGGACTGGGGACTGGGGACTGGAATATAAACGCAAAGGACGCGAAGAACGCAAAGCAAAAAAGATTACTTTGCGAACTTCGCGTTTAACGTTCTGGTCGTTCTGCTACCGCTGAGGCTGTGCGTGTTCCAGCGTCAGGCCCACTGCCGTGCGCGGCTTGAAACCCTTCCACGGTGTGCCCGGTGCAAGTTCGAGAAACGCCTGCTTCGTCTGGTCACCCTTCACGTTCAGATCGAAAAATGCTGTCGCAAAGTGGTCGACGATGTTGTTCATGCGCGTCGTATCCCACACCGCGTCGGCGTAGTGGGTGAATGGATACGACTTGAGCGCCTCGGAGTATGTGTAGGTCTCGGCGGGCGCCGGAATCGGCGCCGCGGCGTTGTGGTTGGCGTTGACGAACGTCAGCAGGTAGCGATCGGCATTCACGGCGTTCTGATAAATGGCCTTCGTCCCCTTCTCATAACCAGCCACATCGTCGACGCTGCCGGCGACGAACAGGATCGGCGTCGTGATTCCTTTTAATCCGTCGGCGTCCCAGAAACCGCCGGCCATGCCCCAGGGCGCGATCGCGACAGCTGCCTTGATCCGCGCGTCTTTGTTTTTCTGGTATTCGGGATTCGCTGCGCCGCGCTCTGCCAGCATCCCGTTCGGCGGAGCGGCGGCCAGTGTCTCGCTGGCTTTGCTGTAACCGCCGCCGACGACGTTCACGACGCCATACCCACCCATCGAGTAGCCGACAATCCCCGCGCGATCGGTATCCACGACACCGCTCAGGAAACTGCCCGACTGCGGTCGGGCGAGCCGCGCGATCTCGTTGAGTACGAACAGTTGATCGAACGGCCGGTTGTACAGCGTGCTCGCGAACGACTTCTGATCGTCGTACGTGCTGTCTTTGTGATCGATTGAGACCGTGACGTAGCCTTTGCTTGCGAGATTCTCGGCGAGATGACTGAGCAGAAAACGATTGCCCGGGTAGCCGTGCGAAATGACAATCAGCGGATAGGCGCCCGACGCCGGCGAGAGCGGCGCCGCGTCGCGAACGGCCTTGCCGTGCAGCGTGGCCATGACGGCAGGGTCGCGTGTGATGACGCGGTAATCGCCGCCAGGCTTCTGGCCCGCAACCAGCCTGGCCGGATACCAGACTTCCAGCGTCAAGGTGCGGTCGTAGCGCACCGTCGCCGCGCCCGGCTTGATGTTGAGAATGTCGGGCCGGCCCTTGTCTGTCGCTTGAATCGTGCGGACGCCGATGTCGAGCGCGCCGTACGCCGCCAGTTCCGGCGCCATGGGCGCGACGACGTCGATCCGGTTGTCCTGTGCGTATGTCGCCGAAACCAGCAGGACGACACAGACACTCAGCGGGAGAAGGCGACGGGTCATGAGCGGATTATAGGCATTTGCCGTTCACGATGGCGGCGGCGGCAGGATGAACGGCAGCGCCGCGATGGCCCCGCAGACAATCGTCGCCACGACGAGCGCAATCAGCGGCCACCAGACGCGATCGAGACTTGCCAGATCGACCTTGGTGGAATCCTCCGGCAGGTACCGGACCTGGACGCGCTGGCCAACCGCGTAGCGGTCCCTGTCTTCGAAGGACAGCGACGATCGGAACTGGCGCTTCTCACCGGAGTTTGTCGAGAATTCCACGAGGGGCGCGTAGAGTTTGCGGCGCACGGCGCCCTGCACGGTATCGACCTGGTCCACCGAGCGCACGTCACCATCCACGACGACGCCGCGTCGGATCCAGTCGATCTGA
>Ga0207659_10001122_pt1 | contig 15876 bp, 14 predicted proteins | sample KBSM43metaG_FD_184330 | JGI IMG/M metagenome (GOLD analysis project Ga0207659, IMG submission 184330) | Miscanthus rhizosphere microbial communities from Kellogg Biological Station, Michigan, USA - KBS M4-3 metaG (SPAdes) (version 2) | ecosystem: Host-associated > Plants > Roots > Rhizosphere >...
TGAAGAACCCAGTACCGCGGTTCTGGCCGGCCAGGATGAGGGCGACCGCAGGCACGACGCGGCTGACGAGATCCTCGAGCTTGGGCGCGTCGGGTTGTTCGATGGTCGGTTCGGGAGCGGGGTCAGGCTCCTCGGCGTCGTCGGCGGTTTCGACCGGCGGCGGTTCCGCGACGGTGGGCACGTGCACGACTGAAGTAACGCGCGTCGCGGCGTGACTCGCCGGTGCGGGCGGAGGTGCCTTCTGCCACGGATACAGCGACAGCGCGGCGCCGAGCACGAGGCCGACGGCGAGCAGCGGCAGCCCGGCTGCCCAGGGCCTCGAGCCGCTGGCCGCGTCTTCCGCGGGCGCCTCTGCACCCGGCTGCTCGAATCCGCACCTGCAGGCGCGGATACGACCAGGCACGCGGCGATCGCAGGCCGGGCAGTCCCAGCCGCCGCTGTCCGAACGGGCTGTGTCCATGTGCCGAATTGGGCCGTTGCCGGCAGCCGGAGGGGCTGAGCCTGCTCAACGGTCCTGTTTCGACGTATCGGGAAGTCGTCCGCGAACCTTGAGGTACGCCGCGAGAACCGGCGCCCAGGCGGGATGGTGCTTGAGGTAGAAGGCGAGCTGGCTGCGGCGATAGGCCTGTTCCGCGGCGCTCCCGGCTGTGGCGCGTGAGGCGCCGCGCACGTGCACGACCTGCGCCTCGGGGGAGAAGCGGATCAGGCCACCCTGCGCCCGCACGGCCGCGCACAGATCGACATCTTCGGTGTAGAGGAAGTAGCGCTCGTCCAGCAGGCCGGCGCGCTCGAGGCTGGCGCGACGGATGAGAAGACAGGCGCCGCTGACCCAATCGGGAAAACCCGGCTGCCGTGCCCACCGCTCGACTTGCGCCGACACGAACGGCCATCCGCGATCGTGGCCGAGGGTGAGGAACTTCTGGCGCAGTTCCGCGAACGGACCGATCATCGGCCCGAACGAAAGCTCGGCCCGCCCGGCGCGATCCACGATGCGCGGACCAGCGACCGCCACCCCCGCGTGGGCGTCGAGCACCGCGACGAGCGCGTCGAGGGCGCCCGGTTCGGGCACGGTGTCGGGGTTGAGCAGCAGGACCAGGTCGCTGGCCGTGGCCCCGATGCCCACATTGTTCGCGCGCGCGAAGCCGAGATTGCCGCCCGCCTCGATGACGCGCACGTCGGGACGCGCGGCGCGCACGATCGCCGCCGTCCCGTCCGCGGAAGCGTTGTCCACCACCACCGCCTCGTAGGGCGTGACTCGGGCCGCGGCGGGCAGCGCGCCGAGGCAGTCGCGGATCTCGCGCGCCGAGTTGTAGGTGACGATGATGACCGCCAGGCGCGCCACGCCGTCAGCGCCCCGCGGCCGCGAGCAGCACTTGCAGCGTCCGCTGCGCGGCCTCGGGCCAGGAGTAGCGTTCGAGCACCGCGGGCGCCGCGTCGAGGACCCGGGCGCGCGCCGCCGGATCGAACAGCACCGTCTCGAGCGCGGCGTCGACCAGCGCCGGCTCCGGTGACGCCACGTAGACAGCGGCCGGCCCGTAGATCTCGCGCGCCACCTCGGTGTCGAGTACGACGATGGGCACGCCCGCGGCGAGCGCGTCGAGTGGCGTGAGGCCGAAACCTTCGTATTCGGAGAGAAAGGTGAAAGCCGCGGCCGTGCGATAGAGCGCGGCCAGTTCGGCGTCGCTCACGAACGCACAGATGCGGACGCGGCCGTCCGCGCCCGCCGCCTGCACCAGCGCGGCGAGGTCGATGGCGGGCCGGCTGCGGTTGTCGCCCACGATCGTGAGCGAGACGTCCGGCCGCCGGCGCGCCAGCCGCGCGAACCCCTCGATGAGCTCGGGCACGTGGCGGCGCGCGAAGATCGAGCCGACGAAGAGTACCTGTGGATGGGTCGGGTGGAGATCCGGACGTGGCTGCGGGTCGGCAGGGCCGCCCGGTGACGCGATGCCCGCGAGCTCGGTGGCGCCGGAGTACACCACCTCGATCTTGGACGGGTCGATGCCAAAGCAGCGCACGATCTCGCGCTTCGAGAAATCCGACACCGTGAGCACGCGCCGCGCGCGTCGCGCGGCCAGGCGGGTCGTCAGGCGGCGCCGGAAGCCCTCTTTCGCAGCGAACCATTCCGGGTGCGCGGCAAACGACACGTCGTGGATGGTCACGACCATGGGCGGCCCGGAAAAGAGCGGTCCCGAGTACGCGGGGGCGAAGAGCACGTCGGCACCCGACTGCGCGACCAGCCGGGGCAGCACGCGCTGCTCCCACCAGGGTCCGCGTCCGGGCGCGGTGGCGTCGGTCACGCGGAGCGTGCCGAGCGGCGGTGTGATGATCGATCCGGCGGCGCACAACACGAACTCGTGCGCGCCGGCGCCGGCCATGCCGCCCCAGGCACGCAGGAGCTCGCCGAGGTACCGGCCGACGCCGGTGGGGCGCCCTGCCAGCTCGCGGGCGTCGATGGCGATGCGCATCAGCTGACGGCGCGGACGGGAACCGCGTCGGGTCGGCCCGCCCTGCGCGCCACCGCTTCGTCGTAGATCCGGCCCAGCGCGCGTGCCGACGCTTCCCACGAGAAGGCCCGTGCGCGCACGAGGCCTGCGGCCGCGCGCTCGCGCGCCCACCCGTCGTCGGCGGCAAGCCGGCCGAGGGCGTAGGCCAGGGCATCGGGATCGGCGTTGTTGAAGAGAACGCCCGCGTCGCCGACCACTTCGGGCAGGGCCCCGGCGTTCGCAACGACCACCGGGATCCCGGCCGACATGGCCTCGAGGGCGGGGAGCCCGAACCCTTCGTCGAGCGACGGCAAGACGAGGGTGCGAGCGCCGGCAAAGAGCGCTTCCCGCGCCTCGTCGGCCACGTAGCCGACGTGGCGTACCACGCCGTCGAGCGGCGGCCGGCGGATCCGATCCAGCCAGATGCCGGCGTGGGGGCCCACTCCGCCGGCGATCCGCAGCGGCGGCACCGCTCCGCCGCGCGCCACCAGCCGCTCGTAGGCGTCGAGCAGCACCCCGAGGTTCTTGCGCGGCTCGAGAGTGCCCAGAAACAGCACGTACCCCTCGGCGGGGACGTTCGGCGCCTGGCCGAGCCGCGCCCAGGTTCGGGCTCCCGGCGCGCACAAGTGCACGCGATCGGCATCCACCCCCAGCCGTTCGATGACCTGCTGCCGTGTGTACTGCGAGATGGCAATTACGGCGTCGGCCCGGCGCGCATGCGCCGCCGACAGCGCCGCGTAGTCGCGGCGGATCTCGGCGGTGGTGCGCTCGGGATGCGACAGAAAGAAGAGGTCGTAGACCGTCACGACGCGGGCCGCTCGCGTGGACGGGATGAGCAGCGGGTGAGCGGCGTGGACGACGTCGGCCTCTCCGGCGAGCCATTCGACGGGCGGCCACTCCGCGCGGTGCCAGAGATAGTTCAGCACCGCCACCGGGACGCGGCGGTCGATGACGCGGGCGCGCAGCGCCTCGCCAGTGCCGGGCGCGACCCGATCCGCCCACGAACTGGAGAACACCGCCACGCGGTCGGCAGGGCGCGCCGCGGTGTACGCCCGCACGAGCTCGTGCATATATTCACCGACCCCGGTACGGGCACGAAGCGCCGGGCGGTAGTCCACGAGGACCCGCATCTCAGCCGGTATGATAGCGTCAGGCTTACGAGGCTTCGCCTCGCTCCACCCGGGCTTCGCCTCACGAGGGGGCGCCTGTCTGTCGCGGGCCTGGGTCGTTGCCATGACGGAGAGACATGAGAATCGCGGTCGTAGGAACGGGGTACGTCGGCCTCGTGGCAGGCGTGTGCTTTGCGGAGAGCGGGAACGACGTGGTCTGCGTCGACAAGGACGCGGCCAAGATTCGAGCGCTGTCCAAGGGCAAGGTGCCGATCTATGAGCCCGGGCTCGAGGAATTGCTCCGGCGCAACCACACCGAAGGGCGTCTGACCTTCACGACCGGGCTGGCCAAGGCCGTCCGCGATTCGGCGCTCGTCTTCATCGCCGTCGGCACACCCCAGGGCGAAGACGGCTCAGCCGATCTGCAGCACGTGCTCGGGGTGGCGAAGGACGTCGCCAAGGCGATGAACGGCTACAAGGTCATCGTCAACAAGAGCACCGTGCCGGTCGGGACGGCGGAGCGCGTCCGGGAGGTGATCCGCCGCGAGACCACCCACCCGTTCAGCGTGGTCAGCAACCCCGAATTCCTGAAGCAGGGCGCCGCGATCGACGACTTCATGAAGCCCGATCGCGTCGTCATCGGCGCCGAGGACGATCGGGCGCGGGCGCTGATGCTCGAGGTCTACGGGCCGTTCACCCGCACCGACGCACCGATCATGGTGATGGACTGCGCCAGCGCCGAGCTGGCGAAGTACGCCGCCAATGCGATGCTGGCGACGCGGATCTCGTTCATGAACGAGGTGGCGAACGTGTGCGAAGCCGTCGGCGCCGACGTGGATCAGGTGCGGCGGGCGGTCGGGGCCGACCGGCGGATCGGCACGTCGTTCCTGTTCCCCGGCGTGGGGTACGGTGGGAGCTGCTTTCCCAAGGACGTCAAGGCGATGATGCGGTTTGCGGAGGACGCCGAATACGATTTCCGCATCCTCAAGGCGGTGGAAGCGGTCAACCAGAGTCAGAAGACGCGGCTGACCACGAAGATGAAGAAGCACTTCGGCACCCTCAAGGGCAAGGTCATCGCCGTGTGGGGCCTGGCCTTCAAGCCGAAGACCGACGACATGCGCGAGGCCCCGTCCATCCCCCTGATCGAGTCGCTGCTCCAGGCCGGGGCCACCGTGCAGGTATACGATCCCGAAGCCATGGGCATCGCCAAACGGCTCTTCGGCAACAAGGTCACCTACGCCGATGCCAACTACACCGCCCTCAAAGGCGCCGACGGCCTGGCGATCGTGACCGAGTGGAACGAGTTCCGCCGGCCCGACTTCGAGCGCATGCGCTCGCTGATGAAGACGCCGGTGATCTTCGACGGACGCAACCTCTTCGCGCCGGCCCAGATGCAGCAGAGCGGGTTCACCTACTACTCCATTGGCCGCCGCTGACCCGCGCCAGGTGCTCGTGACCGGCGGCGCCGGTTACGTGGGCAGCCACGCCGCCAAGGCGTTGCGGGCCGCCGGCTATCGCACGACGATCTACGACAACCTCTCGGCCGGGCACCGCGAGGCGGCGCTCGACAGCCCGCTGATCGAAGGCGATATCGGCGACGTGGACGGGGTGCGCCGTGCGCTGCGAGACACGGGCGCCTCCGCCGTCATGCATTTCGCCGCCTGGCTGAACGTCGGCGATTCGGTGCGCGACCCGGCCGGCTACTACCGGAACAACGTCCTCGGCACGCTCGCAACGCTCGAAGCGATGCAGGCCGAGTCGTGCCGCCGGTTCGTGTTCTCGTCCAGCTGCGCGGTCTACGGAGAGCCGGTGGATACGCCCCTTCGCGAGACCCATCCCACCGCACCCATCAATGCCTACGGACAGACCAAGCTGGCGATCGAGCAGGCGCTGCCGCACTACGAACGGGCGTGGGGCCTGCAATCGATCCGACTGCGCTACTTCAACGCCGCCGGAGCCGACCCCGAGGGGGAACTCGGCGAAGATCACGACCCCGAGATCCACGTGATTCCGCGCGCATTCGAGGCGGCCACCGGCGGTCGCGGGTTGCAGATCCTCGGTACCGACTACCCGACGCCGGACGGCACCTGCCTCCGCGACTACGTTCACGTCACCGACCTGGCGTCGGCCCACGTGCTCGCGCTCCGCCATCTCGAGTCGGGCGGCGCGTCGGCGTCGTACAATCTCGGCACCGAGCGTCCGACGTCCGTGCGCGAGATCGTCGCGGCAGTGGAGCGGGTGACGGGGCGTCAGGTCGCCCGGCAGGAGGCGCCCCGGCGCCCCGGCGACCCGGCCGTACTCTACGCGTCGGCGGGCCGGGCCCGGCAGGATCTCGGGTGGCTCCCGGCGCGCCCCGACATCGATACCATCGTCGGCGACGCCTGGCGATGGTTCACGAAGCTGCGGTCGATCTCCGCAGCCACCGCCGGCTGATGTCGCGCCTGCACGGCACTCTGCGCGATCCGCTGCTCTCGGTCGTGATGCCGGTGTTCAACGAGCTGGCCACGGTGGAGGAGGTCATCCGCCGCGTCCTCGCGCTCCCGCTTCGCCTCCAGCTTGTGGTGGTGGACGACTGTTCTACCGACGGCACCCGCGAGCTCCTGGTGATGCTCCAGACCCAGTTCGGATTCGTCCTGCTGCAGCAGCCGCGGAACCAGGGCAAGGGCGCGGCCCTCCGGCGCGGGTTCGAGGCGGTGACCGGCGATCTCGTGGTGATCCAGGACGCCGACCTCGAATATTCGCCCGAGGAGCTGCCGCAGCTCATCGAGCTCATCTGCGACGGTCGCGCCGACGTCGTCTACGGCTCGCGGTTTCTCGGCCGCCACCGCGTCTTCCTCTTCACCCACTATCTGGGCAACCGCGCCCTGACCCTCCTCACCAATGTCCTGTACAACACCATGCTCACGGACATGGAGACCTGCTACAAGGTGATGCGGGCGGAGGTGCTGCGGTCGATGACGCTCGAGTCGAACGGTTTCGGCATCGAGCCCGAGCTCACGGCGAAGATCTTCCGCCGCAAGCTGCGCGTGTACGAAGTGCCGATCTCTTACGACGGGCGCGGCTACGACGAGGGCAAGAAAATCGGCTGGCGCGACGGCGTCGTAGCGGTCTGGGTGCTGCTGAAATACCGGTTCGGAGAGTGACCGCCTTTCTCCGGCTGCTCGAGTTCGCCCGGCCCTACCGCGGGCGACTGGCCGGAGCCGTCGCAGCGATGATCGTCTACGGCATTGCCTCCGCTGGCATTGCCTATCTCATCAAGCCGATCTTCGACGAGGTGCTGCCCACCGGCCGGTCGCTCGGCCGCATTGCCTCGCTGATCCTCGCGCTCTATTTCTGCAAGGGCGTGGGCGCGTATCTCTCGGCGTACCTGATGACCGGTGTCGGGCAGCGCGTGGTGCGCGACCTGCGCAACGTCCTGTTCCGCCACATCCTGCGCCAGTCGGCGGCGTTCTTCTCCAGCCAGACCACGGGCCGGCTGATGTCGCGCATCACCAACGACGTGGCGCAAATCCAGAGCGCGGTGTCGGAGACCGTCGGCGATCTGATGCGCGAGTCGCTGTCGATCGTCGGTTATGCCGGCCTCCTGCTCTACATCGATCCGCGCCTTGCCATCGTGTGCCTCACCGGCGCGCCGATGGTCGTCTACCCGCTGGTCCGGCTCGGGCAGAGCGTCCGCCGGACCACGCGGCGCAGCCAGGAAGCGCTCGAGCACATGTCGCACGTGAGCGCCGAGGCGTTCAGCGGCCACCGCATCGTCAAGGCGTTCGGCGCCGAGGCGCGCGAGGCGTCGAAGTTCGAGGAGGCCGCACGGCATCTCTACCGGACCAACATGCGGGTGACGAGCGCGCTGAGCGTGCTGCCGCCGCTGATGGAGTTCATGGGCGGCCTCGCGTTCGTGGGCGCGCTGTGGTTCGGCAGCCAGGAGATTGCGTCGGGCCGGCTCACTTCAGGCGACTTCGTCACCTTCGTCGCGGCGCTGTTCATGATGTACGCGCCGGCCAAGAAATTGAGCCGGGTCAACGCCAACATCCAGCAGGCGCTCGCCGCCTCGGAGCGCATCTTCGACATCCTCGACACGCACAGCGAGGTCGAAGACCGGCCCGGGGCGCCGCCGGCCGCGCCATTCTGCCGCGCCATCGAGTTCCGCGACGTCCGGTTCACCTACGCTGGTGCCGAAGGCGCCACGCTCGACGGCGTGAACGTGGTGGTGCCGGCGGGCCGGATGCTGGCGATCGTCGGCCGCAGCGGCGCCGGCAAGACCACGCTGGTCAACCTGCTGCCGCGGTTCTACGACGTCACCGGCGGCGCGATCCTGTTCGATGGCGTCGACATCCGCGACGTGACACTGGCGTCGCTGCGGGCCCAGATCGGCATCGTCACGCAGGAGACGGTGCTCTTCGACGACACGATTGCCGCCAACATCGCGTTCGGCCGGCCGGCGGCCACCCAGGGCGAGATCGAGGAGGCGGCGCGGGCCGCGCACGCGCACGACTTCATCGTCGGGCTCGATGAGGGCTACGACACGCCAATCGGCGAGCGGGGCCAGCGGCTGTCGGGCGGCCAGCGGCAGCGGCTGGCGATTGCCCGGGCGCTGCTGCGCGATTCGCCGATCCTGATCCTCGACGAGGCCACCTCGTCGCTCGACGCCGAATCGGAGATGCTGGTGCAGGAGGCGCTGTCGACCCTGATGCGGAACCGCACCTCGTTCGTGATCGCCCACCGCCTGTCCACGGTGCGCCGCGCCGACGCGATTGTCGTCCTCGAGCAGGGGCGCATCGTCGAGGCCGGCACCCACGACGAACTGCTCGCCTGCGGCGGCGCCTATGCCAAACTGTACGAATTGCAGCTGCAGGAAGATCCCCCGGGGCCCGCGACGACATGATCAAGTCGATGACCGGATTCGCGTCGCTGACGCACGAGGACGAGCGCGCGACGATCGGGGTCACCATCAAGACGGTGAACCACCGCTTCCTCGACGTCCAGCTCCGCATCCCACAGAGCCTGGCCGAGATCGAGTCGCGCGTGCGGGCGCTGCTCCAGAAGCGCCTGGCCCGGGGCCGGGTGGAGGTTGCGGTCAGCCTCCAGCTCCGCACGGTGCTCTCGCCGACCGTGGAGCTGAACGAAGAGGTAGTGAACGCGCTCGCGGCGGCGATCGAACGAGCGCGGGAGCGGGGGCTGGTGGCCGGGGCGCTCACGCCCGGCGACCTGCTCCGGGTGCCGCAGGCGGTGACCGTCCGAGAGCGCGCGCCGGAAGCCGATCCGGCGGTGCAGGCCCAGGTGGCGGCCAGCGTCGAGGCCGCGCTCGAGCAGGCCCTGGCCGATCTCGACGGCATGCGCATGCGCGAAGGCGACCATCTGCGGACCGATCTCGACGCCCGGCGCCGGCTGCTGAGCGCCCTCGTCGACCGGCTCGACGGCGCGGCGCTCGAGGGCCGCGCGGGTGTCGAAGCGCGCTTGCGCGACCGCGTGAAGGAGATTGGCGCCGACATCCCCGTGGACGAGACGCTGGTCGCGCAGGAGATCGTGCGCACCGCGGCGCGCTCGGACATCTCCGAGGAGGTGACGCGCTTCCGCGGCCACCTGCTGCACTGGGGGGCGCTCGCCGACAACGCCGAGCCGTGCGGCCGCAAGCTCGACTTCCTGCTGCAGGAGATGAACCGCGAGATCAACACCATCGGATCCAAGGCCGACGGCCTGCGCGTGTCGGAGCTGGTGATCACCGCGAAGGCCGAGCTCGAGAAGATGCGCGAACAGGTCCAGAATGTCGAGTAGCCGCCGCGGCCTGCTCTTCATCGTCTCGGCGCCGTCGGGAACCGGGAAGACGACGATCGTCGAGCGGCTGGTGCAGGTGGTGCCGCGGCTGCGGCTCTCGCGCTCGTATACCTCGCGCGCCGCGCGTGCCGGCGAGCAGGCCGGCGTTGACTATAATTTCATCGGCCGCGAGCAGTTCGAGGCGATGATCGCCGAGAACGCGTTTCTCGAGTGGGCCGACGTGTTCGGCAACTACTACGGCACCGGGAGCCCCGACACCGAGGCAGTCCTGGCCGCCGGCGAGGACGTGGTGCTGGTGATCGACGTGCAGGGAGCCCGCCAGGTGCGCGGCCGCGGCATCGAAACCGTGGGCGTCTTCGTCCTGCCGCCGTCGGCGGGCGTGCTCGAGAGCCGCCTGCGGGGGCGCAGCAAGGACACCGAGGAGCAGATCCTGCGGCGCCTGGCGGTGGCCCGCACCGAAGTCGGCGAGTTCGCGCAGTACGAGTACGTGGTGGTGAACGACGACCTCGACGGCGCCGTCAACCGCATGCGCGCCATCGTGATGGCGGAGCGGGCGCGGGTGAAGGCGATGCGCGGCGAGGCCGAGAAAATCATCGAGACGTTCCAGGTGAAAGACTGATGGCTCTCATCGCGCTCGGCGTGACCGGCGGCATCGGCGCCTACAAGGCGGTCGAGGTGTGCCGCGGGCTGCAGAAGCGCGGCCACGACGTGCAGGCGGTGATGACCCGCTCCGCGCGGCGGTTCGTGACGCCGCTCACCTTCGAGGCCATCACCCGCCGGCCGGTCATCACGTCGCAGTGGCGGCCCGGCATGAACGCCGACATCGAGCACATCGCGGTGGCGGATCACGCGGCGCTGCTGCTCGTCGCGCCGTGTACGGCCAACGTCATCGGCAAGTTCGCCAACGGCATTGCCGACGACTTTCTCACCTCGCTCTATCTCGCGACGCGGGCGCCCGTGCTCCTCGCCCCGGCGATGAACTCGAACATGCTGGCGCACGCGGCGGTGCGGGAGAACCTCGACACGCTGCAGCGGCGCGGTGTCCGGTTCGTCGAGCCCGGCGAGGGCTACCTGGCGTGCGGCTGGGTGGGGAAGGGGCGGCTGGCCGAGCCCGACGACATCGTCGAGGCGGCCATCCGCGTGCTGGCTGGCCAGACCGCGCCGGCCGCGTCCGCCGTGCCGGCGCTCGCTGCGGTGGTCTCCGAGTCGGCGCTCCGCGGCCGCAAGGTCCTGATCACCGCCGGGCCGACCTATGAAGACATCGATCCCGTGCGGTACGTCGGCAACCGGTCGAGCGGCCGCATGGGGTTCGCGCTCGCCGCGGAAGCCGGCCGCCGCGGTGCCGAGGTGACGCTGGTGGCCGGCCCGACCACGGTCACGCCGCCGCCCGCCGGCACGCTGGTGCGGGTGCGCAGCGCCGCCGAGATGCACGAGGCGGTGATGCGGGTGGCGGACGGCATGGATCTGGTGATCATGTCCGCGGCGGTGGCCGACTACACCCCGGCCCGCCGCGCCGCCGGCAAGATCGCCAAGCAGGACGCGCCGCTCACGCTGACGCTCGAGCGCACGAAGGACATCCTGGCCGACCTCGGGGCCATGCGCGCCGCGCGCGGATCGGCCACGCCGGTGCTGGTGGGGTTTGCCGCCGAAACCGACGACGTCGTGCGCAAGGCGCGCGACAAGCGCACGCGCAAACGCGTCGATGCCGTCGTGGCCAACGACGTGTCGCAGCCCGATCGCGGGTTCGACGTGGACACCAACGCCGTGACGATCGTGACCGCCGACGGCGAGGAAACCGTGGCCGTGCAGCGCAAGGACGCCGTGGCCGCGGCCATTCTCGACGCGGCCGAGCGGCTGCTGCGCCGGACCGCGGCCGCCGCGCCAACCGTCCGCTGACCGCACTTCGAGCAGCGATGGCGCAGGATCCACTTCGCGATCACGTCGAGTATTTCAAGGAGCTTGGCGTCGAGGGCGTGCACCCCGACGCGCTCTGGCGCTCGCGCGCCGACCCGTCAGTGAAGAAAACTGACGAACGTAGAGGGCGGTCTCCGGACCGCCCTGAAAGCCATGAGGTGTCCGATCTGATTCCCGTCTCCGCCGTCGGCACGGCCGGTCCCGACAGCCTCCCGCTGATCAAAGCCGATATCGGGCCCGACTGCAGCCGCTGCAAGCTGCACACGCTGGGCCGCAAGCAGGTCGTCTTCGGCGTCGGCAATCCCGACGCGGACCTGATGTTCGTGGGCGAGGCCCCCGGAGCCGACGAAGACCTCCAGGGCGAGCCGTTCGTCGGCCGCGCCGGGCAGTTGCTGACCAAGATCATCGAGGCCATCGACCTGCGCCGCGAGGACGTCTACATCGCCAACGTCATCAAGTGCCGGCCGCCGCAGAACCGCAACCCCGAGCCGGACGAAGTGGAGCAGTGTGAGCCGTTCCTGTTCCGGCAGATCGACGCGATCAAGCCGAAGGTGATCGTGGCGCTGGGCAAGTTCGCGGCGCAGTGCCTGCTCAAGACCACCGATCCGATCACCCGGATCCGCGGCCGCGAATACCGTTACCGCGATGCCATTCTCATCCCGACCTACCACCCGGCCTACCTGCTGCGGAATCCCTCGAGCAAGCGTGAGGTCTGGGAAGACATGAAGCGCGTCCGCGAACTGCTGGGCGGAGCGCCGAAGTAGCGCGCCCGTCCGCTGCTCCACGCGTCCCAGGCCGTCGTGCGTTTCGTTGCCGTTGCCGTTCCGGTTCCACAGCTCGATGCCCTCACCTATGGCGTGCCCGAGGGGTGGCCCCTGCCCCTGCCCGGAGCGCGCGTGCGCGTCCCGATCGGGAGCCGCGTGGTCACCGGCTGCGTGGTCGGGGCGGCCACCGCTCCCGCCGGCGACGTCGAAGCGAGAGATGTTCGCGAGGTGCTGGACGACACCCCGTTCCTGCCGCCGGCCGTCGTCGAGTTGTGTGCCTGGGTCGCGGACTACTACATGGCGGGCCTGGGTGATGCCATCGGCGTGGCGCTGCCGCCCGGCGCCAAAGCCCGTGCCTCGAGCTACAAGACGCGGAAGCTCGTGTCACTCACCGCGCACGGCCTCGCGGCCCTCGAAGACAGTCTTTCAGGCCCACGTTCTGCGCAGGCGGACAGGGCCGGGCTCACCGCGAAGCAGCGCGCCGCGGTGCAGGCGCTGGGCGGGTCGACCGGCCTGTCGCTCAAGGAGCTGCGGGAACGCGGCGTGACCGCCGCCGTGCTGTCGCGGCTGGCGGCGGGGCAGTTCATCGCCTCCCGGGACGCGCCGGACGAGCGGGACCCGTTCGCGCGCGCCGCGCTCGTCACCGTGGACTACGACGCCTCCCGGCCGGCCACGCCGGAACAGGCCGCGGCGTGCGACGCGCTGGTGGCCCTGGCTGGTGCCGGGGGCTTCAAGGTGGCCTTGTTGCACGGGGTGACGGGGAGCGGCAAGACCGAGGTGTACCTGCGCGTGGCCCGCGCGGTGCGCGACGCCGGCCGTCAGGCGCTGCTGCTCGTGCCCGAAATCGCACTCACGCCGTCGATGTCGGCGCTGGTGCGCGGCGCCTTCGGCGAGCGCGTGGCGATCCAGCACAGTTCCCTTTCGGACGGCGAGCGCCACGATCAGTGGCAACGCATCCGCCGCGGCGAGGTGGACATCGTGGTCGGCACGCGGTCAGCCGTGTTTGCGCCGCTCGAGCGGCTCGGGCTCGTGATCGTCGACGAAGAGCACGACACCTCCTACAAGCAGGAGGAAGCGCCGCGCTATCACGGCCGCGACGTCGCGATCGTGCGGGCGCAGAAGGAGGGGGCGCTGGTCGTGCTCGGCTCCGCCACGCCGTCGATGGAGAGCTACCAGCACGCGCAGTCCGGCAAATACGTCAAGGTGGCCCTGACGAAGCGCGTGCTCGACCGGCCGCTGGCCGAGGTACGCGTGGTGGACATGCGGGAAGAGTACGCGGCGGAGGGGCCGGACGTCGTCATCAGCCGGGCCCTCGCCGCCGCCATCGAGGAGCGGCTGACGCGGCGCGAGCAGGTGCTGGTGCTGCTCAACCGCCGCGGCTACGCCACCGCCGTCTTCTGCCGGCAGTGCGGCGACACGTTCGAGTGCCCCAACTGCAGCATCTCGCTCACCGTGCACACCGCGCGGAACGGATGGCGCGCGCGCTGTCACTACTGCAACTACTCGGTCACGGTGCCCAAGGCGTGCCGCAAGTGCGCCGCGCCCTACCTCGAGCACGCTGGCTTCGGCACCGAAAAGGTGGAGCAGCAGATCGCGGCGCTCTTTCCGTCGGCGCGCGTCGGCCGCGTGGACCGCGACGCGGTGCGGAAGCGCGGCGCGCTGACGGCGATCCTGTCGCGGTTCGGGGCCGGCGAGCTCGACGTGCTCGTGGGCACGCAAATGATTGCCAAGGGTCACGACTTTCCGCGCGTTACGTTAGTGGGTGTGGTGTCGGCAGACGTCGGCCTCGGCCTGGCCGATTTCCGGGCCGGCGAGCGGACGTTCCAGCTGCTCACGCAGGTGGCGGGGCGCGCCGGACGCGGCGAGCGTGCCGGCGAGGCCATCGTCCAGACCCTCTATCCGGCGCATTACAGCGTGCGGCTGGCGTGCCGGCAGGACTACGCGGCGTTCTTCGAGCGCGAGCTCGAGTACCGCCAGGGGCTGCGCTATCCGCCGTTCGTGGCGCTCGTGAACGCGGTGGTGCGCGGCCGGACGTTCGAGGAGGCCATGCGGCTGGCGCAGGACCTCGCGTCGGCGCTGAACGGCCACGCGAGCGCCGGGGGCTTCGTCGTCCTCGGCCCGGCGCCCGCGCCGCTGACGCGGCTCCGCGGCGAGCACCGGGTGCAGATCTTCCTCAAGGGCGGGCGGCGGGAGAAGATGCGCCAGGCGCTGCGCGCCGCGCTGGCGGCCATGCCCGAGGCGCGCCGCCGCGTGGTTGTGGACGTGGATCCGTTGAGCGTGCTGTAGGGCGGCGCCGCGCCTCTACGAACGAAACCCTACTGCCCGGTGACGAGATCCAGCGACGAAATCGGCGCCGGCGTGAAGCAGAGGACGAACATCAGCACCGCGAAGGCGGCGAGCCACCGCCGGCCGGTATCGAGCGGCATGTCCTCGTCGTACGTGCGCGGGTGCCGCGGGCCGAACGAGAACAGCATGCCTGCCGTCAGCACCGTCCATACGATCCACGACGACGACACGAAGGACAAGCCGATCAGGCAGATGAGCGTCGCGTAGGTCACCTGCGTGCTGCGGCGGCCGAGGACGGCGTACGAGATGTGACCGCCGTCGAGCTGCCCCAGCGGGAACAGGTTGAGCGCGGTGGCGAGCAGGCCGAACCATCCCGCGAACGCCGTCGGGTGCAGGTTGACCGAGTAGCCATCGGGCGGCAAGCCGAAGTTGATCCACATCAGCCCTTTGAGCAGCAGCGGTTCGCCCAGCTCGAGCCCCTGGAATCCGGGCGGGATGCGGACCACGTGCGACAGGCTGACGCCGAGAATGAGCACGGGAATCGCGACCAGGAATCCCGCGATCGGACCGGCGATGCCGATGTCGAAGAGTTGGCGCTTGTTGGGGATCGGCTGGCGGATGCGGATGAAAGCCCCCAGCGTGCCCGTGAGGAGGAACGGCGCCGGCAGGAAGTAGGGGAGCGACGCATCCACGCGGTAGTAGCGGCACGCCACGTAGTGCCCCATCTCGTGCGCGCCAAGAATCCCCAGGATGGCCGCGCTGTACCAGAGGCCGTTGAAGTACACCTTCCAGCCGGAGAGGTTCGGCACCTGGTCGGAGAAGTCGGCCTGGAACCCGTAGTAGTGCGCCGTGCCGACGAACGTCGTCATCAGCAGCGTGGCTGCAAACAGCACCAGATGACGGACAATCGGTTGACGGCGGACGTCCGGTTCGAAAGGGGGCGGCACGTAGTCGCGATCAAGCGCGGCGTAGCCCGGTGTGGGACGCGCGGGACCGGACAGATCAGACGAGGGAGAGCCCATGGTAGGGCAGGCGCCCGGCGCGCCTTAGCCTATGTTCTGGAGGTCTTTACCCGGCTTGAACCGGATTGTTCGCCCGGGTGGGATTCGGACTTCCTTGCCGGTTCTCGGGTTGCGGCCGATGCCCCGCTTCCGGGGCTTGACCTGGAAGACGCCGAAGCCCCGAAGCTCGATACGGTCGCCCCGCTGCATCGACAGCCGCATGGCGTCGAAGACGGCGTCCACTGCCACCTCAGCCTTGACCTTGGTGATGTCCGCGATTTTCGAGACTTCGTTGACGATGTCGACCTTAATCACGAGCCCTCACTGGCGATGACTGTAACTACTATAAAGATAGCGACTTAGCCTGTCAATTTCGCCAGGATTCCGCCCGCCCCGATGCCCACCCGCCTCCCCGTCGTCGTCCTCGTCGGCCGCCCGAACGTCGGCAAATCGACGCTGTTCAACCGGCTCACCCGGACGCGGCGCGCCATCGTGACGGCCATCCCAGGCACCACGCGCGACGTCATTGCCCACGAGGCGACGTGGC
>Ga0207659_10001124_pt1 | contig 15856 bp, 12 predicted proteins | sample KBSM43metaG_FD_184330 | JGI IMG/M metagenome (GOLD analysis project Ga0207659, IMG submission 184330) | Miscanthus rhizosphere microbial communities from Kellogg Biological Station, Michigan, USA - KBS M4-3 metaG (SPAdes) (version 2) | ecosystem: Host-associated > Plants > Roots > Rhizosphere >...
CACCGACGATGTGGAAGGAACCGCCAAGGAACTGAAAGACCGCGGCGTTGAATTCGTGCAGGAACCGACCAAGGCCGATTGGGGGACGATGGCGATCTTCAAGGATCCGGATGGAAATCGGTTCCTGCTGGGAACTGCATGAAAGTTAGAACTGAGAACTCAGAACTGAGAACTCAGAACTGAGAACTGAGAATCTAGAATGGTGGGATGCGAATCGCGGTCGTCGGCGCTGGCGGCGTTGGTGGATATTTCGGCGGCCGGTTAGCGGCATCCGGTGCCGACGTTCATTTCGTCGCCCGCGGTGCGCACTTGCGGGCGATGCGGCAGAGCGGACTACGGCTGATCAGTCCCAAAGGCGACGTTCACGTCCCGCGGATCAGCGCGTCGGACGATCCGGCGGCAATCGGGCCGGTCGACGTGGTGATGTTCGCGGTGAAGCTGTACGACACCGAGCAGGCGGTCGCCATGTTGCCGCCCTTGATCGGTCCGCGGACCATCGTCCTGCCCTTCCAAAACGGCGTCGATGGCGTCGACATCGTGACCCGCGCGGTCGGCGCGCCGCATAGCGGCGGCGGAACGTGCTACGTCTCGGCGGCGATTTCAGAACCAGGGGTGATCAAACACACCGCAATGGATCACCTGATCTTCGGCGAACTCAACGGCTCGCGCAGCGAGCGGCTCGAAATGCTGCTCGCGGCATGCGGTCGGACGAATTTTCAAACGACGCTCAGCAGCAGCATCCATGTCGACATCTGGACCAAATTCACACGTCTGTCGGTACTGAGCGGCATGACCACGGTGACGCGATCGCCCCTCGGCGTCATCATGCAGGATCCCGAGCTGCGGGCGATGCTGAAAGGCGCCGTCGCCGAGGCGCTTGCCGTGGCCAACGCCAAGGGCATTCCGGTTCGGAGCGACATGGTCGATGATGTCGCAAAGGCGTACGACGCGCTGCCGCCGCAGACCAAAGCGTCGATGCTGGTGGACCTGGAAAACGGCCGTCGTCTCGAATTGCCGTGGCTGAGCGGCGCGGTCGCGCGGATTGGCCAGGAAGTCGGCGTGCCGACGCCGATTCACGGGTTTATCGCCGCGGTGTTGAAGCCGTTTGTAAACGGCAAAGCGCCTGAACAGACGACGCCGCGTTAGTGCTGCTGCTGCGTCGAAGGCGGCGCTAGCGACGCCATCAGCTTCTCGATCACTTTGTTCAGCTCGCGATCGTTCCGGATCCACCGAAAGACGCCGACGATGTCGTTGTCGAAATCCATGTAGATGATGTTCGATCCGTTGCCGACAAAGCGGACGGCAGTCTCCGGCGCTGCCGGAAGCGGCTTGCGGCCGGTGTTCAAATACCAGTTGGCGTAACCGTAGGTTTGATTGTCGGATCCCGGCGTCCGCGCCATCTGGATCCATTTGTCCGACACGATCTGCTTGTCCTTCCACCTGCCACCGCGGACGAACAGATAACCGAAACGAGCCATGTCGTACGAGTTGATGAACATGCCGCCGCCCCAATGGCCGCCGCCGCTCACCGACTGCACTTTCTTGCCGTCGACCTCGACCCACGAATTCTCATAGCCGTACCACCGCCAGGTGGACGAGGCACCGATCGGCTCCATCACTTCCTCGCGCAGTACGTCAGGCAGCGATCGGCGCCACACCTGCAGCGCCGCAAGCGCCATCGCGTTGACGCGCACGTCGTTGTACTTGAAGTGCGTTCCGGGTTCCCACAGCTTACGATTGGCCCACTCCTCCGGCTTTTCACCCACCGGGCGATCCTGCCAGTCCGCTTTCCCCCAGAGCGTGCCCTGCCAATCACTGGTCTGCCGCAGCAGGTGATCCCATTTGATTTTGCGGTTGTGCTCGGATTCGAACAGGTCAACGTGCGGCGGCATGTAGTCGCGGGCGTAGTCGTTCACGTCGTGAATCAGTCCGCGCTGCACTGCAAGGCCAACCACGGTCGTCAAAAAGGTTTTCGTGACGCTGTTGGTGATGTCGACGCGGGCCGGGTCGCCCCACTCAGCGACGATGTAGCCATTCTTGACGATCAGGCCGCTCGCGCCACCGCGGTCCTTAATCGGTCCAATGATCGTGCTGTTCGGTTCTTTGCCAAAACTGCTATGGAGAAATAGCTCCATGTCTTTGGGCCCCTGCGTTTCGGCAGCAATCGCCAGTTGCACCGCTTCGTTGACCAGCGCCGTCTGCATTCCGACTTCCGACGGCTTTTTGTGTTGCCAATCGAAGCGCTCGGGAAAATACGCCGATGCGACCCGGTTCTGCGCGAGCAGTCCGATTGCCGAAATCGACAACGTCGACAGGGTCGCAACAACGACCGTCGCTGCAAAAAGGTGGCGTTTCATGTGCGGTAGTATAGCCCTCTGACGTCATGCGGCCCTGGCTGCGTCTCACTTTCCTGGCGTTGTGCGTGGGCGTCGTGGCGGCGCCGGTTCAGGAGATTGCGGCCGCCAAATCAGCGGATCGGCCGGCGCTGGACGACCTGTTGAACCGCGCCGCCTGGTATCTCGATTACTTCATCGATCAGTTCGAGAACGTCGTCGCCGAAGAATCCTACGTTCAGGACGCGAGTACCCTGCTGCCCAGCTATTCGCCGATTGGCGGCCGTGGCGGCAGCATTCTGCCCGGACCTTCGGCCGCGGAACTCGGACGGGCGCGGCACCGCGATTTGCGCTCGGATTTCCTGCTGGTGAAATCTCCCGATACGCTGGCGCTGGTGGCGTTTCGCGACGTGATCACCGTCGATGGCGTGACGGTGCGCGATCGGCAACAGCGACTCGCGAAGTTATTTCTCGACGCGGCGGCCGATACGATGACGCAGGCGCAACGGATCGGCGACGAAGGCGCGCGCTACAATCTCGGTAACATGCGCAGCACTCTCGGCAATCCGGTGCTCGGCCTCGGCGTGCTGCAATTCAGCTATCAGTCACGCTTCAAGTTCTCTCTCGGCAAAGAAGACCGCGGTGTTGGACCTGGTGTCTGGATCGTGGAGTACCAGGAAATCGCTTCGCCGGCGATGATCCGCGGCGAAGCGAATCGCGATCTGTTTGCGCATGGCCGGGTCTGGATCGACAGCATCAATGGCAGCGTGCTGAAAACCGAGATACTGGTCGAACAGCCAACCGTCCGCGCACAGATCGTCACGACGTTCCGCATTGACGAACGATTCACGATCGCCGTCCCGTCGGAAATGCGCGAGCAGTACTCCTTCAACTCAGGGAGCAAGATCACGACGGTCGCCAGCTACGGCCGCTTCCGGCGCTTCGACGTGACGGCAGACGAAAATGTCCGCATGCCGATGCGGTTGCTGACTGACGGCGTCAGCGGTGGGAGTTTCCTCGAGCTGCCGCCGGGCCGATTCACGATGGGCAGCGCCACCTCGGAAGTTGGACGTAACGAGGACGAGACGCTGCACGACGTCACGATCAGCAGGCCGTTCTACATCGGTCAGTTCGAAGTGACGCAGCAGGATTGGCGCGCGGTGATGGGCTCGTCGCCGTCGACGTTCAGGGATTGCGGCGCCAGGTGTCCGGTAGAAAGCGTGACGTTTGAAGAGGTGCAGCAATTCATCGAGAAGCTGAATGGGCGACGGCCCGCAAACGGTCCATCGCTCCGCTATCGCCTGCCGACCGAGGCCGAATGGGAGTACGCCTGCCGCGCCGGCACGACCGGCCCGTTCTCGACGGGCGAAAACATTACGACGGCACAGGCCAACTACAACGGGAAGTTTCCCTACAACGCGGCCGCGACCGGCGACTACAAACAGAAGCCGACGCCGGTCGGCAGCTTTCCGTTGAACCCCTGGGGCTTTGCCGACATGCACGGGAACGTCTGGGAATGGACGGCCGACTGGTACGGCACCTACCGCGATTCGTCGGTCGATGGAATCGATCCGCACGGTCCGGCGTCTGGCGACAAGCGCGTGATTCGCGGCGGCAGCTGGTACTTCGACGCGAACAGTTCGCGATGCGGGCTGCGCTACACGCACGCACCAAAAGATAAAGGGTTCAGCCTCGGCTTCCGTCTCGCCGCCGATCCGATCCGCTGACAACGCGCTCGGGCGCGCGGGGTACCCCGTGGCGCGCCCACAAAGAATTGGAAAAAGTGCGGCGTCGATGCTGACGAGTCCGGCGGATGCTCGCTAGACGACGTAGCGCTCGCCGGCGACGGCCTTTGTATTGAATCGATCGATCGCGAACGGCGCGAGATCGAAGCGTGGATCGCGTCCGGCGATGACGTCCGCGAGAATCCTTCCGGCCGCGGGCGAGTGCTGGAAGCCGTGACCGCTAAAGCCATTGATCAGGTAAAAACCGTCGACCGTTGCCGCCGGCCCGATGATCGGATTCGCATCGGGCGACATTTCGTAGAGGCCCGCCCAGGCGTGGGAGATCGACGCGGTTGACAGCGCCGGCAGGCGCGTCACCGCGACGTCGATCACCTGCGGCAAAAAGTCCCACTGCACGGTCATGTCGAAACCCGGCATCTCCTTTGGGTCGCCCATTCCAAACAGCAATCCGGGACCCTCGCGATGGAAATAGAAGGTGGTCTCGAAGTCGATCACCATGATGTGCGACGCCGGCACCGTCGCTGTGCCGGTCGAGGCGTCGAATGCAGCGATAAAGATGTGGCGCCGCAGCGGACTGACCGGGACGTCGACGCCGGCCATTCGCCCGATCTGCTGCGCCCACGGTCCTGCGGCGTTGACCAGCGTTCGCGTCGCAATCGTGCCGCGCGTCGTCTCGACGGCGGCGACGCGGCCGGCATCGACGCGGACCGCAGTGACTTCGGCGTCGCGCTCGATCGTCGCGCCGGCCGCCTGCGCTGCCTTCGCGAAACCGATCGTGACGCCGTTGGGATCGGCGATCCCGTCTCGTTGGCAAAACGTTGCGCCGATCACGCCGTCCGTGTCGACCCCGGGAGCCAACCGCGCCGCCGCAGCGGCATCGAGCCAATCGACAGTGACGCCGAGACTGCGTTGTAGAGCGACATTTTTCGTGAACGTCTCGACGCTCGCCGACGATGACAGTAGAAACAGGTAGCCATCCTGATGGAAGTCGATCGGATAACCGACCTCGTCGGCAAAGCGCTCGAGCACGCCGATCGACTCGAGCGACAGCCGGATGTTGGCCTCGTTGGAAAACTGATGTCGGACGCCGCCGGCGTTCTTCCCGGTCGAACCGGTCGCCAGCAGTTTCTCGCGCTCGAGCACGACGACGTCGGTGATACCGCGGCGGGCGAGATGATACGCGACGCTGGCGCCCATGCAGCCACCGCCGACGATGACCACATCCGCCGTCGATTTCACTTGACGGCTTTCTCCACCGCCTCCATCACCCGCAGGATGTTGCCGCCGAGAATCTTCGTCACGTCCTGCGGCGTATAGCCCTTGGCGAGCAGCGCCTCGGTGATCTTCGGCAGTTTCGACACATCTTCCATCCCAAGCGGCATGGTTGCGCCGTCGAAGTCCGAGCCGAGTCCCACGTGGTCGGCCCCCGCGACTTTGACGGCGTGGTCGATGTGCTCGACGATCTTCTCCCAACCCACTTTTGGCAGCGTTCCCTTGGCCATCAGCTCGTGGTCGATGCGCTCGCTCTCCATCGTCGTACACGCTTCGTTTCCGCCGCACTTCTTCGACATCGCCGACATCGCCGTGACGACGTCGCCGTGTTCCTTTTCGGCGGCGACGCGGAACTCTTCGCTGAGGAAGCCGGCGTGGTAGTTGATCATGATCACGCCGCCGTTCCTGGCAAGCGCTTTCATCATCTCGTCAGTCATGTTGCGCGGGTGGTTCGCGATGACACGGCTCGACGAATGTGAGGCGATCACCGGCGCGGTGGTCAGCGCCAGCACGTCGAAGAAGGTCTTGTCAGCGACGTGGGAGATATCGATCATCATGCCGAGCCGATTCATCTCCCGCACCACGTCTTTGCCAAACGCGGTCAGACCGTTGTGCTGCGGCTTGTCGGTGGACGAATCAGCCCAGTTGTTGTTCTTGAAATGCGTCAGCGTCATGTAACGGACGCCGAGCGCCGCGAAATTCCGCAACTGCCGGATGTCGTCGTCGATCATGTGGCCGCCTTCGACACCCATCAACGCCGCAATTTTCTTCTCGCTTACGGCCTTCCGAACATCGGCGGCGGTGGTCGCGAGCATCAGTGCGTCAGGATGCTGTCGCACCGCCTCGCGGACCGCGTCGATCTGGTCGAACGCGCGCTTGACCGCAATCGGTCCGGTCACTTCGCTCGGCACCCAGATCGAAAAGAACAGCGCGTCCATGCCGCCGTCGCGCATCCGCGGGATGTCGATGTTACCGTCGCCGTGGCGCTCGGCGATGTTGAATTTGGGATCGAAGATCAGCCGCTGCGTCGTATCGGCATGCGTGTCGATGACAATCGCCCGATCGTGAACCTCGCGGGCATTGGGAGCCTGAGCGACGAGCAATGCTGGCGCAACGAGCAGCGCGCCGGCGACCATGCGCAAAGCCTTTTTCATGCGCACAATCTTAGACAGAAACCCGAGACCACGAAACTCGAAACCACGAAAATCAACTTTTGCTAACTTGGCGTTCTTCGCGAACTCTGCGTTTACCCTCTATCATGGGTTCGATTCCCTCGCTACCCCTCCTCCCACCGGAATCGGAGTGCAGCCACCAGCGAGAAGCCAATCGCAAAGATCAACAGGACCGCGATCGGCGCCAACGCACCGGACAGGCCGATGCCACGCCAGGTCATGCCGTCGAGGCCGTCGACTGCCCAGCGGACGGGAACGATTAGCGTGAATTGCTGGAGCCAGGCCGGAAAGATAAAGGTCGGCACCCATGCGCCGCCCAGCATCACCATCATCAGCACCGCCAGAGTCGTCACGCCGCGGGCCGTTGCCGGTGAGTTTCCCAGCGCGGCCACCAGCACGCCGAAAGTGGACGCCATCAATGCACAAGCCACTGACACCCCGACGAAACCGGCCAGGCTGCCTTCGATTCGCACACCAAACACGATCATCGCGAACAGGAAACAGACGCCGAGAATCATCAGCGAGATGATCGCGCCGCTCAACACCTTGCCGGCGAGCAGCGTGGTGCGTGAAACCGGCGCGCTCCGCAGCCGCTTCCACAGGCCGCGCTGACGCTCGAGCAGCATTTCGACACCTATGTTGGCCATTGCAAACAGCAGAAACTGAATGGCCATCCCGGCGAAGGAATGCGCATATCCGTTGTAAACGACGTTGTTGCCCGACGTCATCGCCTGTTCCTTCACGGTGTACGGCATCGTGATGCCGCGTGGCGCATCGCCGCTCGAGCCGGCCTGGCCGGGCGTGTTGTAGAAGCCCTGCACCGATCGCAGCATTTGCAGCAGCGCGGCCTTCTGGGCAGCGTCCAGGCCGGACGATGATTCGACTTGCGGAAGTGATTGCTCGAGATACTTCCGGCCCTGCGCGCCGCCAAACATCTCGCGGCTGACCGCTTCCATCACGTATTGGGTCATGATGCCGCGAACCATCGCGAGCTCGGTGTTGCGCGACGGGTCGTAAGCGAGTTCGAGCTCGGGCTTGGCGCCGTTGTTGAAAAATGCGGAGCCGGCTGCGTCGCCGAAACCTTTCGGGATGATCACCGCCACCGCGGTCTTGCCGCGACGCACCGAATCGCGCGCCGCGTCGGCATCGGCGACGGTGACTTTCAGGTTGCGATCGGCAGACGTTCCCGCGACGATCGCCTTGGAGATCGCCGTTTCGTCCTGGTCGATCACCATCACGGCAATTTTCGCCGGTTCACCAGTGCGCGGACCGTTGAAAATGGAGCCGAAAAACGACGCGATCGCGATCGGAACGACGAAGCTGACGATCACGGAGCGCCGGTCGCTGAAGAACAGCTGCAGATCCTTACGGATCATCGCAAGCAAGGGGATCATCAGTCGCGCAAGCTCCTTCCGGTCAGCGTCAGAAATACCGTCTCGAGATTCAGGCGCTCGCCGCTCGATGGTCCGCCAGCCGGAATGAGCCGCGACTGCAGTCCGTTGAGCGTGTCGTCGGCAATCACTTTGCCGTGATCGATGATCACGATGCGGTCGGCGAGACGCTCGACTTCCTCCATGTAGTGCGTCGTGTAGAGCAAGGCTTTGCCGCGCCGCTTCAGCTCTTCGAGGTTGTCGAAAATCGCGTTGCGGCTCTGTGGATCAACTCCGACCGTCGGTTCGTCGAGCAGCAGAATATCGGGATCGTGCAGCAAGCCGGCGGCAAGATTCAGACGACGCTTCATTCCGCCGCTGAAGGTTTTCACCAGATCCTTCATGCGATCCACAAGACCGACGAGTTCCATCGCCGCGCCGATCGCTTTGTCCAGCCTGCCGCCCGACAGGCCGAACAGGGCGCCAAAGAATTTCAGATTCGCCATTGCCGACAGCTCTTCGTAGAGCGCGAGATCCTGCGGCACCAGACCAATCCGGCGCTTCGCCGGATCAGTGTCGCCGCCCAGCTTCTTGCCGGCGATCAACACGTCGCCGCGTTCTGGCGTCACCAGTCCCGAGACCATCGACACCGTCGTCGTCTTGCCGGCGCCGTTCGGACCGAGCAGGCCGACGAGCTTTCCCGCCTCGAGTGTGAACGACACGTCGTCGACCGCGACGAGCCGGCCAAAAGATTTGCGGAGGTGGCGAACGTCCAGGATGGGCATCGGCGGCAATCTTGGCACGGTGAAGGCGCGGAGGTGGTTTTTTCTCGACGAACGGTGGCTATTGTGTGACGAGCTGTTGGAGGGTACGGAGGAAACGGAGATGGAGAGTCACAGAGGAAACGGAGACTGAGGGTTACGGAGGGCACGGAGACGGAGGTGACGGAGGCAACGGAGAAGAGCACAACGCGGAGGAGCGGAGTTACTGGGAGAAACGGAGAAGACTTAGATGTTTACGTACCGGGTGCGGCCGCGCTTTTGTGGGTCGACACGGCGGTCGCTCGCGGATTGACTTTGCGTCTCACGCCGTCCACCAGACGCGGCACGTTGAAGTTGATGATCAATCCCACCGGACAGTTCGCAAGGCGCATGTAAGTCAAAAGCTGCGCCTCATGGATCGGAAGAATCGCAGCGACAGACTTTAGCTCGACGACAACCACGTCGTCGACAATCAGATCGGCGCGACACGCCATGTCGAGTGATACACCTTTGTAGAGAAAGCTGATCGGATGCTGAACCTTGAAGCGAATTCCACGTTGACGAAGTTCGAATTCGAGGCACGGCATGTACGCTCGCTCAAGCATGCCGGCGCCAGTAGCCTTATGGACTTCGATTGCGGATGCGATCACCGGGCCAGTGATGTGCTCGTAGTCTGCGAGATTGACGGTCATGCTCGAATGTAGACGCAATACTTGATCCGAGCATATTCCCCAATGTTTCGCGGACTCACGTGCTAATTTGTTGCAGTTTCTGCCGCAAGCCATGGCGTGTCCCGATCAAAAACTGCGTACGGAGCGTGCGGGGCGTACGAGGAGGCGGAGACGGAGATGACGGAGGAAACGGAGACGGAGATCAACGGCGGACGAGAAATGCATTAACGCGGAGGAGCGGAGGTCAAGGAGCAGCGGAGCGATCCTGTACAAGAGATCATAAAGTACACAAAGTACACAATATGTACACGCATTTCTCCGTTCCTCCCAGTGTCTCCGCTCCTCCGCGTTAGATTTTTTCTCCGTATCCTCCGCTCCTTCGGTACTGCCGACCGAGTTGATCAGGGCGATCGCGGCGGCGGCGCCAACGCCACGCATCGACGCCGTGGCGAGAGCCCAGAACGGGGCGGAACATCGACGCGTAACCGGCCGTGGCTAGCGAGAGCGTGAAAACCACCCAAGCGGTACTGCTGCCGAACGTGCTCAAGACGACGCCGGTGGCACTCAGCAACGCGGAGAAAATCAAGTGGAGCCGCCGTTCGCCGGTTCGATCCGAGTTACGGCCGACGATGACCATTGCGATCGCTCCGGCCGCCGACGGAATCGCCGACAGCAGCCCGATGGTGAACTCGCCGGCGCCTGACGCGTTTTTCAACATCTGCGGCAGCCAAAGCCGATACCGTATGACGTCACCGGAATTGTGAAGTAGATGGCGGCGAGCAGCCAGGTGCGACCACGGCGGATCACCGTCGAGAGGTTGTGATCAGTGCCCGCCCGTTGTTCCTGCTCGAGAGCCGCGACCAAAGCTACGCGCCCGGCGGGTGCCAGCCACGCCGCATCGGCCGGGCCTTCCCTAATAGATGATCCCGGGAAAAAAACCGGCCTCCGTCACACCGAGCAGGAATCGAAGCGCGTAAAACGTTGGCGCCGACTACGGCCGCGCGCCGACCCGCGTCAAGATGATGTTGCTCGGGATTTCGAGCAGTGCGTAGCCGAGAAAGAAGATGCCGGCGCCGAGCGCAAACGTCGTCGACGAGAACCCGAGGGCGTCGTTCATCTGTAGCGACGCGAACCCGACATTGATTCGATCGAGATAGGCGACGATGTAGAGCAGGAAAAGAAACGGGATCAGGTGCCGGCGCACTGCGGCGACCGCGCGATCCAGGTCCGGCGCCGCTACGGGTTCGATGGCTTGTCCCAAGGCAGCGGGAAATTTTTGAAGCCGGCGATGCCGCTCTTGGTCAGTCTGGAAAGCTCTCGCAGCTGCGCGGGAACGATTTCCGTGAAGTTAAAGCAGGCCTTGCCCTGCATCCGCTTCCTGAGATCCGGTGACAGGCTCTTCAACAGTGCCGGCATCATGTAGACCGGCATCAGGTGATAGGCGACGTAACGCTTGCGAACCTGGACGGCCGCTACGAACAGCGGCCGGCCGGAGCGATCGGTTTTCGTTCGGTGCGCCACGACGAAATCGGTCGGCGTGTCGGCTGTCACCACCAGCGTCGCCGCGCGCTTTTTCAACATCCCGCGCAGCGTCGTAAAGGTCTTTGACAGCTCGGCCGGCACGCGCCGATTGTAATTGGGTTCGGGGTAGCCCTGAACCCGCGTTTTACTCGGTCAGTGCAACCATCGGATCGATTCGCGTGGCGCGACGCGCCGGCAGGGCGCAGGCGACGACGGCAACGGCGGCAAGCAGCCCTGTCACGCCAGCGAGCACTGCCGGATCGGAGGCGCTGACCCCGAATAACTGACTTTCGAGCGTCCGACGTAGCGCGACTGCGCCGACCGCACCGGCGGCGAAGCCCAGCCCGATCAGCAGCAGTCCTTCGCGCAGGACCAGTTCGAAAATCGCCGACGTGCTGCTTCCCAGCGCCATCCGAATGCCGATTTCCTTTTTGCGCTGGGCAACCAGGTAGGCGAGGACGCCGTAAATCCCGATCGCCGAGAGCAGCAACGCGATCGCGCCGAAACTGAGCGACAGCAATACCGGCGAGCGCCTGGTCATCAACGATTGCGCAAGGCGATCTTCCATCGTCCGCACGTCGAACACCGGCAACTCGCGATCGATTTCCTGTAACACCCCACGAACCGAACTGGTCAGCGATCCAGGATCTCCGGGCGTCTTGAGAGCAAACGTGATTGCGGTAGAGGCGTCCTGATCCATCGGGTAGTAATAAGTGCCGACCGTCTTGTTGTCTTCAGCGAGATCATGCAGTTTCATGTCCTTGATCACCCCGACGACAGTCAGAAAGACCGTTTTCTCGGTGACTGAGGTGATGTGATTCAGGTCGGTTGGACGATACATGCGCCGGCCAACCGGATTCTGATTTGGCCAGAAACGCTGCGCGAGCTTCTCGTCGATGATCAGCACTGGGGGCGCGCCGGTCACATCACGCTGATCGAAAAACCGTCCACGGGCCAAGGTGGCACCCATCGACTCGAAATAGCCGGGCGTCACGTCGGCGTTTGCCGGTGAGATGACCGACTCGCCCGGCTGCATCTGGTAGCCCTCTGCCAGGATCACGCTGTCGTTGTGGTTGCCACTCAGCGGGACCCAGTCGGTTGCGCCCGCGGACGTCACCCCGGGTAACGCACGAATTCGTCGCAGCGCTTCATTGTGAAACGCGATCATCGCCTTGGGTTCGGTATACCGCGCGCGCGGCAACGTCACCGACGCAGTCAGCACGCCGTCGGGTCGAAAACCGGGATCGACCGACAGAATGTGGCGGAAGCTCGCAAACAACAGACCAGCGCCGATCAATAGCACGAACGCGAACGCCACCTGCGCAACCACCAGGCTGCGGCGCAGTGTGCGGGCACCGCGTCCGCTGGTGCCGGACCGGCCCTCTTCGCGCAACACCGATGTCAAGTTTGCCGGCAGAACGGTAGCAACCGGAATCAGGCCGAGCGTCAGACCGATGATCGCGGCAACGCCGAGCGTAAACGCCACGACGATGCCGTCGAGCCGAATTTCACCGGCGCGCGGCAGATCCTGAAGATTGAGCGTCGTCAGAAAACGCAGCGCCACGTAGCCTAAAAACAGTCCGATCGCCGCCGACACCATCGTCAGCAGGACGCTTTCCACGACCAGTTGACGCGCGACGCGGGCGCGGCCGGCGCCGAGCGCAAGGCGAGTCGCCAGTTCTTTGATGCGCACTCGCGAACGCACCAATACGAGATTCGCGACGTTCACGGCACCAATCAACAAGACGAACAAGGCGCCGCCCCACATCAAATAGAGAATCTGGCGGACGTCGCGAACCAGAAAGTCCTGCAACTGTGTGACGACCGTACGGAAGCCCGCGTTGATCAGCAACTGCTTGTATTGCGGGAAGCGCTCCATGTTCGCCGCGTTCAGCGCATCCACCTGCGATTGCGCCTGCTGAAGGGTCGCGCCCGGCTTGAGGCGTCCAACGTTCCGCCAGTTGTTGCTATGGCGCTGTTCGTCGCTCTTTTGAGCCGGAGTAAAGGCAGCGGGAATCCACAACATCACGTCGGGTTCCATAAACAGGAACCCGCGCGGCATCACACCGACGATGGTGTAGGGCTGGCTGTTGATACGTGCGTCTTTGCCAACGACCTGACGATCGCCGCCGAACGCCGACTGCCATAGGGCATAACTGAGGATCACGCGCCGCTCGTTGCCGATCTCTCCTTCCGTATCCGAAAAGGTTCGGCCGATTTGTGGAGTCGCCTTGATCAAGTGAAACAACGACGGCGTCGCGATCATGGTGAGCACCCGGGCCGGCGTGCCGTTCTGATCGATCGCCATCGTGCGCGTCTGGTAAACCGCCTGATCCTCGAGCACCGCGACATCGCGAATCCGATCGTAATAATCCGGAACTCCTGACGAGCCCAGCCCCTCGGCGCCCGCCTTGGGATAGGTGTTGCTCATCAGGACGAGCCGCTGCGAGTCTGGAACGGGCAGCGGACGAAGCAGCACGTTGTGGACGACCGAAAACAGCGCGGTATTCGCGCCGATGCACATCGCCAGCGTCGCGGCGGCGGTGATAGTGAACGCCTTGTCCTTAAGGAGAAGGCGAAGCCCGACTCGAAGATCAGAGGCCATAGCGGCTTAGACGGGGTGGCGCTAGAGAGAGTTCATGAAAAAAACGCAAAGGTCGCGAAGGACGCAAAGCAAGAGTTTCTTGGCGAACTTAGCGGACTCTGCGTTCGGTTCTTACTCCGTTCGCAGCGCCTCCGACGGATGCACCCGTGAGGCGCGCCAGGCGGGAATGAGGTTGGCCAGGGCCGACACGGCGAGCAGCACGCCTGCGGCGGTGATCCACGATGCGGGGTCGCCGCTGCCGATCCCGTACAGCGCATCGGCGATGCGTCTCGCGGCAAAGGCGGCGAAGACGCCGCCGACCACCAGGCCGATCGCCGCCACCGCCAGGCCCTGCCGCATGACCGAACCGACGACCAGCGACTGAGTGGCGCCGAGGGCCATCCGAATGCCGATCTCGCGGGTTCGCCGCGCCACCGAGTACGCGATGACGCCGTACAAACCGACGGCCGCAAGCAACATCGCAACCATGCCGACGATGCTGACCATCCACGCGCTGGCGCGAATCGGGAACATCGTCATGCCGACTTCGCCGGCCATCGTCTGGTTTTCGACAAACGCCAGCGTCGGCTCGACGGCGTGAATCTCGCGCCTCATGTCTTTCAGCAAAGCATCGGCGTCGCCGCGGGTGCGCGCGATGATCGCGCTATACGGGTTCCACTGCTGATTGCGAGCGACGTGCAGAAACGGCGTCGCCGCTTCGCCGACCGACGACACCTTGTGATCCGCCGCGACGCCGACAATTTCAAAGACCGGTCCATCCGAGTTGCGCGAGCGAATCGTTTGACCGACCGCGCTTTGATTCGGCCAGAAACGGCGCGCCATCGTTTCGTTGACAATCGCGACGCGCGGTGTGTCGGGACGATCGGCGGCGGTGAAAGCACGGCCGGCGACGATCGGAACATTCACGGCCTGGAAATATTCCGGCGACACGCTGGTGACATCGACCGTCGCGCCGCCCTGACCCGGTGTGTGGACGGCCGGAATCCAGATGGTCCAGCGGTTCTGATTGATCGTGAACGGCGGCCGGGTCGTCAAGCCAACCGCTTCGACGCCGCCAATCTGACGAATCCGGAGTTGCGCGGCGCTATAGAACTGCTCGACCTTTTCGCGCGTGTATCGCAGCTGGCTGGCGTCGATCGACACCAGCGCGATCCGCTCGACTGGTATGCCGAGATTTGCGTTCTGAGCGGCGATCACGCTGCGAGTCAGCAGCGCGGCGACGACCAGCAGGATGGCGGTGATCGCCAATTGACTGGCCACCAGGACATCGCCGAGTGTAAAACGCCGTCCGGCAGTGATCGTGCCCTGTTGTTCGCCGCGCAGCTCTGCGACCAGATTCGGCTTCGAGGCGAGCAGCGCGGGAACGAGCCCGGCAACCAACGCGGCGGCGAGCGACACGACCACGGTAAACGCCAGCACCCGCGCGTCGATATGGAGGTTGAACGTCAGCGGTATCGGCGACGGCAGGTTGATCGATGCCGCAAACCTCGTCAGCCACCACGCCAGCAGCGTTCCGCCGATGGCGCCGAAGAACGCCAGCACCAGGGTTTCGGTCACGAGCTGGCGAATCAGTCGGCCGCGGCCCGCACCAATCGCCAGCCGCACGCCAATTTCACGCTGCCGCGCCGAGGCGCGCGCCAGCAGCATGCTGGCGACATTCAAACAGGCGATCACCAAAACGAGCGCGACGAGCACCATTAGCCCCGATGCGATCGGCATGATCGTCGGATCCGCAGCCGGATGAAAATGCACATCGCTGGTGCGTCGCACCGACATCAAACGATCCTTGTTGGTCGCGGGATACTCTTCCATCAGACGGTTGGCGATCACCTGGACGTTCGCGCGCGCTTGTTCAAAGCTCTTTCCAGGTTTCAGGCGGGCGCGCAGGAACAGCCAGCGATGACCGCGCCGCTCGAGCCGGTTCGTACCCGATGGCGACGGGATGACATCGTTCATCCCGACCGGCTCGACATCGAGCGAGGCGGCAATCGGAATAAACAATTCCGGCGACAACACCGGTATCATGCCGTTGAAGGTTGACGGCAGCACCCCGACAATCGCGTACGGCAGGCCGCGAATGCGCAGCGTCTTCCCGTCGAGTTGCGCGGATGACTGCAGTTCGCGTTTCCAGTAGGTGTACGACACCACCACCACGCGGTCGGCGCCGGGCCGATCGTCGTCGGGACGCAGTGCGCGTCCGACCAGTGCCGGCACTCCGAGCATGTCGAAGTAGTTGCCCGACACCGCTTCGCCCATCGCGAGTCGCGCCCCGCCCTCGGTGCTCAGCGCCCCAAACATCGGAGTGTAGGCCGCAACGTCAGCGAACACTTCGTTCGACGACTTGAGGTCTAGATAGTCGGGCAGCGACGTCGTGCTGTACTGGCCGCCGCGCGACGCTGGCGCCCC